>Ga0209381_1003987_pt1 | contig 14041 bp, 16 predicted proteins | sample DewCreD2012metaG_FD_184111 | JGI IMG/M metagenome (GOLD analysis project Ga0209381, IMG submission 184111) | Hot spring sediment bacterial and archeal communities from British Columbia, Canada, to study Microbial Dark Matter (Phase II) - Dewar... ...
GGGATGCGGTCAGGTGTCGGTTTTTTCGATGAGCTTTTCGACGTTCATCAGGAAGATGGCGGGCTTGCCCATGCGGTCGCTGACGAACAGGATTTTCTGGCTGTCGGGGGTAAAGATGGGCGTGACCATGGCGACGTCGGAGGCCTTGTGCTCGCAGAGGGAGAACTCGCGCCGGTTGACGCGCAGAAGGATGAGGATGTAGGGAGACGCAAGGCTGCGGCTGGCGCCGAGAAAGACGCTCCCGTTGGCGTTCCGCGCGAAGCGCCCGAACTGGGTGGTGGGCGCCAGGAGCCTATCCTCCCTTGAGTCGAGGGCCTGTTCGCGGATGGCGCAGCGGGGCCGGTCGCCGCCGGTGTCGTGCAGATAGAGGATCGACTGGCCGTCGGGGGACCAGTGGGCCTCGAGAACGCGGCCCTCGGGGACTTCGAGCCGGCGTCTGAGCGCGCCATCGAAGGCCGCCACCTCAAGCCCGCCGCCGGCCGTGCGCCACAGGACCATCGCACGCCGCGGATTCGGCGCGGGCGCCAGCATGGGCTCGCCGGCGCTGGCCACTTCGGACCTCGTTCCCTTTGCCAGGTCAAGGCGCACGACGCACCACTCCGAGGCGCGCTTTTCGGAGAAAAACAGCGCGGTTCCGTCGGGCGAGGGGACCACGGGGCCGGCCCATCCGGAACCCGGAGGGAGGGCCGCCAGCGGGCGGGGCCGCAGGTTGGCGAGCGAGATCGCCAGGAGGCGTTCGCCGTCGGCGAAGACCGCCTCCCGGCCCGAAGCCGACAGGGTGAGCGTTTCCGCGACGAAAGAGCGGTGCGAGCCGAGCTGGCGGCTGAGTCCCGTGGTCAGATCCATCACCCACGGCTGGGGCTGGCCGGAGCGGCCGCTTGAGTACACGAGAGTCCGGCTGCGGCGGTCGACGGCGAGAGCAGGCGGGGCGGGGAAGCGGCTTTCGAATTGCGGATCCGTGAGCAGCAGCACCTCGAACTCGGTGGCCGGATCGAGGTACCTGCGCCATTCCGGCGCCGGCGCGGAGTTCTGGGCGGCGAGCGGCCAGGCCAGACTGGCGAGAAGAGCCCTGCGGGTCCAGGCGCGGGGGTGCAGCACGGAGTCTGCCTCGCCCGCGCAGGACTCAAGCCGGCCGCCTGTGCTCCGGATGCGCATGCTCACACTTCATGGATCGTTTCCGCAGCAGGGCGGTTGCACGAAACACAGCGTCAGAAGGGGAAGTCCCGCGAGGGGTTGGGGGCGGACATGGCGGAGCGGGCCAGGTAGCCGTAGGGATTGACGGCGACGCCGCCGCGGCGCACCTCGTAGTGCAGGTGCGGCGAGGTGGCCCGTCCGGTGGCGCCGGTGGCCCCGATGATCTGGCCGAGCCGCACTTCCTGGCCGGGGATGACGTCGATGCGCGACAGGTGGGCGTACCAGGTCTGCAATCCCTTGCCGTGATCGAGCACGATGAGCTTTCCGTAGTTGCCCATCCAATCGGCTTCGATCACGATGCCGTCGGCGGCGGCCTTCACGGGCGTGCCGACCGGGGCGCTGATGTCGACACCGGTGTGGAAGGCCATGTGGCCATGGAAGGGATCTTCGCGGGTGCCGAAGTTGCTGAGCAGACGTCCGGTGACAGGCCAGAGGCTGGGAGTGGTATTCACCAGCCAGCGGCGGGAGGACAGCCGCGTGCTGGCGGTGAGGGAGGCCGTGCGGAGCTTGTTGTAGGTCTCGAGGGTTTCCGTCAGCGTCGGGGTCAGCTTGACAGAGGCCAATGCGGGCTCGGCCTCGGCCGGGTAGGCAGGCTGGCGGTGAATGCCGTACGCCATGGAGACTTCGGCGGCGAACAGCGACAGCTTCGCGACTTCCTCGTTGGCTTCCTGAGCTTCATTCAGAAGGCGCTGATAGCGTGCGCGCAGAACTTCAGCTTCCTGCCGCAGGCTGTTGTAATTCGAGACCTTCCACGCCATGCGGACGTAGCTGGAGACCATGCCGAACAGCGTGAAACAGCCCAGCAGCGCGAGCGCCAGAACGGCAAAGACGATCTTCTGATCGATGTGGAAGCGCCGCAGCCGGCCGTGAAGGGAATGAGCCAGGACTACGATAAAGTATGACTGATTCATCGCGGCTCTCGCGCAGCAGAGGAGATCTGCGCAGCGGCCAGGGCGACTACCTGGCTGGCAGGCCAGTTGATCAGCGAGAAATCAACTGACCGAAACTCTTACGTTAACCGAAGCCAACCTGCTTGTCAACCCTGATCTTGGCTTCCAGCCGCCCGGCTTCGCCCTTCATTCGCTCTTTGCCATTCCCTGTGGCGCGCAGCAGGTTCACCCGACGTGCAGCGCTGCTCCACTCCATCGTTGGGGTGCGGAAGAGCGCCGCCGGGCTGCCGTCTGACCCGTTGCGCAGATCCCGCAGGCAACCGGCTTTGAGGGAGGGGAACCGAATGCGCAGAGGGCAGTCCGTTCCTGCGCGGGAGTCCTCCAGATCTGTGCTGCGGGCGGAGGCGGAAGGTGAGGTCAGCTTTCCGGCGTGTCCGGCGCCAGCTCAACGAAGAGCGTTCCCTGAGATACCGGCCGACCAGCCGAGGCAGGGTTGGGGAGCGCCCGCTTGGGCGCCATGGCAAACACGGTTGGGAAGCAGGCGCCGCCCGAGGGGGGAGGAAATCCGCTGGAAGGGCGGCGCGGGGGGAGCGGCAGGGCGACCTCCGAGTCCCGGGCGGTTCGCTCCCCTGGCTCGGGCGACAGAGCCCGCGCTGAAACTCCGGAGACCTGTCCTGATGCGGATGGCCGCAGGGGCATCCCGACTGCCTGCGGAGCCGGCCAAACGGAGAATCCGACGGACTGGCCGGGCGCCTACGCTGTCTGCTCCCTGAGGATCCGGTTCACGGCATCGAGTACATCGCTGGCTTTCCAGGCGGCGTCCGCGCCCGCTTCAGAAGCGCTGGCCGCTCCGTAGCCGGTCATCACCAGGGCGCTCTTCATGCCTGCATTGCGCGCCATTTCAATGTCCGCCGCTTTGTCGCCGATCATCCAGGAGCGGGGCAGGTCGATCGCGAGCTCCCGCGCCGCCCGTTCCACCAGCCCGGTCCGGGGCTTGCGGCAGGGGCAGTCCTCTTCCGGCGCATGCGGGCAGACATAGATTGCGTCGAGATGCGCTCCGGCGGCGGCGAGCAATTCTTCCATGCGGCGATGCACGGCCTCCACGTCTTCGATGCGGAAATAGCCGCGGCCGACGCCCGATTGGTTCGTCAGCACAACGGCGAGGAAGCCCGCCTCGCGCGCGCGCCTTACAGCCTCCGCCGCTCCAGGCAGCAGCGCCACCTGCTCCGGATCGGAGAGATAATGCCGCTCCTCGATCAGGGTGCCGTCCCGGTCGAAGAAGATGCAGGGCTTCATCGGCTTTTCCCGAGGCTGGCGACGGCGCGTTCGAGCACCGCGAGATTTTTCTTCCAGGAGAACCGTTCCATGGCTGGGCGGCGGAAATGGCCCTCGGCGGGCGGACGGGCGTAGTCATCGGCGGAAGCGCAGCGGAAGACGCCCTGAGGCGGTTCCGGGCCGAAGGCATCGCAGACTTCGGGCGAAGCCAGAACCGGCCGGTTCATCGCGAGCGACTCGAGCACCTTGTTCGGAATGCTCCGCACGACAGGCAGCGGCGCCACGGTGGCCGCCGCATGCCGGTAATAGGGGCGCACGTCTTCGACGGTCCCTGCGACCTCGACGCCGGGAATGGCGTTCAGAGCCAGGATGGACGGCGGCGGATACCGTCCGACGATGATGAGATCCAGCGCCGGGTCGCGCGCGGCGAGGGCGGGGAAGACGTTGCGGGCGAAATCGAGGATTCCGCGCTGGTTGTCCGGGCAGTCGAGCCGCCCGCAGAACAGGAGATACCTGCGCGCGGCCAGGCGGGCGTCCTGCGGGGAGGCGGAGGGGGCGAAACGGTCAAAATCGACTCCGTTTTCCGCGGTCTCGCACCGCACGTCCGGGGCGCGATCGAGCAGCTCGCTGCGGATCTGCGGGGAGGCGGCCAGCGTCAGGGTGGCGCGCCGCGCCTCGCGGGCCTCGAGCAAAGCAAGACGTTTCGCTTCTGTTTGAAACAGAAACCGGGGTTTATCGCGCCGGGCGCGCGCCATCCAATAGGCGCAGCCCCGTTCGGGCAGATCGAGCACGAAGGGCATCCCGGCGGGCACGAAGGGCGCCATCGCCGCCGCGCCAGCCAAGGCGCCGACGATGGGGCGGCTCCCGATCAGCTCGAGCAGATCCGCGCGGAAACGGGCGCTGAAGTACAGCGCATCGTGGAACGATTCCCCCGCCAGAAACCGCCCCGCCGCCCGCGCCGCGTGCAGAGGGAAGGGAAACAGCGGCACCGTGTAGACGGACGCACAGCGGTCCAGCAGCGCCCGGGCGTGCCCGATTTCCTGTTCGCTCTGCGCAAAGCAGCTTAAGTGAACGCGGTGCCGGGTGGCGAGGCGCGCGAGCTGGTGATAGGCGCGAATCCTGTCGCGTCTGTCCGGAGGGTTGGGGACGCAGCGGGAGAGAAACAGCAGCTCCACGCCTGCGCCCTAGCTCCTGGCGGCAGTGTCGGTCGACTTCGAGGAGGAATCCGTGCTGCTGCCGCCGGAGGACTCAGCGGCGCTGTTGTTTCCGTTCTTTCCATTGCCGCCCTGGCTGCCGGCGCGGGCGTAATCGGTGATGTACCAGCCGGTGCCCTTGAACTGGATGGCTGGCGCCGAGATCAGCCTCCGCACCGCGCCCCCGCACTTGTCGTGCGTGGACAGGGGCTCGTCGCTGAATTTCTGCATCACCTCGAAAATCTCATCGCATTGATCGCACCTGTACTCGTACAACGGCATGGCTTCCGATCTATGCCCCCTTGCCAGATTTTTGGCTCGCGGAAAATCCGCGTTGCGGAGCCGCTTGCGCCTGCGCCTGCCTGCCGCCCAGGATTTCCAGCGCCTTCCTGAGGACGCTGTCTTCTTTCTTCTCTGGCTGCTTCAGATCCGCCGGCGCGGGCAAGCCAGGCTCCTCGGTTTCTTCAAAACTCTGCGGCGCGGCGTCCGCCACCAGATGGGAGGGAACCACCGACGTTTCGCTGATGGCCTTCCCGTCGGGCGAATAATACTTTGCCACGGCCAGCAGGACCGCTCCGCCGTCTCCGGTGACGACCGGCTTGCGGACGGCCGCGTCTCCGTAGGTTCTCTCGCCGACGATCTCGGCCCGTTTGTGTGCCGCCAACGCGGCCGCGGCCACCTCTGCAGCGCCCGTCGTTCCGCGGTTGGTCAACACGGCGAGCGGTCCGCGGAACACCGTGCGGTCGGGCGCGGCCTCAAAGCTCTGCTGCTTGAGGGTCTGGCCTTTGACGGTGGCGATTGCGCCTTTGTCCAGAAACAGGTTGGCAAGCGCGACGCCCTCTTCGGGCACGCTGAGGGCCGCCCCGCGCAGGTCGAGGATCAGCCGTTTGGCTCCCTTCGCCACAAGCTGCTTCACGGCTTCCGCCACGGCTGCCGACTTGCCGGCCCGGAGGTCGACTGTGGCAATGTAGCCCGTCTCGGCGTCCAGCATGCGGGATTCCAGCGGCGGCGGCGCGACGACAGCCCGCGACAGCTTCACCTTCACCGGCTCCGGACGGCTGAGCCGCAGGACCGTCAATTCGACTTCCGTACCCGGCTCCCCGTGCAGCAGGACATCGGCGTACGCGAGCGGCATGTCGCGCGTCTGGATGCCGTTGATCGCTTCGATGATGTCCCCGGTCGTCAGTCCCGCCTTGTCCGCGGGAGAGCCGGGGATCGCCGCCACGACCCCGATCTCGTAGCCGTATTTCCGGCTGAGGATCAAGCCTACTCCGGCGCGCGGGTTGTCCAGCGTCTTGAGATACTGCTTGTACTGATCCGCGTTGAGGTAGCTGGCGAACGGGTCGACAGAAACCAGCAGCCCGTTGACGGCGCCGAGCGACACGCTTTTCATGTCCGGCTCTTCGACGTAGTCGGACTTGATCTTGGCCAGCACTTCGGTGAAGACGTTGAGATGGCGGTACGGATCCGAGGATTGCGCCGGACGGTTCTGTCCGAGCACGACGCCCACCAGCAACAACGCCACCAGAATGCCGGAGAGCGTGACGAGAAAGTTCTGAAATCGGCTGCTCATAGTCTCCCTGCTTGCCCAGGCGGCGAAGTTGAAACTCTCCTCCGAGCGGACCCCGCCTGATTAATTATAAACCGGCCGGCCCGTCATTATCCCCCTATGTGGATGCCGCCGGGCCGGGCGCGGTTTCTCCCGGGGGCGGATTCGGCCGCAATCCGGCAGTCCGTCCGCGCCGCGCCGCCGCGGGGCGTCCTGTTCCGGGCGCGGAGGCGGGAGCGTAGCCGGGCGGACGAGGAGGGCGCGCCGCGCCCGCTAGACTGGGGAAGTGACCCCGCCGCGCATCCTCGACGTCGGCTGCGGCCTGAACAAGCGGCCGGGCTCGATCGGGCTGGACCGCAATCCCCGCACGGCCGCCGATGTCATCGCCGACCTGGACCACTTTCCGTACCCGTTCCGCGACTCCGTGTTCGATGAACTGCACGCCACGCATGTGATCGAGCACGTCTCGGACGTGATCCGCACGATGGAGGAGTTCCACCGGCTGGTCAAGCCCGGCGGACGCATCTTCATCACGACGCCCCACTACACGGACTTTTCGAGCTTCTGCGACCCGACGCACCGGTGGCACCTGAATTCGTTCAGCTTCCGGTATTTCGGCGCGGACCATGGGGGCTTCGGCTACTACTCGGCGGCGCGGCTGCGTGAGAGAAAAGTCCGTGTCCGGCTACTTGCATTGTGGAGGTGGCTCGGTTTCGAATGGCTCGTCAACGGCTGGCCGCGCTTCCGGCTGTTCTGGGAGCATTATCTGTGCTTCGTGGTGCGCGGCAAGGTGATGGAGTTCGAGTTCGAGGCCGTCAAATGAGGCGCGGTGCGGCTGCGGGGCTTCTGCCGGTTCTGCGATGAAGTGCGCCACTGGGCGCGGATGCGGCGGCATCCGGAACATCTGGCGCTGGGGCGGCGCGCCGAGGATCTGGCGCACCGCTATCTGGAAGCGGAAGGGCTGACGGTGGTGGACCGGAACCTGGTTCTGCCGGACCTGGGCGCCGAAATCGATCTCATCGCTCTCGAGGGCGACACCGTGGTGTTCGTCGAGGTGAAGAGCCGCTCGGATGCGCAGGCGGGAGATCCTCTGCGCGGGCTCGACCGCGGCAAGCAGGAGCGCCTGGTGCGCGCCGCCGGGAGGCTCCTGCAGCGCTGGCGGATTCCGCCGGGCAAGGCGCGTTTCGACGTTGTCACGGTTGTCCTTGAACCCTACGAGATCCGGCATTACCGGGCTGCCTGGTCACCCGCCGGGCGCGATCGGCTATCCTGAGTGATGCTTACTGAACTTTCAGTACGGTGGACGTGGATTGCCTGAGCTGAGAAAAGACCCGATCACCGGCCGCTGGGTGATCATTTCGACCGACCGCGCGCGGCGCCCCATGGACTTCGTCCGCGAGCGGACGCCGCCGCCGCCGGCGCGCATCTGCCCCTTCTGTCCGGGGATGGAGACGAAGACTCCGCCCGAAATTCTCGCCTACCGGGAGTCCGGCCAGCCGAACACGCCCGGGTGGCTGCTGCGCGTGGTGGCCAACAAATTCCCGGCGCTGCGCGTCGAGGGGGACCTGAACAAGCAGGGCGAGGGGCTCTACGACCGAATGAACGGCGTCGGCGCGCACGAGGTGATCATCGAGACGCCCGAGCACCACGCCTCTCTCAGCGAGATGAGCGAGAAGCAGGTGGCCGACGTTTTTTTCGCCTTCCGCGACCGCATGATCGATCTGCGCCGCGACGCGCGCCTGCGCTACGTCATCGCCTTCAAGAACCACGGCGCGGCGGCGGGCGCGACGCTGGAGCACCCGCACAGCCAGCTGATCGCCCTGCCCGTCGTGCCCAAGCGCGTGCAGGAGGAGCTGGAGGGATCGCTGCGGTATTTCAGCTTCCGCGAGCGCTGCATCTATTGCGACATTCTGCAGCAGGAGCTGCAGACGCGGGAGCGGATCGTCTTCGAGTCCGACCACTTCATCGTCATCGCGCCGTTCGCCTCGCGTTTCCCGTTCGAGTCGTGGATCGTGCCGCGGCGGCACAACGCGCACTTCGAAGCCTCGGAGCCTGCTGTGATCCAGAATCTGGGCTGGGTGGTGCGCACGGTGCTGCGGAAGATTGACAAGGCGCTCGAGAAGCCCCCCTACAACTTCATGCTGCACACGGCGCCCCTGCAGGAAGGGCCGCTCGATCACTATCACTGGCACCTGGAAGTGATTCCCAAGCTGACCAAGGTGGCGGGCTTCGAATGGGGGACGGGTTTTTACATCAACCCCACGCCGCCGGAAGAAGCGGCGGAGTTCCTGCGCGACATCGGCCTGCCCTGAGCTTCAGGGCGCGCAGGCGGCCGCATACAGGCGCTGATCCGGAACCAGGCGCTCCACCCGTTGCCCGGCGGAGCGCGACTCGAGCACGCAGCGCCCGTTTGGGTCCCACGCCTCGACGCGGATGGTGCCGCCGCGCCGCAGGAGGCGCAGCGCCGCGCGCGCGCCGCGGGCCAGGGCCAGAGCGCGCGGCTCCTGCCCGGCGCCCGCCAGCATCTGCCAGGCGCCGTCGTGGCTCTCGATGATCGTCCATTCGCCTTCGCTGCCCGCGGCCGAGCAGGCCTGCGCCGTTTCCAGCATCCGGGCCGCGCGCTCCATCAGTTCCGTCACGCTGTGCTTATCGGCGCAAGGCGGGCCCTGTTGAGGCGGAGTGCTGGGGTCACCGGAGCCCGAGCCCGCCGTCCACCTGCAATACCTGTCCCGTCACGAACGCGCTGGCCTTCAGGAAAAACAGCACCGCATCGGCGATTTCGTCGCCGGTGCCTGGCCGGCCGGCGGGCGTCGAGCGAGCCATTTTCTGGATCGCGGGGTCGTCCTTCTCCTCGAAAGGAATGACGCCCGGGGCCACCGAGTTGACGCTGACCGCGGGCGCCAAGGCTTTGGCCAGTCCGCGCGTGAGCGCCACGACGCCCGCCTTCGAGGCGCAATAGTGGACATGCTCCGGCCAGGCGAGGAACGCGCCCATCGAGCTGATGTTCACGATCCGCCCTCCGCCGCAGCGCGCCATCAGGCGGGCCGCCTCCTGCGCGCAGAAAAAGACGGCCTTCAGGTTGACCGAGTGGATGAAGTCCCAGTCGGCTTCGGTGATGTCGGCCACCGGCACGCGCGTGAACCGCGCCGCGTTATTCACCAGCCCGTAGAGCGTGCCCTGCTCCTGGCCGATGCGTGAAAACATTGCCCGGATCTCCGCGACGTTTTCGAGGTTCGCCTGGTAGAGCGGCGCGCCGCCGCACTGCCGGGCGACTTCGCGCGCCTCGGCTTCCGAGGTCCCGTAGTGGACCAGGACGCGCGCGCCCTCGGCGTGCAGGCGCAGCGCGATGGCGCGGCCGATGCGGCGGGCGGCCCCGGTGACGAGGACGGTCTTGCCTTGCAGTTGGTGCATCGTCTCCTGTCTGATTCTCGCCGCAGCGGCGCCGATGCGGGGAGCGGGGTTTCATCCGCGGCCGGTGACCCACACGCCGCCCAGCACCAGCGCCCCGCCGGCTGCAACGGGCAGCGTCACCGGTTCGTGGAGGAACAAGAATCCGGTGGCTGCCGCGATGACCGGCTGCAGATAGCTGAACGCCGCCAGGCGGGAGGCGGGCATGTGATCGAGCGCGTAGTAGAAGATCAGGTAGCACAGGATGGAAGCCAGCAGCGTCATGTAAGCCAGAGCCAGCCAGCCGCCCGCGCCGACGCTTCCATACTCGAAGCCGAGAGACTGCTGCACCAGCAGCGGCGTCCCCGCCAGCGCGCCGGCCACATAGCCCAGTGCGTTGACGGTGAGCGAATCGTGCCGCCGGGTGACCTCCTTGCTGAACACGGTGTAGAGCGAGAAGCAGAAAGCGGCGAGGAACACGAGCAGGTCTCCGGCGAGCGAGGCGCCGCGCCCTCCAGCATCGCCGACATGCAGCACGCCGACGCCCGCCACGGCCGTCAACATGCCCGCCGCCTTGCGGAGCGTGATCCGCTCCTGGCCGCGCAGCGCGGCGAGCATCATCACCTGCAGCGGCGTCGTGGCGATGATCAGCGCCGCGTGCGCCACGCTGGTGCGCGCCATGCCGAGGATGAAAAACACCTGGTTCAGCGTGATGCCGAAAACGCCCAGCAGCCCGAGAGAGGCCAGTTCGCGCACGGTCCAGGAGTCTTTTCGCCCGCTGCGTGAGCGCAGGATCAGATACGCGGGCGCCAGCAGCAGCGCCGCCAGCGCGGCGCGGAGGGGGCCGATCAGCAGGGCGGGGAAGAAGCGCAGGGCGGTCTTCGCCACCACATAGTTGGCGCCCCAGATCAGCGTCATCAGCAGGATGAGCGCATGGAGGGCCCTCGGGACGGGTTTCACTGCGCGCAGAACGTCTCCTGCCGCACCCGGACGGACGCGAGAAATTCCATGTCCAGAGCGTATCCGAAACCCGGCTCGTCCCGCAGCCCGATCGTGCCCTGCGGCGTCACCGCCACCGGCGGCTGGATGATGTCGCGGCTCCAGTAGCGTTTGCTGGCTGACACGTCGCCCGGCAGAGCGAAGTTCGGCAGCGACGCCAGGGCGACGTTGTGCGCCCTGCCCACGCCGCTTTCCAGCATCCCGCCGCACCAGACCGGGATGCCGCTCCGCTGGCAGACGTCATGGATCGCCTTGGCTTCCGCGAACCCGCCCACGCGTCCCAGCTTGATGTTGATGATCCGGCATGCGCCCAGCGCGATGGCCTGCTCGGCATGATGCCGCGTGCGGATGCACTCGTCCAGGCAGACGGGCGTCTCGATCTGTTCCTGGAGCCGCGCATGGTCCACGATGTCGTCGTGCGCCAGCGGCTGCTCGATCATCATCAGCCGGAACGGGTCGAGCGCCTTCAGCCGGCCCGCGTCAGCCAGGGTGTAGGCGCTGTTGGCGTCGGCCATCAGGAGAATGTCCGGGAATTCGCGTCGGACGGCTTCCACGGCGTTCACGTCCCAGCCGGGTTTGATCTTGATCTTGATCCGCTGGTAGCCGGCGGCAAGCTCCGTGCGGATCCTGTCGAGGAGCTGTTCGAGCGTATTCTGAATTCCGATGGAAACGCCGCAGGGGATTTCGCGCCGCGCGCCTCCGCCGATGGTCTTCCACAGCGGCTCGCCGCGCAGCCGCGCCTCCAGATCCCAGCACGCAGCCTCGAGCCCGCCCCGCGCCATGCGGTGGCCGCGCAGTCCGGCCCCGATCCGGGCCGCTTCCTCCGGCGATTCGAGCCTGCGCCCGAGCGCCTCCGGAATCAGATAATCCCGCAGGATCAGCCACGCGCCTTCGGTCCATTCTTCGTTGTAATGCGGGTGCTCGCCGCAGGTGACTTCGCCCCAGCCGGAGACGCCGCCCGAAGTGATTTCGACGAGAATGATCCGGCGCCGCGTGGTGCGGCCGAAACTCGTCTCAAAGAAATGCACCAGCGGCATTTCCAGCCAGTGCAGGCGGATCTGTTCTATTGTGAATCCCATTGTCCGAAAAGATAGACTCCGGCGTCGGGCCGGTTTTCGAAGCCGATGACCGCCAGTCCGCGGCGGAAATATTCTTCAAACCGGTCGCTGGCTTCCGCCTGAATCGCGCTGGCTTTTTCCGGGCTTGCCGAGCGGATTTCCGCGATGCCGGCGGGAATCGCGATCCGCTCGAGCACCGGGCCCCGCGGCGGTTCCCGGCCTTCGACGATCGCGGTCACGCGCGGCGAATCGAGGTGCCACTCGGCCACGCAGCGGTCCGTCGGCAGCCCGCCGTGCAGCGGCGAACTCGTCGTTCCGTACTGATTGCGGACATAGCGGCGCACGATGGCGCCGAGCCGCTCGATGTTGAAGAACGCGTTCTTGAGCTCCAGCGGATCGAAGGTCCATTCGATGAGCCGGATGCCGCGGCTCAGGGCTTCCTCCCGCTGCCTGAGTTTCAGGCGCCGCCCGATGCGCAGATTCCGGTATTCCGGCAGCACGCCCATCATGTGGCTGTGCAGGTACATCGAGCCCTGCTTGAGCCCGGGAATGGCCAGCAGGAATCCCACCATCCGGCTGCCGTCGAACGCCCCGAGAGTCTGGCCGCCCACTTTCTGCGCCACGACGAACAGGCGGAGGGGAAGGAGCTCGATGTCGGCGAAGCCCCAGATCTCTTTCTGGAGCCGCACGGCCTCGTTGAGCTCGTCCAGCCCCCTCAGCTCCCGGATTTCGATTCTTCTTTCGCCTTCGCCTGCTGCCAAAGCTCTTCCATCTCCTCGATCGTCGTCTGGCGGAAGTCCCGCCCGCGCGCCGCCAGTCCGTTTTCCACCTCGGCGAAACGGGCGCGGAATTTCGCGTTCGTGCGCCGCAGAGCCTGCTCGGGATCCGCCCCGAGAAAGCGGGCCAGATTCACGATGGTGAACAGCAGATCTCCGATCTCTTCTTCGATTTTTTCCGGAGATTCGCCCCGGCGCGCTTTTTCGAGCTCTGCGATTTCCTCCCGCATTTTTTCGAAAACGCCGCCGACATCGGGCCAGTCGAAGCCCGCCGCGGCTGCCTTTTTCGAAAGATGCGCCGCCTCCATCAGCGCCGGCTGGTTGCGCAGCACGCCGTCGAGCAGACCTTTGGGCTGTTCGCCGCGCTCGCGCTTCTCATCGGCCTTGATTTCGTTCCAGCGCTGGAGCACCTGCCCGGCGGTCTTCGCCGTGCCGCCGCCGAAGACATGGGGGTGGCGCCGCACGAGCTTCGCGTTGATGGCATCCAGCGAGTCGGCGATCGTGAACAGGCCCTGCTCGGCCGCCATCTCCGCGTAAAACACCGCCTGCAGGATCAGGTCGCCCAGCTCTTCGGCCAGAGCCCGCCAGTCGCGCCGGTCGATGGCGTCCAGCACTTCATACGTCTCTTCCAGAGTGAAGGGCTTGATGGAATCGAACGTCTGCTCGCGGTCCCACGGACAGCCGCCGGGGGCGCGAAGACGCGCCATGATCTCCACCAGACGGTCGAACTTCTCGCCCGCGCGCGGGCGGCCCGGATGGTCCTGCATGGGGGCAATTTCCAGCGTAACATAGCGCTTCCGGCCGGCCGTGGATTCCGGCCGCGCGACGCCGTATGCTTTTCAGCATGAGATCTGCCATTGTTCTCCTGTTCTGCGCCGCCGTCGCCGCGTTGGGGGCGCACCCATCCGTCGAGTTTTCCACCAAAGCCGGCCCGATGAAACTGACCGCCATCCGGCACGCCTCTTTCATGCTGGAAGCGGGCGGAAAGGTGGTGCATGTGGATCCGTGGAGCCAGGGCGACTATGCGGGACTGCCGAGAGCCGACGTTCTTCTCATCACCGACGCGCACGGCGATCACTTCGACATGAAAGCCATCGAACTGGTCCGCCGCCCGGACACCATCGTCATCGCTCCGCCCGTGGTCGCGGAGAAGCTGGCTGGCGCGCGCGTTCTGCGCAACGGGGAAAGCACGGAAGCGGCAGGCTTTCAGGTGGAGGCCATTCCCATGTACAACCTGAAACGCGGCCCGGCCGAAGGCCAGGTCTTCCATGTCAAGGGCAGAGGCAACGGCTACGTGCTGACGTGGGGCGGGTTCCGGCTGTACATCGCGGGCGACACCGAAGCGACGCCCGAAATGCGCGCTCTGAAGAACATCGACGCCGCGCTGATCTGCATGAATCTGCCGTACACCATGCCGCCGGAGGAGGCTGCCGAGGGAGTCAAGGCGTTCCGCCCGAAGGTCGCGATTCCATATCATTACCGGGGCGCCGATCTGGCCGTGTTCGAAAAAGCGCTCGCCGGCTCGGGCATCACGGTGAAGATTCTCGACTGGTACCACTGAGCGGGCCATGCAGCGGAGGGGTTCTCTATAGTACACTGAAACTTGAAATCAGGATTCATCCATCCTAATTCCCTGATGAGAGGAGAACCCGATGCCCCTCGTATCGATGCGCCAGCTTCTTGATGAGGCCGCCAAGAAAGGTTATGGTGTTGGCGCCTT
>Ga0209381_1003988_pt1 | contig 14040 bp, 5 predicted proteins | sample DewCreD2012metaG_FD_184111 | JGI IMG/M metagenome (GOLD analysis project Ga0209381, IMG submission 184111) | Hot spring sediment bacterial and archeal communities from British Columbia, Canada, to study Microbial Dark Matter (Phase II) - Dewar... ...
GGGCGTGCATTTGCGGGTGGCCCTGCCTGAGAAGCCCATGGCCATCGTGGCGCTCGTGGATCGGTCGCACAGCATCGATGAAACCGGTCGGGCGTGGCAAGAGCGCTATTTAAAGGAACTCGACCGCTGGCGAAGCCCGCAGGACCCGCTGGCGCTCGTGGTCTTCGCAGGAGAGCCGACCGTGCAGCGCTGGCTAGAAACTGGCTCGGTTCGCTTGCCGTTGGCGCCTCCGGTGGATCCGGAGGCTACGAACATTGCGCGCGCCTTGGAGGCAGCGGTCGCGCTCGTGCCGAGCGCGCTCGATCGGCGGTTCGTGTTGTTGAGCGACGGAAACGAAACCCAAGGCGAGGCGCGGAGCGTTGTTGCTACCCTGCGAGCGACAAACACCCCGCTGTACGTAGCGGTTCCGCCACGGGTTCCAGCGCCTGGTACCGCGATCGAGCACCTGCATGTGCCGGCCGTGGTGCCGGCAAACACGACGGTGGCGTTGCGCGCAGTGGTGGCGCATCGGGGTGCACCGCAGCGGTGTGCGGTGCGCCTGTGGGCCAACGACACCCTGGAGCACACCGGCAGTGCAACGTTGCAGGAGGGTACCACGGCGCTGTCGTTGCACTGGCGGGCGGCAGTGCCAGGGGCGTACCACTTGCGCCTCGAACTCGAACCGGAAGCCAGCGGTCAGGGTGCTGTGGCAGCGAGCCGCGGGTTCGACGTGTCGGTGACCGCGCCACCGCGGGTGTTGTTGGTGGGTAAGGGTGTGCAGTCGCCGCTGGCGCAGGCGGCCGAGGAGCAAGCGTTCGAACTGCGTCGGCTCGAGCCTTCCGGACTTCGCGCTGGGCAAATCGATTGGGACGCCTACCATGTCGTGGTATGGGAGGAGCCAACCAGCACGGTGCCGGCAGACCTTTGGGTCGAGCTGCGGCGCTATGTGCAGCGTGGGGGCGGGCTCGTGGTGGTCGGAGGCGAACGCACCTTCGGGGATGTGCAGTTGCGTTCCACGGCGCTCGCGGAGCTGCTGCCGCTGACCATCGAACCGCGGCGTCCGCCGCGCCCGGAGCGCGAGCCGCTTTGGCTTTACCTGCTTGTCGATCGCTCCAACAGCATGGGCTACCACATCCACAACCGGATGCAGCGCAGCGAGGACGAATCCAAGCTCGCCTACGCCCGGCGTGCGGCGCTGGCCTTGGTAGAGCAACTGCGCGACAGCGATCGTGTGGGGGTGATTGCGTTCGATTCGCAAGCGCACGAAGTGGCGCCGCTAGCGCCCCTGGCCGAAAATCGCGGCTTGCTCGAGCACAACGTCGCACGTTTGCAGCCTGGCGGAGGCACGGACTTTTACGATGCGCTGCAACAAGCAGCGGCGGCGCTCGTGCGGCAGCGATCGCGGCTCGCGCACATCATCTTGCTGACGGACGGCGACACCAACCGCAGTGCGGAGGAGCACGAGCCCGTGCTCGAGCTGCTCGAGCGCAGTGGCATCACGGTCACGACGATCCGCATTGGCGACGACACCGTAAACTTGGAGTTTCTGCAAGCCATTTCGCAGCGCACCGGAGGGAATTTCCATCATGTGCGCGACGCGAGCGAGCTGCCGCAACTGCTCTTGCGCGACACTAGCCGGGCGCTGAGCCAATCGCCGCGCGGCAGCCAGATGTTCGCGGTGCGGCCGGGAAACCGCAGCCAGGTTTTGCAGGGCATCGGCTGGACCGATGCGCCGCCGTTGCACGGCTATGCGTTCGCGCACCTCAAGCCCGAAGCCGAGGCCTGGTTGCGCATCGCCCAGCACGAGCGCTCCGACCCCCTTTTGGCCGGCTGGAGTTTCGGGGCCGGGCGAGTGGTTGCCTTTGCTGCCACGTGGGCAGAAGGGGCCGAGTCGTGGCTTGGCTGGCCGGCGAACACGCAGTTGTGGGCGCAAGTGCTGCGCTGGAGCGCCCGCGACCTCACGTCTCGGGACGTCGCCGTAAAGGTGCGACGGGCGGACCACGTGTGGCAGATCGTGTTGGAGTCGTTTGCCGGCGACCAGCCCGCCGAAGCACGCGGCCGTTTGGTTCTCGGGGACCACGTAAGCGATTTGTACTTTCGCCGTGCCGGCGATCGCGAGCTCGCGAGCGCGGTCGTGGCCGAGCCAGGACAAGCAGGCGAACTCTCGATTTGGCGCCGCGCCCCCGGGCGAAGTTTGGAGGAGCGGCGGTTTGTTGTGTATTTCCCGCGCGACGGCGGCCACGGAACCGGCGAGGCCGTGCGCGAGCCGAACCTTGCGTTGTTGGAAGCGCTTGCGCGCGAAACTGGCGGCGCCGTCGATGCTTCGGCTCGCGAGATTGCAGCACGCCCCGCAGGTGGCAAGCAGTTCGGAACCAAAACCCTCGAGTGGGTCTTCCTCCCGCTGGCCATGCTTGCCTTTGTCGCCGACGTCGCCATCCGCAAGCTCAGGCCGTAAACAACTGCACCGCAACGGTGGCGGCGGATGCGGGCGCCCATCGCCTCGTTCGCATGACGATCATCCTGGCGCGTCGGTGGGGCGGTTCGCGAACCGCCCCTGGTACCGTCGGTAGGGTACAGGTCGCGGCGACACCCTGCCGAGGCGATACGTCTCACTAGGATCGCCCTACGATACCAGTGAACCGTGGGTCGCCCTGATCGTCCCGGCAACCGACTGGATCGCGCTTGTTCCGGGTCCTGTTCTCCGTGTGTGACGACCGTGTGACCAAATGTTGTTCTCGCGCAAATGACCGGCGTCGCCGCTTTGTGCTCCGATTAGCACAAACCGAAATCTTGACCTCGCTTCGTCTTTGGGTGTACGGGCCGCCTTGGTTCCCGGCAGCACCCGGGGCCAGGGAGGAACGGGCGATGCAATCTGTGGGGCACTCTCACATCCGACGGCGGGCCGGGCAGCTCTGCCAGCACTTACCAGGTGCGCGCGTTGAACCCGGGTGTCAGGCGGACGAACACGGCCGCTGCACTTTGCCTCCCGCAGCTTCCCCCACAAGGCTTTCCCTGGCCACTCCGGGACCCACTTTTGCCGGTTTGCAGCAAACTCCAGAGCCGGATCCCGTCTACCGCGAACAAGGTGCACCTCCGGTTCGAAGGACGCCGCCGCGTTGCCACTGGTCCCGCCAAGGGCCTCACGGCAATCTTCCGAAAACTCGCCGGAGTGGTGGGGATGGCGATACCGGGGTGGAGCGATCTTGCACACACGCCGCGCGTTGGCCGGTTTGGCTGGGCGGGTTTGCTGGTCACAAACCTGGGGGTTCGGTGAGACTGGTCAGCCGTCACCATGGTGAACATCGCCCTCGGTACCAAGCCCGTCTCGGAATGCTCGGTCGGCGATACGAGCGGGGACGGTGACATTACCATCGACGAGATCATCCAAGCAGTGAATCGAGCATTGAACGGGTGTTGAAGAGTAGAAGCGTCAGGAGCGCGATCGGGGCGGCGGTTGCGAGGAGGGAGAAGCCAGCACACCAGGGGATTGGATGAAAGAGAGATACGCGAAGCCGCTTCCGGCGGCCGTGCTGGGCGGGGCAGGCGTACTCGAGTCGCGCCGGGGCGACGGTGATAGCGATGGATTCGGCCTGCGGAGCCGCAGATCAGGAAGCAGCCGGCGTCAGCGCAGTTGCGAGCGTGGGCGCTGGGGTACGGTCGTACTCGGGAGACCTTGCGCCTCGGGCCGCTGACGGCCCCTGCCCGGAGACGGACCTCGGGAGTGCCGTGCCGGTTACGGTAACGGGGAGCACGATTGGCGCCGCCAACGAGCTGAGTGGCTCTTGCGGGGGTGGGTCGGGGCCGGACCGCACGTTTGGGTGGACCGCGCCGGCGGCGGGCATTTATCAAATCCGCGTTCGCCCGCAGGGTTCGCGCGACTTCGACTCGGTACTGTACGTGCGGGACGGCGATTGCGGCGGCAGGGAATTGGCTTGCAACGACGATACAGTGGGGGTTTCCGGCTCCGAGCTCGCGGTGCGGCTGGATGCAGGGCAAACGGTGGCGATCGTGGTGGACAGCCAGGACTGGTACTACGGGCGCGAGTTTCAGCTCGACATCAACTCCGTACCGCCGCTGCCAACCCACACTGCCACCGAGACCCCCACGCCCACGCCGACGCCAACGCCCACTGCGACGTTCACCCCCACGCCCACGGCACCCCCCACGTCGACGCGGACCGCAACGTTCACCCCCACACCGACGCCGACACGGACGGAGACGGCGACGTTGACACCAACTCACACACCGACGCCGACACGCACGCACACCGCGACGTTCAGCCCCACGCCCACGCCCACCGCGACGCCAACGTGGACGCAGACGGGAACGTTCACGCCCACGCCGACGCCAACCGCCAGTCAAACACCCACGCCGACATGTGCGCCGACGGGCACGCCGTACTGCAGCGACCGGTGCCTGCCTTGCCCCACGATTCGCTTGGGCTGTTATGCCGTTCCGTGCGGCGAATGCATCCAGAACCCGGTCTGCAGCTCCGGCGAGGTGTGCGTCCCCCGGCCCGCGGGATCAGGTTGTTGTGCCTGGGCGACCGTCACCCCGAGCCCTGTCCCGTGCGCGGGCGACTGCGGCGGCGACGGGCGAGTGAGCGTCGACGAATTGGTCAAACTGGTGAACATCGCTCTCGGCAGGCAGCCGCTGTCGAACTGCTCGGCAGGCGATACGAACGGGGACGGCGAAATCACGATCGACGAGATCGTCCGGGCCGTAAATCGCCTACTGGTTGGGTGTGGCGACGGCGCATCGGAGTGAAGCGATGTCGGGTCGGATCCACCGGGTGCAAGCTCGGTAAGCACTTGAAAAAGAATCGTTGGAGGATCATCGGCAAGCGAAGAACTCTATGGCAGAACCGAGGTCCAGCGGACTCCGGGAGGCAGCGTCGATCTCGGCGATCGTGCTCGCTGTCTATGCTCAGTGGATCGTTCACCGGAATCCTTACGGGTTCTGGGGCTGGTTGCTGTTCGTCGCGGCAGCTTTGTCGATGGCAGTGGCGGCAGGCCGACCGGAGCCCGTGGCGGCTCCCACGGTCGTCGAACCACACCGCCCCTCAGGCACTGCCGGCCGCATCGGTTTCGGATTCCTCGCCGTGTTGGCCTGCGCGGGCGCGACCTACGGGGCCGCGGCCGGGTGGCACCCGGTGGTGCCGCTCGTGTCGTGGGGGGCCAGTCTCGTCCTCGCCTCGGTAGCGGTCCGGGGCTGGACCGTGGCGCCCCCGGCGCGCGTGCGCCAGCCATGGTCGGCGCTGGAAATCGCCGCGGTTGCGACGCTTTTGGTGATAGCGGCGCTGGCGCGCACGCTGTGGTTGGACTCGCTACCACGCGCCTATTTCGGTGACGAGCCGCGGGTGGCCGCCTTCCTGTATCGCGAGTACAGGGGCGGACGGATCCCGAACTTCTTCACCATGGGTTGGAACACCTGGCCGGTCGTCGGCCTCTCGCTTCAAGGGATCTTCGTTCCGTGGCTCGGGCTTCACATGACCACGCTGCGTTTGTCGGCGGCGCTGTTTGGCACGCTCGGGGTGCTGGTCACGTACCTCCTCGCACGGGAACTGGGAAGCTGGCGGTTAGCGCTGCCGGCCGCGTTTTTGTTTGCCGTCTGCCGCACGGCAATCGACTTCAGTCGCTTGGGAATCGCCCACTCGCAAATCCTCTTCTTCGAGCCCCTTGCGTTGTACCTTTGGTGGCGCGGCGTGAACGGCGGACGGGCGCTGAGCTATTTGTGGGCCGGCATCGCCACCGGCTGGTGCATGTACTCTTACAACGCAGGGCAGCTCGTACCCCCGCTGCTGTTCGCGTGGATGGGGCTCGCTGCTGTGTTCGCCCCAAGGTGAGTGGCGAGCTACTGGCGTGCAGCCGCACTGACCTTCGCGGGCTTTGTTTTGACGCTGTTTCCGTATGCGTTTTATTTCACCGATCGTTTCACGTTCGGGTCGAATTGGTACCAGTGGAGCTTTATGGCTCGCGACCGTCAGGTGCTGTCGCAGATCATCGAAACCTGGCGAGCCAGCGGTTTCGACGCAGCAGCTTCGATGCTTTGGCGGCAGGTGCAAACGACCTGGCTCGGTTTCCAGGTGCTCCCCGGCGGTGGTTACGTGCTTGGCTACCGCGGAGGCGGCATGCTCGACGACATCTCGGCGCCGTTGTTTGTCCTCGGCCTCGCCATGACCGTGCGCCGTTTGCCTGGGGGGCGCGAGGCGTTCGTACTGTACTGGTGGTTCGTGACCTTCGTCGTCGGCGGCATCATGACCAGCGCGCCACCCTCGTTCGTGCGCATGGTGGGCCTGCTACCCACGGTGTCGATCCTTGCAGCACAGCCGTTGGAGCTGATCGCGCGCATCGCGCCTGACCGGATCGCGCGTGTTGGCGGAGCCCTTCTCGTGGCTGCGTTTCTCGGTGCAGCGGCGTGGGAGAACTGGCGCACGTACTTCGTGGAGTACCCCGCTCGGCCTGCCGACCCGGTGTCGGAGGTGGCCCGCTACTTAAAGCGCCAGCCTGCCGACCATCGCGCCGCGCTGCTGGGCAGCGAACACTGGCTGAACTTCGATCACGAAATCTTCCAAATCGAGTTCCCGGGTCGGCTGCGGGACATTCCCGATCCTCAACATTTTCTCCCGATCCGCGAACCGGTCGACCATCCGCTGATCCTGGTGTTTGCCCCATCGCAACATTCGCTGGCCGATTACGCGCTGGGCCTGTACCCCGGCGCATCCGTCGACGTGATCGAGGCGGACCTGCGCGACCCGCGCGGCATTCGCGTCGTAACGATCTCTCCCGAGCAGGCGCGTGCGCGTGCAGGTCTTCGGGTCGCAATGCACGGGTCGGATGGAGCGGGAACTCCCGGAGGCGTAGCGGATCCTTTCGCGACCGAGCTGCCCGCAGCCGGCGCTCGGGAGCGAATCGTGTGGAGCGGCCGCCTTTACTGGGCACCGCTCGAGTCGGCTACGCTGACCTTCGAGGCGACGTCCGGGGCAGTGCTCCGCTTGGGTGACCTCGAACCTCTCGCTTCCCGAGGAGAGCCCATTTCGCGGACCGTCGAACTTGCGCGCGGCTGGCACCCCATACGGATCGAGGAGCCGCTGCCCCGCACCCGCCCGATCGTGCTCAGCGTGACCGAGCGGGACGCCAAACGGGCCTTCACACGGTGGGACATGGATCCTCACCCGGAAGCACAAGGCCTGACGGCACGGTACGAGACCAAGGAGCGCACCGTGAAGGCGATCGATCCGCAACTCGACCTCTTTGCCGTCGAAAGCCTGTTCCGGTCGGGTAACGAGCCAATGGTGCGGATGCCCTTCACCGTGTCATGGCGCGGCGCGTTGCGCGTCGAACACGCGGGCACGTACGAGTTCGAGGCCATCGGTAGTGGTCCGTATACCGTACGCCTCGACGGTGCCGAGATTTTACACGGCGCGCCGCGAATCCCAGAAGAGCCACACGTTGGTCAAACGAGCGTGGTGCTCGCTTTGGGGCTCCATCCCATCGTCGTCGAGTTCGACAGCACTGTGCCTGCCCACACGACCCGCCGCGTGTTCCAGCTTTACTCGACGCCGCCGGGCCAGGGCAAGCATCTCGTTCCCGCCAGCAATTTCGCTCCCGTGGAGGGAAGCCATCGGCGGCAATCCCGGAAGCGTTGATGTTCCCCGGGACGCCACGAACGCGCCCCGACGGAACAGTTGCGTTGCGCACGCACGACGGGTGCGGAAACGGCGCGCGCACAACCGATGCGTAGGCCGTGCGTAAGGTTCGCGACGAATGCGCGGATGACGACACACCGGTGCCGTTGGATGCGTTGTAGCGATGCCCGACCCCCCGGTTGCGTGTGCGCACGCAGTGCACGCATGGGATCGCCGGGCAGAAACGCCTACCGCCCCAGCCAATTTCCGGTCAAGGAAGACGGCGGCTGAGGTCTTCCAGCAGCCGCTCTACGCCGAGCCGCGCCAGTTCTTGCGCGCTGAACCAGCGAGGCCCAGCGCGCCAAAACATCCACCAGTTGAACAAGTTCGCGGTGAGCGGTTGCTGGGTGCGATCGAACCGCGCTTGCCAAAGGATCTTGCCGCTGTGCACGGAAACCAACGCCAGTCCGAAAGACACGGATGCAGGTGCCTTCGCTCCGTATTCGCTGCCTTGCCGTTCGACAACGCGATCCACGGTTCCGAACAGCACCGCGTCGGCACCGACGGCACGTCCCAAGGCGACAGCGCGTTGTTCGACGCTGCCGCTGCGGTCGAGGCGTTGCAACGCATCGAGCACCGTGAGGTCCGGGACAAAGCGGAACCGAGGCGACTCTGCGAGCACCGCATAAATTTGGGCCATGACCATGTTCTCGGCGCCTTGTGGGAGCCGATCCGGATCGGCGTCCGCCGCCCGTTCGAGCGGAAGAACGGCAATCAAGGATACGGGTTCCTCCAGCGGCTCGCCTTTGCGGAACCAGGCGCATCCGCTCGCAAGGACAAGGCAGAAGCCCATCAGGGCGGCTGCATGGAAGCCAGCGATCACGCGTGGGCGCATGAGCTTACACCGTGAGCTTGATGCCAAGTTCGCGCAACTGCTTCGCGTCCACTTCGCTCGGTGCGTCGGTCAACAAGCACACCGCTTTTTGCGTCTTCGGAAAGGCAATCACATCGCGAAGCGAGCTAGCGCCCGTGAGCAACATGACAAGCCGGTCGAACCCGAGGGCGATTCCGCCGTGCGGTGGTGCGCCAAACGCCAAGGCATCCAATAAGAAGCCGAATTTTTGCCGCGCTTCGTCCTCGGCAATCCCGAGCAGCCGAAAGACTCGCTCCTGAATGTCCGGGCGATGGATTCGGATGCTGCCGCCGCCAAGCTCGGTTCCGTTCAGCACGATGTCGTACGCCAGAGCCTTGACTTCGGCGGGCGCGCTCTCGAGTCGTTCCCAATCCGACTCGCGTGGCGATGTGAACGGATGGTGCACGGCGACGTAGCGCTTTTCTTCTTCGTCCCACTCCACCAAGGGAAAATCGGTCACCCACACGAACTCCCACTGGCTGCCCGTGCGCAGCCCGAGTTCGTCCGCCAAGTGCAGCCGAAGGTGGCCGAGGGAATCGTGGACCACTTTGGCGCGTCCGGCGACGAACAGGAGCAAATCGCCCGGGCCAGCCCCGCACGCTCGTTCGATGGCAGCTTTTTCTTCGGCAGAGAGAAACTTGGCGATGGGCGACTGCCATCCGTCGCTCTGGATGCGTACCCACGCAACGCCCTTGGCGCCAAACGGCGCGACGACCTGGGGCAGGCCGTCGAGGTCGCTGCGCGACAACCGATCGCCATCGGGCAACCGCAACGCCTTGACGATGCCGCCGGATTCCAATGCGCCGCGGAACACCTGAAACTGCGTGCCGCGCACCGCAGCCGACACGTCCACCAGCTCCAAACCAAAGCGCAAGTCCGGCCGGTCGGTTCCGTACCGGGCGATCGCCTCGTCGTAGGTCAAGCGGGGCACTGCGGCGGGCATCTCCACGCCGGCCAAGCGGCACGCCTCGCGCAAAATCCCCTCGGTCACGCGCATGACGTCTTCCGGTCCTACGAACGACATTTCCAAGTCGACCTGGGTGAATTCTGGTTGGCGGTCGGCGCGCAAGTCTTCGTCGCGGAAACAGCGGACAATTTGGAAGTAGCGGTCGAAGCCGGCAACCATGAACAGTTGCTTGAAGAGCTGTGGCGACTGCGGCAAGGCGTAAAACTTGCCCGGGTTCACCCGGCTGGGCACCAGATAGTCGCGAGCGCCCTCCGGCGTGCTGCGCGTGAGGAACGGGGTTTCCAGCTCCACGAATCCTTCGCGGTCGAGGTAGTCGCGAATGGCTTTGGCAAGGCGGTGGCGAAACAAAAACCGCGCTTGCGCTTCCGGGCGTCGCAAATCGAGGTAGCGGTACTTGAGGCGCGTAGCTTCGGCCACCTCGGCAGCAGTGTCCAAAGAAAAGGGCAGCGGGCGCGCAAGGTTCAGCAGCCGCGCTTCCGTGGCCACCAGCTCGACTTCACCCGTTCCTAAGTTGGGGTTCACGGTCTCTGGCGTCCGCTTGGTCAGCGTGCCACGCACGGCAAGCACGGCTTCGTTGCGCAAGTGCTCGGCCACGGCAAACGCCTCCGGACCGCGCATCGGATCGAATACGACTTGCACGATGCCCGTGCGATCTCGCAAGTCGACGAACACCAGGCCACCGTGATCGCGGCGGCCGTCGACCCAGCCGACGAGCGTCATCGGTTGGCCGGCATGTTCTGCGCGCACTTCGCCACAGTAGTGCGACCGGCGCCAGTCGCCCAAAGCCGCCAGAGTTGCGCCTGGTTGTTGTGCTTGTTCCCGTTCCTGCATGCAGTCACCTTGTGCGTTCGGCCAATGCGTGCCCCTGCGGCGTGGCGACCTCGCCCAGCGAGGCGAGGTATTGCCGCACCTGCCCGGCGCTCCAATCGAACGCCACTGCCCGGGGATAGTCTCGTTTGCGTAGCATGTCCCGCACCGTTGCGGCACGGGATTCGAGTTCCGCCTCGCCGACAATCAGGACGAACGGCGCGCCAGACTTGTCGGCTTGGCGCATCTGGCTCTTCAGGCTGCGCGCTGCGGCGCCGAGCTCCACCTTCAGTCCTTCGTTGCGCCACCGGTGCGCCAAGACCAGCACATGCGCCTCGGACTCCGCGCCGAGAGGCGCAAGGAAAATTTCCGGTGCGAGCGCAAGTTGCTCGTCCACCGCGATCCCCAAGGCCAGCAACATGCGCTCCACGCCCAGGGCAAAGCCGATTCCCGGTACGTCAGGACCGTCGAGGCTCTTGACGAGGCCGTCGTAGCGCCCGCCTCCGCCTACCGCATTTTGCGCCCCCAAGCCTTCTGCCTTGACCTCGAAGGCCGTGCGCACGTAGTAGTCCAGCCCGCGCACGATACGCGGCGCTAGCACGTACGGGATCCGGGCGTGGTCGAGCGCCTGGCGCACGGCGGCGAAATGCTCGCGGCACGAGCTGCACCAAAATGCCTCCATGACGGGCGCTTGGGCCATGAGCGCCGCGCACGTGGGCACCTTGCAGTCGAGCAAACGCAAGGGGTTGCGTTCGAGCCGCCGCTGGCAGTTGTCGCAGAGTTGGCTGCGATGAGTCTCGCCGTAAGCCCGCACCGCTTCGCGGTACGCTGGTCGGCAGTTCGCGTCGCCCAGCGAGTTGAGCTCGATAGTAAAGTGGTGGATTTCGCAGGCAAGCAACAGGTCGTGGAGCAGCATCAGCACTTCGGCATCGATGGCCGGATCGTCGCGCCCGAGCACTTCGGCGCCCATTTGGTGGAACTGGCGCAGCCGTCCTTTCTGGGGCCGCTCCCGCCGAAACATGGGGCCGAAGTAGAACAGTTTCGAGACCGGCTCTTTTTGCCAAAGAGCGTGTTCCACGTACGCGCGCACCACTCCGGCTGTGCCCTCGGGCCTGAGCGTCAGCGAGGTCCCATCGCGGTCGACAAAGGAATACATTTCCTTCTCCACGATGTCGGTCGTGTCGCCAATCGAGCGGGCGAACAGCTCCGTGCGTTCCACGATCGGAATGCGAATTTCCGCGAAGTGATAGCGGGCGAACAAGTCGCGGGCGCGAGTTTCCAACCAAGCCCAGCGCGCGCTGTCTCCCGGCAGGACGTCGTGGAACCCCTTGACGGAAGCGATTTTCATGTTGGGACCTTGCGCGGCAAGGTGCGACTCGGTAACAAAGGGGTCCCTTCAAGTCAACGAACGGTCCACGCCCGTGGAGCCAACATTGCAGCTCACACGACGGTTTTGGCACTTCGCTCCCTGCCCCGCTCGCCGTTCTTGGCTGCTCGCCTTCTTGGTCCTCGTGTGCCTCGCGAGCGCCCCGCGAGGAAGCGCCCAACAGGTGTGCTGCCGCTGCGTGTTCACCAACGAGCAGAACGAAGTGTTTTCGTTTTGCGGAATGTCCGATCTCCAAGGGAACTGCGGCCTCGGGTGCGACCCCGTTCCGAACGCCGACTGTGTTCAAGGCACGTGCGTGCTGTTTACACCCACGCCAACGAACACGCCGACCCTGACGCCGACGCTCACGCTTACCCCAACGCCCACGCTGACCCCGACGGCTACCCCGTCGTTCACCTTTACGCAAACGCCGGTACCGACACCGACCCTCACGCCCACTCAAACGCCGACGATCACGCCCACGTTTACCCGCACGCCCACGCGCACGTCGACGCCGACGACGACACAAACACCGACGCGGACGAACACGGCCACCATTACGCAAACGCCCACGGTCACTCCCACGCGCACGGTGACCCCGACCCCCACGAACACTCCAGGAGATCAAGATTGCTGTCAGGTGGTGTTGGTAAGCCAGCTTGCCTGCGCCGCACCTTTGATGAACGACTGCGGGCCTGGCGTGATCGTGTATGGGGCAACGTGTTTGGACTCAGGCCTGTGCGCCACGTTCACCCCCACCTTCACCCCTACAGAAACGCCCACGTTCACCCATACGCCCACATCGACACCGACATCGACGCCGACCTTGGGCGCGAACGACTGCTGCCAGTTGGTGTCCGCCGGCCCCCAGTTCTTTTGTGGCGTACCGTCGGGCGCGGCCTGCCCGCCAGGAGCCACCCCGATTTACAAGGCTCTTTGCGTTGCTGGTGCGTGCATCACGATGACCCCCACGATCACGCCGACGGCAACCGTGACTCCTACGCCGACAAACACCCCCATCGCGTTTCCAACCTCTGGTCCGAACTGCATGGCCCTCGCGCCGAACGGTCCCGCGGAGGCCCCGGCCAATTTCGCGTTCGGATGCACGCAAAACTGGCAGTGCGTCGGAGGGAACGACGGCGACGCCACGTTCGTGTACTTCAACCAAGACACGTCCGCCTTGGGGGAGCGCGTGGACATGTACAACATGGAAGACGTTGCCCCGCGTAGCGAGCGAATCGTGTCGGTCGACGTGCACATCGTGTCCCGCTCTCTCAACGGCAACCCGCGGAGCACGGCGGCACCCCTTCTCCGAGGGGGCACGCAGACCATTTTCTCCGGGCCTGCGCGTGCCGTGGGAACGCAGTACGTGGAAGTCGTGCAGCGGTTCTGTCAGCGGATCGCCCCCACTCCGGGTCCACCTCCTTGCCTCAATCCAGCCTTTGGCACGGAATGGACGTGGGCTGACATCAACCGCATGCAAGCGGGCGTGGCCCACCAAGTGGGGACCAACGATGCGGTGCGCACGACAAGCGTGTGGGTAGAAGTGTGTTGGGAAGTTCCCACACCGACACCCACGCAAACGAGCACGGCTACGCCCACAGCGACGCTGACGTTCACGTCGACCCCCTCGCCGACTCCGAGCTTCACGCCCACGTTTACGGAAACGCCGACGCCCACGGTCACACCCACTGCCAGCCGTACGCCGACGCCGACGATCACGCCGACCTTTACGAGTTCCCCAACAGCGACCACGACGAGCACGCCCTCGCCTTCGCCCACCGAAACCGCGACCTTCACGTCGACTCGCACACCTTCCAACACGCTCACGCCCACTCTCACCCGTACGCCGTCGATGACGCCGACGCTCTCCCCGTCGAACACGCCGGCGCCTTCGCCCACGGCAACACGAACGGTGACTCGCACCCTCACGCCCACGTTCACGGGCACCCCGCTCCCGACCGCGACTCCAACCTCCACGCCGATTCCCCCCTCCCCCACGGCTACGGCCACGGTCACACCGACGCCAACGTTGACGGGTTCGCCGCCGACCGCCACCGCCACCCCTCTACCGAAGATCCCGTTCCTGTTCGGTTCTGGCTTCAACCAAACCGACTGCATCTTCGAGTTGGCAACCTCTTTGGGCTTCCAAACCGCCGCGCAGCAACTGACAGGGCTCGAAATCGACGACCCGCTCCTGGATCGGCAGCTCTTCCAAGTGATCTATGTTCCGCCGGATCTGGGGCTCGATGACTACATCGTCCTGCAGCGGCTGGTGGCACCTGGAGGTGTGATCGAGCGGTTCGTGGCCGATGGGGGCGTAGCCGTGATCCACGTGGGCGGGCGCTTTGGCGATCAGCAGAACGTCGCTCCGGGCGGGG
>Ga0209381_1004000_pt1 | contig 14014 bp, 11 predicted proteins | sample DewCreD2012metaG_FD_184111 | JGI IMG/M metagenome (GOLD analysis project Ga0209381, IMG submission 184111) | Hot spring sediment bacterial and archeal communities from British Columbia, Canada, to study Microbial Dark Matter (Phase II) - Dewar... ...
GTTCGTCATCGCCCACCGGCTGTCGACCATCAAGCGCGCCAGCCGCATCCTGGTCATCGAGGCGGGCCGCATCGCCGAGATGGGCGCGCACGCCGAGCTGTTGCGGCAGCGCGGCCACTACTACGAGCTTTATACGCGCCAGTTCCGGCGCGAGCGCGAGCACGCCGAGCTGGGCGCGCTCACCGGGCTGGCGCCCGTGGAAGCGTAGGCAAGGCCGGCCCCTCCCTGGCCCTCCCCCGCGCCGCATGGCGCCGGAGAGGGCAGGGGCGGGGTTGGTGGTATAGTCCCGGCATGCCGCGCCGCCTCCCGATCATCCTCAACCCGGCGTCCGGCCCGGACCTGCCGGTACTGAAGATTCTCAACCGGGCCTTCCGAGACGCCGGGCGGGATTGGGAAGTGTTCCTGACCCGGCAGGCCGGGGACGCGTTCCGCCTGGCAGGACAGCTTCAGGCGGCCGGCGAGCCGCTCATCGCGGTGTGCGGCGGCGACGGCACCATTAAGGAGGCGGCCGGCGCGCTGGCCGGGGGCGAGGCGGCGCTGGCGATCCTGCCCGGCGGGACCGGCAATGCCCTGGCGACGGAGTTGGGCGTGCCGCTGGACCTGGCCGCCGCCGTCGCCCTGGCGTGCGCGCCCGCGCCGCGCGTCCGCCAGATTGACCTGGGCCGGATCGGCGAGCACCTGTTCGTGCTGCGCGCCTCGATCGGGCTGGAGACCGAACTGCTGCGCGGCACCGACCGCGCGCTCAAGGACCAGCTCGGTCCGCTGGCCTATCCGCTCACGGCGCTGCAGAAGCTGGGCGGCCTGACCCCTCTCCGTTTCCGCCTCACCATCGACGGGCGCGAGATCGGCACGCAGGGCGTCCAGTGCACCATCGCCAACTCGGCGCAGATGGGCGTCACTGGCCTGGCGCTGGCGCAGGGCGTCAGCGTGGACGACGGCCTGCTGGACGTGATCGTGCTCAGCGCCGTGGACCTCCCGGCGCTGGTCGCCATCGCCACCAGCAATTTCGTGGGCGCCGACCTGGGGGTGGAGGTCCAGCACTGGCAGGGGCGGGAGGTGCGGGTAGCCGCTGACCCGCCGCAGGCAGTGGCCTTCGGCGGCGAGGTGGTAGCGCAGACGCCGGTCATTGCCGCCATCGTGCCGCGCGCACTGCGCGTGGTCGTCCCGGGATAGCCCGGGCCTCTCTTTCGGTTTCTTCTACCCTGTGCCCTGAAGACCGCGGGCGTGTCGAGGGTGCTCGCGATTCGGTATTGACAAACCTGCTCTTATTTGTTATATATTTCACAATCAGGAGTGAGCCGATGACGCAAACCACCGCCGCCCCGTCCCAGACGCCGCTCGCCCCTCAGCGCCTCCCGCTGCCGCCCGGGCCGCGCGGGCACTGGTTGTGGGGCATGCTCCCGGACCTGCGCCGCGACCTGCTGGGGATGTACCGGGACGTGGCGCGCCAGTACGGCGACGTGGCGCGCGTGCCGTTCATGGGCGTGAACACTTACGCCGTCAGCCATCCCGACCACTTCAAGCACATTCTGCAGGACAACAACCGCAATTACCGGCGCAACACGTTCTTCAACGCCATCGTCAAGGAGATGCTGGGCCTGAACCTGTTCACGGCCGACGGCGACGAGTGGCTGAGCCGCCGGCGCCTGATGCAGCCGGCTTTCCACCGTCAGCGGATCGCGGGTTTCGCCGGCCTGATGACGGAGTGCACGGGGGAGATGCTCGAACGTTGGGAGCGCGTCCCGGCCGGGCAGGCTCTGGCGATGGACCAGGAGATGATGGCGCTGACGCTGCGGATCGCCGGCCGGGCGCTGTTCAGCGTGGACTTGAGCCGGGAGTCAAGCGCCCTGGGCGACGCGTTCACCGACCTGAGCGAGTACGTCAACTACCGCTTCGGCCAGCCGTTCCCGCCGCCGCGCTGGGTGCCCACGCGTCGCAACCGCCTCACCAACCGGGCGGCGGCCACCATTGACCGCACGATTGCGGCCATGATCCGGGAACGCCGCGCGTCCGGCGCCGATCAGCCCGATCTGCTCGGGATGCTCATGCAGGCCCGCGACGCGGACACCGGTCAGGGGATGACGGATGCGGAACTGCATAACGAGATCGGCACGATGATGTTCGCCGGCCACGAGACCACGGCCACCGCCCTGACGTGGACGTTCTACCTGCTCTCGCAGAACCCGGACGTCGAGCGCCGGCTGCACGCGGAGGTCGATGCGGCGCTGGGTGGGCGGATTCCGACGATGGCGGACCTGCCCAACCTGCCGTATGCGCGGCGCGTCATTGACGAGGCGCTGCGCCTGTATCCGCCGGCCTGGGGCGTGACGCGCCAGAGCGTGGACGAGGATGAGTTGGGCGGCTATCGAATCCCGGCGGACGCCAGCGTCAGCCTGATCATCATCAACGTCCATCACGATCCGCGTTTCTGGGAGGAGCCGGAGCGCTTTGACCCGGACCGGTTTACGCCCGAGCGGGCGGACGGCCGGCCGGCGTTCGCCTACCTGCCGTTCGGCGCCGGCCCGCGGCTGTGCATCGGCAACCAGTTCGCGCTGACCGAGGCCCATCTGGTCCTGGCCGCCGTCGCGGCGCGCTTCGCCCTGCGCCTGGTCCCGGGTCATCCCGTGCGCCCGAACCCGATCTTCGTGCTGCGGACGAGCGACGGCCTGCCGATGACGCTGGTCCGGCGGTGATCGGTCCGACATCGTCGTAGGGGCAGGTCTTAAACCTGCCCCTACGACCCGCCCCTACGACATTAACACCCGCTCATACAGCGCCAGCGTCTCGCGCGCGGTTTTCTCCCAGGTGAACGCCTGCGCGCGTTCCAGGCCGCGCCGCCTCAGCTCCGCCCGCGCCGCCGAATCGCCGAGCGCGCGCTCCAGGGCTTCCGCCAGCGCTTCGGCGTCGTCGGGATCCACCTTGAGCGCGGCGTCGCCGGCGATTTCGGGCAGGGAGGACCGGTCGGCGATGACGACCGGTGTGCCGCACCCCATGGCCTCCAGCACCGGGAAGCCGAAGCCCTCGTAGTGCGACGGCAGCACGAAGACCCCGGCGCCCGTGTACATCTCGGGCAGGTCGGCCGACGGAAAATCCTCGAAGAAGCGCAGGTGCGCGTCCAGGCCCAGATCGCGCGCCAGCCCCATCGTCTCCTCAAACAGCCAGCCCCGCAGCCCGGCCAGCGCCAGCGGCGGCGCGTCGGCGGTGCGCGCCCGCAGCCGGGCGTAACCGCGCAGCAGGCCGGGCACATTCTTGCGCGGCTCGAAGGTGCCGACGAAGAGCACGTAACCGGGCGCCAGGCCGTGGCGCGTCAGCACGGCCTGCACCGCCTCCGCCGGCCGGGGATAGAACTCCGGGTCCAGGCCCAGGTGGATCACGGTGATGCGCTCAGGCGGCACATGCAACAGTTCCACCAGGTCGTCCCGGGTCGCCTGCGAGTCGGCGGCGATGGCGTGGGCGCGGCGCACGGCGGACGCGATCTGGCCGTTGTAGTAGCGGCGGCTGTTCGGGGTGAGGAACTGCGGGTAGCGCAGGAAGGCCAGGTCATGGACGGTGATGACGCGTCGCCGGGCGCCGAAGCGCGGCGGGATGAAGTCCGGCGAGTGGAACAGGTCCAGCCGGTGCGGCAGCAGCTCGGCGGCCAGGGCCAGCGTTTCCAGCCGGTGATGGGCCGGCGTCCAGCACTCGACGCGCCGCGCGCGGGGCGAGAAAGTCTCCATGTGCGTGCGGCGATAGAAGTGCAGGTGCGCGTGCTCGGGCGCGAGTTCGGGGAGGCCGGCCGCCAGCCGGCGCACGTATTTGGCGATCCCGCCCCGCGAGTAGTACGTCAACCGGACGTCCAGGCCCAGGCGCATGACGGGATTGTAGCACGCGGGTCGGCCGGCGCGGGGTGCCTTCGAGCTTTTGGGCTGGCTGACCCGTCGCCTGTCAGACACCCATCACCCACGTCATGCCGGCGAAAGCCGGCCTCCAGAAGAAGACGCGCGCAGACGAGCGGGCGCTTCTGGGCCCCGGCCTTCGCCGGGGCGACGGTGGCAATGGTTGCGCCCGGGCGCGGCGCCTGTTCCCGTCACCCCTCACCCACGTCATGCCGGCGAAAGCCGGCCTCCAGAAGAAGACGCGCGCAGACGAGCGGGCGCTTCTGGGCCCCGGCCTTCGCCGGGGCGACGGTGGCAATGGTTGCGCCCCGGCGCGGCGCCTGTTCCCGTCACCCCTCACCCACGTCATGCCGGCGAAAGCCGGCCTCCAGAAGAAGACGCGCGCAGACGAACGGGAGCTTCTGGGCCCTGGCCTTCGCCGGGGCGACGGTGGAAATGGTTGCGCCCGGGCGCGGCGCCTGTTCCCGTCACCCCTCACCCACGTCATGCCGGCGAAAGCCGGCCTCCAGAAAAAGACGCGCGCAGACGAGCGGGCGCTTCTGGGCCCCGGCCTTCGCCGGGGCGACGGTGGCAATGGTTGCGCCCCGGCGCGGCGGCCTGGAGATTGACCACCGGCGGCGAAGGCACCCCTGGCGCGCGTGTCTTTGGCCTTTTGTCGGCGCGCCGGTATAATCTTCCGCATTAAGATGTGCGGGGGGCATTCACGGGAGATGGGGCCATGGACCTGGCGCAACTGTCGAAGACGGTGGACTGGCTGGACGGCGAACGACGCAAAGACAAGCAGGAGATCACGGCGCTGCAGGAACGCCTGGCGGCGATGGCCAACGATAACAGCGCGCTGGCGCGCCGCGTGCAGCAGCTGGAGTCGCAACTGACCGCGACCACGTCCCAGCTTCAGCGGGTGAACAAGCTGGATGAGATCCTGGATGGCTACCGCAAGGAGATGGGGCGCCAGGTGGACGAGCTGGAGAAGCGCCGTCAGGAGGCCGAACGCGAGGACGAGCGCCTGCGCAAGGTGGAGCGGGACGGCCTGAACAAGTCGCTGGGCGAAGTGCGCAAGGGCCTGGAAAACCTGCCGCGCCTCGAGCGCGAGCTGGAGGCGCGCAAGGAGGAGGAGGGGCGCATCGCGCGCCTAATCGCCGAACTGCAGAAGAAAGTCGCCGAATTCACCAAGCATGTGGACGAGCGCAACCGGGCGGTGACCCTGGTGGAGGAGGGGCGGCGCCAGGACGCCAAGCGCATCGCCGACCTGCAGGCGGAAATCTCGGAGCAGCGCCGGCGGCTGGATGAGGCGCGCGGCAAGCTCGAGATCGTGGAGGACGTTGCCCGGCGGGCGGAGGCGCGCATCCTCGACGTGATGCAGGCCGAGTCCGAGCGGCGCACGGCGCAGACGCAGTGGATGGAGGCGCAGTCCATCCGCCACAGCGAGCAGGAACGCGCCTGGGTGGAGTTGAAGGCCAGGGTCGAAGCCTCGGTCGAGGCGATGGACGAATACGCGCGGCGCGTCAACCAGTACGCCGAGACCAACCGCGAGATGATGCGCTCGGCCGGCGATCTGCGCCAGGCGTCCGAGCTCCTCGAGCGGCGCCTGAACGAGGTGTCCGAGATCCAGCGCCTGTCTGAGGACCGGCTGCGCCAGGATTGGGCGGCTTTCCTGGCCGATGACCAGAAGCGCTGGACGACCCACATGCTGCTGCGCGACGAGCAATGGCGCGAGCACGACCGGGCTGCGGCCAAGCACGCGGAACGGCTGGAAGCGCTGGACGAGCAGATGGGCGAAGTGCTGGACGGCCTGCGTCACATGCGCGAAGTGGACGCCGCCCGCCTGCAAAACCTGCTCAACCTTCTGCGCGAGATGGCGGCCGAGTACGATCAGCAATTTGCGAAAGTAAGGTGATAAGGGGCTGGGGGTCAGGGGCTGGGATCTGGTTCAACCCAGCCTCAGCCCCTAATCCCTAGTCCCCAGCCCCTATGCGTGTCATCGGCACCGCCGGCCACGTCGACCACGGCAAGTCCACGCTGGTCGAGGCCCTCACCGGCATCCACCCGGACCGCCTGAAAGAAGAGCGCGAGCGCGAGATGACCATCGATCTCGGCTTCGCGTGGTTCACGCTGCCCGGGGGCGAGCCGGTCGGCGTGATTGACGTCCCCGGCCACCGCGACTTCATCGAGAATATGCTGGCCGGCGTCGGCGGGATCGACGCCGCGCTGTTCGTGGTGGCCGCCGACGAGGGGGTGATGCCCCAGACACGCGAGCACCTTGCCATCCTGGACCTGCTCGCCATCCCGGCCGGCGTGATTGCGCTCACCAAGGCCGACCTGGTGGACGAAGACTGGCTGGCGCTGGTGGCCGCCGATGTGCGCGAAGCCGTGCGCGGCACGGTGTTGGAGCGCGCGCCCCTCACGCCGGTTTCGGCCCGGACCGGCCGCGGTCTGGCCGAGCTTAAGGATCGCCTGCAAGCGGTCCTGGCTGCGCAGCCGCCGCGCCCGGATTTGGGCCGCCCGCGTCTGCCCATCGACCGGGTCTTCAGCCTGACCGGGTTTGGCACGGTGGTCACCGGCACCCTGAGCGACGGCGCGCTGGCCCTGGGCGAGGCCGTGGAACTGCTGCCCGCCGGTCTGCCGGCGCGGGTGCGCGGTCTGCAAACGCATAAGACCAGGCTCGAGCGCGCCGTGCCCGGCAGCCGCGTGGCCGTCAACCTGACCGGCGTCGAATTCAGCCAGGTGCGGCGCGGCATGGTTGTGGCGCACCCTGGCACGCTGCGGGCGACGACGCTGCTCGACGTCCATTTCCGCCATTTGGCCGACGCCGGCTTGCCGCTCAAGCATAACGCCGCCGTCAAGTTGTTCCTGGGCGCGGCCGAGGTCCAGGCCGCCGCGCGTCTGCTGGGGCGTGAAGAGCTGAAACCCGGTGAGACGGGCTGGCTTCAGCTGGTCTGCGCCGAGCCGATCGTGGCGGCCAAAGGTCAACGCTACATCCTGCGGCGGCCATCGCCCGGCGCGACCATCGGCGGCGGCGTGGTGGTGGACGCGCAGCCCCGGCGCCGCCACCGCCAGCACGACCTGGACGTGTTGGCGGCGCTCGAGCGGGCCGCCCGCGGCACACCGGGCGAGATCCTGGCGCAGGCGCTGGAAGGGCTGGGCCCGGCCCCGCTCAAAGAGGCGGTGACCCGGGCGGCGCTGGAGGCCGAAACGGCGGCGGAGGCCGTCGCCGAGCTGCGCGCGGCCGGGGAGCTGGTGGAGCTGGACGGCGAGGCGCTGGTGACGACGCGCGCCGGCTGGAACCGACTGGCCGCGGACCTGCAGGGCGCGCTGGAAAGCTACCACCGCCAGCATCCGCTGCGCGGCGGCATGCCGCGCGAGGAACTGAAGAGCCGCCTGGCGCAGAGCCTGGCCGCCCGCAAGGCGCCGCCGCTCACGGTGCGCGCTTTCAACGCCGTGCTGGCCTATGCCGTGGAGGCCGGCCGGCTGGCGGCTTCCGGCGCGGCGGTGCGTCTGCCCGGCCACACCGTCACGTTCACGCCGGAGCAGCAGGCGCGGATCGACGCGCTCCTGGCCGACTTCCGCCGCGACCCTTACAACACGCCGTTGCCCCGGGATTGCGCGGCCCGCGTCGGCGAAGACGTGCTGGCGGCGCTGATCGATCTGGGCCGGTTGCAGCCGGTGTCGCCCGATGTGCTGCTCTTGCCGGAGACGTATGCGGCGATGGCGGCCGCGATCCGCAACCATCTCCGCGCACATGGCAAGATCACGGTGGCCGAGGTGCGCGACCTGTTCAAGACCTCGCGCAAATATGCTCTGGCGCTCATGGAGCACCTCGACGCGGCCGGCGTCACCAAACGGGTGGGGGACGAACGCGTGCTGCGGTAGGCGGCGCGGCGCGCACCCAGGCGTGGTAAACTGGCGGCGATGAGAGTCCGGCAGGCCGGCGCGATCCGGTATTATCAATTTGAAAGTTTCGACCAGCCGCATCTGACCCATGCGATCTTCGCCCGGCACGGCGGCGTCAGCGCCGGGCCGTGGGCTTCCCTCAACATGTCCATCAGCGTCGGCGACAGCCGCGAGAACGTGCGCGAGAACCGCGAGCGCGCCTTCCGGGCGGTGGGCCTGCCTCCGGACAGCGTCGCCGACCTGTGGCTGGTGCATTCCGCCGACGTGGTGGCGGCCGAGGCGCCGCGCGACCTGAACGCCGACGCGGCCAGGGCCGACGTGATCATCACCGACCGGCCGGACGTGACGCTGTTTCTGCGTTTCGCGGATTGCGTGCCGGTGCTGCTGTATGACCCGGTGCGCCGGGCGGCGGGCCTGGTCCACGCCGGCTGGCGCGGCTCGCTGCTCAAGGCCGCGGCGGCGGCGGTGCGCGCCCTGGCCGAGCGGTATGGCTCCCGGCCGCAGGACCTGATCGCCGGCATCGGGCCCTCGATCGGGCCGTGTCATTACGAAGTCGGGCCGGAGGTGGCGGCCCAGACGCGGGCCGTGTTCGATGGGCGCGCGGCCGGGCTGCTGCTCGACGTGGGCGGCCGCACGCACCTGGACCTGTGGGCCGCCAACGCCGAGGCGCTGCGGGCGGCCGGCGTCGGCCAGATCGAGATCGGCGGCGTGTGCACGGCGTGCCGGACGGATGATTTTTTCTCGCACCGGGGCGAGCGCGGGCAGACCGGCCGTTTCGGGGCGTTGCTTGCCCTGCGGTGAGCGTGCTGGACAACCTGGCGGCCGTGCGCGCGCAGATCGCCCGGGCCGCCGAACGCGCCGGGCGCGACCCGGCCACGATCCGCCTGGTGGCCGTCTCCAAGACGTTCCCGGCCGAGACCGTGCTGATCGCCGTGGCCGGGGGCCAGGCGGACTTCGGCGAGAACCGCGTGGAAGAGGCCGTGCCCAAGATCGCGGCCGTGCGCGCGGCGCGGGGGCCGGCCGCGCCGGTCCGCTGGCACATGATCGGGCATGTGCAGAGCCGCAAGGCCCGCGACGTGATTGCGGCGGGTTTTGCGCTGGTGCATTCGGTTGACTCGGTCCGGCTGGCGGAGCGCCTGAGCCGCCTGGCGCAGGACGCGGGCCGCCGCCAGCCGATCCTGCTGGAGTGCAACGTCTCGGGCGAGACGAGCAAGACCGGCTTCACGGCGCACGACCCGGCGGGCTGGCCGGCGCTGCTGGACGAGTTCGGCCGGGTGCTGGACCTGCCCGGCGTGCAGGTGCGCGGGCTGATGACGATGGCGCCCCTGGGGACGGATCACGTCAGCGCGCGGCCCTACTTCGCCCGGCTGCGCGAGCTGCAGGCGGCGGCGCGCGCGCGCTGGCCTCAGGCCGAGTGGCCGGAATTGTCGATGGGGATGACGGACGACTTCGAAGGCGCCATCGCCGAGGGCGCTACCCTGGTGCGGGTGGGCCGGGCGATCTTCGGGGAACGTGAATAAAGGAGCGCGAGTGTGGCTGCCGGTCTGACCTCAATCGTGGATATCATCGTCTATACCCTGACCCTGGTCCTGATCGTACACGCGTTGATGTCGTTTGCGCCGCTGGAGCCCTGGCATCCGCTGCGGCGCGCCATTGCCCAGATCGCCGAGCCGATCCTGCAGCCGTTCCGGGGCCTGATCCCGCCGGTCGGGATGTTCGATTTCTCGATCATGGTGGCGCTGATCGCCATCCAGCTGCTGGGCGAGCTCATCAAGCTCCTGATCCGGTCGGCCTTTTAGCGCCGTCGTCAGACTCCACGGGAAGCAGCCATGACCACCTTCAAAGATGCGCGCACCGGGGCGGCGATCACGGTCAAAGTGACGCCCAAAGCCAAGAAGACGCAGGTTGCCGGCGTGATGGATGACGGCACCCTGAAGATCCACATCGCGGCCCCGGCCGAAGAGGGCCGGGCCAACGCAGCGCTGATCGACTACCTGGCCAGGCTGATGGGGATTACGCCCGGCCAGGTGGAGATCGTGGCCGGCCTCGCCTCCGAGCGCAAGCTGATCTCGCTGGTGGGCGTCAGCCCGATGGATGTGGACGCCCGGGTGAAGGCGGCGGCGAAGAAGGAGTCGGCCGTCTCACGGTCGGTCAAGGCGGCCGTGGCTAAGGCGAAGGCGAAGAAGAAAAAGTAAGCGGCCCTTCAGGCCAGGGGCGCGTGCATGCGCTGGCCGGTCGCGGCGGCCAGCTGGGCCAGCGCGCGGTAGGCGGCGTCGCGGACCAGCGGGTACTCGGGGTCGCGCAGGGCCGTATACAGGTCGCGCGCGCCGGCCGGGTCGCCCAGGCGCGCCAGCGCATCGGCGGCCGCAATCCGCACCGGCTCATCGCCCTCGCGCAGCGCCCGGTTGAGGATCTCGATGGCGCCGCGGCCGGGCGGCACTCCGGCGCCGTGGCCGGCCGCCCAGGTGATCAGCCAGCCCTGCGCCTCTGGCGGCGTGTAGGGGTGCGGCGCGCGGTCCGGCGGCTCCTTAAGCCGGGCGACCACCTCGTTGGCGGCGTTGCGCACATACCACTCGGTCTCATCCCGCTGGCGGACTTCAATAATCTGGTTGGCCCAGTCGGCGCCGATCTCGGCCAGCCCGAGGATGGCGGCGCGGCGCGTGGAGATCTCCGGGCTGGTCACCGCTTCCTTGAGCAGCTCGTGACCGGCTTCGGGATGGCGCGCCAGGGCCTGGGCGCAGGCCTGGCGCACGCCGTCGTCGCCCGTGAACAAGCCCTGCTTGAGGACGTTGACGGCCGCCTCGGTGGCCTGGACGGACAGGGCCAGCGCCGCCGCCCAGCGCACGTCGAGATAAGGATCGTTGAACAGCGCGGCCAGGGCCGGCACGACGCTGCCGTCGCCCAGCGCGCCGAGAGCCAGCGCCGCCAGCCGCCGCGTGAATGGGTCCGGGCTGGCCAGCGCCTGCTTGAACAGCGCCACCGCCGCCGGCTCCTGGGCGGCCACAAAGCCGGCCAGGGCCCGCGCCCGCAGCGTTTCCGGGAGTGTGCGGTCGGTCACGAGCTTGCTGAGGCGGCGCAGGATGTCGTTGCGCCAGGGGGCACCGGGCGGCGAATCGCGCAGCCACAGGGCGCAGGTGAGCGGTTCGGTCTGAAGGACGTCCGGCGGCTGTGAGAGCAACTGCTTGACGGCCGGCGTCAGGTCGCCGAGGGCGGCCAGGAAGTAGAGCGTCCAGACCCAGAGCGGCGTGAGCGCCGTGGAGGCCGGGTAGGCGGCCGTGGTCGGTTCGGCGGCGAGCGCGGCCGCGGCGCAATACGCCAGCGCCAGCGGATGGCGGAAGTTGAGGCGGTCGCGGCCCTGGCGGATGAGCACGCGCTGGGCGATCAGCTGGTCCAGAAAGGCGTTCGGCTCCACCTCGAACTGGCCGTCCGGTCTGGCGACCAGCGGCGCGGCCAGTTCGCGCGCGGCCGAGCGGGCGACGCCGGCGGCGTCCTGCGCGGCCAGCGCGGCCAGCGCCAGCTTGCCCAGCAGCCGCCGGCCGGCGGCGTTGACGCCGTGGCGCGCCAGGTAGGCTTCCAGCGCGTCGGCCGGGCGCGGGCCGCGCGCGTCGCCCATGAAGCCGGCCCAGATTTTGAGCGTCAACTCGGCCGGGGTGCGCCCGCGGTTGCCGAGGCTCAACCAACCCAGGAGGATGTGCGCGTCCACGTCGCCGGGGCCCGGCTTGCGCGCCGCCCGGCCGCGGGCCCTGGCCCAGGCCTCGCTCCACCTGACGGCCAGCTGGCTTTGCTCGTCCGGCGTGAACGGGGCCAGCCAGAGCGGCGCCAGGCCGAGGCTGGTGAGCGGGCCATAGCCGACGGCGCCGGCGGCGGCGATAACGCGGTGGGCCGGATACTGCTTGCGGAAGCGGCCCAGCCAGTCGGCGGCGGTCTGCGTCTGAGCCGCGGGCAGTTCATCGAAACCGTCCAGCAGCAGGACGCAATTGAACTCGCGCAGCCGGAGCCGGAGATGACGCGCCAGCGTCGCCGCGGTCAGGGCCGAGGCGCGCATCTGGGCCGCCGCGATCAGGGGCTGGAGCAGATCGTCCTTGGACCTGGGCGGCAGCTCCAGGTCGGCGGCATGGACGAAGATCGGGGTCGGCGCGTCCGGAAAGAGGGTTTCATCGTATTGCGCGGCCCGGCTGGCGAGGTGGGCCAGGGCCGTCGTCTTGCCGCTGCCCGGCCCGGCCAGGATGACGATGGACTGGCTCCCGTTCAGCACGCTCTCCAGGCTCAGCGTCGGGGCGCGGTAGAGCGCGGCCAGACCGGGCGCATCCGGCAATTGCGGGATGATGGTGTTCAGGTCTTCATCCGGCAGCGGCCGGGCCGGATCGACCTCGGGCTGCGGCGGCCAGAAGCGCGGCGGGATCAGGACGTCGTCGAGCGCGAACAGGGCGCCGGCCAGGTGGGCGCTCTGGGCGTAACGATACGTGTCGGCCCGCCAGTTGCGCTCGGTCCCCTGGGTGAGGCGCTCGCGCACGCCGCGCAGGCTGTCGTAGGTCTGATCGCGCAGATAGACGAGGTGGCGCCGGTTGGCCCAGATCAGGGCGACGACGGCCCAGGCGGCGAAGAAGCCCAGCCAGAACGAAAAGGGATCGATCGCGGGGAACCGCATACTCACTCGACGTACAGGATGCGGTCGCAGCCGGGGCAGCGCACCAATTCGGCGGCGCGCCGGGCCTCCTGGCGGACGGCCGGGGTGGGTTCCAGGCCGCAGGCGCTGCAGGCGCCGTCGTCCAGGCGCGCCAGGGCGCGGCCGTGCTTGGCCTGGCGCAGGCGGTCGTACACCTGCCGGTCGAATTCGGGGAGCGATTCGCGCAACGCGGCGCGCTCGGGCTCCAGACGGCGCAGGCGGGCTTCGATCTGGCTGCGTTCGTCGCTCAGCACGCTCTGCTGACGGGCGGCCTCGTTCTCGGCCGTCTGCAGTTCGGCCTGTGAACCGGCCGCCTGCGTCTCGGCGACCTCGGCCTCGATCAGGGCGTTCAACTGGCGCTCCTCGTTGGCGGCCAGCCGGCGCTTGAGCGAGTCGATCTCGGTCTGCAGATCCTGGAGTTCTTTGGGATTGCGGATCCGGCCGCTGTACAGGCGCTGCTCGGCGTCGCTGATCCTGGCGGCCAGCGATCCGTTCTCCAGCTCCAGCTCCTGCAGGGTCACCCGCGCCGAGCGATAGTGGGACTCGGCGGAGAGCAGCCGTTCACGCGCCGCCGCCACCGCCGGATAGCTGCTCAGGGCGCGCTCGATCTCGGCCAGCCGGGCCCGGCAGGCGTCGAGGTCCAGATCGATCTCCTGCAAGCGGTAGAGGCTGCTCACGCGGCTCATGCGCCGCGATTATAGCCCAAATCCGCATCTCGATTACAATCCTGCCCATGCGTCTTCACTCCGACGGGGCGCGCCGGCTCGGGCTGGGCGCGTTGATCCTGCTGGCGGTCAACGCGCCCTATCTGCTGGCCTGGGCGCTGCCGGGGCCGACCGTGTTCGGCGGCGTCCTGATGGCCTTGCAAGACGGTTATTCGTATCTGGCCAAGATGCGCGAGGGCTGGCGCGGCGAGTGGCTGTTCACGCTGCCCTACACGGCCGAGCCGGGCCCCGGCGTCTTCCTCTACACGTATTATCTGTTCCTGGGCCATGTCGCGCGCTGGACCGGGGGGAGCCTGGAGGCGGCCTATCATCTGGCGCGCGTGGCCAACGGCGCGCTGTTCCTGGCCGCCGCCGACCACCTGATGGCGCGCTTCCTCCTCGAGCCAGGGACGCGCCTGGGGCCGTGGCTGTTTTTCAGCCTGAGCTCCGGCCTGGGCTGGCTGGCGCTGCCGTTCGCGCCGCTGCCGCCGGACCTCACCATCACCGAGTCCATCCCATTCCTGTCCCTCTTCGTCAACGCCCATTTCCCGCTGGCCTGGGCGCTGATGCTGTGGCTGTTCGCGCTGGCGCTGGCAGAGCCGGCGACGCCGGGGGCGCTGGCCCAAATGGCGCTGGCGACGACGCTCCTCGGCCTGGTGCACGCCATGGCGCTGGCGCCGGCCGGCCTGGTGGTGGGCGGCGTCGCAGCGTGGCGGGCGATAGGCGCGCGCCGCTATGCGCCCCTACGGCCGGCGCTGGTCGTGGGTGTGTGCGCGGCGCCGTGGGTGGCGCACGCCTTGTGGGTGGTGAACACGCATCCGGTGCTGCGCCTGTGGAACGCGCAGAACGTCACGCTGGCGCCGGGGCTGCCGGAGGCC
>Ga0209381_1004002_pt1 | contig 14010 bp, 19 predicted proteins | sample DewCreD2012metaG_FD_184111 | JGI IMG/M metagenome (GOLD analysis project Ga0209381, IMG submission 184111) | Hot spring sediment bacterial and archeal communities from British Columbia, Canada, to study Microbial Dark Matter (Phase II) - Dewar... ...
ACCACAGAGGTACTGAGACACAGAGATTACTCTAATAATGCGTAGAGAAAGGCAAACCATTGAGGCACTGAGACACAGAGATTGCTTTGATTTGGACAGTGTGAGATGAACCACAGAGGTACTGAGACACAGAGATTACTCTAATAATGCGTAGAGAAAGGCAAACCATTGAGGCGATGAGATTATATTTATCATGTATGATAGAGAATTGTATTCAAATGAAAGTCGGGTAGATGAAATGCAATTTATGAATGGGAGCAGCAATGACCTTTGAGAAGACAGTGGCGCGAATGAATGACGGCTATCCAGAAAAGGATCTCTCCGAGAAGATTATTGGCGCGGCGATCGAAGTTCACCGGCATCTGGGTCCAGGTCTGCTGGAGTCAATTTACCAGGCTTGCATGGAAAAGGAGTTTGATTTACAAAAGATCCAATATGTTTCTCAAAAAGCGCTTCCGGTTGCTTACAAAGGGTTGATGCTCGACGCTGGCTATCGATTAGATTTTCTGGTTGAAAATAAAATAATCGTGGAACTTAAAACAGTAGAAGCGATTGCCCCTATCCATGAAGCGCAATTGTTGACATATTTGAAATTAACCAATAAAAAAGTTGGCTTGTTGATTAATTTCAATGTCCCGACTTTAATTAAAGGTGTGAAACGCCTTGTCTTATAATCATGTCATACCCCAATCAAACGTTTTCTCTTCCCCATATCAAAAAACCTCAGTGCCTCTGTGTCTCTGTGGTTTCTTTCTCAGCGCCAAATCAAAGAAACCTCCGTGCCTCAGTGGTTTTTCCTCTGCATCACATCAAAAAATCTCTGTGCCTCCGTGTCTCTGTGGTTTCTTTCTCAGCGCCAAATCAAAGAAACCTCCGTGCCTTTGTGATAATCTTTAAGGAGTATTTATGACCCATGAATTGCAAACAAACATCAAGCTTCTAAAAACCGACCGCCCTGTGGGAATTACGGGATACGGCGTATACATTCCCCGCTACCGGCTGCCAGCAACGGAAGTGGCGCGCGTGTGGACTGGCGGGCGCGGCGGTCTGCCTATCAAAGAAAAAGCCGTCGCCGGGCTGGACGAAGACGTGATCACCATGTCGATCGAATCCGCGCGCAACGCGCTGGCGCGCGCTGGTATTCAACCGCAGGAGCTGCGCGCGGTCTGGATCGGCTCTGAATCGCACCCGTATGCCGTCAAACCCAGTTCGACCATTGTGGCAGAGGCGATCGGCGCGGTGCCGGGTGTGCAGGCAGCCGATCTCGAATTTGCCTGCAAGGCTGGCACCGAAGCGATGGTGGCAGCGATGGGACTGGTCGGTTCGGGCATGGCAGGCTACGCGATGGCAATCGGCGCGGACACAGCCCAGGGGCGCCCGGGTGACGCGCTGGAATATACCGCCGGGGCAGGCAGCGCCGCCTATATCATCGGTCCGGCAGAAGACAGCCTGGCGCTGATCGAAGCCTCGTACTCGCATGTCACGGATACCCCCGATTTCTGGCGGCGCGCGGAACAGAAATATCCAGAGCATGGCGCGCGTTTCACCGGCGAGCCTTCCTATTTTGAGCATGTCCTGTCTGCCGGAAGAGCGCTGATGAAAGCCACCGGCACCCAGGCGGGCGATTATCAATTTGTTGTGCTGCATCAGCCCAACACCAAGTTCCCTCAGCGCGCTGCCCAGCAACTAGGGTTCACGCCCGAACAGGTAAAAACCGGGCTGCTCTCGCCGGTGATTGGCAACACCTATGCGGGTGCGGCAATGGTCGGCTTGACCGCTATCCTGGATATTGCCAAACCGGGCGACCGCATCCTGATGGTCTCGTATGGTTCAGGCGCTGGCTCCGATGCTTTCTTGATCCGCGCGACCGAAAAAATTAGCGAACGGCAGGGGCTGGCGCTGAAAACCCAAGATTACATCGCCCGCCGCACGCCAATCGACTACGCCACCTACGTGCGCTACCGCGGCAAGCTGGCAGAGTAGAAAGGGGAAACGCGATGAGTGAAGTGGTCATTGCAGGGATCGGGCAGACGCCGGTCGGAGAATTTTGGGATGTCTCACTGCGCACGCTGGCAGTGCGAGCCATGCGCGCTGCTTTGCGCGATGCCGGTGCGCTTGAGCCCGACAGCCCTCTGAAACCGCGCGCGTTGTACATCGGCAACATGCTGGCTTCGACCGCCTCGCACCAATCCAACCTGGGCGCACTGCTGGTCGAGAGCGCCGGGTTGGATGGTATCGAGGGCATCACGGTTGAAGCGGCTGGCGCTTCGGGCGGCGCGGCTTTTCGCCTGGGATATATGGCGGTCGCTTCTGGTTATGTCGAGTGCGCGCTGGTGCTGGGGGTGGAAAAGCACACCGACCTGGTGGGCGTCAAAGCCGAAAGCGCAGTAACGCAGATGCTCGATTACGATTACGAAACAGTGCAGGGGCTGACCCCCACCGGGCAGGCGGCGTTGTTGATGCAGCGCTACCTGTACGAATATCATCCGCCGCGCGCGGCTTTTGGGGCATTTGCGCTTCTGGCGCATGCCAACGCCGTGAACAATCCCAACGCCATGTACCGCCGCGCGATCAGCCAGAAAATGTACGACGAAAGCGAGCCGATCTGCGACCCGCTCAATCTGTTCGACATTGCCCCCTACGCCGATGGCGCCGCGGCGGTGCTGCTGGCGCGCAGCGACCGTGTCAGCCATCTGGCTCAGCCTTTGGTGCGGGTAACAGGGTCGGCGCTGGCAGGCGACCGGCTGGCATTGCACGACCGCAAAGATCTGCTGGCGTTTGAGGCGGCGGAATTATCCATTCAGCGCGCCTGTTCGCAAGCCGGCATTATTCCCTCGGATGTTGACCTGTTTGAGCTATGCGACTCTTACTCGATCTATGCGGCGCTGTCGCTCGAAGCGGCGGGGCTCGCTCCGCGCGGCGCAGGTTGGAAGCTGGCGCAGGATGGCGGACTGGGATTGAACGGAAAAATGCCCATTTGCACCAGGGGCGGCATGAAAGCGCGCGGTAATCCGATTGGCGCAGCTGGGGTTTATCAGATCGTGGAAGCCGCGCAGCAGCTGCGTGGGTCAGAGGGCAGCGGGGTGGCAGGCGCAAAGAAAGCCCTGGTGCAATGCCTGGGCGGAGCGGCTGTTACCGCCGCAGCGCATGTGTTGGAGCGCTGGGAGGGGTAAGCGCAAATCCACAACACCGCCTGTACAACGATAGTCTTTGAAAGATTATACAGACAGCCTGATAGGAATTGATAGGATTGCGGGGCTATAGTTATACTAAGTTATACGACTTTGGAAGAGGAGTTAGACGATGGAAGTCCCGCGACATTGGCGATTGAAGCAGCAGCGTTACAGTTTGGTGGGTGAAGTGTGCCCGCATTGTGAAGCGAAGTTATTCCCCCCGCGGGATGTCTGCCCGGAATGCGGCGGCGAAGCCAAAACCACCTACACCTTCAGCGGCAAGGGGGTGGTTTATTCGTACACCATCATGGAAGACGCCCCGGCGGGCTTTGAGCACAGCACACCCTACACCGTTGCGTTGGTCAAATTGAACGAAGGACCGATGGTCACGGCGCAGTTGACCGACCTGGGCGAACAGCCGGTCGAGATCGGCATGCCGGTCGAGATGGTCACCCGCCGCATCCGCTCGGATGGCGACGAGCGCGGGATGCTGGTGTACGGGTATAAATTTAGACCGGTAATGGCTGGTCCGCAGTAAATCCGAATTTTTTTGAATAATAGCGCCTTCCAGAAAATGGAGGGCGCTTCTCTTGTAAAAATATTTGCGAGAAATAATGGTGGATATTCTCGTATCAATTTGAGGTTTTTTCATGGCTCGCTTAATTTATCTTTCAGCGACACAAACTGTTTTGGAACAAGCAGAGTTGCTGGCAAGGGATTGGGCGGAATCATGTTCAGGATAATCGCCACCAAGGGGGTTTAATGAACTTAATTGAATTCTTGCGAACAACCAACATCGAAGACCTGGGTTTGCCAGCCCCAATCATCCAAAAATTACGCGGTCAAAATCTGACTGAGTTTCAAAAGGTCTATGCGTCTGTTCAATACTATTTATCAGACTGCTCTAAAAATAATTTTTCACATACTCACCAAAATTCTCCTTAAACCCTTCCAGCCAAGCTTCGATGAAAGCCCTCTGTTCGAATAAAGGCAGCAAATCCTCTGCCAGGTCAGAGGTTTTCATTACAGCAATCTTTTCACTCAGCAATTCCATGGCAGATCGAACCGTATAGGGCTGGCAACCGTCTTTGGACAGCTTTTCCTCCAGCGGTCTGATCTTTTGCTGCATGAACCACAACAAATCATAAAAATCACGACCTTTGATCGCAGCTCCCTCGCCCTTCTGAAAATTGCGCTCCAGGCAAGCCAACATTTTCCCGGCCATCATCGTTTCCAGCGAAAAATGGGCGGCCACAAAACTTCTGCCAAAAAGCAATACGGGCGTCCGGCGCACAATAGAGGTTTGTTTGTGTTGGCTGACCTCCACTTTTAGATGCAGTGGTTCGTTGGCATGCGAGGTCAAACCCAAAGCGTAGAGAATCGGGAACTTCAAGGTAGTACGCCGGACGCCCCACTCCCCAATCTGGGTTTTGGCGGTCACATCGGCATACCCGATGTTGGAACGGTAGAAAGTCAGCAGGTCGTTTTCGAGATTGCTTATATCAATCCCATAGCTGTTATCCAGGTCTATATCTTCCGAAAGCCGGTTAAGCCCGAAGATCACATGCAAGCAGGTGCCGCCATAAAAATTGAGCTTGCGGTAGAGCGGGTGATTGTAGAGAAAATCGAGGGTATATGCCTGCAGAAATTCCTTGAGGATCACCCGTTTGGTTTCATTGGGCAGCAAAGGGTCTTTTTGTGACAGGACGTTTTGCATCAACTGGATTAATGTCGCCATACGGTTTTCCTCAGGTTTTTCAAAATCTGCTCCATCTTTTTGCTGTTGCTGATCTCCACGAAGGTTGCAAATTCAACCTGGTCACTTTCTGGGAGATCTTCAAGGTTAAGACGCATATCTTCTGCCAGGTTATAGCCAGCCAAACGTTGGCTGCTCTTCCAGGGGCGTAAATAGAGAAAATCAAAAAGTGCCTTTGCTACCGTTGCCTGGGCAATTGGAATGCCCAAGTATTCGGTGAATGTAAACCCCTGATAGAGTCCCGCTTTGATATTGCGATAGGTGAAAGTACCCAGTTTGTTTTCGAAAACACGGGTCTGTTTGAGCGTGACCGCAGTAACTGGGTACGTCATTTCGGTGAGAATGGCGTTGCGCTGTAAAATATATTCTAGGGATAGATAGGACTGGGGGATCAAAATCGCGCTGACCATGGGCGCAAAATCGGCGTCCGCGCGATGCAACTCGAAAAAGCGGCGTGTCATGTAAACACCTTTTTTCAACTGGATGATTTGTCCAGCTTTCATCCAGCGATACAGCGCGGTTTGAATCGTGCCGGCGGCAACGGATTCATCGCCAAGAAGCTGTTTTACCGCTTCAATGGTAAAGTATGGAAAAGATTCAAGAGAGGAAAGGTTTTCTGATTTCATATAGGATAATAGACTCTTTATGTCTATTATCCTGTATATAACATCAAATTACAAGGGGTATTAATCATTATTTGCTACTGGCTGGAACTGGCATCCAAACGAGGTTGGTTTCCCCAACATCGTCCAGGATAACCGTTCCACAACATCCCACCAAATTCCTGGGGTTTCATACCACGTTGCTTCAGCTACCCCAGAGGGAATATCAGGGTCAGGTGCAGTTACTTTATCCAGGAATCCTCCTGGGTGAATCGCCGCTTCGGTATAAACCACGCTAAAAATCGGTCCTAGCGCAGCCAGAGAAAGCATCATTCCCCAACCACATCGGGAGGGTTCGACAGTTTTTGCTGCCTCAAGCCGGTCCTGGATGAACTCAACATAAGTCATTCCTTTCGGCGCGCCGGCTACGCTCATGGGTTGATTGGCTTTGTAACCAATAAAAATCAGACCAGCACAGACCAGAACAACGACTACATTCCAAATGACCTTCCAAACCAGGTGAATGAACCCCGCAATCATTTCTATTCCTCCGCCTTTTCTACCTTATAGTTATCTTCAGGCTTTTGACCTTCACCGATCATCAAATTTCCAAATCTAAGCTCTTCCCGATACATCCGATCAATAGAAACCTCGACCACATCTCCTTCACTGCGCCCCATATTGCCGGCCAGATCTTTCAATTGGCGAACACACTCATAACTTAGTCGAAAAGAACGTACTGGTTTGGTGGGTGAGTTTTTCCTGGGCATTTTGGCTCCTTAATCAAGATAGATATATTGTAATACATTTGTATTACTTAATCAAGAGCCAATTTAAGAATTGGTGAGGAAAACCTGGCATTCAATAATTAACTCACCCATCATCGATTAAAATAGTTGCTAAACCTTAATCTCTCCACCGCGGACCGAGTCGTTTGAACAAATATAAATTACGACCTGCGGCGCAGAGATAAGAAAAAGAGATTTGAGAATAGTAAAGATCCTACACCGCTCTCCAATCGGAGGGCAGTTCATGTATAAACTTTACTTAAAATAAATGAACTTTATTGTTACAATGTGATTATGAATGAAATTTCAGTACTCTATTTTGATGGTTGCCCATCCTGGCAGGTTGCTCTGCAAAATATTCAAAAAGTGATTGAAACTGATAAGATTCCAGCGGAGATCCGTCTGATAAAAATTGAAAGTCCAGAGCAGGCACAGCAGGAACGGTTTCTTGGCTCCCCTTCTTTCCGTGTCAATGGGACTGATTTATGGCCTGAAGAACGAGAACATTACACTTTAAGTTGCCGTGTTTATCAAACCCCGGATGGACTGAAAGGCTCTCCTACTATTGAAATGCTTCGCGAGCAATTAAGAGAGCTTCATTTGGAAGGAAGTTCATCTTAAATACTGAATTTCACTTCTCCCGTGCGGACCGAGTCGTATATACGGGTATAAGTTTAGACCAGTTATGGCTGCGTAGAGTAGTAATCAGTAATGAGTAATCAGGAAGTGCCCGTCTGATGGATGGGCACTTTTTTGTTGGGAGTGATTAGTGAGTGATGAGTAGTGAATAGATCGTATGTGTACAGCACTCCCTTCCGTCGTAAGTTCCGACCGGTTATGGTTGGTTTTCTTCTCACTCACCTTTGCGCTTCTATAACTAAGTATTGTTGGGCCGTATGTAAAAAAGAAGTAGACGGTTTGGGATAACCGCTCAGTTAAATGATAAATGGAATGACCAATTTAGTTTTGCGTGAGTAATCCGAATACGTAGGAAAATGGGCACGGAGATATTGTTCTTCAATGGTGATGCGAATGGAAACCACGATCGTAACGATTACAGCGATAATTAAGTTTACGGGTGAAAAATGGCCAAGAATACCTGACCAGATAATCACAAGGGCAGAAGCATACATTGGATGGCGGATAAACTTATATGGACCAGAAGAGATCATCGATCCTTCTTGTGGTTCTGCATGGATATTAAATTGTCCCGGTTGAAAACTGCGTCGCGCCCAAGGCATTACGGCTGCGGCCAGCAATTGCAACACCAAGAATATATTGATAGAGAATAAATTTCCTGAGACCAACAAATACAAACCAGCCAAAAGTGTGACGGGAAGGGCTATTTTTGAAATAAAGCTCATCATTTTGACTCCTTTTATCGAGTTGATTCGCGATATGGTGTTCACAATAAAAATCAGATTACTGAAGGTGTATACAAAACACTCTTCCAATCCCTTAATCGATACTCTCGAATTAATCGTTAAGGTGTATTCATTATTTATCTTGTTATTTGGGGAGCAAACCCAATTGGACTAATATTGCGAAGCGGTCAGGTGATCCCCAGTGTTCGATAATTTTTCCATCTTCAAACCTGCACAAATCAAATACCGCGGCCTCAAAAGATTTCCCGTTTGGCGGTCCCATAAATCCTCCTGAATTTGTACCACGAGCGGTCATTCGAGCCCACACCTTATCCCCATCTGTAACCATATCCTCAATGGTTAAAATTAAATCAGGGAAAGCTGTGCGTAGAAATTGGATATCTCTTTTTAAACCTTCGATTGTGGGAGAAAGCCCAAATTGATGCTCAATGAGATTTGCATGAAAGTGATCGGATAACACATCATAATTACCTTTGTTGAAGGCTTCTGTAATCACTTGTTGGAAAGCGGTCTGGTTTTGTTCTGTTGACATTTGATACTCCTTTTTGTTTATAAACGATCCTGCCTGGATTTTTTCATGTATACTTATAATAGTGAATATCTGTATTCAATAATGTTATGGTGTATTCAATACAGATATAATATATCTTATTTATCCAATTGTCAAGAGGAAAAATTGTGACTGAATTGATTACACCCAAACGTCGATATACCTCGACCAGGCGACGGACTCAGGCAAATGAAACGCGTAAACAGATTATAGATGCTGCAAAAAAAATATTTTTTATGCAAGGTTATTCTGGAGCTACTATTGATTCCATTGCTCAAGAGGCAGGTGTTTCACCAGAAACAGTCTATGCAGTATTTGGAAATAAGCGAACAATTTTGTCAAACTTGATCAATGTTTCGGTGGGTGGTGATAACCAACCTATTCCATTACTTAAGCGTTCCGGACCCCAAGCAGTTCTGCATGAGAATGACCCCATACGCGTAATAGATCTTTTTGCCCAAGATATATCAGCCATATTGGAGCGTGTTGCCCCGGTTATGGAAATCACTCGCTATGCGGCAAAGACAGAACCAGATATTGCAAATTTGTTGAAGAACATGCTAGATCAAAGAATGGAAAATTTGCGGGTAATTCCACGACATTTGTCCGCTCTCGGCGCTTTACGAGAAGGATTAGATGTGGCGCAGGCTACAGAAATCATTTGGGTCATTACTAGTCCAGAAGTTTTCATCTTGTTACTCAGAGATCGAGGTTGGAGCAAAGAAACTTACGTTCAATGGTTGAGCGATACCTTAATCCGGTTATTGTTACCTTAATGAGTCAAACAGCAGCCCACCTGGTAGACAATTGACACGACTGACTTTTTTTGCTCAGCCGTGTCAATATCTGATAAGCCCATTCGGATAAAAGCAAGTTACGGAACAAAACGCTGTTCAACTTGAAATAACGGTTAGATTGGCAGTCTCAATTCCGCCGCGCGGACCGAGTCGTATATACGGGTATAAGTTCCGACCGGTACTTGCTGGTCCGCAGTAGACACGCTTATGAGTATATTAAAAGTGTTCTTCCAATCGGGAGAACGCTTTTTAAAATTCTTTTTCTGAAATGTATGTCAATCCAACGGACTGCACACGGCGTTGGGGCCGCGGTTAAGCACGTGTGTGTAGATCATGGTGGTTTTGACATCCTTGTGACCGAGAAGTTCTTGAACGGTGCGGATGTCATAGCCTGCTTCAAGCAGGTGAGTGGCAAAGCAATGGCGGAAGGTATGTGGGCCGACATTTTTATGAATTCCTGCTTTGACGGCCGCCTGGCGAACGGCTTTTTGCAAAACACTCTCGTGCCTGTGATGGCGTTTCATTTTTCCATCGTTTGGATCAGGTGAGAGATTGCTCGAAGGAAAAATGAATTGCCAGGCCCATTCTTTCGCAGCATTAGGATACTTCTGCGCCAGGGCAAAGGGAAGGGATACTTCTCCATGTCTGGAAACAAGGTCGCGCGCATGAAGGTGTTTCGTCGACTGGAGTTGTGCTTGCAGGGACAGCTCAAGCGTTACCGGCAGCATGGTTGTACGATCATGCATTCCTTTTGGGTCACGCACGATAATCTGGTGTTGTTCAAAATCAACATCTTTTACCCGCAGACGTAGGCACTCCACACTTGCACCTGCGCTGCGCTACGTCGCAAGTGCAGGTGTCAAACGCAAGCCGCAGCCATACAATAACTGGGCCATCAGCAGGGTTTCTCCGCTCATCTGGCGTAGCACTCGCTCGACCTCAGCCTTTGAAAGCACTGTCGGTAGATGTTTTGGCCTTCTCGCCTGGACTGACTGGAATGTCAAATCGAGGGGTAAGTCAAGCACTTCACGGTACAAAAAAAGAAGTGCGCTCAAGGCCTGGTTTTGAGTTGATGCAGCAACTTTTTTGGTGGTAGCCAAATGGGTGAGAAATTGTTCGATCTCTGAGCCCCCCATTTCGTTCGGATGGCGCTTGTTGTGGAACAGGATGTATTGTTTAATCCAATAGAGATACGATTTCTCAGTCCGGTAGGCGTAATTCTTCAAACGCAGCCTGTCGCGGACCTGGTCAAGGAGTCTTTTTTTCGGTGGAAGCATCGATCACCTCTCGATTTACTAATACAGCATTATCTTATATAATGTTCATATGGGACTATATATAGCTAAATATACCGCAAGATGGCGTGTTAAGCACTAGTTGGCTGGCTTCTTGCAAAATAGTGTAAAACATTATGGGGTAAAATACTGACATGACGATTTCTGCTCAACTCCCTAAATTAATTAATGATTATGGCGCAGACAGCATCAGAACAGCATTAGTGCAACATTGGGCAAAGCGTTCTGGCGTAACTCTCAATGTATTTAAATCTAATTCCACAACTCAAAAAATCATTGATGGAGCAAATCCCAAAGAAGTGTCTTTGTTGTTAAATCAATTCGGTGTTTTGTTTCCGAAAGTCACTTTGAAGGATGTTGAAAAGTCATTTGAACTGGCTTTAGACAAAGAGCATCGTAAGTCTTTTGGGATGGTTTACACTCCCGAATACATAATTGACTATCTCACAAAAAACGCATTATATTTTGCTTGGAAAGACCATAGTAAGTCACCAAAAATTTGTGACCCGTCATGTGGTAGTGGTGGATTTTTACTAAGAATAGCCGAAATTCTAGAATTAGAATTTGGAATTTCAGGGGAAAAGGTATTCAGTGAGTCAATATTCGGCATTGATATTAACAAGCAAGCACTAGAACAAGCGAAGTGTTTAATTGAGTTGTATCTAGCATCTAAAAATCAGGTCATTCCTAATTTAGATAACTCATTGCTCCAACTTGACACCTTGATTGCCAACACAGAAAAAATATTATCATTGGCAAATATTAATAATGGCTTTGATGTAATTGTTACCAACCCACCTTATGTCAAGTTCCAGAATCTAAGTGACGATTATCGTCAAATACTAATCAACAAGTACAACGGTCTGGCAAATGGGAACTTTAGTTTGTCGGTTCTTTTCTTAATCAAAGGTTTTGATTTGCTTTCGCCAAATGGCTCTCTTGGAATGATAACGCAAAACAATTTATTTACCTCATTGGCAGGCAAAAACATTAGAGAGTATTTACAAAAGCAAGAATGTATCCAACGTGTGATTGATTTTGGTCATCACAAAGTCTTTGACAACGCCAGCGCATATACTTGTCTGATTTTTCTGGGTAAAGAAAAGTTGTCTGAGTTTGAATATGCTAGTATCAATAATGGAAAAGAACTCAATCTTACTTCTTTGGAAAAACTAACATTTTCAAAGGTCTCACTTTCAAGACTTAAGCCTAGTAAATGGAGATTAGGCAAAGATACGCAACTGGAAAATCTCAAAAGAATCGAAACGATAGGAAAACCTTTGAAAGAAGTCGCAATCATCAAAGTTGGATTTGCAACCCTAAAAGATTCTGTTTTCTTCGTAAGAGATAATGATGGAATTTGTCTAGCAACCACTCCCGACGGAAACATTATACAAATTGAGCGTGAAATAACTCGTCCCGCTGTAAAAGTGTCTGAATTGAAAAGCGTAGCAGATTTGGCTAAAAATAATCGTCGGATAATTTTTCCATATTTCAAGAAAAACGGTGTCTATAAACTTGTTCCTGAACAGGATTTACGAAATAATTTCCCTAATGCTTACTCATATTTGTCTGCCTCTCGTGAACTCCTTGAAACACGGGATAAAGGTAAAAAGGAATATGAAAATTGGTACGCATGGGCTAGAACGCAGGGAATGGAATCACCTGCTCCTAAACTGCTAACCAAAACTTTCAGCAAGTTTCCTCAGTTCTTTCTTGATAAATCAGACCAGTTATTCTGTAATGGATACAGCGTTTCAACAAAACCACCAACATTGTTTGAGCCATCGCTACCGATTGAGTTTTTGGAAAAAGTCTTAAATAGCAAGGTCATGTACTATTACGCTAAACTAACGAGTTTTCAAATTGAAGGTGATTATCAATGTTATCAGAAAAACTTTATTGAAAAGTTTGGCATCCCTGATTTAGAGCAGGTCGCAATAACTGACATTATTGGTATGAGTCAAGATGAAGCAGACAAACGACTAGCATCCGTTTACGGCATTAACTTTGATGAAATCTTGGAAGTCATTACTAACAAGTAATCTTTTAGGCATGTCGCTTTCTGTAAATCTCGAAAATATCCTGAGCAAAATTTATCGGCGAAAGCGACTCGTACTCGCTTGAAAAGTCTCTGGAAATAAAGCCACCCTGCTTTAATTCGTCAGTTGACAAAATTATTTTTGGCGGATTCTGACGGAAATCAACAATAACTAAAGCCACACGTTCATATTTATAAATTTCTGGGTCAGATTTAAGATGTGAACGGTTACTGATTGCTAAAAAAGTGCTGATAAATTTATCTACTGCTATTACATCACGTTTCCAACCAACAATATTGCGTTTCATTAATGCGTCATCGTACTCAACCACAGGAATCAAGTAAACATCACCCATAACCAAATCGGGTAGGCGTAATCGCAAATTGAGTGTTTCAGCAAATGACCTTTCCATAAGAGTATCAAAGTTTTTCGCAACGCTACTCAATTGGCTTCTGACACCTACAACAATTGATTTTTCGGCTTTTTCATGTCCAACAGGGTCATAAGAACCTGAAAGAGGCCCTTCTGCAATATGGCTACCATTGTCAGGTATGTCATCGAACATAACAACAACATCTTGTTTCTTGCTCTTTAACAAGCCAAAAACCGCCATTTCAGGACTTCTTTCACCAATCGGCGGGAAAATAGTAAAATCAGTTCGATATTTTGAAATCTCGTCAAGCAAACTCACCTTGACGACTTCATGAACTTTCAATATCAAATTCTGGCTTCGGATAAGTGCTTCTTTTGCTTCTTGCCCGTTTGAATACTGATTTCCGTTGTAAGTTGCTGTACTGATGGCTTTCTCAAGTTCAGTTTTTATTTCATTGACTGCGTTTTGTAGTAAATCAAATTTCATATTCTCTCCTTATAGTTTTGGAAAGCCTTTTGGCAAATTGTCAGAAACTCTTTCCAGAAATTCCTCTGGTGTGAGTTCCAATGCTTGTGCAATTTGAATCATATTTAGGAGCGCAACATTTCTTTTCCCCCGCTCAATTCCGCCAATATATGTTCGATGGAGTTGTGCCTTTTCTGCAAAGGCTTCTTGTGATAAGCCAAGTTCAAGACGGCGTATCTTTACTGCTTGACCAAATGCTAAAAGGATTTGATTTTTTGCTTTATTTTCCATCCGCTAAAAATAGCACGTATGTAGAGTTTAAGTCCACATAATCGGAGTAACAATCAAACGAGTCTTAAAGCAAAGAGCCAGCCAACAAAGCGTGCAGTCGACTGGTGGGATTCGTCGCCGTTTTCAAGCGTTTTTCTGGCTTCGGGTTTTTCCTGCTCCCGAAGCGAATCTCGTCCCGCCCCACCGCCGCTAAAGCAAACCGTTAGCCATTTCTTCGTAAACCAAACACCTCTTTTGTTAAGGTTCAGCAATTTACAGAAAGAATGTTACACCTACAGTGGTAAATCATCTTTCCGCAGTTTTGTACATACAGACAACAGACCGGGTATTCTTGTTATCGATAATTCTTCTCATATTCCATAAAATTCTCCTTGAACCCTTCCAGCCAAGCTTCGATGAAAGCCCTCTGTTCGAATAAAGGCAGCAAATCCTCTGCCAGGTCAGAGGTTTTCATTACAGCAATCTTTTCACTCAGCAATTCCATGGCAGATCG
>Ga0209381_1004007_pt1 | contig 13996 bp, 13 predicted proteins | sample DewCreD2012metaG_FD_184111 | JGI IMG/M metagenome (GOLD analysis project Ga0209381, IMG submission 184111) | Hot spring sediment bacterial and archeal communities from British Columbia, Canada, to study Microbial Dark Matter (Phase II) - Dewar... ...
AGCCACACAGCATATTATTACTTTCAGTTAGCTGGTGGAGAAGGCGGTGGTCAGTCCGAAGTATCTACAATCAGGCGTTCGAAACAGCCGAGCGGTTACCCCGATGATATAATTTATGATTATGGTATTAATCCACCAATTCCTGATCCAATGCATATCAATTTATCTTCAGCAGGCAACGAAGTACACGCTATATGGAAAGATAATTTAGGTAGTAATAATGGCAATAACTTGCGATATAAATGGGATGACCAGAATCCAATTGCACCTCAAAACCCACAATTGAGTGCAAATCCCGGTAACAATAAAATAAGAATCAGTTGGACAAGAAATAACGAAGCCGATATTTCATTTTACGAAGTATGGAGAAAAGTAGCAGAGTTGGGAGGAGTATGGCAAAATATCGGTACAACTACAAACAATTACTTTGTTGATAATGAATATCTATATGCACCTGCTGCTGGTGACTTTACAATAACATATAAAGTAAGAGCAAAAGATATAGGTAATAAATATTCCGATTTCAGTGTTGGTGTAACAACAAGAGGTGAGTATATAGGAAAAGATGTCACAGAAGTTAATATGAAAGAATTTAGATTGAATGATAATTATCCAAATCCATTCAACCCAAGCACAAAGATTAGTTGGCAGTCACCAGTAAGCGGTTGGCAAACATTAAAGGTATATGATGTACTTGGTAATGAAGTCGCCACATTAGTGGATGAATTCAGAGAAGCAGGAAATTATGAAGTAGAATTTCAGTCGGCAGTAGGTAATAGGCAATTGGCAAGCGGAATATATTTCTATCGCATAGCGATCTATTCGGACAAGTTACAGGTTGGTGAATTTGTACAAACAAAGAAAATGATTTTAGCAAAATAGCAACGGTTCAAATATCCATAGATTGTTTGAATGAGTGAATTGTTTAATGGAGAAAAATTTTTAAATGGTTTGTTGTTTGCCTGAGCGATTGTAGAGACTTGCTGAGGTAAGTCTCTACAATTTACTAATACTTTATTTCCTTATACCTTATTCCCTTATTCCTTTTCTCACTAGCTCGAACCGCTTACCTCATTTAATCACTCTCTGTTAATCTTATTTTAATTATTTTTCCAAATAATTTTTATTGAAGTTTAGAAGAATTGGAACAGCAGAACGGACAGAAAAAAATATTCGGATTTATTGACGGTATTCTGATAAGAAATATTATTCTTACTATCGTTACAATTATTATTTTTCTTGCAGGAGTTCTTGCTTATGGAGTTATTCTTAACCAGAGAGAAATTCCTTTGAATCAGGCAATGCTTGAAAAAGGATTTACTGAACTCGAAGATGTTAGTATTATTATTGACAGAAAAAAATTCACACTTGAATTATATGAAGGCAATGTTCTGATTAAATCATATAGGGCAAGTTTTGGAAGATACTTGTCTGATAAGAAAAAACTTGCGAATGATGGTGCAACTCCTGTTGGTGAATACAAAGTTTGCGAAATAATTCCACAGCACAAGTATTATAAGTTTATTAAAATTAATTATCCGAATCTTGAAGATGCTTCTGATGCGCTGAGAAAAGGAATTATAAGTCAAAGAGAGTTTAATAAGTTAAAATTTGAATTTTATTACGGAGATTGCACCAGTGATGATACGGCTCTTGGTGGAAACATTGGCATTCACGGAATCGGCAGATTAAATTTTTTCTTTAAAAACCTTCCGTTTGTTTTTAACTGGACGGATGGTTCAATCGCATTAAGTAATGAAGATATTGACGAAATTATTTCAGTAATAAAGATAGGAACCAAAATTGTTATCAGATAAATTTATTAAGAGTTTCTTGCTGGCACTTCTTATTGTTGCTGCCGGTTGTTCGGATAAGAATGAAAAAATTCCGGTGCTGAATTATGAAGATAAAAAACAAATGCTTGAAGTAGTAAAAAGATTTTACGATGAAAATGTTATAAATGCATTCGGTGGTGTATTTGATGAATCAGGCAAGGAAACTATTGTCGCCGGAATTGAAAAAAATGATAAAAACGAATGGGGGATAAAGTTTATTCAACTTAAAAAAGTTGATAACGAGTTTGAAACGATTTTCGAAACGAAGCTTCTCGATGGTTCGTTTAAGGAAAGTATGGTTGATAAAATAAAATTTCCTATGAGAGATTATGAATTGATTTACTATAATTCTCAGGGATATTTTATGGGAAGTGGCGGAGGTGAAGTTATTTCATACATAATTGATTTCGGAAAGAAAGAAATTTACTACGCTCACCTTGTCGCTGATCCTGAAATTCCACCTTCACTTTATATTTCTCCGAATACACAAGACAGATATATAAGAGAATTTTTCTATACGTATTTTAAACGGGATTATCCAAAACTCCGGATTGTGGATGAAGATATTCAACTGGATTGATAAATTTTATTCTCACAGATAAGCCATAATGATATTTTTCAGATCAACAGTAATTCTTTCGGTTTTAATTTTCACACTAAATTCTTTCGCACAAAGAAGCAGTCAGTTTGAATTAATCGAAATCCGGTTTGAAGGCAATAATTCATTCAGTAAGTCTGAATTACTTTCACAAATAGAAAGCAAAGAAACACCATTCTGGCTTTGGAAATTTTTATATTCCTTTACTCCGCTTGGAAGTGAAAAACAATACTTCGACTCACTGAAAATACCACTTGATAAACAAGCTATTGTTAATTTCTATCTTGCAAACGGATTTTTTCATGCTAAAGTAACTCATGAATTGGTTTTTGACTCAAATTCTGAATCGGCAATTCTTATTTATAAAATCAAAGAAGGAATAGCATCAGTTTTCGGCGAAATAAAAATTTACGGATTGGAAAAACTTCCTAAGGACGAAAAGCAGCAACTTGTAATCAGTTCAATAACTGTTGAACCAGGTAAAAGATATGTACAAGCAGAGGTGCAATCAAATATTAATTCAATGTTGAAATTTCTTGCTAATAATGGTTATCTCTTCGCTCAGTATGACAGTACTGTTGTATTAAAAGATAGTTTAACAAATTCAGCCCAGGTAAGTATTTATATGCAAAGCGGTGATAAGTATTGCATTGATGGAATGAAAATCTTTAAATCGGGTGTCAGTGCTGATGAAATAACTGATGAATTGATTCAGGAAATAGTAAATATTCCTTCCGGACAAAATTATGACCAATCCAGATTAGAAAGAAGTGAAATAAGATTACTTCGTACAGGTTTGTTTAATTCTGTTGCAATAAATCCTGTTATAAAAGACACGTTCAACTTTCATGTTCCGATTGAAGTAGTAACACAAATCGGAACCTTAAACGAAATCTCTCCTGAAGTTAAAGCGGATAACGAGTTCAGCTCTTTTAACACAGGTTTGGGAATAGATTTTATCAGAAAAAATTTATTTGGTGATGCAAGAAAATTAACTCTTTCAACATCATTCCGACTGATTGATATTCTTAATTTTAATTTCTCCAACCTGTTTAAATCTTCTGATAACCGAGATTCAACTTATCAGGGAGTTCTTGACACTGAATTAAGACTTGAACAACCATACCTTTTTGGTAAACCTATTCTCACAACAACGAAGGCATATTATCGCGCGTCCACTTTACAGAAAGAAACAGAGAGAATCTATGGTGCAAATCAGGCATTTGATTTTGAGATGCCGGTTTACACTTTTATTACATTGCTCAAACCACAATTTTCAATTGAAGTAGCTGATTATGAAACAAGAGATAATCAATCCACAATTTCATTTAATGCAAAAAGTATAACTCCTGCTTTTGGTGTGGAAACAGGTTCTTATAAAACTGATAATTTTTTGTTCCCCACAGAAGGGTATAATCTTTATGTTTATCCGGAAATATTTCAATCTGAAACGGATGCGAAACTTCAGATTAATAATGCTCAGGCAGAAGTAAATGAAACCGGAAGATTCTGGAAAATTCAGACTTCATTTTCCTTCTTTCAGAATATTTCAAGAGATAGAAAAGGTATTCTGGGAATAAAATTTAAGTCAGGTTACATTCAGTCATTATCGGGTTCATATGATTTGATTCCACCAAACAAAACTTTTTTTGCCGGAGGTAGTAATTCGCTTCGTGGATGGAGATCCAGAGAATTGCTGCCAAAAGATACAGTTGAGTATTTTGGTATTCGTACAAGAGGAGATAACACGCCTCGTGGCGGAACATTCCTGATCGAAGGTTCAATTGAATTCAGACGAAAGTTTGCTGAGAGTTTGGGATTAGCTTTATTTTTTGACTATGGGAATGTGTGGAATGGTTATGAAAAAATTGTTCTTAATCAATTTGCAGTTGCTTCCGGGCTTGGGATAAGGTATTATTCTTCAATTGCTCCGTTCAGACTTGATTTCGGATTCAAGTTATACAACCCTGATGATCAAAAAACTATTTTTCGGAAAAATTTCTTAAAAAACCTTGAATTTCACTTCGGAATCGGAGAAGCATTCTGAAATCTGAATCACTTGAATCTTGGCTGCTGGCTGATAATTAATTATTTTTGGCTCTCTTAATCAGGATGTTTTTATGATTTTAAGTATGACCGGTTACGGCAGAGCTTCTGCCGGCAATAAAAAGTTTGTTGTTGATGTTGAAATTAAAAGTATTAATAGTCGTTACCTCGAACTGTTTTTGAAACTTCCCCAACTGCTTCAAAATAAAGAGTACGAACTTCGGGAATTAATTAAAAACAGAATCAAAAGAGGTAAGCTGAGTGTGGTTATTCTTTTAAAGAAAAACGGACTCGCAGAAAACGAAATTTCTTTAGACCAGGATAAACTTAAAAATTATATTTCATTACTGAAGCAGGTCAGAAAAGCAGCTAAGATTTCTGATAAGATTAAACTGGAACACTTGCTTTATAGTCGTGATATTTTCACATCTACTATTGAAGAAATTTCTGAGGAAGAATTTGATGTTGTAAAGAGTGCCTTGAATAGTGCAATAGATAACCTTCTTGAAATGAAGAAAAAAGAAGGTAAGGAATTAGAAAAGGATTTGAAGAAGAGAATAAAAATTATTGAAAAAAAACTTGATGAAATTGAATCTCTTTCGCAAGGAAGTGTTAATGAACACTTTATAAAATATCAGGAAAAAGTAAAACTACTGTTAGAAGATAAAACACTCGCGGGATTGGATGACAGAATGTTGATGGAACTTGCAATACTTGCTGAGAGATCTGATATCACTGAAGAGTGCGTAAGACTCAGAAGTCATTTGAAATTCTTTCTTGAAGCAGTTGATAAAGAACTGGAACCGGGCAGAAAGCTAAATTTCCTTTGTCAGGAGATGAACAGAGAAACAAATACAATTTCTTCAAAAACTCTTTCTGTTAATATTACACACAACACCGTATTCATTAAAGAAGAGATTGAACGAATCAGAGAACAAATCCAGAATATTGAATAGAAGTGACTGATAATAAGGGAAAAATAATTGTTATCTCCTCACCAAGTGGTGGAGGAAAGACTTCAATCGTGAGAAGAATTCTCTCCGAATTTCCTGAAATTGTATTTTCAGTTTCAGCAACAACAAGACCTAAAAGACCTGATGAGATAAACGGAGTTCATTATTTTTTTTTAACCGAAAAAGAGTTTGAAGAGAAAATAAAAAACAATGAATTTATTGAATGGGAAAGATTTTATGATTATTACTATGGCACTTTGAAAACTTTTGTTCTGGATAATATTGAAAATGGCAAAACTGTGCTTCTCGAAATTGATGTTAAAGGTGCTTTATCAGTAAAAAAATTATTTCCTGATGCAATTCTTATCTTTATTGATGTTCCTTCATTTGAAGAACTTGTTGAAAGATTGAAAAAAAGAAGAACAGAAAGTGAATCAGACCTTCAAAAGCGAATTGATAGAGCGAAAATGGAATTGAGCTACAAGGATAAATTTGATTATATTTTCGTTAATAAAGATTTAGAAGAAGTAACATCTCAAATAAAAAGTTTATTAATTGATTTATTAAAAAAGGAGAACTAGTATGAATCTTAGTCCTGTTGATTTAAGACAAATTGATCAAAGAGCATCGAATGTTTATGAGGCAATCATTGTTGCTGCAAAAAGAGCCCGTCAGTTAAATGATGAGAATAAAATTGAATTTAATGCACTGATTAATTCAATTCCGCAATCATCAACCGATGATGATGCTGAAGATGTAACTAATCCACAGCAATTAAAGCTTGCACTGGAACTTGAAAAAAGAGAAAAACCACATCTTCAGGCATTGAATGAACTGCTCGAAGGAAAAATCGAGTATAGATATAAAACAACAAAGTAATTTTTATTCAAATAGAAAAAATTATTAATTAGTTCTTTTAATTGATCGTCATCCTCGATTAAACGAAGGATGACTTTTTATTTTTTAATCAGAGAGAAATGAAACCCGCTCCCAGAAAAAAAGTAATTGAAGCATTAAAGGATCAGCAGAATATTTTTGGTGATTATTTATTTGAGGAAAAATTACAGTCTCTTCAAAAAAAATATGAACTAACATCTGAAGTGGTTGAAGTGGTTCACGAACCCATTGAAGAAACTATTAGTCTTTTTGAAGATACAGAAGCCTGGCAAAACTCAAAGACTTTAGATGAACTAAATAATCTTATTAAGAACTGTACTAAGTGTGATTTACATAAAAACAGAAATAACTTCGTCTTTGGGTCCGGAAATCCAAATGCTAAAGTTATGGTAATAGGTGAAGGACCGGGCGCAGAGGAAGATAAACAAGGCTTACCTTTTGTTGGAAGAGCTGGTCAACTACTGACTGATATTCTCAAGGCAATCAAGTTTGAGAGAGATGAAGTATATATTTCAAATATTGTAAAATGTCGTCCACCTGAAAACAGAACACCGTTACCTGAAGAAATGGAAACCTGTATTCCATACCTCAAGAAACAGATTTCTTTAATTCAACCCAAAATGATTTTATGTCTTGGATTGACTGCTGCAAAAGGTTTACTTAGGAAAAAAGAATCACTTACAGCATTAAGAGGAAAATTCTTTGAGTATGAAGGTATAAAAGTGATGGTAACATTTCATCCTGCGGCATTGCTAAGAAATCCAAACTGGAAAAGAGACTGCTGGGAAGATGTTAAGAAATTCAGAAAAATGTACGATGAAATTGTAAAGTAATTAAATGAGCATATTGACATTAAGATACCAAATTATGATTTTCCAAAAGAGAATTGATAAATTAATTTTTAATGATTTTATCTCTATGTTGTAAAACAAATAAAAGTTCAGACATTATAAAATGGCAAAGACACTTAAAAAGAATAATAACTCATCTGCGCAGATAATTCCAGAAGGAAATATTCCACCATCTGCACCTGAAGTCGAACAAGCCGTACTTGGTGCAATGCTTATTGAAAAGGAAGCCATTGCAAAAGCAATTGCAATTCTTAATACCGAAAGTTTTTATAAGCGGGAACATCAGTTAATTTATGATGCAATGATTTCCTTATTCGAAGCAGGTGAACCTGTTGATGTGGTTACAGTTTATGAAGAATTAAAGAAAAGAAATCAGGTTGAACAGGTCGGTGGTGCTGCATACATAAGTTTCTTATCACAGAATATTGCATCTGCAGCTTTAATTGAAACTCATGCCAGAATAGTAGTTGAAAAACAAATACTTCGTTCATTGATTCAAAGCGCTCATCAGATTGCGAAAGAAGCTTATGACGGAAATCAGGATGCATTTGAAATTCTGGATGAAGCTGAAAGAAAAATATTTGAAATTTCAGAACTTCAGATGAAGCGAAACTATCAGGGAATGGACATAGCTGTTAAAAATGCAATCGAATATATTGAAGCAATTCACACACAGACTCACAGAGATTTTGCAGTTCCAACTGGATTTTATGAACTAGATGAAATACTTGGTGGTTTTCAGAAATCTGATTTGATAATTATTGCTGCAAGACCATCAATGGGTAAAACAGCATTTGCACTTACACTTGCACGAAATGCAGCAATTGATCATAAAGTACCAGTTGGAATCTTCAGTCTTGAAATGTCCACTATGCAGTTGGTAATCAGATTACTTTGTGCAGAAGGAAGATTAAATGCTCATCTTGTAAGAACAGGTAAACTTCCTCATTCCGAAGGAGCTAAGTTGAGTAAAAATGCACACAAACTTATTTCTGCTCCGATTTTTGTAGATGACTCTCCATCACAAACTGTATTGGAAATTCGTGCTAAGGCAAGAAGACTAAAAGCAGAGAAAAAAATCGGGTTGATAATAATCGATTATCTTCAGTTGATGCAGGGACCAGCAAAAGCTGAAAGCAGGGAAAGAGAAATTTCACATATTTCAAGATCATTAAAAGCTCTTGCAAAAGAACTGAACATTCCGGTGATTGCACTTGCACAGTTAAACCGTGCAGTTGAATCCCGTTCAGATAAAAGACCGCAGCTTTCGGACCTTCGTGAATCCGGGTCAATTGAGCAGGATGCTGATGTTGTAATGTTTCTTAATCGTCCGGAGTATTATGGAATTGAAAAAGATGAAAATGGCGAATCTCTTGAAGGTGTTGCAGAAGTGATTATCGGTAAACAAAGAAATGGCCCGACTGGAACTGTTAAACTAGCATTCATTAAAGAGTATGCAAGATTTGAAAATCTTGCTCACGCACGTCAATTAGCTGAATACTCTCCGGTCTCGGAAGATGATATTATTTAATAATCAATTTTTTAAGTAGTTTAGTATGAAAAACCATACAAAGTTTATTGTTTTACTAATTACGATTTTCAACATCACTCCATTTTTTGCACAGGTATTTTCTGATAAAGATGTGATTGAATGTAATAATAAATTTTCATTTGCAGCTGATAAAAATCTGTCTGAAAAACCAATCGGAGAAATTATTGCCGAAGTTGGGAAAACTTTTTTAAATACACCTTATGAGGTTCACACTTTAGAAGTTGCAGATAAAGAACAACTTGTGATAAATTTTTCCGGATTGGATTGTACAACTTTCCTGGAAATGACTTTCGCACTTTCAAGATGTATCAAACAAAAGAAAACTACTTTTGAAGATTTTATAAATGAATTGCAATTGATTCGTTATCGTGATGGGAAACTAAATGATTATCCATCAAGACTTCACTATTTCTCTGACTGGATCTTTAATAACCAGCAAAAAGGTCTGATAAAAGATGTGACTAAAGAAATCGGTGGCAAATCTATCAGATTCAAAGTTAATTTTATGTCTGAGAATCCGCATCTGTACAAGCATTTAAAATCAAATCATGAGTTTGTAAAACATATTAAAAAGCAGGAAGAAGAAATTAACAATCGAGAATATTTTTATATACCGGAGGATGATATTGCAAAAATTGAAGACAAAATTCAAAACGGTGATTTAATTGCGCTTACTACCAGCGATAGAGGTTTAGATATTGGTCATGTTGGAATTGCAGTAAAAATGTCTGACGGTAAAATTCATTTCATGCATGCCCCGCAAGTTGGAAGTAAAGTCCAGATTACAGATTCATCGCTATCCGATTATGTCAAAAAGATTAAGAAGCATACAGGAATTATTGTGCTCAGAGCTTTGGAAATTTAAGTTTTCTTATTCACTACTTCTTTAATCATTTCATTCAGCGATTTTGGAACCAATCCAAAGGATTTCATTTTCTCAATATTCAATGAAACATCCTCAACTTTTGGAAGTTCAGGCATTTCATCCAATTTGGTTTTAATAAGTAAATTCTTATCTAATCCGGCGATATCACAAAGTCTTTCTGCTAATTCAAATCGCGAAACTCTCTCAGGTCCACCAAAATTTATTATTTCACCTTTTATATCTTTTGATATCATCTGATTTATTAGTATGGCAGCTTCAATTACAGATATTGGTGATCGGAACTGATCAACAAAAACTTTTACAGGAATGTTTTTACTCAATTGTTCATAAATGAATTGGAAATGACATTTGGAATGATTCAATCCGAAACCAAATAGAAGAGCTGTTCTTAGAATAATGTAATTATCGAAAACTTCTCTGATTTTCACTTCACCCATCAACTTAGTTTCAGCATAAAGTGAAACAGGGATTAATTTCGCAACTTCATTTAAGTAGGAACCTCTGTAACCAGCATAAACCAAATCGGTAGAAATATAAATTAATTTTGCACCAGTCTCTTTACAAAATTTAGCAATAGATTCTGTTACATTCACATTTATGTCATAAACATCCTTAACAGAAAGTTCAGATTTAATTATGGTGTCGCTGACAGCGGCTGTGTGGATAACTATTTCTGGTTTGAAAGATTGAAAAGCTTTTTCTAATTCCTCTGTATTTCGTAAATCAATCTGAAGTGAATTATATTCTTTACAGTTTCCCGGATGATGATTGTAAAAAGTAAGTATTTCATGTTCAGCTGATAAATAGATATTCAGATACTGACCAAGGAATCCGCTTCCTCCGGTTATAATTACTTTCATTTTACTCAATTGTTTTAATAGTAGTAAATATGGAATAATAAGTTTCTTTGCTAATTGAAATCACTTTGGTAAATTTATGAATAATAAAGATATAATTATGAAAAAGATTTTTACAATAATACTTTTGTTTTTATTAGGAGCAGTCTCCTTTGCACAGTCTCAAAAGTTCTTTGATGCACCTTTTGGAGGAGGAGGTGGTTTTACCCCTTCATTTTATTTTACAAACTTTGATGCTATAAATGCTAAGTTATCTGAAAATAATTTTCCTGAATTTTCTGACAAAGGAATATTTACTACCGGTGGCGGAGGATATATTTATATTGGATTTATTAAATACCTGAGAATAGGTGGAATGGGCTTTGGGGGAATGGTAAGCCATTCATTTTCTAATTATTTTGCTGATTATCAGGTAGATTATTCAATCGGTGGCGGAGGAGTTACGGTTGAATATACTTTGCCTTTTATTAAAGATTTTGGCGTATCACTCGGAGCTGCTATTGGAGGTAGCTCTTTAACTATGGAAATTTTTCAGAACAATCAGTCTTTTAGCTGGGATAATATTTTTTCTTCAGCTTCCGGAAATAATCTTTTAAGAATTTCGAAAACCTCCTGGATGCTATCGCCTACTCTTAATATTGACTATCCTATTTACAGATTTATTGCTGTAAGATTAGGCGCTGGATATCATTTTACATTTGGCGGGGATTGGAAGGCAAATAATAATCAAACGATAGTTAATTTTCCTGATAATCTTAATAGTAAATCATTTTTTGTTCAACTCGGAATTTTTGGAGGATTTTTTTCTTTTTAATATGAAAACAATTTTAGTTACTGGCGGTGCAGGTTTTATAGGAAGTAATTTCATTAATTACATTCTTAAAACGCGGGATGATTATTTTATTATTAATCTTGATAAACTGACTTATGCAGGAAATCTTGAGAATCTTAAAGAGTCAGAATCGCATAAAAATTACCTGTTTGTTAAAGGTGATATTACAAATAATGAACTTATAAACTTTTTATTTGAAAAATATAAAATCAAATATGTGATAAACTTTGCTGCAGAATCACATGTCGATAGAAGCATTTTGGGTGCAGAAGTATTTTACAGAACAAATGTAATTGGCACAAATGTTTTGCTTGAAGCTTCAAGGCGATTTGATGTTCAAAAGTTTTTGCAAATATCCACCGACGAAGTCTATGGGAGTTTAGGACCAACAGGTCTGTTCACAGAATCAACACCACTTTCACCGAACAGTCCTTACTCATCAAGTAAAGCCGCTGCAGATATGATGGTAATGGCTTATCATCATACATATGGATTACCTGTAGTTATTACTAGATGCTCCAACAATTATGGTCCTTATCAGTTTCCTGAAAAGTTAATTCCACTGATGATTATAAATGCTTTGAACGACAAGAAGTTACCAATTTATGGTGATGGAATGAATGTGCGTGATTGGATTTATGTAATTGATCATAACAGAGCTGTTGAATTGGTGTTCGAAAAAGGTAAAATAGGAGAAGTGTATAATGTTGGTGCGAGTAATGAAATGCCAAATCTTCAAATTGTTAAGTTGATTCTTAAACATCTTAATAAAAGTGAAGACTTAATTGAATTTGTTAAAGACAGGCCTGGTCACGATAGAAGATACGCAATTGATTCGACAAAAATTCAAAATCAGCTTGGCTGGAGGCCTGAATTTACTTTTGAATCAGCAATTGAACATACAATTAATTGGTACTTAGAAAATAAAAGCTGGTGGAAAAGCATCTTAACAGGCGATTATTTAAAATATTATTCAGAACAATATTCAAACAGATAAAAATGAAAAACTTTTTAATAATAACTTTATTGTTCGGCTATTCTTTCGTCGTTGCACAGTCAACAGACAGAAATCAAAATACATCACTTCTTGTTTCAAGTACGATATCCGTAACATTAGGTGGACATTTTCCTCTAACAGGTACATTTCCTGCTTCAGTTACTGAACGAGTAGATCAGTTTGTGACCAGGATTTATACACAAGCATTAGAGCGAAGCTTAAGAACTGCTACTGACCAGACTATGCTCGAGAAAATAAAAAAAGATCTTTCAGACTATTCTTTGAGAGGAATTATTCTTAAAAGAGCAAGTGGTGAAGAGTTGGTTTTAGATCTTGAAAAATTCAGGATTGACGGAGATTTTAAAAATAATCCATACCTGAAAAATGATGATGTAATAATCTTCCCACCAAATGATATTGAGAGAAACTTTATTTCAATAACCGGTGCTGTCAATAGTCCTGGGAAATTTTTATTTGTAGAAGGGGACAAATTGAAAGATGTTGTCGAATTAGCCCGAGGGATAAACAAAGCTTACGAAAATGTTTCTAAAGCAAAAATATACAGACTCAGTTATGATGGACTGAATAATGAAGTAATTGAAGTTAATTTAACTGATAATATTTTGCTAAAACGAGGAGATCAGATAGTGGTACTTGCTGATGAGACTCAGAGAAAAGAATTCTTTGCCTTGGTTCTTGGAGAGGTAATCCAACCTGGTTATGTTCCTGTAACAAGAAATAATACCAAACTTGGGGAAATAATGAAGCAAGTCAAAGGATTTACCGATAACGCATCTTTAATCCGTGCCAGATTGTTTCGAGGAAATAGTGTAACAGCGTTACTTGAAAAACAATACGGTATCAAGATAGACGAAAAATTATTGAATAATGATAGAGAACTGGTTGATAGGATTGTTAATTATGAGCAAGCAATGATGTTCAGAATGTCTAATCTTGTTGAAGAAGACCAGTATTATTTCCAGGCAGAAAATCAATACAGGGTTTTAAATGAAGGCAGCGCAATAGACTTTACAAAAATATATGATGAGCATTCAGAAATTTACAATTTCATTGTATATCCTGGTGATGTGATAATAATTCCACCTAAAAGAAACACAGTATATGTATTTGGTCAAGTTTCAAGTCCAGGACATGTAAAATTCGTTGAAGGTAAAAATTATTTATATTATATTGAACAAGCCGGTGGATTAGGAGAATATGCAGAGGATGAAATAATGATAATTAAAGGAAGTTCCAGGAATTGGATCCCCGCTGATAGAAATGTTCAAATTGAAGAGGGTGATTACATTTTTATTCCAAAAGAAAGAATAAAGTCATTCAGAACCTTTGCAATGGAATTATCGGGTTATTTTAGTATTATTGGAAGTATTGCCACTATACTTTTATTGATTATCCAGCTAGGAAAGTGATAGAGGTTAAATATTTTTCAAAAATTTCTTGACAAAGAGAAAAAAGACCTATATATTTGAAGCCCTTCTTTAATGAAGGTTTTACAGTGTTCTTTGAGAGAGTGAGAAATGAAGCCAGTCAATTCCACAACCCATAAAATCTAACGATTACACAGGTTTATCAAATTTTACTACGGAGAGTTTGATCCTGGCTCAGGACGAACGCTGGCGGCGTGCTTAACACATGCAAGTCTACGAGAAAGGGGTAGCAATATCCCGAGTA
>Ga0209381_1004021_pt1 | contig 13950 bp, 9 predicted proteins | sample DewCreD2012metaG_FD_184111 | JGI IMG/M metagenome (GOLD analysis project Ga0209381, IMG submission 184111) | Hot spring sediment bacterial and archeal communities from British Columbia, Canada, to study Microbial Dark Matter (Phase II) - Dewar... ...
TTATTTTTATCTTGAATGAAATTGATTTTCCGGTTAGCAATATCAATTTTATCAAAATACAGTTAAATAGAACTCCGTGACCTCTGTGTCTCCGTGGTGAAAATCTTGGTTTTTTCAGTAGACTCAGAACATTAGTGTGAATTCGTGAAGATTCGTGGTTGATTTCTGAGAAAGAACGGAGACGGGACAATGGTAGAATTCAATATTGCATCGGAGATTCAGCAGGCGCTTGACGCCGGGAGGCCGGTGGTGGCGCTGGAATCCGCGTTGATCACGCACGGCTTTGCCTATCCGGCCAATGTTGACATCACCCGACGGATGGCCGAAGCAATCCGGGCCGCGGATGCCGTTCCCGCCGTCATCGGGATATGGCGCGGCGCGGTGCGGGTGGGGTTGAGCGATGCGCAGGTGGAGACGTTGGCGACAGACCCCACCGCTGCCAAAGTGAGCGTGCGCGACCTGCCGTTGATCGGCGTGCGCGGGGTCCACGGTGGGACGACGGTGGCGACGACGACGCTGCTGGCGCACCGCGCCGGGATCCGCGTTTTTGCGACGGGCGGCATCGGCGGCGTGCATCGCGGTCATCCGGAGGACATCTCCGCCGACTTGCCCGTGCTGGCCTCCACGCCGTTGATTGTCGTGTGCGCGGGGGCCAAGTCTATCCTCGACATCCCCCGCACGTTGGAATACCTCGAAACGTGGGGGGTGCCGGTGCTCGGCTGGCAGACCGACGAATTCCCGGCCTTCTACAGCCGCACGTCCGGGTTGCCGGTGGATCAGCGCGTCGATAGTGCGGATCAGGTGGTGGACGTTTTCCAGGCGCAGCGGGCGTTACATCTGCCGCAAGGGCTACTGGTCGCCGCGCCTCTCCCCGCCGAGGACGAAATCCCCGCCGCAGAGGTCGAACCGCTCATCGCGCAGGCCGTCGCCGAGGCCGACGCGCAGGGCGTCACCGGCAGGGCCATCACCCCCTTCATCCTCGCGCGCATGGTCGCCCTCAGCGACGCGCGCACGAAACGCGCCAACGAGAGCTTGTTGCTCAACAATGCCCGCATCGCGGCGCACATTGCGTGCAGTTTCGCGGCGCTGCGGTAAACGAGGACCTATGTGCGGAATTTTCGGTATTGTGACGAAGACAGAACAACAGCTCGGCCCGATTCTGATTGAAGCGGCGCAACGATTGGCTTACCGCGGCTACGATTCGGTGGGCTGCGCCACTTTTCACGCCGACGGCACGGTGGATTTGCGTAAGGACGTCGGCAAGGTCGGCCCGGTGGCGGAGCGGTTGAACTTCGCGGAGATGAGCGGGACGCGCGGCATCACGCAATTGCGCTGGGCTACTTTCGGCGCACCGTCGCCGGTGAACGCACAGCCCCACTTCGACTCCGACGGCGACCTGGTGGGCGCGCACAATGGCAACGTTGTCAACAACGTGGAGCTGCGCGCGGCGTTCCTGGCGGAGGGGATGACGGTGCGTTCGACCAACGACGGCGAATCGTGCGTTCATGCCGTGGAGCGTTACGTGGATCGGGGCGCTTCGATGCTGGACGCGATCCGCCATGCGTATGGTGACCTCGAAGGCGACTACTCCTTCGTCATCGGGCGGGTTGGCGAGGCGGAACTCTATGCTTTCAAGAAAGGCTCCGGCCTGGTGGCGGGTCTCGGCGAGGATTTCACGTGCGTCTCCTCGGATCTGCCCTCGATTCTGCCTCTCACGCGGCGCATCCTGCACCTCAACGACGGCGAGATCGTCGTCCTCAGCGCGAACACGGTACAGCTTTACCGGGTAGATGACGGCAGCCCGATTGCCCGCGAGGTCGAGGTCTTCACCGAGAGCATGGATGCGGCGGTCAAGGGTGGGTATCCGCACTTCATGCTCAAGGAGATCCACGAGCAGCCGCAAGCGGCCGGGGAACTCATTCACTTGCTGGACGCTTCGCGGCACGTCGCGCCGATGGTCGAGCGGATGGCGCAGGCGCGCCATCTCTACTTCATCGGTTGTGGGACGAGCTATCACGCCTGCATGCTCGGCGCGGTGTACCTGGCGCAGTTGGCCGGGCGTGCGGCGATTCCGATATTGGCCCCGCAGTTCATCCCGCAGTACGCGCCCACAGTCGGGCCGGAGGATGTGGGGGTGTTCGTCAGCCAGAGCGGTGAGACCAAGGATGTGCTCAATGCGTTGGAAGCCGCGCGGGTGCGTGGCATGGGCGCTTTGGGATTGGTCAATGTGTTGGGGTCCACGCTGATGAAGGAGAGCGAGCGGTATCTGCCCCTGGCCTGCGGTTACGAGATCAGCGTCCCGGCGACCAAGACCTTCGTGAACCAGGTCATCGCCTTTCTGTACCTGGCGTTGCGGATGGGCCATCACAGTACTGCATTATTGCACAGCCTGCCCGGTCTCATCGAGACGACGGTGGCGCAGACAGAGGCCACCCTGGTCGCCATCGAGCCTCGTTTTAGAGACATCGGCGACCTGTATTGCCTGGGCTATGGTGCGACCTATCCCATCGCCCTCGAAGGCGCGCTCAAATTCAAAGAAGTGACCTATGCGCACTGCGAGGGGATGCTCTCGACGGAGTTCAAACACGGGCCGCTGTCTGCCGTTTATGAAGGCTATCCGGTCATTTTTGTCTGCAGGCCGGGCGACGTGCCGGTGATGATCAGCGGCCTCAACGAGACGACGGTACGCGGCGGCTACACGGTCGTCGTCGCCGAAGAAGACGCGCGGCTGCGCGCCAATGCCCACGAGTTGATCGTGCTGCCTGCCTCTGGGCCGTTGCTGGCGCCGCTGCTGGCCGTGTTGCCGCTGCAAATGCTGGCGTATCGTGTCAGCGTGGCGCGAGGCTACGATCCAGATTTCCCCAGGAATTTGAGCAAGACGTTGACGGTGGATTGAAGGGTTGGATTACAGGTATTGTTTGACCTTCTCTAACAAAACCTCCGGTTCCACCGGTTTGGAGATGAACTCGCGGATGTTCAAATATTGATCGGTGGGGAACGCGGCGGCGTACTGTGACGTGGTAATGGACGAGACCATCACGATGGGAATCTCACGCAGGTTGGGATCGTCAGAGATTTGCTGCGTGGTGTAGTAGCCGTCCAGTGGATTTGTCATCATCACGTCCATCAAGACCAGGTCGGGCCGGCTGGCGCGCATTTTTGCCAGGCACGCCTCGCCGCTATCAGCCTCTTCGACTGCGTACCCGGCGCTTTCCAGAACCAGGCGGTTCGCCAGGACGATATCCGGATCATCATCTACGACAAGAATTGTTTTCTGGGTCATGGGCTCAATCCTCCGCTGTGTGAACGTGTAAGGTTTGTCTCCATTATGGCACAAAATTGTAGTCGTCAGGCACATATTGCACCGCAGAGAGCGCAGAGTCCGCAGAGATTCTATGAAATTCTCCGCGCTCCCAGCGAACTCAGCGGTGAAAATAACCCGGTCAGGATGTTCAGTATCTTGTTGACCAGTACAATTATGGCACAAAATGCGCAGAATGGCGAGTCTGCTAGACCAGCGGGCACGTGACGGTAAACGTCGTCCCCTGGCCCACGGCGCTCTTGAGCCGGATCATGCAGCCGTAGCGGGTGAGGATGTCCCTGGTAATCACCAGCCCCAGCCCGGTCCCTTCCTTGACCTCCGCTTTGGCATTGGGCGCGCGATAGAATTCCTCGAACAGATGCGGCTGTACCTCTTCTGGGATGCCGATGCCGGTGTCGCTGACGGTAAGCTGAGCCTGGCCCTCCACGGCCTGTACCCGCACCGTGACTTGCCCGCCCTCCGGCGTGTATTTGATGGCGTTTGAAATCAGGTTGTTGAACGCCCGGTCGAATTGCCCGGCAACGCCCATCACCATCAACGGTGTGGGAGATGTCTCCAGCGTCAGGGTGATGTGTTTCTCGTCCGCCGGGATAGCGTAGCGTTCCACTATCTGCGCCACAATGGGAACCAGATCGACCGGTTGGGGTGGCTCGTCCAGGCGCAGGCCGGCTTTGCCTGCCGCCAGGTCGAGCAAGTCATCGATCAGCGTTTGCAGGAAATCGGTGCGCCGCAGCGCGCGGGCGAGCATGTCCGCCTGCACTGCGGTGAGTGGGCCGGCATAGCCACCGGTGAGCGTGCGCAGCAGGCTACGCACCACACCCACCGGCGAGCGTAACTCGTGCGTCACCGTGAGGATGAACTTGCGCTTGGCCTCGTCGAGGTTTTGCAGCGCGGCGTAAGCCAGCGCGTTTTCGATGGCGATGCTGCCGTGGTTAGCGACGGTGGCGAGGTAATCCTTGTCGTCGGCGCTGAAGCAGCGGGGTTTATCGCAATACACGCGAATAATGCCCAGCGGCCCATTGTGTCCGATCAGCGGCGCGGTCAACATCGCGTGGATGCCCTCGGCCAACGCCTCGGCAGGATATTGCAATCGCGTGTCGGTGGTGATGTCATCCACGGCGATGACCTTTCCGGCGAGAACTTCGCGCACCAGCGGGTTCTGCTCCACCAACAGACAGCCCTTCTGGAAGTACGCATCGCGCAGGCCGTAGGTGCTGGCGAGGCACAAACTCTGCCCTCCGGCTTCCAGCAGTCGGATTGTGCAGGCTTTCATCCCCATCACCTCGGCGGTGCTGCGCGTCAGGCGGTCGAGCACCTCTTGAAGTTCCAGCGTCGAGTTGACGGCCTGGGCGCTGGCATAGAGCGTGTGCAGGCGGTTGTAGGCGCGCTGCAAATCCTGGCCCAGGGCGATGATTTCCTCTTCTCGCTTACGCAGGCGGCTGGTGGTGCGGGTCGCCAGATAGACGGAGCCGATGACCGCGCTGGCGAAAAAGAACAACGCACTGCTGACGTACAGCGGCTGATCATACAGCCGGGTGGGCAGCAAGCCCTCAATGGGGACATGCGGAATCCATCCGCTGTATTCCAGTTCTGCCAGACCTGCCATCAGGGCGATAGCCAAGCCGGCGAACAGATAGGCTTCGCGCCCGGAGAGCAGGATTGTTGCCAGGATGATGTGGAAGAAGAAGTACAGGATGGCCGGGCTTTCGATTCCGCCGGAGTAGTGGATGAGCAGGGTGATGGCGATCCAATCGGCGGCGATCTGTGCCCGCGATTGTGCGCGCGCGGGGACGTTTGCGCCGCTTAAGTCGCACGTCAGGCGGTTGAGCCAGCGGGTGAACAGCACGTTGTAGCCCAGGATGCCGGCGCCGATGAGGGTCAGCGGCCAAACGGCCAGGCCCACTCCTAACCCCAGCCGCGCCAACCACGTCATCACGATTACACCCGCGCCCGCGATCCAACGTAGCTTGCACAGCCATTCGAGGCTGAGGCACAGCTCGTAGTCCACCGGCGCTTGATCAAGCCGGGCGGTGTGTTCAGGGAAAAACTTGGTCTCCATTGCTTTGTCTGATGTTGAACCTTGTCAATGCGAGTGCGGTTTTGCTTCCCCTGACCCGCATAAACCGGCGCCAAATGGACACCGGGCGCTTGCCGGACACTCGTTGCGTGAGAATTTCGCTGGTTGGGCTTAAGTATAGCTCGTCCGGTGAGGAACGCAAACCTGGGCTTGCTATGAGGTGCGTTTCTATGTCAGGACGACATGGTGTCCTCTCGACAAAATACCACACTGGACTATCATAGAGATACAAACCGTGTTGCTCCACTTGGATCGAATTCTCTGACCGCCGGGCGCATGGAATCAGGAGGTGCAGGATGAGCGATGAGGACAGAACCCGCGAGTCATTGCTGGCCGAAGTGCGGACATTGCGTCAGCGTGTCGCCGATCTGGAAGCGGCACGGATTTTGGCCGCGCAGCATTTTGAGGACCGGCTTGATGATTGGGTGGCGCATGTGCCGGTGGGCATTCATCTCTATGACTTGCATCCCGATGGCCGTCTGGTCTTTGCGGGCGCTAATCCCGCTGCCGACCACATCCTCGGTGTAGACAACGCGCAGTTTATCGGAAAAACCATCGAAGAGGCATTCCCCTACCTGGCCGAGAGTGAGGCGCCGGAACATTATCGTCAGGTCGCCGCTACCGGCATCTCCTGGAGTGCAGATCAGCTTGTCTATACGGACGAGCGAATTACCGGAGCTTTCCAGGTGTACGCTTTTCAGACCGGCGAGAACAGCATGGCGGCCATGTTCGTGGATGTCACCGCGCATGTCCGGGCTGAGCAGGCGCTCCAGGAGCATGTGGCTCAGCTTACTGCGTTGATGGAGAGTCTCCAACAAGGGGTGCTGTTTGAAAACGAAGCGCGTCGGGTGCTGTACACCAATCAGGCCTTCTGTGATTTGTTCGGCATTCCTTCCCCTGCGATGATAATCGGTGCGGACTGCGCTGCCGCTGCGGAGATGTCAAAATCCTTGTTCAGCGATCCCGAAGGCTTTGTGCAAAGTATCGAGATGCGCCTGGCGGCTCAGGAGGTTGTGCATAATGAAACCTTGACCCTGGTCGACGGGCGTGTGTGGGAGCGCGATTACGTGCCGATTACGTTGGGGGAGGAACGTCACGGTCATTTGTGGTTGTACCGCGATGTGACCGAACGGATGCATGCGCAAGAAGCGTTGCAGTTTAATACAGAACGGATAGAGGCGCTGCTCCATTTGAATCAGATGCGTGACGCTTCGCTGGAGGCTATTGCGGATTTTGCTTTGGAAGCTGCCGTGCGCCTGACCGGTAGCAAGATTGGCTACCTGGCGTTTGTAAATGAAGATGAAAGCATCCTGACGATGTATGCCTGGTCGAAAGCGGTGATGCAGGAATGTATGATCGCCGACAAACCGCTGGTTTATCCGCTGGAAACGACGGGGCTATGGGGTGAAGCCGTGCGCCAACGCCGCCCTATCATCACCAACGACTACGCCGCGCCCAATCCCTGGAAGAAAGGCTATCCTGAGGGCCACGTGGCGCTGCGTCGTCATGTCAATGTCCCGATTTTCTCCGGCGATCATATTGTGATTGTAGCCGGTGTGGCAAACAAATCGTATGATTATGACGACACGGATGTCCGGCAACTGACCCTGTTGATGGAGGGGGTGTGGCAGTTGATCGAGCATCGCCGAACCGAAGAGGCACTGCGTGTCAGCCTGGAGAAATATCGCGTTTTGTTCGAGTCGTTCCCTTTGGGGATTACGATCACCGATAACTATGGGCGCATTCTGGAGGCCAACCGGGCTTCTGAACGGTTGCTTGGCTTGCCGGTGCACAGGCACAGCGAGCGCACCATCGATGATCCGGAATGGCATGTCATCCGGCTCGATGGCTCCCTTATGCCAGGCGACGAGTTTGCCAGCGTGCGCGCGCTGCGCGAGAAGCGGCTGGTCGAGAATGTCAAGATGGGCATTGTCAAAGATAGCGGTGAGGTTACCTGGATCAATGTGACCGCTGCGCCCATCCCACTTGAAGGGTACGGCGTGGCCGTAGCGTATGGCGACATCACAGCCCAGATCCAGTCTGAAAATGATCTACGGCGGGAACGTGATCTGTCGCAGGCGTTGGTTGAAGCCGCAGCGATCCTCAGCCGTTCTCTGGACCCCGATGAGGTCTTGGATCATTTGTTAGAGCAGGTCAGCCGCATCATTTCCTGCGATGCGGTCAATGTGATGCTGATCGACGAACAGCGCCGTGTGCATGTGGTCCGTTCGCGGGGTTACGAGCGTTTTGGTGTCGCAGCGGCAGTCGCGAAAACCGTTTTTGACCTGGATGACGTCGCCAATCTGCGGCAGATGGCTGAAACGGGCGAACCCCTGGTGATTCCCGACATAACGCTGTACCCTGGCTGGCTGCATACACCGGAATCTGCGTGGTTGCGATCGTTTGCCGGTGCACCGATCATTGTGCGGGATGCCGTTATTGGTTTTTTGAACATCGATAGTGCAATCCCGAACTTCTTCACGCCTGCCCACGCGGTTACACTGCGTTCCTTTTCTTACCATGCCGCGATTGCCCTGGAAAACGCGCGGCTCTATCAGCAGGTGCAGCAAGAACTGGCCGCTCGCAAACAGATTGAGGCGGCGCTACGGGAAAGCGAAGCCTATTTCCATGCGTTGTTCGATCAAGCCAGCGATGCCATCTTTATTCAGGATTTGAACGACGCGATTGTCGATGTGAACCGCCGGGCCTGTGCTATGCTTGGCTACACCCGCGAGGCGCTGCTGCAATTGACCGTGCCCGATCTGCAAGCGCCGGAGCGCCGCGGTGTTTTGGGGCAAGTGATCAAAAATGAACTTGCGCGACATGGCGGTCAACCTTTTGAAAGCGTCGACATACGCCGAGATGGTAAACGCGTGCCGGTTGAAGTGACAACGTCGCCGTTGCGGGTGGGCGAGCGTGACCTGGCCCTTTCTATCGTGCGCGATATCACCGAGCGTAAAGAAATGGAAGAACGCCTGCGCCGCCAGGAACGTCTGGCCGCCATCGGCCAACTGGCCGCGGGCATCGCGCACGACTTTCGCAACTTGCTGACCACCATCATCCTCTATGCGCAGTTGGGGTTGCGCACTCCAGGCGTGCCCTCTGCTCTCACCTCGAGTCTGGAAACCGTGATCGGTGAGGCGCGCAAGGCCTCCAATCTGGTGCAACAAATCCTCGATTTTAGCAGCCGTTCGTTGATTGAACGGCAGTCGCTGGACCTGGCAGCTTTCGTCACAGACGTGATCGCCATCCTCCGCCGAACCATCCCTGAAAACATTGACATCATGCTGGAAGTGGGAGCGGGGAAGTTCATTGTCGAGGCGGATGCTGGACGTATTCAGCAAGTGCTGACCAACCTGGCGCTCAACGCGCGCGACGCTATGCCGGGCGGCGGGATACTGCGCATCGGCTTGCATCACCTTCATTTGCGACCTGGTGTGCCGCCTCCCCTCCCGGAGATGGAAAGCGTCATTCAGAATCTTAAGAGCGGTGTTGCTCCTGCAACCTGGGTCTGTTTGAGTGTTGCCGATACCGGCATTGGGATGACGGATGCGGTGCGCGCGCATTTGTTCGAACCATTCTTCACGACCAAAGAGGTGGGGAAAGGCGCTGGCCTGGGCCTGGCGCAGGTTTATGGTATCGTGCGTCTCCATGAGGGCTATGTGGGGGTGGACACGGAGATAGGCAAGGGGACGACGTTCCGCATTTATCTGCCGGCAGCAGAGACGGAGGTTGAAGAGGTTGCCGAAGAGAGCGCGGCTGCGCCGTCGGGACACGGCGAAACCCTGTTGTTGGTGGAGGATCATCCACACTTACGGGCTGCGGGGGAGAGTATCCTGGAGGAATTGGGCTATCGCGTGATCACGGCGTCCAATGGCAGGGAAGCGTTGACCGTGTTTCAGGCGAATCCCGCCATTGCGTTGGTGATTACCGATTTGGTGATGCCCGAAATGGGAGGCGAGACGCTTGTGCATGAACTCAAACGCCTGGCTCCCGCCTGTAGGGTACTGGCGATTACGGGGTATACGATGCAGGCCAGTGTGCGGACGTTGAAGGATGCCGGTTTCTTCGACGTGGTTCACAAACCCTTCGACGCCGATACCCTGGCTCGGGTGATCCATCGGGCTTTGACGGAGGAATGAGTCTGCGGGGCCTGGTGGCTTATGTCGAACACGCGGGCTGCACGATTCACGACGTGCCAAGACTTTTTGCAGTCTCTTGGAAGCGGGTGAGGGGATTCGAACCCCTGACATCAGGCTTGGGAAGCATGCGTTCTACCACTGAACTACACCCGCGCTTACAGGAAGAATTATAGCATAAGGCATCAGCTTGGCAAGTCCCAGAGCAATGGCGGCGGGGTCTTATCGCACTTGCTTCGAGGGGAACGCCATTCCCACTTTTGCTTCGAGGGGAACGCCAGTTCCCCGTTTTGCGCAACGCGGATCTGACGATCCGCTTGAAGCGAAATAAGGGAAAATGTAAAGCCCTTGCGATGGGGGTTGTTTTCCTACAGGGTGTATGTTACAATGAAGACAGTTATCTGAGGACGCAGCATGGTGCGCGATTGAGCGTGTACAGGAAGCCGATATGCCCAAGAAGAAACCGAATCATAAATCTGAGGCGTCGAACAGTGCGCCGCCTGCCATCGACTGGAACAATCCGAGCCTGTACTTCAATCGTGAGTTGAGCTTCCTCCTGCTGAATTTACGGGTGTTGGAAGAAGCGTTGGATGAACGCCACCCGCTGTTGGAGCGTGTAAAGTTTCTCTCGATTTACTCCAACAACCTCGATGAATTCTTCATGATCCGCGTCTCCGGGTTGTACCGGCAATTGCGGGCCGGTGTGGTGGAGACGCCGCCCGATGGCATGACCCCCGCCGCGCAACTGTCCGCCATCCGCCGCGAAATTCTGCCGCCCTTGACCACGCAGATGAACTGCTGGCAGACCGACCTGCTCCCCAAACTCGACGCCGAGGGCATTCACGTTTTGAGCTACGCCGACCTCAAGGGCAAACAGCGCAAGTTGATGCGCCGTTACTTTGAACAGGAGATCTTCCCGGTTTTAACACCGCTGGCGTTCGATCCGGGGCATCCTTTCCCACATATCTCCAACCTCAGCATGAACCTGGCCGTTGTCGTGCGCGACCCCGTGCATGGCGAACGGTTCGCCCGTTTGAAAATTCCGCCGGTGTTTCCGCGCCTGCTGCGCATTCCAACGGAAGAAAAGGCCGACAAGTACGATCCGCTCGGCTTGAAGTCGGTGCAGGACACCAACTTCGTGTGGATTGAGGAAGTCGTGAGCGCCAACCTGGACTTGCTTTTCGCGGGGGTGGAAATCGTGGCGGCATATCCCTTCCGCGTCACGCGCGATGCAGACCTGGAAATCGAGGAAGACGAGGCATCCGACCTTCTGGAAACCATCGAAGAGAGTGTGGAACGGCGGCAATTCGGATTGGTGGTGCGGCTGGAAGTTGACAAACACATGCCCAAGCACATCCGCGACATCCTGTCGAAAAATCTTGGAATTCCCCCCTACCTGGTCTATACGGCTGACGGTCCAATCGGCCTGGCGAACATTATGGAACTGCTGGCCGTGGATCGCCCGGATTTGAAGGATACGCCGTTTGTGCCAAACATCCCGCGCGCTTTTGCCGGCGATGAAAGCATCTTTGCCGCCATCCGCCGCCGGGGAAACATCCTTCTCTATCATCCTTACGACAGCTTCGCGCCGGTGGTGGACTTCTTGCAGCAGGCTGCGCTCGATCCGCAGGTGTTGGCGATCAAGCAGACGTTGTATCGGGTAGGGGCGAATGCGCCGGTGATCGATGCGTTGCTCAAGGCGCGGGAGTATGGCAAACAAGTGGCGGTGCTGGTCGAGCTGAAAGCCCGCTTCGACGAAGAGAACAACATCACCTGGGCGCGTGCACTGGAGCGGGCGGGTGTCCACGTGATTTACGGTCTGGTGGGACTGAAGACGCACGCCAAGGTCTGCATGGTCGTGCGCCGCGAGCCGGACGGCATGAAGTTCTACGTTCACCTGTCAACGGGCAATTACAACGCGGTGACGGCCCGCCTCTACACGGACCTCGGCTACTTCACGACGGACCCCGATATTGCCGCCGACGTCGCCGATTTGTTCAATGCGCTGACAGGCTATTCGCGTCGGGATGGGTATCGCAAACTCCTCGTCGCACCAGGGATGATGCGCCAGGCCATTCTGGAGCGCATCGAGCGTGAGGTCAAAATCCACCAGGAGAAGGGCAACGGTCGCCTGGCGTTCAAAATGAACCAACTTGTGGACAAAGCGTGCATTGTGGCTTTGTACAAAGCCTCACAGGCCGGCGTGCAGATCGATTTGCAGGTACGCGGCATCTGCTGCCTGCGACCGGGTGTGCCGGGGATCAGCGACAATATCCGCGTGACTTCCATTGTGGGGCGTTTCCTCGAACACTCGCGCATCTTCTACTTCCACAACGATGGCGATGAGGAAATCCTGTTGGGCAGCGCCGACCTGATGCCGCGCAACCTCGACCGGCGCGTGGAGACGCTCTTCCCGGTAGAAGATCCCCAAATCCGCGCGGCGCTGCGCGACACTATCCTGGAAGTTCACTTGCGTGACAATATGCAGGCCCGCGTGTTGATGCCGGAAGGGGATTACAAACGGGTTGTTCCTCAAGCAGGTGAGGAAGAGATCAATTCACAGCTCTGGATGATCGCCCACCGTGGCATCTGGAACGCCGGAGAGTGATGCGGTTTCAGCGGGCTCCGCAGCGGCTACCTGGAGGCTTTTCAGGAGATCGGCAGGCTGGTAGTTCAATTCCCGCGTGAGCAATCCCACCAATGTTTGCACGACTTTGACCCGCGCATAATGTTTGTCGTTGCTCTCGATGATGGTCCAGGGCGCGGGTACGGTGCTGGTCCGCAGTAGCATATCCTCGACGGCTTCTTCATAGAGCTCCCACTGGATGTGTTGCCGCTCGCTTTCTTGCGCGGCTTTCCAAAGCTTGTTGCCGGCTTTGGCGCGCGCTTCAAAGCGACGCAATTGCTCTTCGGGGCTGATGTGCAACCAAAACTTGGCGATGATGATGCCAAAATCCACCAGATGCCGCTCGAACTCGTTGATCTCACGGTAGGCGCGGCGCCACACGCTGCGGGGATGAATGCCTTGCACGCGCTCATCCAACACCCGTCCATACCAACTGTGATTGAAGATCAGGATTTGCTTCTTGTCGGGGGGAATCAGACAGCGCCAAAAGCGCCACAGGTAATGATGGGCGCGTTCGTCCTCTGTGGGGGGGCCAATGGTGTACACCTCGTAGCCGCGCGGATCCAGTTGCTGCACCACGCGCTTGATGGTGCTGCTTTTTCCGGCGCCATCCAATCCTTCGAAAAGTACAACCATCGACCGTTTGCTCAGGTAAAGTTGGTAGGCTAACTGGCGCAATTGCAATTGCGCGCGCAGCACTTCCTTTTTGTAAGCCTTACGGGACAGGCTGTGGCTCAGATCGATGGCCTGTAGCATGGACTATTCCCTTTGTTCGTCTGCAGAGGGCAGATACCCCTGCCCGTCTCTTGGAGCCGGCTCGTCACCGATGTCTTCCGCCGGCAGGCTGACCCCACGCGCTTCGAGCGCACGTTCGATCCGTGCGATGACGGTCTCCAAGACCGTGATGCATGCCCAGCGGAAATCCGTCGCGGCGATAACCGTCCAGGGCGCATAGGGCGCATCGGTACGCTTGAGCATCTCTTTGATGGCGGTGATGTAGTTGCCATAGCGCCGGTGCCGTTCCCAATGTTCCGGCCGGACGCGCCAGTTCGACAGTGGATCGCTTTCCAATGCAGTGAGACGGCGCGCCTGTTCTTCCTGGCTGAGGTGAAAGAAAAGCTTGATGATGGTGTAGCCGTCATCGGCCAATGTACGCTCGAAATTAGTGATGTCGCGGTAGGCTTTCGACAAGTCTTGCTTGGAGAGGCCATCTTCGACGCGCTCTCGCAGCACACGCTCATACCAGCTATGATAGAAGATCGCCATTTCGCCATAGCGCGGAATTTTGAGCCAGAAGCGCCACAGCCACGGCATGAATGTTTCGTAAGTGCGGGGCGGCTGAATCTCGTGGATGGTGAGGCCACGCGGGTCCAGTTGTTGGGTCAATGTCTTTTGCACGTCGCCTTTGCCCGCTGCATCCCACCCTTCAAAAATCACAATCACGGGCAGATTGGCGTTCATGCACGCCCGCTGCAGGGTGTAAAGACGGCGTTGCAGCTTGGGACGTCGCGCTTTGTAGACGCTTTTGCGCAGCTTTTGCTCCAGGTCTACGGTTTCCAGCATGGCTTTTCTTTGCGGCTTGCGCTGTAATCCTGTCGGCAGATTAAGCAGATTGAGCAGATTTTCTGTCTGGTGAAAGGAAAAATCTGCTCAATCTGTAACTATTCAGCCTGAACGCGAATTTAGACAGGATTAACAGGATTTTCAGGATTTGGTAACAAAACAGGCTAAAAATCTTGTTAATCCTGTGAATCCTGTCAAAAAACTGGCCGGCCTGAACAGTTAC
>Ga0209381_1004033_pt1 | contig 13891 bp, 10 predicted proteins | sample DewCreD2012metaG_FD_184111 | JGI IMG/M metagenome (GOLD analysis project Ga0209381, IMG submission 184111) | Hot spring sediment bacterial and archeal communities from British Columbia, Canada, to study Microbial Dark Matter (Phase II) - Dewar... ...
GGCAGGCAGGCGGGTCCTCGGGTCGCGCGCGGCTCGGAGGCGGCCGGCGAAAGCATGGCCAAACGAGTAGCGACAGGCCGCCGCACACGCTCTTTGACAATCTGGAATGAGTTACCCTCCCGAAGGTATTGGAACCTTCGGGAGGGGGGCAAGGGGGGCACCTTTTTACCCTCCCGAAGGTGTTGGAACCTTCGGGAGGGGGGCAAGGGGGGCACCTTTTTACCCTCCCGAAGGTATTGGAACCTTCGGGAGGGGGGCCCTAGTTGGAACCTTCGGGAGGGGGGCACTAACCTCCCGCAGGTTGGGAACCTGCGGGAGGTTGGGACTGCGGGGTTTCTTCGCGGGTGATCGGCTCGGCCGGCTTCGCGGTGAAGAAGCGGTAGAAGCAGAAGACGTTGAGGGCGAGAATGGCGGCCCAGGAGCCGAGGGCGATGATCCAGCCGGCGGCGGTCATGGCTGGTCCTCCAGGGGTTCGGTGCGGTCCCAGATGTCGCGGCGCTTGTGCCAGGCGATCTCCAGGCCGACCACGAGGCCGAGGAACAGCACGACGAGCATCAGGCGGGCGCCGAGGACGTAGGGGCGGTCGGGGTCAGCCACGTCCACCATCAGCATGACCTCGATGATCTTCGCCCGCCGCGGGCCGATCTCGGCGGGGAAGGCGGCCTGGAGGTGCGAGCGGTTGAGCTGCTGCAAGTCGTCTTTCGACAGCTCCTTGGGCTGGCGACTGGCGAAGCCGGGGCTGGCCATGATGTGGCTGAGGCCGGCGAGGACCGCGGTCTTGTGCGCCCAGGTGACCTCTCTGGCGTTGGCGGCCTCGGAGGCCGCGGCTCGCGCGTCGGGCGGGAGCAGTTCCCAGACCTTTCGTCTCAGGGCCCGGTCGCCGAAGTCACGCAGCTTGCCCTCCTGGTACTCGTCCACGCAGAGCTTGGCGCACAGGCCGCGCCAGTCGCGGATGTTGCCGGGGCGGAGGGCGGCGGGGCCTTTCTGGAGGAACCAGGCGGAGAGGATGACGAGGAGGAAGATGGGGGTGACGTACTTGATCACGTAGCGGTAGAGGCGGGGCACGCGGAGGTCGGCTCCGTAGTGCATCTCGGTCCAGGCCTTGTCAATGCCGAAGAACCAGCCGAAGAGCAGGGTCTCGATGGTGGCGAAAAGCACGAGGCAGAACGTGCCGCCCCAGAAGTCGAGTTCGTCCACCACGCCGTTGCCGAGGAAGAAGATGGCGGGCTGGCAGAAGACGAACGTCACGATGATGAAGAGGAGGGCCGCCTTGCGCTTGGTGACGCCCAACTCGTCCTTGAGGAAGGCCACGGCGGGCTGGGCGAGGGAGACCGACGAGGTGATGCCCGCGAGGAAGAGGAGCAGGAACCAGGCGGCGCCGAAGACGTTGCCCGTGGGGAGTTTCGCCCCGAAGAGGCTGAGAATGGGCAGGCGCTCGAAGATGAGGGGCATGGTGACGAAGCCGAGGTTGAAGGTGCCGCTCTGCGCGATGTCGGCCATCTGGGCCTGGCCGAAGAACAGGAAGGCGGCGGGCAGCACGATGGTGCCGCCGAGGAGGACCTCGGCGAACTCGTTGGCGCTGGCGGCCGAGAGGCCCGAGAGCACCACGTCGTCGCGGCGCGAGAGGTAGCTGGCGTAGGTGAGGATGACGCCGATGCCGACGCTGAGGGTGAAGAAGATCTGGCCGGCCGCGGCGAGCCAGACGTCGGGGTTCTTCAGGGCCTCGAAGTCGGGGTTCCACATGTAGCCCAGGCCGTTGAGGATGTTCTGGTCGGGGTTGGCGGGGTGGGCCGGGAGCGTGAGCACGCGGACCGCGAGGGCGATGGCGATGAGGAAGAGCAGGGGCATGGCCCACTTGCACAGCCACTCGATCCCCTTGGTGATGCCGCGGAAGAGCACCCAGCAGTTGACGAGAAAGGTGGCCAGGAAGAAGGCGTAGGCGACGGCGAGGCTGGAGAAATGCCCTTTGCTGATGCCCTGGTAGGATTGGAGGAAGCCCTTCATCGCCGCCTGGTCGGTGGCGCCGGCGTATTCGCCGAAGAGCGAGAAGAAGGCGTAGGCAAGGGTCCACGACTCGATATAGGTGTAGTAGATGAAGATGACGATGGGGCCGAAGATGCCGATGAGGCCGAAGTACTTGATGGCGGGGTGGCGCCAGAGCCGGTGGAACATGCCGGGCGCGGTGCGATGGCCGAAGGCGCCGCCGTAGCGGCCGGTGGTCCACTCGATCCACATCAGCGGGATGCCGAGGAGCACGAGGGCGACGACGTAGGGGATCATGAAGGCGCCGCCGCCGTTGCGTGCGGCCTGGGCGGGGAAGCGCAGGAAGTTGCCGAGCCCCACGGCGCTGCCCGCCACGGCCAGGATGATGCCCAGCTTGCCGGTCCACTTGTCGCGCGCTTCGCCGCCCACCGCCTCGTCCTCCGACGGCCCCGCGTGCTGGGGGTGTGTGCTCTACGGCAGCCAGCATCCTACCGGCTTGCGGCGGCCCCGTCAAGGCCGGTGCGGGGGCCCGGAAACGCGGCTTGACATGGCGGGGCTTTCGGTCATGCTTAGTACAGAGGAGTCGAGAATGGCCGATCGGTTCGCGAGCGTGTGGGCCCGAGGGCTGGCCGTGGCGCTGGCTCTCGCCCTCGGGGGCGCCGGGCGCGCGAAGCCCACGATCCCCGAGGAGAGTATCCCGCCCGATGCCAAGCCGGAGGTGCGGCGGTACCTGGAGCAGCTCTACTCGCGCGACCCCGTGACGCGGGCCTACGCCGCCGTGCACCTGGGGCGCATGGGCGACCCGGCCGAGCCGGCGCTGCCGTTCCTGGTCGCCATGCTCGGGGACGACGTGAAGCTCGAGTGGGAGGTGAAGGAGGCCGACCCGACCAACCCGCTCGAGGAGGCGAAGAAGCGCATCCTGGGGTTCTACAAGGAGAAGGAGACGTCGCCCGGCCGCGAGGCGGCGCGGGCGCTCTCGAAGCTCTGCACCGCGGCGCGCGAGGACCTGCTGGCCGCGGTGAAGGACCCGGCCGCCCCCGTCCGCCGGCACGCGGCGGAGGCGCTGGGCGGCATCCGCGACCGCAAGGCCACGGAGCCGCTGACTCTGCTGCTGAAGGACCCCGACAAGGACGTGCGCGCGCAAGCGGCCCGGGCGCTCGGCCGCCTGCGCGATCCGGCGGCCGTGGAGGCCCTCATCGCCGCGATGAAGGACTCTGAGCGCGACGTTCGGCGCGAGGTGGCAGCGGCGCTGGGCGAGATCAAGGACCCGCGGGCGCTGGACGTGCTGCTGGCGGCGCTGACCGACACGGTGGACGTGCGCACGGTGGCCGAGGCGGCTCTGCTGGAGACGCGCGACCTGCGCGCGGTCGAGCCGCTCATCGTCTACCTGCGCCACCGCAAGGAGGAGGTGCGGCGCATCTCGGCCCGGCTCCTGGGCGCCATCGGCGACCCGCGGGCGCTCAAGCCGCTCGTCCAGGCCCTCAAGGACCAGGCCTCCGACGTGCGTTTCGAGGCCGCCTCGGCCCTGCGCAGGATGTCGGCAGAGGACTTCGGGGAGGACCCGCAGAAGTGGCAACGGTGGCAGGAGTTGGAGACAGCGGCCCGCACGATCGAGGAGAGCATCGCCGGCGACCGGGTACACGCGTACATCGGCGCGCTCCAGCGGGCGGACTGGGCCGCGCGCGCCTACGCGGCGAAGGCGCTGGGCCTGCTGGGCGACCGCCGCGGCGCCACGGCGTTGCGCGGCGCGCTGTGGGACAAGGATGTCACCGTGCGCCGCAACGCCGCTGTGTCCCTCGGCGCACTCGGCGACCCGCAGGCGGTCGAGCCCCTCATCGCCTCGCTCAGCGACGCCGAGCCCGAGGTCCAGGAGGCCGCCGAGGACGCGCTCCGGCGCATCACGGGCGCCAACCACGGCCGCGACACCCGCAAGTGGCAGGAGTGGTGGGACGAGCACAAGCGGGCGGTCTTCGCCCGCGACCGCGAGAAGGCCGGCGAGGAGGCGAGTGCGGACCCATCGGAGCAGGCCCCCGGCAGCGACGGGCCCGCCCCTCGAGGCTCGGGTACCCTCGCCTGGCTGCTCATTGCCGCGCTCATCGCGGTGCTGCCCGCCACGGTCTTCATCACCCTGCGCTTGCTGCGCCCGCGCTGAGGCGCGGAGGCCAACGCGCTACTGCACCTCGGTGAGGGTGTAGCGCGACGTGCCCAGGCCGCGGCGCTCGAGGGCGCGCACCTGCTCGTAGGGGTCCTTGCCGAAGATCTTCTCGAGCAAGTGCCCGCCCTCGCCGAGCTTCCAGCCGCGGAAGAGCGTGCCGGGAATGAAGTTCTCGGCTTCGATGGCATCCAGCGAGGCGGTCTCGAGGGCCACGATGTCGTGCGAGGCCATCACGCCGATGTCGGGCACGATGCTCGGGCAGCTCAGGCCCCAGCAGTCGCAGATCATGGTGATGTTCGTGAGCAGGTTGATGTGCAGCACGCGGCGCGGGTCGAAGGAGCCGAGGATGGTTTTCGTGGCGAGGGCCATGCCCTCGTGGAAGTGGCGGAAGTGGGTGCGGTCGCTCATCGTGAGGGCCTTCTGAGGGCAGGCGACCACGCAGTGGCGGCAGAAGCGGCAGTCGTGGAAATTGATGTCCAGCTCGCGCTTCGCCTTGTCGATTTCGATGGCGCCGCGGTCGCACGCCTCGACGCAACGGCCGCAGAAGACGCACGCCTCGGCGTCCCACTCCAGGCCGCCTTCGAGGGCGTGCAGGGCGCCCCGCGTGCGGCCGTGCACGCAGCCCATCGCCAGGTTCTTGCAGGCGCCGCCGTACGCGCAGTCGCCGTGGCCCTTGACGTGCGAGAAGTTGACCAGGCAGGGCGCGTCCCAGATGGCCCCGAAGATCTCGAGCTGTCTGAGCGTGCGGTAGCGCACCTTCTTCGTGACCAGATGAGAGTCATAGACGCCGCCCGCGGCGACGATGGGGCAGCCGAGCGTCTCGGCCGTGTAGCCGCGCTGCGCGGCGGACTCGATGGTGCCGAAATAGCCGTCCACCACGAACGGGCGGCCGCCGGCGTCCTGGATCGCCTGGACGAGGGTGCGCACGAAGACGGGATGGATGGTCGTGTAGCCGAGGCCGCCGCCGAGGTGCATCTTGATCGGCACGCGGTCCTTCTGGCAGAGGGCCGCGAGGTCGAGGCGCTGAAGGATGCGCCGCAGCTTGCCGGGCAGGGTGGCCTCGGCGCTGGGGCGCGCGACCTTGGAGGAGCCGAAGAACACCGTCGCCGCCTTGGCCGCCGCGCGACCCGCGTTCCTGTCCGCCATCGAGTCGTTCTCCTCTGTGCTGTGTCTGTTCCACCGCGGCGCCATCTTCGCAAGCCGGGCGGGCGCTGTCAAATCCGCACGACTCGCCTTGCGCGACGCCGTGCCCGCGCGTATGCTGATAACCCCCCAGGGAGGCCACTGTGGAGAGCGGAACATGGCGGTGAGGAAAGCGTGTGTGGCTGTCGTGTTGGCGTTCGCGGTGCTCGCGGCCCCCATGCTCTCGGGCTGCTACGGCACGTTCGCGCTCAGCAAGGCCGTGTACAAGTTCAACGGCGCCTTCGACAACAAGTGGGTCCGGACCGGGATCTTCTGGGGATTCCTGATCCTCCCGGTCTACAACTTCGCGGCGCTCGGCGATGCGCTCGTGCTCAATGCCATCGAGTTCTGGACCGACACGAAGTTCGCCGGCGGCCGGGGCGTGGCCCCGGGCCTGCCGGCCAGCGAGGTGGCGGCGGCACCGGCCCGCTAGGTCTGGCCCGCTGTCTTGAGGAGAGGCCATGCGATTCGTTCGGGTGTGGCGCCGGCTGGCCCTTGGCCTGTTCGGTGCTTGCGCCTTCGCCGGCGAGAAGTCGCTGGTGCTGCCCGCGAACATGAAGGCGCTGAACTGCGCGATGCCGGAGAAAGAGAACCGCTTCCTCGGCTCCAGCGCGCCGGGCCAGCTCTTCCTGCCGGGCGAAGCGGTGACCGTGCGGCTCGCGCTCGCGAAGACCGAGGAGCCGCTGGCCCTCGAAATCCAGGAGATCACCACCCGCGACCCCGAGCGCAAGATCGAGGGGATGGAGGGCTTCACCGACACGGCCGGCCACGCGCCGCTGATCGGCCTGGAGGGCAGGCCGGTCGTCCACAAGCTCAAGGTCGCGTTCGGCGACAAACCCGAGACGGAGATCGAGGTGCCCAACCTCTCCGTGCCCGAGCGGTTCGGCACCTATGCCCTAGTCCTGCTGCGGGGCAAGGGGGTACGCACCTTCCTCGGCACCGTGGCCCGCGTGCCCAAGCCGCGCGAGGGCGGCAACCTGGAGAACACGCCGGTGTTCGGTGAGGCGGGATTCCTCGACCGCCCCGAGCGCTTCGCCCACCGCGCCGCCGCCTACCAGCGCATGGGCGTCCACGGCCTCCGCCTCGAGATCGGCTGGAACGAACGCAAGGACGGCACGTACGACTGGGGCCGCCTCGACACGTACTTCGCCGCCCTGGAGAGCGGCGGCCTCCAGGTGATGATCACCCTCGGCGCCCACCCGCAATGGGCCTGGCCCTTCACGCCGCACCAAACGCCGGCCAGCGTGCGGCCGAACTGGGACGGCAATCCCTACTGGGGCCAGTGCGACTGGCTGTGCGACCCGAAGCTGTATCCCCGCTACGGCAAGTGGATTCGCGCCTTCTGCGAGCGCTACTGGAAGGGGGGCAAGGGCGCGCTCTGGGGCATTGACAACTTCAACGAGCCCTGGGAAGGCGGCGGCATCAGCGGCTGGGCGCGCGACTGCGTGCAATACCGCGCCATCCAGAAGCTCATCGCCGAAAACGCCTACGCCGTGGACCGCCGCATCAAGATGTGCGCCGCCTCCTCGATCATGAACACCGAGGACAAGCTCTACTCCGACGGCTCGAAGGAATTCGACCAGTACGTGGACGTCTTCACCGACCACTACGTCGTGCCCTCGATGTGCTACGGCCCCATGGTGGCCAGAGCGCGCGGCAAGGAGTCGGTGGAGACCGAGACCTGGTTCGTCAACTCCGAGTATCTGCTGCCCCAGGGCATGTGCCAGTTCATGGCCGCGGGCCAGCTTCGCCTCTCCCCGTGGCACCAGCGCGTCCTCTACGATGGCGTGCCCGGTGTCGAGGACCAATACCACGTACCCACGCCCGTGTGCGCGGCGACGGCGGCGTTCAACGCCTTTGTCACCGGCAAGCGCTTCGAGAAGATCGTCTTCCGCGACCACCTGCCCTGGGTCTTCCAGTTCGGGAAGGACGACGACCCCGACGCCCTGCTCGTGGTCTTCGGCCAGCTCATGAGCATCGGCGGCAACGACCCGCGCGAGCGCGTGTGGTGGCAGGTGGACTCCGCGCCCGGCGGCACGATGACGATTCGCAACCGCGACCGGCTCCTGCGCTTCTTCGACCTCGCGGGCAACCCGCTCTACGAGCGCCAGCGCGAGGTCAAGCTCCCGATGAGCATCTTCCCCACCTACATCACGTGCGCCAAAGGCCCCAAGGCGGCCGCCGCGCGCCTCAAGGAGGCCGTGATCGAGGGCAAACGCCCCGTCGAGATTCTGCCCCGCGACTTCGCCACACGCGTCGGCCCCGGCGCGAAGCTGACCGTCGGCCTTCACAACTGCCTCAACCGCGCCATCACGGGCAGGCTGGCCCTCAAGCCGCCCGCCGGACTTGTGCTCAAGGCGGCTGAACTGCCGGTGAAGCTCGCCGCGGGCGAGACGGCCGACGTGGCCTTCGAGCTCGCCTCGGCCACGCTCAGCCCCGCCAACGCCTATCCCTGCGCCTTCGCCTTCACCGAGCTAACCTCCCGAAGGTTCCAGAACCTTCGGGAGGTTAGTTGCGAATACCAGGAGACGCTCCACGCCGCCATCGTGCCCAAGGGCACGAAAACGATTGACGGCAACCTCGACGACTGGAAGGACGTGCCCGGCGTCTCCGTCGTCGCGGGCGTGCAGCAGGCCGAGTTGACCGAATTGCTCCGCCGCCCCTGGCTCGACCTCCGCGAGCAGAAGCCCGACGGCTCGTTCGCCGAGTTCAAGCTCGCCTGGGACGACAAGTTCCTCTACATCGCCGCCCGCGTGAATGACCCGACGCCGCAGAGCGACCTGCCGTCGTTCGCCGCGCGCGACGAGAACGCCTTCTTCCACTCCGCCGCCAGCGACCAGCGCGAGCCCTACAAGAGCTGGCTCGCCAAGAACCACCCAGGCCGCTCCTTCGCCGAAGTGCCGTTCGTCTACTGCACCCCGCCCGAGGCCTTCATCCCCTTCCGCCGCGACCGCCTGCACGTGGCGCTCGACGTGGCGGACGACTGGCACGACTTCGCGCCCACCACCGACCGCGTGCCCTACGGCTTCCACGCCGTGCCCGACACCGACTACGAGTATTCGCTCTATCTCTGCCAGGGCGGCAAGAGCGAGGTGTGGCGGCACCTGGCCCCCGGCGTGCCCCGCATCCACGACTTCCCGCGCCAGCCGCGCGGCCAGCGCACCACGGGCCTCGTGCCCGGCGCGCAGCACGCCGTGAAGCTCGAGGGCACCATCTACACCTACGAGCTGGCCATCCCCCGCGAGGAGCTGGCGACCCTCAAGCTCGCCCCTGGCACCACCTTCGGCCTGATGCTGCGCGCCGGCAACAACAAAGGCCCGCACGTGGACTTCGGCACCGACAAAGCCGTCACCAAGCTCAACGGCCTCACCCTGCACCCGTACTGGGAGCGCTCGGCCAACTGCGGCGCGCGGTGGACCCTGGTGGAATAGTGCGAGTGAGACGGCCCCCAACGCGGCCGCTTGCGATCCGGGGAACTGCGCGATATGCTCGTGCGGGTCAGGAGGCGCGGCTATGGCACAGGCAACGCTGTTCGAACTCCTCAATACCGGGCTGGAGGCGACGATCCGGGACATGAACCCGTGGTGGCGCGGGGAGCGCCTCTTCGGGCTGCCCCCCGTGCGCCGCTGGGCGTTCGGGCCGCTGCGCGAGAACCTCAAGGCCGGCGTGACACCGGCCACTGTGTTGCGCGGGCCGCGCCAGGTCGGCAAGACGACGCTTCTCAACCAGGTCATCCACGCGCTGCTGGATGAAGGGGTCGCGCCTCGCCGAATCTTCAAGGTGCAGTTCGACGAACTGCCCGAACTCAAGAGGCTCCCCGAACCCATCCTCGAGCTGAGCCGCTGGTACGCGCAGAGCATCCTCGGCAAGAGCCTCAACCAGGCCGCCACCGACGGTGAGATGGCCTTCATCTTCCTTGACGAGGTGCAGAACCTTGCCGACTGGGCGCCGCAACTGAAGCACCTGGTGGACATACATCCCGTCCGCGTGCTCGTGACGGGCAGCTCGGCGCTGCGGATCGAGGCGGGGCGCGACAGCCTGGCGGGGCGGATCACCACGCTCGAGATGGGGCCGCTGCTGCTGCGCGAACTGGCGGAGATCCGCGGCTTCGGCGCCCTCACGCCCCACCTGCCGGCCAACGGCCTCGCCCCACTGCGCAGCAAGCAGTTCTGGCTCGACCTGCGCGCCCACGGCGAAGCGCAGCACGAACTCCGCAGGATCGCATTTGAAGCCTTCTGCGAGCGTGGGGCATACCCCGCGGCACATGCGCACGCTGACCAGCCATGGGAGCGGGTGGCGGACCTTCTCAATGAGACTGTGATCCGAAGGGCCATTCAGCACGACCTGCGGCTCGGCCCCCGGGGGAAGAAGCGGGACGAGCATCTCCTCGCCGAGGTCTTTCGCCTCGCCTGCCGCTATGCAGGCCAGTCGCCCTCCCAGGCGCTCTACCTCGAAGAGGTCAATCGGGCGATGGACGCGCACCTCGGCTGGCGGCGAATCCTTGCCTACCTGCGGTTCCTGGACCGCACCCTGCTGCTGCGCCTCATCGAGCCGCTGGAGCTGCGGCTGAAGAAGGTCCGCGGGGCCTTCAAGCTGTGTCTCTGCGACCACGCGCTGCGCGCGGCGTGGCTCCAGGAGGTCATCCCGCTGGCGCCCGAACGCCTGGCTCAGAACCCCGACCTGGCCGACCTGGCGGGCCATCTTGCCGAGAGCACCGCCGGGTACTTCCTGGCCTCAGTCCCGAACCTCGACGTCGCGCACTTCCCCGAGCGGCCCACTGAACCCGAGGTTGACTATGTCGCCACGGTGGGGGAACAGCGCATCCCCGTGGAGGTCAAGTACCGCCGGCGGATCGACTACCGCGACACCCTGGGGCTCCGCGCCTTCATCGAGAAGGCCCACTACAATGCCCCGTTCGGCGTCCTCGTCACCCTCTACGACGAGCCCGGCTCCGACGACCCCCGCATCATATCACTGCCCCTGTCTACCCTCCTCCTGATGCGCTAGCCAACTGGTGGAGTAGGAGACGCGCCATGGCTGCCTCAGGAACAGCAGGAATGAGCCGGCGGGGATTCCTCCAAGGCACGGCGGCGACCGCGGCGCTGCTCGCCGCACGCGGCCGGGCCGGCGAGGCGCCCGCGAAGCGCCCGAACGTGTTGTTCATCGCGGCGGACGACTTGCGCCCGCAACTCGGCTGCTACGGCGACCCGTTCGCCAAGACGCCGCACATTGACCGCCTCGCCGCGCGCGGCGTCGTGTTCCACCGCGCCTATTGCCAGCAGGCCCTCTGCTCGCCGTCGCGCATCTCGCTGATGTCGGGCCGCCGGCCGGCCACCACGCGCATCTACTCGATCGGCCCCGCGCTCCGCGAGACGATGCCCGACATCGTCACCCTGCCCCAGCACTTCAAGAACAACGGCTGGTTCACCCGCAGCCTGGGCAAGGTGTACCACATCGGCATAGACGACCCGGCGTCGTGGAGCGTGCCGTCGTTCGTCTCGATGAAGCCACGCTACGGCCCCGAGGGCACGGCGGCCGTGAGAAGATACACCGCCGAGATGAAGGCGGCGGGCAAGGAGATTCCCAAGAAGGGCAGGGGAGGGGCCTTCTACGCCGGCCCCGCCTTCGAGGCGCCCGACGTCGCCGACGACGAACTGGCCGACGGCGACATGACGCGCGAGGCCGTGGCCGCTCTGGCCGACTTCGCCAAGAAGCCCGACCAGCCCTTCTTCCTGGGCGTCGGCTTCGTGAACCCCCACGTGCCCTACGTCGCCCCGAAGCGCTACTTCGACCTCTACCAGCCCGAGAAGCTCGTGCTGCCCGACAACGCCTATCCCCCGAGGAACGCGCCCGCCTTCGCCGCGCGCTCGGGCCAGGACTTCCTGTGGCACGGCAACATTCCGAAGGACCTGCGGATCACGCCCGAGTTCGGGCGGCAGGCGCTTCACGGCTACCTCGCGGCGATCAGCTACGTGGACGCACAGGTCGGCCGCCTGCTCGACGCCCTCGAGAAGCGCGGGCTGGCCGAGAGCACCCTCGTGATATTCTGGGGCGACAACGGCTACTACCTGGGCGAGCACGGCTGGTGGGGCAGCAAGCACAACTGCTACGAGGGCGCCACGCGCGTGCCCCTCATCGTCGCCGCGCCGGGCGCGAAGGCCGCCGGCCAGCGCACCGATGCTCTTGTGGAGTTCGTGGACCTGTACCCGACCCTGGCCACGCTTGCCGGCTTGCCGCTGACCGAGGGCCTGGAGGGCACGAGCTTCGCCCCGCTGCTCGACGAGCCGAAGCGCCCGTGGAAGGCCGCCGCCTTCAGCCAATACCCCATGGGCGGCCACCTGGGCACCGCCATGCGCACGAACCGCTACCGCTACGTCGAATGGGCCGGCAAGGGGGGCCACGTGGCCGCCCGCGAGCTGTATGACCACGCGAGCGACCCCGAGGAGAACGAGAACGTCGCAGGCAGGCCCGAGAACGCGGCACTCCTTGAGCAACTCGCGAAGCAGATGGCCGCGGGCTGGCAAGGCGCGCGGCCGCCGCAGGCCTGAACCCCTGCCAAGAGGAACGCCGATGCGCCGCGCAACGTCCACGATCGCAGTCGCCCTGGCGCTCGGGCTGAGCGGCTGCTGCGCGGCCCGCGAGCCGCTCGTGGCGATGCTCGACGGCCCTCCCGCGCACGACGCAGAGCGCCAGCCGCCGCTCCAGTACTGGCGCGAGACGCGCGCCCAGCCGCGCCCCCTGCGCATCCACTGGCTCAAGGTGGACCTCGCGAGTCCGCGCATCGAGCCGGCCGCCCTGGTGGCCGAGGACCCCGACGGCCCCGGCCCCGCCGAGGCGAAGCTCGAGCCGCCCGGGGAGATCGCGGCGCGTCACAAGGTGATCGCCGCCGTGAACGCCAACGCCTTCGCCCATGTCAAAGGCAGCACGGCGAGCGGCTGGGTGGCCGACGCGCCGGTGGACATCGTGAGCTGGGCCGTGACGGGCGGCCGGCAGGTGAGCCCGCCGCAGCAGGGCTACTGGTGTTTCTGGCTCGACCCGACGGGCCGCGCGCGCGTGGGCAACGTGGCCGAGGCGCAGGACGCCCGCGAGGCCGTGGCCGGCTTCGGGCCGCTGCTCGTCGGCGGCGAACCCGCGCCGAACGACGGCGGCCCGCTGCACCCCCGCACGGCTCTGGGCCTCGACCGCCAGGCCCGCTGGCTATGGCTCGTGGTGGTGGATGGCCGCCAGCCGGGCCTCAGCGAGGGGATGACGCTTCGCGAACTGGCGGCGCTGCTCCGAGAGGCGGGGTGCTGGGACGCCTTGAACCTCGACGGGGGCGGGAGCAGCATCCTGCTCCTGGCCCCCGACGGCGCGGAGCTCAGGACGATGAACTCGCCCTCCGACATCGGCCTCCTCGGGCGCCGCCCCCGGCCGGTGCCCGTGATGCTCGGCATCCGCGCCCACTAGGCCCGCCCCGAACCACGCAGAGGGAGCCGCCGGCCGCACGCTGCGCGCGCACAACCGCTCCGGCCCCTCGCGGAGAGGAAAACGCCGGAGCGGCATACATCAGCCACATTCTGGTGTCAGCGGCGAAGACCGGTCAGCGGACGTACGTGGACGATGGCCTCGAATACCGCTCCATCGCGCTCGGATAACCCATCCCCGCATTGGGCGCGTGGCGGTAGGAAGGCGATTGCTCCATCGTCCAGATGCTCGAACCGCCGAACTGGAGCACCATCTTCGACGTCCTCTGCCACGTGTCGGTGCCTCCCGTGATGCCCTGGAGGCTGGACGGGTAGTTGCGCGGATACCCCATCGCCCCCGTCTGCGAGAAGGTGTTGTCGGAGAGGGCCTGCATCGCCTTGGGCGTGACCTTGCTCAGGTGCGATGCCGACGCCTTCTCGTCCGCGGTCAGGTCGAGTTTCAGCCCATCCTTGGGTGCGCGAGCCTGTTCGGTGAGGTCAGGCACCTTCCAGATGGGATACGTGCGGATGTAGGGGCCGGAGTCGCTGTAGTACTGGTGCATGTCGGTCTGGCCGGCCATAGCCGCGCCAGCGGCGAGCGACATCAACGCACAGGACACGGCCAATGTGATGGAGTGCTTCATGATGCAGTCTCCCATGCAACGCCTCACGCAGAGCGTCCCGCCCTCCACCACTAATCTAGCATCCCGCGCCCGGCGTGTCAAGCGCGCGTTTCGAATTGGGTGCGGGCCGGAATTGCAGGTGGCTGCGGGCGCTCCGAAGGAGCGAAAGGGGATCGCGCAGGGCGAGGCTGTAGGCGGGATGTCCACATCCCGCGAAGCCCGCGATGCCTCGCGGGACGGGGACGTCCCGCCTACAGGGGAGGAACTGTCTCGGGGGCGATCTCGTTCCCAGGCGTTGCCCTGGCCTTTACGCTACGCGCCGTTCAGGCGGAAGAGAGGAGCGATCCACCTGCATTTCCGGCCCGCACCCGGGGCGGAGCAGCGATTCCGCTTTGGCTGAGAGAGGGGAGCGATTAGTGTTTGCCCCGCCTTGAGTTAGGGTTCCACGGTAGCCGCAGAGCAGATTCGCATTCGAGAAAGGGCTTGACTTTTGCCCCTTGACGTGT
>Ga0209381_1004039_pt1 | contig 13870 bp, 13 predicted proteins | sample DewCreD2012metaG_FD_184111 | JGI IMG/M metagenome (GOLD analysis project Ga0209381, IMG submission 184111) | Hot spring sediment bacterial and archeal communities from British Columbia, Canada, to study Microbial Dark Matter (Phase II) - Dewar... ...
AAGCATCAGCGACATGCCTGGGGTTGGGCGGTGATCATGATCGTTCTCGGCTTCGGCATGATGGCCCTGCTCTACCGGATTCAGGTGCGGCACCTGAATCACATGCGCTCCATGCAACATGCTCTGAACGAAGCCGAAAAACTTTCCACCCTCGGAAAGCTCGGCGCCGGTCTGGCACATGAAATCCGCAACCCACTCAACGGTCTGAGCATGGCTGTTCAGCGGATTCAGCGGGAATTTGCCCCTCCTGCCGATGCAACGAACAAACCGCAGTTCGATCGCATCACGGGGATCGTCCGGGACGAAATCCGAAGGCTCAACACCATCGTGGGGGATTTCCTCGACCTTGCCCGCTGCAGAAACCTTCACCTGCAGCCTGTCCGCCTTGCAGAGCTGATCGACCAGACGGTCTTTCTGCTGAAGGAAGCGGCAAGCAGCCGCAACATCCGGATCGAGGCTCGCCCGCCGGATGCCGCCCTGTGCTGCATGCTCGATCGGGACAAAATGGAACAGGCCCTGCTCAATCTCCTCCGAAACGCCATCGATTCGATGGCCGAAGGGGGCACCCTCACCATCGGCGCCGGAAGCTGCCGAGACGGGTCTTTGTGCATCACCGTCGGCGATACCGGATCGGGCATTGCCGAGCCGCAACGCGCCCGCATTTTCGATCCATTCTTCACCACCAAACCCTCGGGAAACGGACTCGGCCTGTACATCGCCAGTGAAATCGTCGCTGCCCATCAGGGCGAAATCCGGGTGAAAAGCGCCGAAGGATCAGGCACAGTCATGGAAATCCGCCTTCCCTGCCGGAAGGAAGACCGCGTTTTTTCATCTGCCAAGGTCAACCCATGAATCCGCGTCTGGACATTCTGATCGTGGAAGACGAGCCGGGCCAGCGGGAGATGCTTGCCGGATTTCTGGAGCGGGAAGGGCATCGGGTCTCCATGGCCGAATGCGGCAGGGCCGCACTCGATCTGCTGGCCGGGGAAACCTTCGACCTCATGGTGCTCGATTACCGAATGCCGGATATAAACGGCATCGCCGTTCTCGAGCAGGCCAGGCAGATCGATCCCGAAATCGATGTCGTGATGGTGACGGCTTACGGCACCATCGAAAACGCCGTCAAAGCCATGAAGGCCGGGGCGTCGGATTATCTGACCAAGCCCATCGATCTGGAAGAGCTCACCCTCTTGATCGAACGCATCGCAGCCCATCGCTCGATCCTTCGGGAAAACGACATGCTGCGGCAGCACATCGAAACGCTCATCCCCCACATCGACACCATTCAATATCGAAGCCCCGTCATGGCCGAGCTGATCCAATCGGCCGCCAAAATCGCCCAAAGCCCATCCACCGTTCTTATTACGGGCGAGACCGGCACGGGCAAGGAATTGCTGGCCCGCCTCATTCACGGACTGAGCTCGAGGTGCAATCGTCCCTTCGTTGCGATCAACTGCGCCGCCATTCCGGAAGGGCTGATCGAAAGCGAGCTTTTCGGCCACGAAAAAGGGGCGTTCACCGGTGCCGTTCAGCGAAAGATCGGTCGCTTAGAGCAGGCCGACGGCGGAACGCTGTTTCTGGATGAAATCGGAGAGATGACGCCGGGGGTTCAGGTCAAGCTGCTGCGTTTTCTACAAGAGCGGGAGATTTGCCGGGTGGGCGGAGAGAGAACGATCCGTGTGGATGTGCGCATCATCTGTGCCACCCACGCGGATCTCATAAAACAGGTGGAAAAAGGCCTGTTCCGCCAGGATCTCCTGTACCGCATTCAGGTGCTGCCGCTCGAGATACCGCCGTTGCGTGAGCGACGGGAGGACATCCCCGTTCTGGTCGATCATTTCGTCGAGCGCTTCGCCGGAAAAAACCGAAAGCCGATTCCCAAGGTAAGCCGTGAAGCCTACCGCCTGCTCTACCAGTACGGCTATCCCGGCAACGTCCGAGAGCTGGAAAACATCATCGAGCGGGCGGTAGTCATCTGCGACGGGGCGCACATCACAGCTGCCGACCTGCCGTTTCAACAGGCCCCCCGAAACGCCCACCCCGAGATGTCCGCCGATCTGCCGGAGCTCCCGCTGCAGGAAGCGCTTTTGCGGCTGGAAAGAAAGATGATCGAGCAGGCCATGTCGCGCACGGACAACAACCAGTCCCGGGCCGCAGCCTTGTTGGGGCTGAGCGAGCGGATGCTGCGCTACAAGCTGAAGAAGTCAGGCTTCCGAAGAGTATGACGGAAGCTGCTTCCACACATCGATCAGGTCGCTTTCGCGGGAGGGATACGCCTCGTAATACCTTTTCGGTAAAGCTGATCGACCGTGATACCGCGCATCATCGTCCAGCCCAATGTCATGCCGGGTGCTTGGTCGCGGTACTTGTCAGAAAAGAAAGCACCTGGAACATCAGCTCATTGATCGCCTTGTATCTCTCATCCGAGGCCCCAAGAATGACCTCTTCGGATTGCACATATTTCGACCGCAACAGTTCTGCTCGGCATTGCATGAGAATCTCCCTCGCAGCTGCTGGTGTAGTTTCCAGGTGAAACTGTAAACCAATCACCGACCGCCCAAGTTGAAATGCCTGGTTCTCGCAGCCTTCACTACTTGCCAGGCGAACTGCCCCTGGAGGCAGGTCAAACGTTTCGCCGTGCCAGTGAAAAGCCTGAAACGTTGGCGCAAACTGAAGAAGGAACTGTTCTTCGACGGTACCCCTTGTACGGGGAACCAACCGATTTCCTTATAACGATTCCGATAGACCCGAGCCCCCATCGCATTCGCAATGAGTTGAGCACCCAGGCAAATACCCAGAACGGATTTTCCCAATTGAATACATTGCCTTATAAACTCCTTCTCGCTAATGAGCCATGGAAATTCTTCCTCATCATTTACACTCATAGGACCGCCCATCACAATCAGCAAATTCACATCACGCGGATGTGGCAGTTCCTCCGATTCGAAGAAACGCGTACCGGTTATTTCGTATTGCTGTTGTCTGAGCCAGTCTTCATGCTACCAAGTCCTTCAAAAGGAACATGTTGCAACCAATGGACGCGCATACTAAAATCTCACGATTACCGCTGGCTCACGTTCCGGCTGTCCAGCGCCGGCGTAAACATGTTTCGTTCAGATAACTGGGTTGCTCCCGGCGTCCGACACAAGCCGGTGGTTAGCGCAAATCTCTTTACTACTTGCTGGTTTCCCATCCGTTGGCCTGCCCTATCGCTCTATATCAGGCTTTCGCCACGATATTCTTTTTGCCCTGCTGAATCTCTGACAACCGTATCACCAAACGCAGGGTTTCATTTACCGCGTCTTCGTCTGGAAAGGCCTTGGCTACATCGGGGTCAAGCAGTACCAGGTTGGTACCCGCACGATAGCGGACCACGTACTTACCCCGAACGCCTCCCTTGAGTAGTTTGTACAAATCATATTCGGAACGCAATTCATCTGCTATCTCACTCGTATATTTCTTCTTCATAGGCTCTTCTTTCAGCAGGGGTCAGTTCCCGCGCGCTGATCATTCTGATGCGGTCTCCACGTTCCACAAAAGCCACGATCAATAAACGACGGCGGTAGGATTGTCCAACAATGATGAAACGGTCTTCCGCCACCGAATGGTCAGGATCAATCACAGTCACGCTCAAAGGGTCGTCAAATACCGTTGCGGCTTCGGTGAAGGAAACCTTATGTTTCCGCTAGTTCTTGGCTGCCTTCTGTGGGTCCCATTCAAATTCCATGCATATATCCTGTTTTTTGGTCTCACTCCGATATTGTCCTTCTGTTGTGTGCGGAGGCAGGCTAACGTTGGAGTTCAGCGGGCGGCATCCGCTTGCCCCTCACGCAGCCGCCGATACGCCTCCGACGCCATCCAGGCGCTCACGACGTCGCGGAACGGCAGGTCGTTCATGTAGCGAACGAAGATCTCCTCGTTCTGATCCATCCGCTCCACGAACAGCCGTTCCAGGAGACCACGGAACACCAGCTCGAACTTGTCCTCGGGATTCACAGCGGCGGCCTGGCGTAGGTCCTCGTCCGTGACCGCGGCTGCGACGATCTGATCGAAGAAGAGCTGGTCGGCCTGGGTGAAGTCCGTACCGAACCGCTCGTTGACCAGGTCGATGAGCTGCGACAGCGGTACTTCGTCCTCGTGCACAAGACCAGAGCCGACTTCCTTCGGTCCATCGAGCGGCTGGACCGTGCCTTCCTTGAGCGAGATCGAGCCTTTGCTGATCTTCTGGAGCCGGTAGTACTCGAGCCGCACCTCGTCATCGAACTGGTAGGCCGGCCCGCTTGCGCGCCTCGGCAGCTTGGCCGCCAGGTGACGAAGAAACACGTAGAGGCGTTCGAGGTCCGAGTCCTGGTAGGGGATGATCTGACTCAGGAAGCTGTACAAGTTGCGGAACGCCTGCACCTTGCCGCGCCACAGCTCGGCCTCCTCCTCGCGTTCCTTCTGCAGCACGGCAAATCGGGACACCGCGGGGTCGAGCGCCGCATTCATGGCCTGGTGGTCCTGCGCGCTCTGGCGCTGCTTGGGCTTGAAGTACACGGTACAAAACCGCTCGACCTCCTTGGCGAGGTAGATGCCGGCCGCGTCCAGTTCGCCCTTGATCACATACATCCTGGCGGGATCCACTTCCTCGCCCATGATCGCCCCTTCGTAGTACACCTTGAACGCTTCGCGAATCTCCTCCCGGTCGTTCACGAAGTCGAGGACGAAGGTGTCTTCTTTGAGCGGATGCGTACGGTTCAGGCGCGAGAGGGTCTGGACGGTTTGGATCCCGGCCAGGCGCTTGTCCACGTACATCGTGTGCAACAGCGGCTGATCGAAGCCGGTCTGGTACTTCTCCGCGACGAGCAGCACCTGGTACTCCTGCGTCGCGAACTTCTCGGGCAGTTCCTTCTCGGTCATCGCCAGGCGAAAGCTTTGCTTCAGCGACGCCTCGATGCGCTCGACGAGCTGGTTCATCCGCTCCTGCAGCCGCTCGTTCTCGTTGACCAGCGCATCGCCGATCAGCACGCGCGTCATTCCCCGGTTGGTCTGCGCGAACTCCAGCAGCATCACGACGATCTGCCGGACCTGCTTCAAGCCCGAGGACTCCTTCGCCGAGATCTCGTTGATCAATCCGAAGATCGTGGTCTCGATGAACTCGATCAGCCCCTCGAACATCTGTGCCTTGCTGGCGAAGTGCCGGTATAGCGCCGCCTCCGACACATCGAGCTTGGCCGCGAGCGCCGCGGTCGTGACCTTTTCGCCCTTCGGGTCTTCCAGCATCGAGGCCAGCGTCTGCAGGATCTGGAGCTTGCGGGCGCCGGGTTTGCGCTTGCCGGATCCGGCCGGCGGCTTGTCGGGGGAACTGGCGGTGTCCATGGCCTGCTTCCGTGGGGACGGAAAATCTACCGGAAACTGGCGCGACGTGGGGGATTACTTCCGCAGAAAAGCAAGCCTTTTCGGCAGGTCCAGCACCGAGCGCACACGTAGCCCGACGTACGCTGCGCGCCCGGCCCGGTGCGCGACGCAGGCCGGTGCGCGCCGCGCGACCAGCACGGTGCGAAAGCCGACCGCGCGCGCGGCCTTCAGGTTCGACGCGTTGTCGTCGACGAGCACCGCGCGGTGCGCCGGGATGCGCTCGCGCGCGAGGATGTGCCGCAGCATCGCGCGCGACGGCTTGGGCCGGAAGTCGCCGTGCACGCGCATCCGCTCGATCGTGTAGCTCGCTCCGATGTGCGGGTGCAGGGCGAGCTCACGCAGTACGGCATGGGCATAGCGGCCCGGCGCGTTCGTCAGCAGCGCCTTGCGGCCGGGCAGCCGCGCAAACAGCCGCGCCAGCCCGCGCTCGGCGCGCAACAGCGCCGCCACGTCGAAGTCGTGCGTCTCGCGCAGAAAGTGGTGCGGATCGACCGCGTGGTGACGCATCAGGCCGAGCATCGTCGCGCCGTAGCGGCGCCAGTACGTGAGGCGCAGCCGGTCCGCGTCGCGCTCGTCGACGTTCAGGTGCCTGGCGACGTACTCGGTCATCCGCCGGTCGATCACGCCGAAGATCGCGTGCGACGCGTCGTGCAGCGTGTCGTCGAGATCGAAGAACCAGACGAGCCGCGCGCCAGCGCGTTCCATGGCAACGCGACTGGGTCAGTGGCTGCGAATCATCGTGCCGACACCGGCGTCGGTCAGGATCTCGAGCAGCAGACAGTGATCGACGCGACCGTCGATGATGTGCACGGCGTTGACGCCGCCCTTCGCGGCCTCGAGTGCCGACGCGATCTTGGGCAGCATGCCGCCGGAGATCGTGCCGTCGGCAAACAGCTCGTCGATCTGCCGCGCGGTGAGCCCCGTCAGCAGCTTGCCGTTCTTGTCGAGCACGCCCGGCGTGTTGGTCAGCATCACCAGCTTTTCGGCGCGCAGCACTTCGGCGATCTTGCCGGCGACCACATCCGCGTTGATGTTGTAGGTCGCTCCCTCGTCGTCGAAGCCGATCGGCGAGATCACCGGAATGAAGGCATCTTCCTCGAGCGCCTTGACGACCGCGGGGTTGATCGTGTCGATCTCGCCGACCTGCCCGATGTCGTGCAGCTTGGTCGGGTCGTCGCGGTCGGGGATGCGCAGCTTGCGCGCGCGGATGAGCCCGCCGTCCTTGCCGGTCAACCCGACGGCCTGGCCGCCGAAGCGGTTGATCAGCGTGACCAGCTCGCCCTGCACCTCGCCGGCCAGCACCCACTCGACGACCTCCATCGTCTCGGCGTCGGTCACGCGCATGCCCTGGACGAAGGTCGACTTCTTGCCCACGCGCTCGAGCGCCTCGTCGATCTGCGGACCGCCACCGTGCACGACCACCGGATTCATGCCGACGAGTTTGAGCAGCACCACGTCGTGCGCGAAGCTTTCCTTCAGCCGCTGGTCGATCATCGCGTTGCCGCCGTATTTGACGACGATGGTCTTTCCGTGGAAACGGCGGATGTAGGGGAGCGCCTCGGAAAGGATTTCGGCCTTCAGCTCGGGCGGGATCTGGGCGCGGTCCATGTCGATCTTCACGGGCGGTGCGGTGACGGCGCGCAGTGTATCGGACCGCCTCGCGCGCGCAGGCGCCGGCGGGCGGACGCGAGTTCGGGTGCAAAATCCGGGTACGCGTCGGCTGCCATCGGACCCGTCGCGACCAGGAGCTGCACCATGCAACAGGAATTCGAAATCACCGGGATGCACTGTGGCGGCTGCGTGAACCGCGTCACCAAGGCGCTGAAAGCAGTCGCCGACGACGTCACCGTGACGCTCGATCCGCCGCGAGCGGTTTTCGGCGAGCCGGTCGATCCGGAAGCCGTCCGCGCCGCTGTCGCCAAGGCCGGCGACTACGCGGTACGCCCGCTGGGCTGAACTCGCCCCGACGCCTGCGCCGGCCGGCGCGCCGGTCCCGCCGTCCTGAACGCGAAGGTGCCGCTGCGCCGTTGCTTGATCTATGGCGCCGCGTGATGTCGCGCCGGTGCTATGTTGGCTTGCAGGACAGAGAAAGGTTGCGATGGCGCCCGTCGGGTCGCAGTGGGAACACTTTGCGCACGGTGCCGACATCGGCGTGCGCGGCATCGGCCGCACGCCCGCACAGGCATTCGAGCAGGCTGCGCTCGCGCTGACCGCGGTGATCACCGATCCGGCGACCGTCGCCGCGAACACCCCGGTCGATATCGCCTGCGAGGCGCCCGACCTGGAGCTGCTGCTCGCCGACTGGCTGAACGCGCTCGTCTACGAGATGCAGGTGAGGAAGATGCTGTTCGGCCGCTTCGAGGTGTCGATCGACGGCACGCGGCTCGCTGCGCGGGCCTGGGGCGAGCCGGTCGACATCGCGCGGCACCGACCCGCGGTCGAAGTCAAGGGCGCGACGTACACGCAGCTCGCCGTGCGGCAGCTCGACGACGGGCGCTGGCTCGCGCAGTGCGTCGTCGACGTCTGACGAGGAGGCCACAATGGACATCAGCAAGCTCGCCCGCCGCTCCGACAACGAATGGGTGATCGAACCCGATTCCGACCCGCGCGCGCAGGGCATGCGCGTGCCGGGCGTGATCTACGCGACCGAAGCGCTCGTTCGCGAGATGGACGAGAAGGTGTATGAGCAGGTCGCCAACGTCGCCAAGCTGCCGGGCATCGTCGCCGCCTCCTACGCGATGCCGGACGCGCATTGGGGTTACGGTTTTCCGATCGGCGGCGTGGCGGCTTTCGACCCCGACGAAGGCGGCGTCGTCTCAGCGGGCGGCGTCGGCTTCGACATCTCGTGCGGCGTGCGCTGCCTGCTCACCGGGCTGAAGTCCGCCGATGTCGAAGCCCGCAAGACGCTGCTCGCCGATGCGCTTTACGCGCGCATCCCTGCCGGTGTCGGTTCGACCGGCGCGATCCGGCTCTCGTCGACCGAGATGGACAGCATGCTCGCCGGCGGCGCGCGCTGGGCCGTCGATCGCGGCTACGGCAGCGAAGCGGATCTCGAAAGGACCGAGGAGCGCGGCTGCATGCGCGGCGCGCGGCCCGAGGCCGTCTCCGAACACGCCAAGAAGCGTCAGCGCGACGAGATGGGCACGCTCGGGTCGGGCAACCATTACCTCGAAGTGCAGCGCGTCGCGCAGGTCTACGACGAGCGGATCGCACGCGCTTTCGGGCTCGCTGTCGACGACGTCGTGGTCAGCATCCATTGCGGCTCGCGCGGGCTCGGCCACCAGATCGGAACCGAGTTTCTGAAGTCGATGGCGGTCGAGGCCAAGCAGCACGGCATCGCGCTGCCCGATCGCGAACTGGCGTGTGCGCCGCTGAATTCGGCGACCGGACAGAGCTATCTCGGCGCGATGCGCGCCGCGATCAACTGCGCGCTCGCCAACCGGCAGATCCTCACGCATCTGACGCGCGGCGTCTTCGCCGACATCCTGCCGGCCGCCCGGTTGCCGCTGCTGTACGACGTGTCGCACAACACGTGCAAGGTCGAAGAGCACGTCGTCGACGGCCGCGCGCGCAAGCTGTACGTGCACCGCAAGGGCGCCACGCGCGCGTTCGGCCCCGGGCATCCGGACCTGCCGGCCGCATTGCGCGAAGTCGGGCAGCCGGTGCTGATCGGCGGCAGCATGGGTACGTGCTCGTACGTGCTCGTCGGCGTGGACGCGCCGGTCGAGCGCGCTTTCGCGTCCGCCTGTCACGGGGCGGGACGCAGCATGAGCCGGCACGAGGCCACGCGCCGCTGGCAGGGCCGGCAGGTCGTCGACGAGCTCGCCGGGCGCGGCGTGCTGATCCGCAGCCCGTCGATGCGCGGAGTGGCCGAAGAAGCGCCCGGCGCTTACAAGGACGTCACCGCCGTGGTCGACGCCGCCGACGCCGCCGGGCTGGCGCGCAAGGTCGCGCGGCTCGACCCGATCATCTGTATCAAGGGTTGAGGCGAGAGCGCCCGTTGCAATCCGCGCCGGTTCCCCGTCGCGAAAGGGGGAGCGGGCGCTCGCACCATCGGTGCATCCGGAGCGTGCCGCCGCTTCGGTTCAGGTTGAGATGTCGGTCAAGGCCCACGCTTGCTGGAAATTCGTGAGCGGGATGCGCTCTTCACGACGGGCGCGGTGCGCTCGCCGGGACGCCGGTTCGGGCGGCTGCGAGGTGGATCGAGCCGCCTGAGCTCGAACTGCGTGATCACACTGTTCTTCCAGGTCTTGCTTGCGCGGATGCTTCGGGGGGGCGGCAGCTCTCCGGAGCAAGAATTGCCGCGGTAGCTGTGTCGGGGATTGTCTGTCGCCTGATGCCTAACGTTTGAGCTGAGCGGACGCCACCCTCAGCGCTGATCCCTCAGAGTAAGCTTGCCAGCGAGATCACAGGTAGTCTTGGGCGCGTCCGCAGTCAATGTGAACTTGAGCGTTTCGTCTGGCACCGTGAGCACAACCTCTTCTCCCTCGGCTAGGCCGTGAACCGGATTGGCTAGATTCGCGTTGCGAAGAGCTGAGGATAGCTGGCGAAGTTCAACCACCATTGCGGTGCCGTCAAAGCGGGCTGCGATTGAATAGTTCCAGTCGCGCGGCGAAGCGGCGCCAACCCTGATCACGTGCGGAAGCTTGTAGGGGGTTGCAATGAAGCCGCTCCTGAAGACTAGGTTGTGCACAAGAAGATCAAGGTGCAGTTGCCCGGCTACAACGCGGAGCGGTCTACCCTTGACGACGCTTATCGAGTCACGAACGCCGTCTATTCGAACTGCTACAACTGGGCTGCCGTCAGGGGCGCAGACGGTCAGTTCGGTACTTTCGGTCTCAAGGGAGAACGGTCGTGGCTGCGACTGTTCGTGGGACGCAACCGGCTCGTCGTCCGCACGAAATGCCTCGTCCCCCATTGGAACCACAAGGACAACATTCCCGCCCTGAGGTGACCAGTGCAAGTGGTGAATCTCCACCTGCTTTCCCCCAGTAGGCATGGATGAGAACGTGACCGTCGGCTTGAGGTCCTGGCGGATGAAGCGAATGTTCTGCCGGTTCTCGTCGCTGAGCTCTAGCAACCGACCAACCAGAACCGCAAGGCGGTTGTCACGGAGTCGAGCCCGCCAGAGGGTTTGAGCTGCGGGCGCGAACTCCGCGGGAAGCGGGCAATCGAGCGCAACCTCCGCGTCGCCGATTAGTAGGTTCGCATGAAAGACGAAGCCTTCGGGTACGGGAATCACGTGCGCCTTCTTGTTCCTTAGGCTCTCCAGCGGTTTAAGGGGAGGGAGCGAGTTCGGGCTCAGCAAGAAGCGAATCTCGATGGCATGTGTCCACGGACCTGAAGAGAGTCGCAATAGCGGAGCAAGATCCTGCTTCTCCTTGGCGGCTAGGCGATAGTGCACTTGGCCGCTCTGATGGATGCTGAAGCGCTGGTTGCCACCGGGAGTGCGACAGGTCAGATAGACCTCCGCCCCTTCTGCCCAAACCTTCCAAAAGTTGGATGCCGGTTGCGCCCCAAGGGCTGGGGCGAAACGGAAGGCCTTGCCCTGGACTGGAAGCGGGCTCTGCTGAGTGCTCACGTGGAGGCGTGGATTGCTATTGAGAGCGGCAATGGGCGTGACCTGTGCGGCCAAACGCCGAGCTCAGCGGCGCTGTCTTGTGCGTCCGCTGGAACGACGAGTTATGCGAGCGGTCTTCTCCGCCAAAGCCAACAAGCCGAACAGAGCCTCGTTCACCGCCTCGGAGGTCGGAAACGCTTTCGCGACCCGCGGATCAAGCAGAGCGACAGAGGTTCCCTTTGCCGCCTCCGCATAGAACTTCCCTCGCTCGAGCTTCGCGAAATCTGATCGCTTGTACTCCGACCGCATTTCGCCTTTAACCTTCTTCATAAAGCTTCCTTTCGCCGCGCGTCACACGGCGCGCACTGATGATTCGAATCGCCCCAGGGCGGTACGTATGACACACCGCGAGAAGCCGGCCCAGGCGCGAGAGCCCAAAGGTGATGTACCGCTCTTCGCCGACCGAATGGTCCGGGTCCGGGCCTGATACCGCGATTGGATCCAAGAAAACCGTAGCCGCTTCGTCAAACGATACGCCGTGCTTGCGAAGGTTCGAGTCGGCCTTCCTTCTGTCCCACTCAAAGTTCATCAGCCGCAACGTGCTTCACGACGCATAACGTGCAAGGTAACGGGCGCCCAAACAGCTGGCGAAGCCGGCTGTTTGGGCGTCCCAGTTGACCGCCGGGTTAGCCCTCTCGTTTGGGAATGCGCTCATTTGGAGCAACCTGTTTTGAGAGTTCTCGCAATTCCGAAATAGGAAACGAAAGAAGTGTCGTGCCGATTCCGCCTCGGTGAGCAAACCGTTCTTGGATAAGCCTACCAGGGCCGTTGAATATTTCTTCGTAACGACCATCAGGATAGAGCTTGAAGCCCAAGTAATAGTCGGGGGTTGTTTTGAATGTAAGGCTATCCTTGAACGTGGCCTTGACTTGAACATTCCGACCATCCGTTGTGTTGCCATCGTGATCTGGTTGAGAAACCTCGTGAAGGATTACGTCGTACTCAAGTTCAGCAATGATTTCTCCGACATCGCCGACCAAGCGACCATCGACCGTGAACCGCCTGTGCGGGAATGCGGTCTTGAGGCGCTCGATGCCTTGAAAAACAAGGGCAAGACCTTCGGTAATGGCTATGCGTTTGGACATGATCAAAGAGGGGCTAACGTGATATGGGGCGAAGCCGTCCGTTGATCTGGCCCGCACCGTGCGCCCCAACACGGCCGGGCATCGGGCGAAAAAGCCATCGAATCCACAGCCTTATGGCGATACTGTACTTATATACAGCAATCCCTTGTCGTTCATCCATGGCCACCGCCGCTTCCCCCCTTGCCGACACTGGTCGACGTCCTCCAACGTGAGATCCGCGCCCGTCACATCAGCTTACGAACCGAGGACACCTACGTCTACTGGGCACGCGATTTCATCCGGTTTCATGGCCGCCGGCATCCCCGCGAGATGGGCGCGGCGGAGGTCGAGGCGTACCTGACGATGCTCGCCAACCGCCGGCGGGTCGCCGCGTCCACGCATAACCAGGCGCTGTCCGCCTTGCTCTTTCTTTACCGCGCCGTGCTGAAGGTCGAGCTGCCTTGGCTGGACCAACTGCAGCGCCCCCGGCGGCCGCAGCGCTTGCCCGTCGTCCTGTCGGTCGAGGAAGTCGCCGCCGTGCTGTCGCGAATGCAGGGTGAGCACGGTCTGCTGGCGCGCTTGCTATATGGCACCGGCATGCGGATCTGTGAAGTGCAGTAGTCAGAACTCAATCTGACAGTCGTTGGTTTTTCGATCATGCTTCGGTGCCCGGCGCGACGGCCGCAGGGCGTAGCCCGAAGGCCGGCGCGACGCGTTCCCTGGCGACACCGCGGCCTTCTTCGGCTCAGGCATCCCGCACGTGCGCCAGCGCCCGCTGCGGCGTCTCGTATACGTGCGGCGCGACGCAGCGCTTGCGCAGCGCGCTGACCAGCTTGACGAGCAGAAAACCGGAAGCGGTGTAACGCGAGACGCCGTCGCAATCGCGCTCGACCGGCGGTTTCGCCATCGCCGCGTTGCGCGTCCTCTCGGACGCCGGTACCCTCGCCAGCGGGATGCCCCTTTGTTCTGGTCGTCGATCCGAACGCCTCGAAACGTTCCCGCGGGATCCATCCCACCCCGGGCTTCCAGCGAATCTAGATCATCACCGAGATGTCCTGGCACGAAGGCCTGCTCACCGATCTGTACGAGCTCGCGATGGCGCGCACCTATCGCGTCGCCGGCATGGGCGGGCGTGCGGTCTTCGAGTTGTTCGTGCGCGCGCACCCGGGGCGCAATTTCCTCGTCGCCGCGGGGCTCGAGCAGGCGCTCGACTATCTGGAGAACCTTCGCTTCGACGACGACGATCTCGCGTTCCTGCGCAAACAGGCGGTCGGCACGCCCGACTTCATCGACTGGCTGCGCGGTTTCCGCTTCGAGGGCGACGTTGACGCGCTGCCCGAAGGGACGGTGTTTTTCCCGAGCGAACCGGTGCTGCGCGTGACCGCGCCGCTGCCGCAGGCGCAGGTCGTCGAGACGCGGCTGCTGAACCTCGTGCACTTCCAGACGCTGATCGCGTCGAAGGCCGTTCGTTGCGTGCTCGCGGCGCGCGGCCGCCCGGTGATCGACTACGGGCTGCGGCGCGCGCACGGGGCCGAAGCCGGCGTGTTCGCCGCGCGGGCGAGCTGGATCGCTGGATTCGCCGGCACCGCGACAGTCGAAGCCGGTCGGGTCTTCGGGCTGCCGCTGTACGGCACGATGGCGCATTCGTTCGTGCAGGCGCACGGCGACGAGACCGCGGCCTTCCTCGCGTTCGCGCGCGCGAACCCCGCCAATGCGATCCTGCTGATCGACACCTACGACACGCTCGCCGCCGCGCGCAAGGTCGTCGCGGTCGCGCGAACGCTCGCTG
>Ga0209381_1004057_pt1 | contig 13816 bp, 13 predicted proteins | sample DewCreD2012metaG_FD_184111 | JGI IMG/M metagenome (GOLD analysis project Ga0209381, IMG submission 184111) | Hot spring sediment bacterial and archeal communities from British Columbia, Canada, to study Microbial Dark Matter (Phase II) - Dewar... ...
GACCGCTGCCGCTGGGCTACCACGATCTGGAGGCGGTGGTGACGCTGCCTGATGGCAGCCAGAGGCGGGGGGCGCAGCGGGTGATCGTGACGCCGGACCGCGCGTGGCTGCCGGAGAAGCTGGAACGCGGCGGGCGCGCGGCGGGACTCGCCATCAGCCTGTATGGCGTGCGGAGCGCGCGGAACTGGGGCGTGGGGGATTTCACGGATCTGGCGTCGATTGTCGAATGGGCGGCAGCGGAGCTTGGCGCCGGGTTTGTCGCGCTGAATCCGCTGCACGCCATTGCGAACCGGCAGCCGTTCAACACGAGCCCGTACCTGCCGCTGTCGGTGTTCCACCGGAACTTCCTGTATCTGGATGTCGAAGCGGTGGAGGATCTGCTGCTGTGTCCGGCGGCGCGGCGGATCGTGGCTTCGCCGAAATTCCAGGCGAAGCTGGCGGCGCTGCGGGCGGCGGAGTTCGTCGAGTACGAAGAGGTTGCGCGGCTGAAGCGCGGCATGCTGAAGCTGCTGTTCCGGCGGTTCTGGCGCGAGGAGTGGCAGAAAGGCACGGAACGGGCGCGGGCGTTCCAGCACTGGATGGCCGAGCAGGGGCAGCTGCTGGACGGCTTCGCGGTGTTCTGCGCGATGGACGAGGTGTTCCACCTGCGGGACCGCAGCGTGTGGGTCTGGCCGCAGTGGGAGGAGGCGTACCGGGATCCGGAGTCGCCGGCGGCGCGGCGGTTCGCGCAGGAACATTTCCGCCGGGTTCTGTTTTTCAAGTATGTGCAGTGGCAGATCGACCTGCAGCTGGAGCGGGTGCAGCGGCTGGCGCGGCGGGCAGGCATGCCGGTGGGGCTGTACCACGACCTGGCGCTGGCGACAGACCGGTGCGGGGCGGACCTGTGGGCGTACCGGAAGTTTTTCGTCGAAGGGTGCCGGGTGGGCTCGCCGCCGGATGATTTCGCGCTGGAGGGACAGGACTGGTCGTTTCCGCCGCCGAACGCGGAGGCGCACCGCGAGGACGGCTACCGGCTGTTCGCCGAGACCGTGCGGCGGAACGCGCGCCACGGCGGGGCGCTGCGCATCGATCATGTCATGCGGCTGTGGCGGCTGTTCTGGATTCCGGACGGGCTGCCGCCCGCCGCCGGGACCTATGTGAACGACCGCTGGGAGGACCTGGTGCGGGTGCTGGCGCTGGAGAGCGTGCGCGGGCGTTTTCTGGTGGTGGGCGAGGATCTGGGGACGGTGCCGTTCGGATGCCGCGAAGCGATGGAACGGTTCGGAATGCTGAGCTACCGGCTGTTCTATTTCGAGAAGGGAGCGGACGGGCTGCCGCGGCGCGTTCACGAGTATCCGCGCACGGCGCTGGTGTCTTCGACGACGCATGACCTGCCGACGCTGGCGGGCTTCTGGGCAGGCCGCGACATCGAAGTGCGCCGGCAGACAGGGCAGCTGCGCGACGACGCCGCCTACGAGCGGCAGAAGCGGGAGCGGGTGGAAGAGAAGCGGCGGATGATCGAGGCGCTGGTGCGGGACGGGTTCCTGCCCGCGGATTTTCCGCGCGAGGCGGCGGAGTGGACCGAGCTGACCGGCGAGCTGCACAACGCCGTGATCGGCTACCTGATGATGACGCCGGCGATGCTGATGCTGCTGAACCAGGAAGACCTGACGAAGGAGACCGAACAGCAGAACGTGCCGGGCACGACGTGGGAATATCCGAACTGGCGGCGGAAGATGATCTATTCGGTGGAGGAGCTGCACACGTCGGAGCGGGCGCGCGATTTTGCGCGGATGATGCGGGCGTGGATGGAGCGCAGCGGGCGGCTCTAGTTTTTGCCGATGGCGCTGAAGGGGATGTCGAGCACGGGGTAGCGGCGCCAGTCTTTGTAGTCGAAGTGCCACCACTCGTGCTCGTACACGGAGAAGCCTTCGCGCTCCATGGCGCGGCGGAGAAGGTCGCGCAGGCGGCGGGCTTTGCGCGGACCGCCGCGGTAATCCGGATAGGCGCGCTCCGTCATCTCGTCGTATCCGCTGGGCATCTGGACGGTCCTGCCCGTGCGCAGGTCGTACAGCGAGACGTCGACGGCGCAGCCGCGGTTGTGGCGCGAGCCTTTCGACGGATCGGCGACGAAATGTTTTTTGTCCGCGGGCGTTGCGTCCCAGAAGACTTTGGTGACGCTCCAGGGGCGGTAGCCGTCGAAGACAACAATTCCGTAGCCTTTTGTTTTCAGCCAGCGATGGGCGCGCACGAGGGCCTCCGCGGCGGGACGCTGGAGGAAGGCGCGGGCTTCTGAATAGACGGGGCGGCCGAGGAAGTTGTCCGGCGTGGCGTAGCGGATGTCGAGCCGGATGGTGCTGTCGAGCGAGACGAGCTCGACGAGATCGGGGGCAGCCGTGGCGTCCGGGTCAACGGGAGGCTGCAGGAGCAGGACGAAGAGTGCCAGCGGCAGCGCCATAGAGCTGATTGTAGCCCTGCACTTCCTCAAGGCGCCTTCACGGATGTAGACTGTAGCGTTCCGGCGTCCTGTGCGGGGCGCGCGGAGGAAAGAGATCGTATGAACTATCACATCAGCCGGCAGGGCCAGACGTACGGGCCATATCCTGCCGAAGACGTGAAACGGATGTTGAACGAAGGGCGGCTGCTGCCCACCGATCTGTGCTGGACGGAAGGCATGGCCGGCTGGGAACCGCTGGGCAAGGTGATGGGAGCGGCGGCAACGCCGCCGACGCCCGCACCTCCGCCGCCGCAGCGTCCGGTGCAGCCGCCGGCAGGCCAACCGGCTCCGCAGGCGTACGCGGCGCGTCCGGCGCAACCGGCCCAGCCGGCGCCGGGCTGGCAGGCGCAGCCGGCGCAGGCCGCCTGGAGCGGAGGCGGCCAATGGCCCGCGCCGCCCGACATGCACTGGGCGGCGGTGATGCTGTTGACCTTCGTGACCTGCGGGATTTTCGGGCTCGTCTGGTTTTACAAGCAGGCTGCATTCGTGAAAAGGCTGGATCCGAAAAACCAGTCCATCCAGTTCTTTTTCGGCTATCTCGCCGTCCTGTTTGTGAGCCTTGCCATTTCGTTCATGGGACGCCTCACCACGCTGATGATCCTCAATTTCCTGCTTCCGTGGGCGTCCTTCGCTCTTGTGCTGGCAGCGGTCTTCTCCGTGCGGAACGCCCTGCAGCGGCACTACAATACCGTCGAAAATATCGGCCTGCGGCTGAACCCGGTCATGACGTTCTTTTTCAGCATTCTGTATTTCCAGTATCATTTGTCCCGGATCGCCCGGTGGAAGCGGACAGGACAGCTGGTCTGACGAAATGAAGCGCCTCCTGCCTGCGGCTGGCGCCCTTCTGCTGCTGGCCGCTCTCTACGTCTTCGACCCGGCCGAAACGGCCCTGTTCCCGCCGTGCCTGATCCGGCTCTACACGGGACTGAGCTGCCCCGGATGCGGCGCCACGCGGGCGCTGCATGCACTGCTGCACCTGCGCGTGGAGGAGGCCTGGAGGCTGAATCCGCTGTGGACTGTTGCCGGGCCGGGTCTGGCGGCGTGGGGCGCGTGGCGGTGGCTGCGCACCTGCGCGAGAGGCGCGCGGAGCCGGCACGCATGAGGATCGCGGATCTTCTCGCCGTTCCCGGGCGCGTGAATCTGATCGGCGAGCACATCGATTATCACGGTCTGGCCGTGCTCCCGATGGCGCTGGACAGGCGCGTGGAAGCCGAGTGGACGGTCCGCGGGGATGCGGTGGTGTCAGCGGCGAGCGAAGGTTTCGAGCCCCGCGAATTCGCTCTCGACCAGCCGATCGAGCCGTGGCCTCCGGGCGACTGGGGCAATTACGTGAAGGCGGGCGCGGCGGCGGCGCTCCAGAAGTGGCAGCTTGAGCGGGGCGCAGAGCTGCACGTGCGCTCTTCCCTTCCCGTTGCAGCGGGGCTGTCTTCTTCGACGGCGCTGATGACGGCTTGCACGCTGGCGCTGCTGGAAGCCAACGGAATTCGTCCGAGTTTTGAGGAACTGATGGAAGTGTTGCCCGAGGGCGAGTATTTCGTGGGCACGCGCGGTGGAGGGATGGATCACGCGGCGGTGCTCGGTGCGCGGGAAGGATGCGCGCTGCTGGTGGAGTTCGATCCTGTGCGCATCGAGCCCGTGCGCGTGCCCCGTGGCTGGGTGTTCTTTGTTGCGGACAGCGGCGTGAAGGCGGAGAAATCCGCGGCGCTGAAGGCCGAGTACAACGAACGGCGGTTTGCCGGGCAGCGTGCGGCTGAAATGCTCGGCTTTGCGGGGATCCGGGAGGCGATCGCGGCAAGAGGCGCGCACGATCTGCTGACGCTTGCGGCGGAGCGGCTGAATGGCATGGAGCAGCGGTGTTTCCTGCATGTGGTCAGCGAGGCGGCGCGGGTCGCCGATGCCGTGGCAGCCATGCGGGAGGGGGATGCGGAACGGTTCGGACAGCGGCTGAACGAATCGCACGAGAGCCTGCGGGATCTGCTCCGCGTGAGCTGCACGGAGCTGGACCGGCTGGTGGAGGCGGCGCGTGAATCGGGCGCGCTGGGGGCGCGGCTGACGGGGGCAGGATTCGGCGGCGCGGCGGTGGTGTTCTGCCTCGAAGAGCAGGCGGAACGCGTGGCGGCGGGGATCGAGAGGCGGTTCTACGGAGGCAAAGCGGGAGAGCGGCTGTTCCGCGCCGCGCCCTCGGCAGGCGCGCTGGAGCTTATTGCCAGAGGCGGCGCGTGACGCGGACGAGCACGGTTCCGCTGACAACGAAGACGAGCGCGAGCAGGAGCGCGTAGTTCCAGCGTCCGTAGAGGACGTTGCCCACGGTGAACAGTCCGGACCAGATGACGACGCTGCCCGAGACCCAGCCAAGCAGGGAGAGCGGGATGTTGTCCACCTGGGACCACTCCGCAGCTTCTTTTTCAGAGATGCCGGCCATTTCACGGACTTTGCGCCAGCCGGGACCGGCAGGATGGACCTGGCGGTAGAAGCGGACAAGGGCTTCTTTGCCGGTTTGCGGGCCCACATAGGCGACGATCAGCCAGCAGATGGTGGTGCAGACCACGGTGAGGAACAGCTCCTGGTGCGTGCCGATGCTGATGCCGTTCCTGCGGAGCGCGAGGAAGACGAGCGAGACGGCGAAAGAGCTGATCATGGCCGCGATCTCGCACCACGCGGTGATCCGCCACCAGAACCAGCGCAGGAGGTAAAGCAGGCCTGTACCGGCGCCAACCTGCAGCATGATGTTGAACGTGTCCTGGGCGGTTTCGAGAAAGAAGACAAGGATTGAAGAGACGATGAACAGGATGACCGTGGAGACCCTGCCGGCGAAGACGTAGTGTTTCTCCTCGCGCCCCGGACGGAGGAAGCGCCGGTAGAAGTCATGCACCATGTAAGAGGCGCCCCAGTTCAGGTGCGTGAGGATGGTGGAGGAGTTGGCGGCGATGAGGCCGCCGAGCATCAGGCCCATCCAGCCCGCCGGGAGGAACTTGAGCATGGCAGGGTACGCAATGTCGTGGCCGATCAGGGATGGATCGACATGCGGAAACGCGCGCTGGATGTCGGCGAGAGTCGGAAACACGATCAGAGACGCAAGACCGGTCAGCATCCACGGCCACGGGCGGAGCACGTAGTGGGCGAGGTTGAAGAAGAGCGTGCCGCCGAGAGCGTCTTTCTCGGAGCGCGAGGCCAGCATGCGCTGCGCGATGTAGGAGCCGCCGCCCGGCTCGGCGCCGGGATACCAGACGGCCCACCACTGGATGGCCAGCGGCATGATGAAGACGGCGGTGGCGAGCTCCCAGTTGTTGGTGAAATCCGGAAGCATCGCCAGGTAGTTCACGTTGCCGGACGCCTGCAGCGCGCTGACTTTCTCGACGAGGCCCGACAGGCCGCCCACCTGCGGCAGCGTGACCGCGAAGTAGGCGGCGGCGATGACCGAGCCCATCATGAGAAAAAACTGGATCATGTCGATGACGAGCACGCCCCAGAGGCCGGAGTGCGCGGCGAAAACAACGTTCAGAAGCCCGACGGCGAGCAGCGTCTGCCAGCGCTCGAAACCGAACAGGACGCCCGCGATCTTGCAGGCGGCGAGATTGACGCTGGCCATGATGATGCAGTTGAAGAAGAAGCCGAGATAGAGGGCGCGGAAGCCGCGCACGGCGCTGGCGGCTTTGCCCGCGTAGCGGAGCTCGTAGAACTCAAGATCTGTCAGAACGCCTGACCGCCGCCAGAGCCGCGCGTAGAAGAACACGGTGGCGACGCCGGTCAGCGTGAAGGCCCACCACTGCCAGTTGCCGGCGACACCCTGCGTGCGGACGAAGTTGGTGACCAGGTTGGGCGTGTCGCTGGAGAAGGTGGTGGCGACCATGGAGAGTCCGGCCAGCCACCAGGGCACGGAACGGCCCGAGGCGAAGAACTCGGCCGTGTTCTTGCCGGAACGTTTGCCGAAGAAGAGAGCCGGAGCGAAGCAGATGAGAAGCGATCCGATGGCGATGAGCCAGTCCAGCGCAGTGAGGGTCATGCGAGTGCCCGAACGTTGAGCATAACGCAACGGGCGGCGCTGGTCGATCGAGCGGCTGACTCCGCCCGAAGGCGCTCAGAGAAGCTCGCGGATCTCCTGCGGAGAAAGGACGCGGACGTGTTCGCTTTTCAGGAAGAAATGGAGGCGGGCGGTCTGCTCGAGTTCTTCGGCGCGGTCGGCGGCTTCTTCGAGGGTCGCGCCGCAGGCTACGAGGCCGTGGTTCCGCAGCAGGAGCACGTTGGCGCGGGTGATGGCCGCGGCGATTTCTCCGGCGAGCGAAGGCGCGCCGGGGCGGTGGTACGAGACGACGGCGAGCGGATGGACGCGCATGAAATAGTACGGAGTCAGGGCGGGCAGAACGTCCGGTTCCGGGAGCTGCTCGAGACAGGAAAGAGCCGTGGCGTAAAACGAGTGCAGGTGCACGATGGCGTGCAGATCGGGGCGGGCGCGGTAGATGGCGAGGTGGAAGGGAAACTCCTTGGTGGGACGGTTCGCGTTGCGGGCTTCGCCATCGAGGCTGAGGCAGGCCAGGTCGGCGGGCGAGAGGTTCTCCAGAGAGCGCCCGGTCGGAGTCAGCCAGATTTCATCGCCTGCGCGGACGCTGAGGTTGCCAGTGGAGCCATGCGCGTAGCCGCGCCGGTACAGGGAGCGGGCGATGGAGCAGAGGATTTCGGGCAGCAGGGACATGGTCAGCTCTCCATGATTTCGAGGGCCAGGCGGAAGAATTCCGGGGGGCCGAAGTTGCCGGATTTCGGGACGAGCGAATAACCGGGCGGATCGAGGCTTGCGAGCACCGGAACGCCGGGAGAAAGCTCGCGCGCGACGGCAGCGGCGCGGAGTCCGATGGCGTCGATTACGGCGCCGGAGGTTTCGCCGCCGGCGACAGCGATGCGGCGCACATTGAGTTCCGCGGCGGCGCGCGCGGCGAGGGCGGCGAAGAGTTTCTCGACCGATTCCGCAGCCATCGGGGTTCGCGCATCGGGCGGCGAAGAGCTGGCCACCAGAGGAACGGCGCCATGATCGAAGGCAAGCGAAATGGCAGAAAGCAGCCTCTGGGTCTCCTGCCCGGGCGCGTCGAGCGCCGCCCGCGCGTCGACCGGAATGAGCAGCCCGCCGGACTGCTGCCAGTGCCGGATCTGGCGCAATGTGGCCTCGGAGCACGAGCCGGCCAGCAGAAGAGCGCGGCCGCCGGCGTTGCGTGGAGCGGAGAGTGCGCCGGGCGTCCATCGGGTCCAGACGGACGGCAGGGCGGCGGTGATGCCGCTGCCTCCGGTGAGAACCCGGAGGGAGCGGCAGGCGCGGGCGAGCACGAGCAGGTCATCATCGAGAATCGCGTCGGCAAGCGCAATCTCAACTCCGTGCCGCTGGAGTTCAGCGATGCAGGAGCGCACGGCGGCGGGACCGCGGCGCACGGTTTCCAGGGGGATCAGGCCCACGCGGCGCGCCGTCTGTTTCTGGAGGTGACGGACCAGGTTCGAGTCGCGCATGGGCGTGATGGGGTGATCCCGCATTGGCGATTCAGAGAGCAGCACGCCATGCACGAAGAGATGGCCGCGGTATTGCGTGCGGCCATTCACGGGAAGGGCGGGCGCGGCGATGGTGAAGGGTTCTCCGGCGAGCGTGAGCAGTTCCGAGCACAGCGGCCCGATGTTGCCGCGTTCGGTCGAATCGAATGTCGAGCAGTACTTCAGCTGCCACTGCCGAGGCCGCAGCGGAGACAGGGCATGGAACGTCTGGCGCAGAATGCTGCAGGCAAGATCCGGTTCGATCGAACGGATTTTCAGCGAAGCCACGACCGCATCCGGGGCCATGAGGCTGATCCTGTCAGCCGCAGATCCCGGACCGAACAGTTGCACCACGCGCGCGCCTGCGCGAACGAGCATCGAGGCGGCATCTGCGCCGCCCGTGTAATCATCAGCCAGAACGGCGAGACGGAGAGTGGAAGTCACTGCGCTTCACGTCCTTTCCTGCGGCGCCAGGCGAGCGCGGCAGCGGCGAAGGAACAGGGGTCCTGTTCGCCATTGATGGCGCGGAGCGTGGGCCGCAGGGCCGCGCGGGCCGTGGCCACGAAATTGCCGATCATGTTCATGGGTCCCGGCAGAGCTGCGGCCGCGAAGAGGAAGCGGAACGCAGCTGTCCAGCCAGCCTGCCGGCGCGTCAACGACGCTGAAGGGGCTGAGCACGAAGCCCCTCCGCACAGCGGAAAGGCCCGGCGCGGCCGGGATGCCGTTCCCCGCGCCGCTGACGCAGGCTCGGCCGGCGTGCGTGGCGAGGGACAGCAGAAGCATTGCTGCAAGGTTCGCCGCATGGCTCAAGACAGGGCTCCGTCGAGGACTCTGCGCGGAGTGTCCCAGAGGATCTGGCGGCGCTCCGTTTCCGAAATGCGGAGATCCGTGATTTTCCGGAGCTCGGTCTGCCGGGACTCGGGCAGGTCCGAACCGATCATCAGCCTCGATGCAGGAACGTGGCGCAGGACCTCGTGCACCTGCGCAGGCGTGAGTGTGGAGAGTTCGAGACAAATGTTCGGGCAGACGGTGGCGGCGACGATGGCTTCCAGACAGAAGGCCTGACCACCCGCGTGCGCCAGAACGACGGGCATTTCAGGAAAGCGGCGCGCGACAGGAATGAAGAGCGAAGGAAGAGCATAAGGAGCGCCGTTGCCGGTGTGGCAGATAAGAGCAAGGCCGAGCCCCGCGGCGAGAGAGGCGAGCTCGAAAAATTCATCGCCGAGAGGGGAAAGGGGCTGGTATTGGGGCTGGAATTTCAGAGCCCGGAAACCAAACGACGAGACGACGCGGCGCAATTCCTCGCGCGTCTCGTGTTCGGGGAGGAATGCGGGAAGGGATGCGGCGCCGCTGAAGCGGTCCGGGTGAGCCAGGACGGCAGCACCGATGAGGTCATGGGCCTGGCGGAAATCATCGACGACCGGATAGGGAATCAGCAAAGAGCGCTCGATTCCTTCGTCGTCCATGTCTCTCAGGATCTGCTCCGGGCTGTACTGACGGCCGTTGTGGCGGGCCCGGCCCGGATGGACATGCGTGTCATAGACCGGAAAGCCGTTGATCATCTGGAAGGCTCCATCGCCTCGAGAATGGCGTCCGTGAGAGCGGAGGATGTCAAAGTTCCGCCCAGGTCCGGCGTCGCACGGGCTGGATCGGAAAGCACCGCAGCGACGGCCTGGCGGACAGTCTCCGCAGCCCTCCGGCACAGCCGTGAGCCGAGCCAGTCGAGCATCATGGCTGCAGAAAGGATGGCCGCGACCGGATTGGCGATTCCCTTCCCTGCGATGTCAGGCGCCGAGCCGTGAACGGGCTGGAAAACAGCGTGCCGTTCTCCAAAGTCGGCTGAAGGGGCGACGCCCATGCCACCGACGAGCGCCGCAGCCAGATCGGAGAGGATATCGCCGAACATATTTTCGGTGACGATGACGTCGAAATCCCCGGGCCGGCGCACGAGCGCGAGGGCGGCAGCATCGACGTAGAGCCGGGCGGTGCGCACATCGGGATATTCTTCGCTGATTTCGTCGAAGATGCGGCGGAAAAACGCCATCGAAGGCAGCACATTCGCTTTGTCGACCAGAGTGACATGGCGGCGGCGCTGCTGCGCGAGCGCAAACGCGAAACGGAAGAGCCGCACCGATGCTGGGCGCGTGATGCGCATTTCGTCGACGACAGCGTCCGCGTCCGCGGGCCATTGACGCCTGCGGGCGGAAAAAAGACCCTCAGTGCTCTCGCGGACGAGGACAAGATCGATGGCGCCGGCCGCCAGTCCGCGCAGCGGACTGTGCGCGGGGTGGAAGAGATGCACGGGACGGACGCCAGCGTACAGGCCGAGCCGTTCGCGCAGGTCGATTTGAGGAACGATCTCCGTTCCGCCCGGACCGCGGACGTCCGGCAGCCCCATGGCGCCGAGCAGAATGGCATCGCAGCCCGACACGCGTTCAAAGACGCTCTCCGGGAACGGATCTCCCGAGCGCAGGAACTCTGCGGCGCCGATCGCGTACTCCTCCCGGTCGAACCGGAGGTCCGGAAAAAGCGCTTCGATTTTATGCAGAATGCGCCAGGTTTCTCCGATGACTTCCGGACCTATGCCGTCGCCGGGAAGGCTGGCGATCCTCCAGGTTTCAGTCCCCATATTCCTCCATGGCGACAACTCTGCGCGAGGCGGCCGATTCGTAGCAGGCCTCGACGAGATGCACGGTGCGCAGGTAGGATCGGCCTTCCGATTCGCAGGGCTCCCCGCTCAACAGGCAGCCGAGGGCGTGCCGCTGGAATGCGAAGACGCTATCGCCCCTGTAGCCCGTTTCCGGCACCGGATAGACATGGGGCTCCGGCTGCGCACCGTGCGGCCGCACGAACAGCCTGCCCCAGCCGTCCATGCCCAGGACCGCCGCCTCGCCCTCGCAGCGCAGATCTCCGAATGCGGGGGGCGGCGGCACAGGACCGCTAATGCGGTTGGCGTCGATCAGTCCGGCGGCGCCCGAGCGGAAATGGAGGTGAATCCAGGCGGCATCTTCGCCGGCGATGACCGGATTCAGCCGCGCGGTTTCACAGTAAACGGAATCGATTTCTCCAAGCAGGAACCGGAACGTATCGAGGAAGTGAACCAGTGTTTCGTAGACGAGCAGCCGGGGCATGGAGCGGAAGTAGGGCTGCACGGCATAGGGCTCGGGTCCGCGCCCGTCGCCGGTGCGTAACAGGAAGAAGAGCTGGAAAGGCCGCCCGAACGCGCCCTGATCGAGCAGGCGCCGGATCTCCCGGTACCAGGGCTGCCAGCGCCAGTTTTCATGAATCAGAAGCCGGATGCCCGCGCGTCCGGCCAGTTGGACCATCTCGCGGCACTCATCAAGCGACGGCGCCATGGGCTTCTGGCAGATGACATTCACGCCATGTGAAGCGGCGAGCGCGGCCAGGGGCAAATGGGTGTCCGGCCGCGTGATGATGTCGAGGAAGTCCGGTTTTTCGGCCCGCAGCATTTCTTCCACTGCAGAATAGGCGCGCGGGATCCCGAAGCGCTGCGCAAGGTGACGCGCGCGATGCAGGTCGGGATCGGCGACGGCCACGATTTCAGCTTCAGGAATCCTCCGCCAGGCTTCTGCATGGAACTGGGCGAAATAGCCGGCGCCTGCAATGGCGCCGCGGACAGGCGGATGCATCATGCTGGCCTCGCATCCAGCATACTGGCCGGGCGGCGGCAGCCATTAGAAGGAAACTTTCGCGGATTTGTCCGATCCTGCCCGCCGCCGCAGTTCGCGCGGAGGAATTCCGAAATAAGCCTTGAAGCGCCGGTCGAAATAGCTCTGATCGCAGAAGCCGCACTGTTCTGCAATCTCTCCGACCGGAAGGGGCGTTTCGCGCAGAAGCCTGTAGGCCTCGCGGAGCCGGATCTGATTGAGGTACTCGACGAACGTGCTTCCCGTGGCCTGGCGGAAGCGGCGCATGAAACGGGCTTCGCTGAGACCCACGATGCGGGCGGCTTCCGCCACGGAGATTTTGCGCGAGTAGTTCTGCTCAAGCCATCGCAGGAGGGGAACCAGGCGGTCGACCTGAGGAAGAGCGGGCGAGGGCGGCGCAGGCGGCAGAAGCGTGCCGAGCGAATCCAGCAGCTCAAGCAGCAGCAGCTTGATGCGGGATTGCGAGACGCCGCGGCTTCCTGCTGACATCGCCTGTTCGATGAGGCGGACCAGCGCCGTGCGGCCGCCAGAGGCGCGGACGGCAGCGGCAGGCAGGCGGGGGCTGGCTCCGCGCCGGACGGCATGGAAGATCGACAAAAAGCCGTGGTCGCAGGGAAAAGCGGCAAATCCGGCGACGAGCCGCGGCTCGAACGTCACCACGATGGCCCGCCTCTGCCCACCGCGGAACTTCCAGATGGCATGCAGACGGAGATTGTCGACGACAAGAATGTCGCCTGCCCTGAAGGGCACGATCGACTCGCCAATACGGAACTCGCCCGCGCCGGCGACGGGGCAGAAGAGCTCGAGGCGTTCATGCCACGAGAGCGGCACTCCCGTTTCAATCACGGGGAACTCGAAGGCATGGATCGCCAGGGGAAAATGCGGGTCGAGCTCGAGCGGGTAGCGGCGTTCGCCGTCGACGCGGAAGATGAGATGGAAAGGAACAAAAGCCAGGGAATCCGGCAGGCGGGATGTCATGAGCGCCGGAGGAAGCGGGGTGCGGCCGCGGCTCGCGCCGCACCCCCTGAAATCACGCGCCGTAAATCCTGCGGAAGTTGGCGAGGCACTTCTCCACCGCCTCGTATGGCGGCAGGTCGTGGCCTTCCTGTTCGATCAGGTAGAACTCCACTCCGCCGACGGACTCTGCAGCCTTGAAAATGTCTTTCCAGGGAGAGTCGCCTTCGCCGAACAGGACGCGATAGCCCCTGTCCTTCGACCATTCCTTGCAATGAATGGACTGCAGGCGTCCGGGATTCGAGCGGATCCACGCCACGGGATCGTTGCCCGTCTCGACGCAGGTGCCTACGTCGAGCTGGAGGACGACCGATTTCGGCGTGTTTTTCGCGAGAATCTCGAGCGGTTTCTGACCCTCCACCGGCCGCCATTCGATCTGGTGGTTGTGGAATCCGACGGCGCAGCCGGCCTTGCGCGCAATTTCGTCGGCTTTCGTAAGAACATCGGCGACTTTCTTCCACCCGTCGACCGTGGGCTCCACCTTGCCGGCGCTGGCCATGACGATGTACTTGCTGCCGAGCGCTTTGTTCCACTCGATCGTCTTCTCCATGTTCTCCGGCAGGAGATTGTTGGGGCCGTTGTGCGTGGAGAGGCACTTGACGTTCAGGTCATCGAGCAGCTTGCGCATCTCCTTCAGCTGCTCCATGGTCCAGCCGATGTACGGGCCGTAAAACTCGACGCACTGGTAGCCCATTCTGGCGACGGTTTTGACGGGCGTGAAGATGTCCTTCGCCATCTCCTGACGGACGGAGTACATTTCAATGCCGACCAGCGGCCGGGCTGCGCCCAGCGCAGGCAGCGCCGCGGCTGCGCCTGCGGCGGCGACAAAGGAACGGCGTGTCAGATTCTGCTTCTGCATGACGTAGATGACGATATCACAGTGCCTGCGGTTGCGGAGCGGGGACGGGCTTCATATGAATGCCGGACGGCCCCATGCCCGAACCCGGCTTGCCGCAGGAGTGCGAGCTTACTGCTGTTTCGGCAACAGCGACAGCACGGCTTCCGTCGGGCTGGGGATGACATGCGCCGCGATGAGCTTGCCGAGGCCATCCACTTTCGCCTTGCCCGCTTCGACGGCGGCGCGGACAGCGGCGACGTCGCCTTTGATCACGACCGTGATGTAGCCGCCGCCGAGCTTCTCGCGCGCGAG
>Ga0209381_1004066_pt1 | contig 13773 bp, 12 predicted proteins | sample DewCreD2012metaG_FD_184111 | JGI IMG/M metagenome (GOLD analysis project Ga0209381, IMG submission 184111) | Hot spring sediment bacterial and archeal communities from British Columbia, Canada, to study Microbial Dark Matter (Phase II) - Dewar... ...
TACAGAAAAAAGTGCACAATATATTCCATTTTGGGTGTATATATGCACTTTTTAGCGGGAGGAGGTGCATATATAAACGAGTTAGGCGTAATGCGCAACATAGATTTAGTATTGAGCAAGAGTATGCTTTATTTTATAAAGGAGAGTTGAGATGAATAACTTAGCTTTCATCAAACGAGATTCATTATTGACCTACTACGCCCTAACATTTACCATATCATGGGGCGGTATATTCCTGGTCATTGGCGGACCTGGCGGTATTCCGGGTACTCCGGATCAATTCCAGAGGCTGCTCCCGTTCGTGGTTCTGGCTATGCTTGCCGGGCCAAGCATAGCCGGTCTAATATTGACCGGACTGGTCGAGGGAAGGTTAGGTTTTCGAAAGTTACTCTCCAGGCTGCTCCAGTGGCAGGTGGGTGCTTATTGGTACGCTTTTGCGGTCCTCACCGCCCCGCTTGTAATGATGGTGATTCCCCTTACCCTCTCATCCCTCTTACCAGAGCTCGTCCCCGGCATAATTACCAAGAGTGACAGAAGTTCCCTTCTGTTGATGGGTATTACGGCGGGGTTGATGGCAGGCATCTTTGAGGAGCTCGGTTGGACAGGATTCGTCATCCCCAGGCTAAGGCTCCGATATGGAGTCTTTACTACCGGACTCATAGTGGGCTCCCTATGGGGAGCGTGGCACATCCTTGTGAACTTCTGGTCAAGCGGCAGTTCCTCAGGAGTACTTTCTCTGGACCTCTTACTGCACTCGGTTATCTTCTCTATGGGAATACTACCGGCCTACAGAGTACTCATGGTGTGGGTCTACGATCATACCGGAAGCCTCCTGATGTCAATGCTCATGCATTTAAGTCTTACAGCGAGTAATGTGATCCTTGTACCACTGGTGATAACGGGGTTCATCGGCTTGACCTGGTCCGTCGTAATTGCTGCAATGTTGTGGCTCATTGTTATGGCTGTTACCGTAGCCAACAGCGGTAGGCTCTCAAGTTAGCACTGTTAAGATAAATATGGAGGAAAGATTATGAAAATAAAAAAACTTATTGGAAGCGGCGAAAAAATTGGACTACTTACATTACCGTTTTTGATAATTGGTTTAATATTAAATATTATGTTTCCATCCCTATTCAGTGTAGGTGGCCCACCAATTGTTTTAAAGATAATTTCTATTATTATTCTAATACCTGGGGTTATGAATTGGGCATGGTCAGTAGTTCTCATATTAACAAAAATACCTCGAAAAGAACTAATAACAAATGGACCTTATTCTTTGGTTAAACATCCATTATATACAGGTGTGGCTTTACTTGTGCTTCCATGGATCGGGTTTCTTTTCAACACATGGTTAGGAGTTATAATTGGAATCGTCGTATACATTGGATCAAGGGTTTTTTCGTCTGAAGAAGAAGAAATATTGTCAGAGACTTATGGTTCTGCCTGGGAAGATTACTGCAATAAAGTAAAAATCCCTTGGCTATAAATTAAGATCAAATCTATAATTTGGGCCAAGATGCAACGGTTACCGTGTCTAAATTTGCACTACGCCTAACAGAGAATTCCCAAAATCTGAGATAATATGAATGTAGGTAATCAGACTTCGGGAATTCTCAGGACGTTGTGTGCAAGCGTGGCAAGACACAGGAAACTTTAACGTATTACTAATCTAATATTCTTAATTAACTCAAGTTTTATAAACTTTAATTCAGAGGAGGCTACTATGAAAACTATTTTCTTCATTACGATGGTTTTGTTCTTTTTTCCAGGTTATTCCAATCCTGTACCTATACTATTGACTCCTCAGGATCAGGATACTACTAAAAAAGAAATCAGAGAAGCTGTAAAATTAATTTGTCAAAGCCTTGAAAAAATGGATGTTGAAGCTCTCTTCCAATCATTTTCGGACTCCTCTGACTTTTTTACCACAGATGGTTCGATGATAAATTTGCAGGCATTTAAGAATCATAATGATGCATGGTTTAATTCACTTTCCGATCTGAAAGTCACAACCATCAGTGAATATTACAGATTTCTGCCAGGCAACACCGTAATCTGCGGTTGGACGGGTAAGTTCGAGATGACTCTAAAGTCAGGTGAGCAGTTAAAAATTAACAAGTTTGGAATTACGTATATTTTCAGAAAAATCGATAATAAATGGAAGGTGATTCACCAGCATTCATCTGCATTACCGCCATCGCAATGATTCCAAAATTCTAAATGCAATCCCACAAATTAAAACGCCAGCACACAACAGCGTGTATAAGCCATTGCTGGCAGCGGGTTGCGGTGGTTATCACACTTGGTTAAGCCTTGGTAACTCGACAACAATGCGCTTTGAATCACGCAACGGCTCATACACGCGGACGTTATAGCCAATGGTAAGACGACCGAACCGTAACATAAAAACAAACAGACAATGACAATAAAAGAAGCGATTCTAAAAAGCCTTGACGAAATCAACAACTTGGCAACGTATATGGACGTTTACAACCATATCGTCAAAAACAATTACTACGACTTCGGGACAGCTAAAACTCCAGCTTCAACAATATCTGCATTGTTGGGCGAATTTATTCGTAACGGTGACACAAGAGTAAAACGAATAAAACAAGAAGGCGGAACTTACTCCTACTACTTGACAAAAAACGAACAAAATATAGAAATTGAAATTTTAAGCAGTGCGACAGAAACTAAATCAGAAAAAGTTACTAAAGTTGACAAAGCGAAAACATTTGATGAGAGAGATTTGCATAAACTTTTAAGCAGTTATTTGAAAAACACAGGAACTTACTCCAAGACAATTTTTCACGAACACTCTATCGGAAAGGACAACAACCAAATTTGGACACACCCAGATATGGTCGGAATTAAGTTTTTGAACTTGCAGACCAAAGCAAGTCAAAATTTTTTAAAATCAATCAATCGTATAGACACGTTTAAAATCAGTTCGTATGAATTGAAAAAGGAAATCAACAGCGACAGCGAACTTAAAAAAGCTTTCTTTCAGGCAGTTTCAAATTCAAGTTGGGCGAATTACGGTTATTTAGTTGCCTTTGAGTTCAGCGACAGTTTGAACGAAGAAATGGCAAGACTTAACCAATCCTTTGGAATTGGTATAATTGAACTGAACGCTAACCCTTATCAAAGCAAAATTCTTTTTCCTGCCGCATATCGCGACTTGGACTTTAAAACCATTGACAAACTCTGCAAAATCAACAAGGAATTTGAAAAGTTTATTGAGCTAACAGAGAAGCTTATGACAGCGAGTGAAAAATATGTTTCGGGTGCAGAAAAAGAACTTGACGAATTTTGTGACGAGTACTTTGTAAACGACACAGAAGTAGAAAAATATTGCAAAGACAAACACATACCAATAGAATAAGAATGACAAGAACCACCGGCTATAACACGGGTTTTGCGTCAGGCGGGGTGACGTGTCCTGCACCTGCGGGATTCAGTGCTGGTTGATCCCGAAATCTTTCGGGATGCTCCGAAACCCGCCCGAACGTGATACACTGAACTTGATGAAGTGCAAAGCCCGAAAACGTTGGTGGTAATACTTTTGCTGCGGCTAAAAACTGATGGAAAAGAAGAACGATTTTTGCTATATTTGCAAGTATGAAAGAATTATCAAAACATATAGAACAAATAAAAAGACTTTGCTCTCTTTACAAAGTAAAGGCTCTATTTGCTTTTGGTTCCGTAACAACAGACAAATTTCGAACAGACAGTGACATTGACTTAATTGTTGAAATTGAAGAAAAAGACCCTATCTCCTACTCTGAAAGCTACTTTAATTTTAAATTTCAGTTAGAGCAGCTTCTTCAAAGACAAATTGACCTATTGGAACAAAAGGCAATTAAGAATCCTTATTTGAAAGAACAAATTGAAAAAACAAAAGTCTTAATCTATGGAAGTTGAAATTAAGACTTGGCTAGCTGACATTAAACAAGCTATTACTTAAATAAATCTTTTCCTGCCTGACAAAAAAGACTTCTACGCATTTCAACATGACTTGAAGACAAAAAGAGCCATAGAACGAAATATTGAAATAATCGGGGAAGCTGTTAACAGAATTATTAAAGCTAATCCTGAATTTCCAATTACTAATTCTCGAAAAATCATTGACACGAGAAACAGAATAATCCACGGTTATGACAGCGTTTCCGAAGATATTATTTGGGCTATTGTAGTTAAAGAATTAGGGAATTTAGAAAAAGAAGTAGACGACTTATTGAATAAATAAAGCACTACCACCAACAGCGTATACCCGCAAGTGGGGGTCTTGGTACATTTTGTAACTTCATTACTTTCTATTATCTTGACTACTCGGTGGAAAGAAACACTGCAAATCAGCCCCACCTGCGTGTATGCGCAAACCGTTAGCGGTCATTGTAAGAACACTGACAACACGGAAAAATAATTAAATAAATTAACAAGCATACATTATGACCGAAGAACTTTTATATAGCATGCCTCAGTGGATTATCGGGCTTGTTACACTTGTTCTATTAATTCTTGCAGTAGAAATTGGTTACTGGATTGGACGAATAGCCAAAGTTGAAATGACACAGCCGATGAAAAATCAGATTTCAACTATACAGACAGCCATACTGACCATATTTACATTCCTACTCGGTTTTACATTTGCTATGGCACTTTCTCGTTTCGACAACAGAAAACAAATGGTAGTGAAGGAATCAAACGCTATTGGAACTGCTGTATTAAGGTCCAAACTTTTACCCGAAAACCAACGAGCCAAAATGATAGAACTATTCAAGCAATATGTAAATGTGGAATTCAGTATAACGTCAAGAGCAAATGTTCCGCTAAAAGAAAGGAAAGAACAAAATCAGGAAGCAAAAAGACTTCAAACATTAATGTGGGATGAAGCATTTGCAGCTACAGAAAATAACCCACTATCTGTTCCGGCAGGACTATTTGCAACATCCATTAACCAACTTATTGACATAAAAACTGAAAGAGACATTGCCATATCAAATCACGTCCCTGAGATAGTTTTACTTGGACTTCTACTTTTTGCCGCGTTAGCTATTGGCATACTTGGTTACGGTAACGGACTGGCTGCGACCCATGCTCGTTATCCTGCAATAATCTTATGCATAGTAATTACAATTTCATTCATACTTATCATTGACCTTGACAGACCCAATCGTGGACTTACAAAAGTTAGCCAGGAAAGTATGGTTGACTTAATGACAATTATTAATCAGGTAAGTAAATAATGAATTGAAGAATGACACCTGACTATGACAAAAAAGAACAACGAACCGCTAACACGGGTTTTGCGTCAGGCGGGGTGCTGCTTCGACAAGCTCAGCATAACACGTGCAAACTTGGGGCTTTGTGTCCCGCTATGCGGGCCTCAGTGCTGGTTGATCCCTAAATCTTTAGGGATGCTCCGAAACCCACCCGAACGTGATACACTGAACTTGATGAAGTGCAAAGCCCGAAAACGTTAGCGGCAAGTATAGAAGACAAGACAATAACTTAAAATGAGTACAAATGAAAACAGAAGATTTTAAATTTTTGGTTGAACAAGCAATTAAAGCACCATCAGGACATAACACACAACCCTGGAAATTTGAAAATACTGATGATGGTATAATTATTCATCCCGATTTTTCAAGAGCTTTACCTGTGGTTGACAAAGACAATCATGCTTTATACATTAGTTTGGGTTGTGCTATTGAAAATATCATTATTTCCGCTTCGGTAAAAGGTCTTGAAAGCAAAATTTATTATCCTGAGGACGCAAAAGGAAGTATTATGATTTTGTTTAATAGTGCCAATGCGTCAAATGTTAAGACAGATCCATTATTTGAATCCATTACCTCAAGACAAGTAAACAGAAGTAAATATTCAGACAAAATAGTTTCAAACGAAGATTTGCAAATGCTTAATTCATCATTCAAATTTCAAGGAATTTCTCTTCTTCTTTTAAATGGCAAAACGTCCTTTGCTAATGTAATTCCATTAATTATAGAAGGTAACAATCTTCAATTTAACAATAAGCAATTTGTAAACGAACTTACAAGTTGGTTTCGCTATTCAAAAAGCGAAGCTGAAAAAACTAAGGATGGTTTATGGACGGCTGCGATGGGTCTGCCTAATATGGGTAAACTCATTGGCAATATGGTGATGAAAAATTTTGTTCCAGCTAAAAGTGAAGCCAAACGAATACAAGATATTTTAGAGCATACACAAGGGCTTGCCATATTCATTAGCGATAAAGATGATGTTGCTTCATGGATAAATATTGGACGAGCCTTTCAGCGTTTTGGATTAACTGCAACAAAACTGGGAATAAGTCATGCCCATCTTAATATGCCTTGCGAAGAAGTTACAGTAAGGCAAAAACTTGCAAAAGCCTTAGATGTTGAAGGTAGCCACCCTTTACTTTTAATCAGATATGGTTATGCCGAAAAAAAGATGCCCTATTCTTACCGAAGAAATTTTGAAGACGTCGTACTAAATAAATAATCTTATGAAATACGTTTTTATAATTATCATTTTTATACACGGACTAATTCACCTGCTTGGGTTTTTAAAAGGCTTTGGTTTTAAGGAAGTGAAAGAATTAACTCTGCCTATATCAAAACCAATGGGAATTGTTTGGTTGTCAACAACAATACTTTTTTTGGCTTATGGTATTTCTTTCATAGTGAATTCAAAATATTCATGGTTACTTGGGTTCTTAGCTGTGGTAATTTCCCAAATTCTTATCATCCTATTTTGGAAAGATGCAAAATTTGGTACGATTCCCAATATTATCATATTAATTGTATCAGTCATTTCATTTGGTTATTACAATTTTCAAAGACTTGTTCAGCAAGAGACAATTCATTTACTGAGTCAGAATAAAACATCTGAAAAAAGAATTATCACTGAAAACGATATTCAGCATCTACCACTGCCTGTAAGGAATTGGCTCAATCATTCCGGAGTGATTGGAAAACCCTACATTTATTTAGGCAAAGTTTTACAAAAGGCTGAAATGAAAATGAAACCCGAGCAGGAAAATTGGATGAATGCTACAGCTATACAATATACCACTATTGAAATCCCAGCATTTATTTGGACTGTAGATGTGAAAATGAATAGCTTTCTTAAATTTCAAGGAAGAGATAAATTTGAAGACGGCAAAGGGAAAATGCTAATTAAAATACACTCACTAATAAACGTAGTAAATGAAACAGGAGAAAAATTGGATGAAGGATCTATACAAAGGTATTTAGGAGAAATGGTATGGTTTCCATCACTGGCGTTAAGTCCCTACATCAGTTGGGAGCAAATAGATAGCCTAACAGCAAAAGCAACAATGACTTATAAGGGTACTTCGGGTAGCGGAACATTTTATTTTAACCCGGAAGGAGATTTTATAAAATTTTCTGCGATGCGTTATATGGGCAATAACCCTGATGCTAAAAGACACGAATGGCTTCTACTTGTTGAAGAACATAAGTCTTTTGAAGGCATAAAAGTTCCATCTAAAATGACTGCAACATGGAAGCTTGATAGTAAAGATTGGACATGGATAAAATTAGAAATAACAGAAATTAAATACAATGAAAATGTCAACCACTAACACGGGTTTTGCGTCAGGCGGGGTGCTGCTTCGACAAGCTCAGCATAACACGTGCAAACTTGGGGTTTTGTGTCCCGCTATGCGGGATTCAGTGCTGGTTGATCCCGAAATCTTTCGGGATGCTCCGAAACCCGCCCGAACATGATACACTGAACTTGATGAAGTGCAAAGCCCGAAAACGTTGGCTGCAAGTCATTGCAAAATCTAACTGATAGTCTGTTAATCATAAATTAAAAATAAAAACTTAAGCAAATGAAAACAATCTTGACCCTTCTATCATTTATTGTGTTTAGTATGCAATTAAATGCACAGTTTACTCTTTCTCTTAAAGGTAAAGATCCAAAATCAGGACAAACGCTTGAACTAAAAGAAATTAGTAGTAAAGAAGGTTTTGGACAAGCTTTAATTTTGAAGGGTGGCGAACTGAAAAGCGTTGGATTAAATGAAATAAAAAAAATAGATTACGAAATAAATAACCTTAAAGACTTTTGGCAGAATCAAGCCGTAAAAAATGAAGTTTATGAAAACTTATTAAAATATGGGTTTCAATATGATTTAAGGAGAGATTGGGAAGAAGAGGCACTTAAATATTTAAATGAGCTTGAACAAAATAATTTAACATTCGAGGACAGCTACCTAGAAAACTATCTATATTCTTTAACCTATAAGTTATATCCAGGATCCATTAACGATGGAAGGCCTGGAATTTTGAATGTCAAATTAATGATAGATAATGCACCAAATGCGTTCATATTTCCAAGTGGTACAATGATTTTAACGACCGGACTACTTTCTACTATCAACTCTGAAGAAGAGCTTATTGCAATAATGGCACATGAAGTTTCTCATTTTGTTTTAGACCATTCAACCATTAATATTAATAAAGCAATCCAGCGCCAAAAAAATGCTGAATTTTGGGCAGCTTTCGTTACAGGCCTGGCAGCAGCAACAGAACTATATGCCTCCTCAAGAAATGAGTATTATGTCCCTGGAGCATTGACCTACAGCACTGCAATTTTATCCTTTAATTTAGCATCGGCATTTACCGAGAGACTTGGATTAAAATATTCAAGAGATCAAGAAATAGCTGCTGACAAATGTGCTGTTGAACTTTTAAAATACCTAAAAATAGATCCTACAGCCTTATCTTCAGCCCTCGCAAAAATAAAAGATTATTGTATTGTAACTGGAAATTATTACGCATTAACTGGCAATGGCTCCCATCCTAATATATCCGAAAGAATTAGTCTAATTGGGAAACCTAATTTATTCACGTCCTCAACGTATGATAAACTAATATCATTTGTAAACACTACAAATGCAATCAATGAATTTAATAATAAACATTTTATTGCATGTCAAAACTTAGTGAACAGAAATATCAATGCAGGAGTGCCTACTGAAGATGATTATGTCTTAAAAGCAATGACAAATCTATATCTATATGACAATCTTGAAAAAAATTTAGAAAGTCTTGAATTAATCAACAAAGCAAAAAATTTGAATGTCGCACCTACGATCAACATCCATAAACAAGAAGCTTTAGTTTTAATTCGTTTAAATAAAAACACTGAAGCGTTGATTGCTCTGAAAACTTATAGTGATAAATTAGACCAAGCATTAAATGATATAGAAAGTATTAAAAATGAAAATTCTTGGTTCTTAGCCAAGCAGTATTTAGAAGATGAAAAAACCTGGACTTCAAAAATGACCTATAAAGTCAAAACAATGTAATACAGTAGTTAACACAAACGGTAAAATTAATAATCTCGTCATGGTTTTGGCAAGACTTAAACCTTACTCGCAATGACTATAATACTCCATTGAATTAAGACCACTATAATACTCCCCTGAATTAAGACCACTGGTTAAGTTTAAATTTGTTAATTTTAAACCAGTGTATTATAAAATCACAAAGACAAAAACATTATCTTCGCTGAACTCGGACAGTAAGATACTCTCGGTTTAAGTGACTTTAAGGCGAAAGTAGCTATTGAAGCATTACAGGAACGGGAATCCATAAGTGAGCTTTCCCAGAAGTATGGGATCCATCCCAACATGATATCACGCTGGAAGAAGGAGTTTCTGGATCGGGCACCGGAGCTTTTTGACAAACCTGGCCAGGATAAGAAAGGAGAGGTTGATATTGAGAAATTATGTGCAAAGATCATGCAATTACAGATGGAGCGGGAGTTTTAAAAAAAAACGTAAAGAAGTTGGGTTAGTAAGTGAGCGACCTGGTATGGTTAACCGGGACAGGACAGACAGTTTACCTGTCATGAATGGATTGAGTTTCTTGAGAAGGAACAGATAGAGATTAGCATGGATGGCAAAGGTAAAGCCATTGATAACATCTTTATCGAAAGGTTCTGGCGCTCCGTAAGATATGACTATGTTTACATTAAAATTTCTTCCGATGGGCTGGAACTTTATCAAGGTGTAAAAGAGTAACATTGATTATGACAATAACCGGCAATATCATCAGGGTATTGGTCGAAAGTATCCGGCAAGCCTCTGTAAGTCCGTGGCATGATATCAACAGAAATTGAACATGATATCAAAAGAAAAAGCAGGCAAAAAAGAAAATGTGTTAATAACCAGAATAACTCTTCGAGTTATTTCCGGTTATCAACGTGATCATAATAATAAAAAAAATTATATTTTTATAACCTGTGGTTGAAAAATGGGGAGTATTAAAATTCGCACTTTTTGGCAGTAGGGGTGCAAATATTTACAAAACAGAAAACATACTGGAAACAACAAACAATAGGTAAATGGACAGAAATAAACAATTAGAGTATTGCAAAAAATGTACCAAGCGTAAATTTGACCTTAAGCAAGGATTAATTTGCAGCTTGACTAACCAGAAAGCTGATTTTGAAAATGAATGCGAACATTTTGAAATCGATAAAATAAAAATATCAGCTGAGATTGAAAAACAAAAGGCAGTAAGGAAAAGTAAAATTTCATTCGGATTTTCACCAAAACAGATTGATAACCTGCCTGTTACTGAATTAAACAAAAAACAATTATATGTATTGGCATTTGAGACTGCAAAGAAGTTAAACTGGAACATTGGCTTTTTAAGTGAATCGGGATTTGTTGCTTACACAAAAATGTCACTGTTCTCATGGGGTGAAGAAATTCAAATAAAAATTGAAGTTGGAAATATTAATATAAAAAGCGAGTGCACTGGAAGTCAAATCGTAGATTGGGGAAAGAACAGAAAAAACATCGATTTATTTTTGGCATCCTTCCAAAAATCCAGAGAGAATATTGATAACCTGAACATTGAAGAGCAATATTCTGAGTTATCGAAAAAATTTCTTAATGCCGAGGAAGATATTATAAAACCACCTTTAAATAAAAAAGAAAAAGTCTTTGATATTATTTCTCTGATAACTCCGACAAAAGGATTTGTGGTTACACCGATCATTGTAGTTTTAAATATCTTGGTTTTTACCATAATGGCAATAAATGGAGTTAATTTATTAATGCCTTCCAATGAAAGTTTGCTTTTATGGGGTGCAAATTTTAGGCCATTAACTATACAGGGGGAATGGTGGAGATTATTCACAAGTATTTTTCTCCATATCGGAATACTCCATTTATTCATGAATATGTACGCGCTCTTATACATTGGGATGCTGCTCGAACCATATCTTGGCACCGGCCGATTTCTGTTTGCCTATTTGATTACCGGTATTTCAGGAAGTATAGCAAGCATATACTGGAACGATCTGATAATTAGCGCAGGAGCATCAGGGGTAATTTTTGGAATGTATGGGGTATTTCTAGCATTGCTAACAACACGATTTATTGAAGAGTCGGCTAGAAAATCTCTCCTGATTAGTATTGGAATTTTTGTTTTATACAATTTAGCCAATGGATTAAAAGGAGGTATTGACAATGCAGCTCATATAGGAGGCTTGTTAAGTGGTTTAATCATAGGTTATTCATACTATCCGGGCTTAAAAAAGCCGGATAAATTACTGAAACCATTAACAATTGGAATATTGGTATTGGTTTTCTCAATTGGTTCATTTGCCATTGTTAAAAATATCAAAAGTGATGTTGCTGATTATTTTAATGATATGCAATCGTTTGAACAAATGGAACAGAAGGCTCTTGGACTTTACCGATTACCACCAACTTCGACAGATCAGCAGTTTATTCTTGAGGTGGATAATGGGATTAAATACTGGGAAGAATGTCTGAAGATAATCGAAAAAGCAGATTCATATGATTTGCCAGACGATCTTCATTTAAGAAATGCACAAATAAAGGAATATTGCCATTTAAGAATAAGAAGTTATCAAACCATGCGCAAAGCCTTTATTGAGCATACCAATAAATATGACAATGAAATTTTTGACTTAAACAAGGCAATAGAAAAGATAATAAATGCGTTACGAAAGACAAAATAAAGACATTCGCCAGCAAAATGTTGTAGTAATTTAGGTTTCAGAGAGTATTTAAATGTGCTGCTTAGCAATAAGTTTCATTCAGGTTAATAGTGTTCAAGCCAATAATCCTTTACTACTAACAAACTCCACCGTTGGTAAATTAAATAAAGAAATCGATTAAAGACAGATTGAACAACAAAAGCGATAAAATAGAATACAAAAAAGTGGAGACCAGAAACCATATAAAAAAACGGGACATATTCCGAAAAGCCACATGAGTAAGAAGTAAAAAATTGAAAAACATGAAAAAGTATATTGTTAATTTCATGTTGTTTTTAATTGCATATATTATTTATTCAATAATCCATGAGGGAAGCCATGCAATTTTTGCTTCAATCTTTAATGAGTACTCTTCCTTTAAAATTTTACCTTACGGTTTTGAGGTTACATATAAAACCCTTGTTGAAAATAGGTCGGGGGTTAAATGGACCGTTATTTCAGGAATGCCAAATTTAATAACGCTTTTTATAGGTTATACTTTGTACTTAAATAGAAAATTCTTTCTAAATTTTAAAGGCAGAATACAGTATCTTTTATTATATGTTGCAATTTTGTTCATGATTGGCGACCCTTTTAATCTTTCCATAGGTCCCTTTATATGGGGAGGCGATATATTCGGTGTTACCACCGGTTTAGGCATTAATCAGTTTATTATTCAAAGTATTTTTCTTGTTATTTTATTGACTAACAGAGAATTAATTGTACGCAAACTTTTGCCAGAATTTTCAATAAGAACAAAACACTTACTATTAAGAAAATGGATTTAAACATTTTGAAAGGGGATATTTTGTGAATGGGGTTAATAAAATTATGGATGTATTAGTCAGACCAAATGAGCATCTCCAAAATATTTATTTCTATGTATCTGAAAACTCTGAAAAAACTGATCCTGCTTGGGTTCCTTTGCTTTTCCTGTGCTGGAAAAGAAAATACACCGGATAATAACAATCTATTATGGTACAGATATCCAGCAAAATATTGAAATTGCCAGGCCCTGCATTTAGGCAACGGGCATTTTGGCGCTTCTTTTTATGGAGGTATAGAAGAAGAGGTTTTTGCCATCTCGGAAAAGAGTTTCTGGACAGGCGGACCTGCCAATGGAAATTGGACCAAAGCTGGTGTTAATCCGAAAGCAAAAGAATCCCTTCCGCTAATTAGGGCAAAAATCCTTAACGGAGAAACTCGCATAGCTGATAGTTTGGTATCGAACAATTTTTTTGGTTCATCGGAACTTTTCGGTTATTTTACATCGGTTGGCAATTTATCTGTTAAATTTCTGAATCATGAAGCCCGGACAGATTATTATAAAAGAACCCTGGATCTTGAAAATTCCCTGGGCACGGTTGAATATGAAATGAACCAGACCAGATACAAAAGAGAGTATTTCTGCTCATATCCTGACCGTATACTGGCTATGCGTTTATCTGCGAATAGTCCCGGAAAAATCTCCTTTAACCTGAGAATGGATATTCTGCAGGATTCTTCTATCATTGAAATTTCTGATAATACCTATCAGGTAAAAGGGTTTATCAACGACAATCATCGCCCATTCAATGTGCTGATATTTATGAGGAATTATGGAGGGAAGGTTGGGAAAGACGGGGATTTTATAACGGTAAGAGGTTCAGATACAGTTGAGATTTACCTGACTGTTGCAACAGATTATGAGATGAAATATCCCGAATACACAGGCAC
>Ga0209381_1004071_pt1 | contig 13754 bp, 8 predicted proteins | sample DewCreD2012metaG_FD_184111 | JGI IMG/M metagenome (GOLD analysis project Ga0209381, IMG submission 184111) | Hot spring sediment bacterial and archeal communities from British Columbia, Canada, to study Microbial Dark Matter (Phase II) - Dewar... ...
CAGCCTGCCAGATCGCCCGCAGCCGCGTGGTCGCCTCGGGCTGCTCGGTCTTGGGCAGCTTGTCGATCACATTCATCGTCTTGTGGTTCGTGCAACGCTGTTGGGCCGAACGCGGGCTCTGTTCGTTCACGGCCGCCCACAACCCCAAGGCCCCATCCGCGATCCAACAGGCCGGCTCGTTCAGGCCGCGCTGCCGGCAGTCCTTCAGCAACTCGCTCCAGCTCTCGGCGCTCTCGCGATAGCCTTCCCGCAGTGCGATCAGGTGCTTCTGCCCCGTGGTATCCGCCCCGATCAGCACCATCAGGCAAGCCTTCTCCGTCCCCAGCCCGGCCTTCAGGTAGATCCCGTCCGCCCAGATGTACACGAACTGCCGGTCACTCAGGTCCTGCCGGTCGAACACCGTGTAGGCCGCCCGGAACTGCTGGGTCAGCCGGCTGATCGTGCTGGGCGACAGCGGCGCCTCCGAGCCGGCCAGCAGCCGCAGGGCCGGCTCGAAGTCCCGGGTCGCCAGCCCTTCGATGAACAGCCGCAGGAAGGTCTCGTCGATCGTGTCGCTGCGACGCTGGTACTTCCGCAGGATCTTCGATTCGAACGGCTCCTGCCCCGGCGGGATGTCGCGCACGCGCGGCACCTCCCGCGGGACCGTCCCGCTGCCCAGCGTCAGCCGCCGCGGCGTGGTCCCGTTGCGGTAACCGCGGAACCTTCGGCCCGCCACCTCGCCGCTGCGCTGGTAGCGATCGCGTTGGAGGTAGCCGTTCACCTCATCCTCCAGGGCCGCCAGCAGCATCTGCCGGGCTCCCGCCCGGGCCAGTTCCTCGACCTGGTCCCGGACCACCTGCCGAGCCTCCTGCTCCGCCTCGCCACCCCGCCGCTTGACGCTCGCCGCGTACCGTGCTGTAGTAGCCATCGGGCTCCTCCTGGGAAACGACCTTCGTTTCGAAACACACCAGCAGGATGCCCCGCCTTCTCAATTTCCACAAGATTTCCGGCTACCTCGTATGAGATTTCGGATGAACTGTGGGCCCGGATCGAGCCGTTGCTGCCCCAGCACGTGAACACGCACCCGTTCGGCGGCGGCAGGCCGCGGACGCCGGACCGGGTGTGCATGAACGCGATCTTCTTCGTGCTGCGGACGGGCTGTCAGTGGGGCGCCTTGGATGCGACGGGCATCTGCCCGCACTCGACAGCCCACGACCGCTTTCAGGAATGGGTGCAGGCGGGCCTGTTCTGGCAACTGTGGAGCGCGGGCCTGATGGAGTACGATGAACTGAAAGGGATCGACTGGTCGTGGGTGAGCGCCGACGGGGCGATGACCAAGGCCCCGCTGGCGGGGGGAAAAAACCGGTCCCAACCCCACGGATCGGGCCAAGAACGGCACCAAGCGAAGTCTGCTGACCGAGGCCGAGGGTGTGCCGATCGGTCTGGCCGTCGCCGGCGCGAACGTGAACGACTTCAAACTGTTGCGTGAGACGATCGAGAGCATCCCGGTTGAGCGGCCCCGGCCGAAGCCCGCCGCGCCGCAGGGCATGTGCTTGGACAAGGGGTACGATTACGGCGAAGTGCGTGAGTTGTTGCGAGAATTCGGGTTCACGGCGCACATCCGCTCGCGCGGCGAGGAGGCCCAGCGTCTGAAGCGCTCGGCCCGCTTCAAGGCTCGCCGCTGGGTCGTGGAGCGGACCCACAGTTGGATCAACCGATTCCGTGGAATCCTGATCCGTTGGAGCAAGAAGCCGGAAAAACACTATGGCCTGCTGCATTTCGCGCTCGCCATCATCACGCTTCGCGCTGCCGAGGTATTATCCGGATAGGCTCTAAGCGCCACGCCCTGGTCAACCGTCAACATGTCAAATTCGAACGTGTTCACCAAGGTGCACCTGACCGCGTTAAGCGGCAAGGGACCGAGCGTCTCGATCACTCTGTACCATAACTCGATCGCCGCCGTCAGCGAGTTGGAAACGACCGCCGGCTGCGGCTTCAACCTGGGCGAAGGTTGGTCGATGTCGTACAGCAGCCAGATCGTCCGCATCGACGCGACCACACTGCACCTGATCGAGGATGACGGCGCCGTGAACGTGTTCGTATTCGAGGATGGCGCCTGGAAAGCGCCACCGGGCGTGCATGATGTGTTGACCTACGATGCCGTCCTCGGATGGACCCTGCGCCGCAAGAACCAGTTCCAGCAGGGCTTTGATGGCGAGTCCGGACGCCTGCGATGGGTCCGCGACGGCGGTGGCAATCAGGTGACGGTGAATTACGACGGCTTCCCGCGCGTTTCGAGCGTGAGCGATGCGGCGGGTCGCTCGATCGTCTTCCTTTACGCCGGCGCCTACCTGACGGGAATCCGTGACGGCCTCGGCTCCACGTGGTCGTTCGAGCGCCAGATCGGCGATCGCCTCTCTAGGGTTTACGATCCAGCTTTTTCCGGACCGGGTCCGTTCCGCGAGTTCACCTACACGGAATCCGGCCGGTTCGAGTTCTTCAACGATCGGAACGGCAACGCATGGCGTTTCGACGGCAAGACGTTCGCGTTCAGCGTGTTCGATCCGCCACCGTTCCAGCTCGCGACCGCGCAGGTGTTTCTCTTTCCTGAGGATGTGCACAGCACGCCATATTCCGGGACATATTATGACCGGCGCGGCGGCGCGTGGACCTTTACGTTCGATGACGGCTCTCCGCTTGCGCGGACATTGAAGGGAGTTACCGATCCGCTTGGCTACACCGGGTTCCGCGTATTCGACGACAGCAAGAACCTGATCCGTATGTCGGACGAACTGTCGAGTGGGCCGGACGACCCGGCCCACACGTGGACGTTCACCTACGACGACCGCGGCAATCGCCTGACGGCGACAGACCCGCTCGGCCACACCTCGGAGCAAACCTACGACATCTACAACAACGTGACTTCGGCAGCCCCCCCGGCCGACGCCAGCGGCAACGTCAACGAGAATAAGCGGGTCGTCATCGAATACCAGGATCCTCACAACCCGACCTTGCCGACGCGTGTGGTTGAACCGCCCGACGGCTTCGGCCTACCGACTGCTGAAACGCACATGGCCTACCACCCGACGGGCCATGACGCGGCAGGACGGGTTCACCAGGTCGTCGATGCGAACGCCGTCCGGACTACGTTCCACTACGACGCCTTCGGTCAGCCCTTCAGTGAAGACGAGGCCCCGTCGGGTGCGAGCGGTTCCGCCGTCCAGAAATGGCTCGAACGCGACGCCATCGGCCGACCGATCCGCTTCGCTCCCGGCGCGCCGCCCGGCCCGCAGCAGGACCACCCGTGCTGGAATTGGATACCCGCCAACATCACGTATCACGACCGACCGTCGGGATGGAGGTTCACCGGCGTCGCTTGTCCACGGATCGTCTCGGTCTGCCCCGAGCCGTCACCACCCCCTGGGCAATGCCCACCCGCTCCGGCGCTACGTCCCTTCGACGGGGGCAGTTGTGGCTCGTTCACATGGGACCAGGAAGAGCGCCCCCTGACGGCCGACACGTGCCTGACGAACGCTAACACGAACCCAGACGAGACGTGGCGTCGCAACTACACATTCGTCTGGAACGCGATGGGATTGCTCGACCGATACACCCTCTGCACGTCGGAACCGGAGTTCGTCGGGGCGCAAAATCCGCCCGGAGCAGGCTGCGCCGGCGCCACGTCGCGGGAGTTGGTCTTCACGTATGACTTCGCGGTCGGCGTGTTTACGCGTACCGGACCGGACGGACAGACGACGCGCATCGAGACCGACGACCGCGGTCTGACCGCCCTGGTCCGTCGCGGGACGCTCGAGGCCCTCTACAGCTACACGCCAGACCGACGGGTGGACACGGTGACGTTCAACAACGGCACGCGGACCCGCTACGAATACGACCCGGCGCGCCGCCTGATGGCCATCGTGCACGAGCAACAGTGCTCGGGGCAGTGGCGCGAGCTGCTGGCGCTGTTCTTCACGCGCTCGGCCGATGGATTGATCACGGAGGTCGTCGAACGCGAGGAGGTTTCGGCCTGCTCGGCCGAGCCGCCCCATGAGGCGACCATCACCTACGTCCATGACAACCGCGATCGGCTGGTGCAGGAGGCCCGCACGGGCGCAACGGGCCAGCCGGGCTGGAACATCGCGTACGGATACGATCAGCTCGGCAATCGGTTGCGCAAGACCGAGGGCATCGACACGGTCACCGAGTACGACTATGACGTCGGGCAGCACGGCAACCGCCTGCTCGGCTACACCGTGTACGCTTGGCCGAACCCGCTCTGGCGCGTGACCTTCTCAGACTATAATCGCGCCGGCAATCCGACCCGGATGCTGCTGGAGCGGATCATGGCGGTCCCGGGCCTTCCGAGATTCGAGCGCACCACGTTCTACTACGACACGGCTCAACGTCTCTGGATGACGTTGAAGGAAACCTGGGACGTCGACGGCCAGGGCAACGCCACCAACTGCGTCCGCCTGCCGTTCCGCGAGTTTCGGTACGAGGGCGGCGGCCGCAGCCGCTATCTGACGCAGACGCGCGAGTCGTCGCCCGGCTGGGACTTCCTCGAGCCACTCGGGGACGCCCTCTGGACCGACTACGACGGCGACGAGCCGTACGTCGATTACCTCGTGAACGCCTCGGATGGCCAGCCGGTGAACCAGCGCCGTTACCTGCCGGGGCTGGGGCACTTTGATGATGTCACGGGCACGACGGCGTACGTACACGGCGACCAGGTCGGCACGCTGCGGCGGCTGACCGATGGCGTCACCGGTGCGACCCTCCTGCGGCGTGTGCACACGGCCTTCGGCCAGCAGGCCTTGTCGGAGGGCCCGACTTCGACCCGCTACGGCTACGCCGGGGCCTTCGGCTACGAATCCTTCGGCTTCGCCGACCTGCCGTTTATCCACGTCGGCGAACGCTGGTACGACCCGGCCTCCGGCCGATTCCTGCAACGGGACCCGATCGGGATTGATGGCGGCCTGAATGTTTACGCGTACGCTGAGAACTGCCCGATAGACATGATCGACCCGGAGGGACTGGAGAGCTGCGCTGAGCGCATGTGGCGAATGCATGACCGTGCGATCATGGAAGGGCGCTATGCCGACGCCCGAGACATTCGCATCGGCATGGGCGTCGGGGCCATGGCCGGCGCGGGCCTGGTGGCGGCGGGCGGCGCAGCGTACGTCGCGGGACCAGCCCTCGCGGGTGCCGCGAGGACGGCTGCCGCCTCGACCGCCACGGCGGCCGCATCACATCACGGCATCCAGCACAGGATCGGCAATGTATGCCTCGTCATAAGGCTTCGTTGGAAGGAGGGTACTTGGGCCCTTCAGAAGGCCACAATCAACCTCATAAACCGCACCTCCGGAAATCGAGTCGGCATCGGGTATGATCAGAGCAAAGGCATCCATATTGATCGAAAGGGAAAATGAGTCGCAGAACAGCTATAACCCGTCCGCGCTGGTTGCGCCGGGAGGTCCCGCGATGGCCAACGTGGATGGTGGACAACCATCGCTCCATCGGTGGAGGAGCGTTCTTTCGGTTGCTGCCGCGCACCATTCTGTATGTGTTCGGCGTGTTTACAGATTCATTCTATGCCAGGTACGGCGTCTTGAGAGACCCACGACGCGGGGCCATCGCGTTAACGGGCTCGGAGTCAGTCTTAATTGGTGCCGTACGTGTACTCTGTCCAGTCGATCTGGAATCCCTCTGGAAAGCGCAACCTCTTGAATATTACGGTTACGTCGGGGCAGTGGAAGATCTTCCAGAGGACGCACTTGTGGATAATGCAAGGCGCCTTGATACTTGGATTGGGTTTCTTAAGCCATCTCCGACTGCTCCCACAGGCGAAGTTTTTCGCGCCATGGAGGACGACGATCAGTCCTATTTGATGCTTCTGCATGCGAAGCCGGACATACCAATGGACATAAACGCCTGGGTTCCTGATGCCCGCACGGCGACGCGGTAGGCCGCCTATGGAAGGTCCTGGACCAGCAGCGGGACGTCAACTCGAACGGTGAGGCCGTGAACTGCCAGCGGGTCAAACTCCGCGAGTTCCGCTACGACAGCGGCCGTTGCGCTACCTGGTGCGGGAGCGCGACCCGGTCACCCTTGAGGCGCGGAACAACGCCGACTGGACCGACTACGACGGCGACGAGCCGTACGTCGATTACCTCGTGAATGCCGTGGATGGCCAGCCGGTGAACCAGCGCCGTTACCTGCCGGGGCTGGGGCACGTCGATGATATCACGGGCACGACGGCGTACGTACACGGCGACCAGGTCGGCACGCTGCGGCGGCTGACCGATGGCGTCACCGGTGCGACCCTCCTGCGGCGTGTGCACACGGCCTTCGGCCAGCAGGCCTTGTCGGAGGGCCCGACTTCGACCCGCTACGGCTACGCCGGGGCCTTCGGCTACGAATCCTTCGGCTTCGCCGACCTGCCGTTCATCCACGTCGGCGAACGCTGGTACGACCCATCCTCCGGCCGGTTCCTGCAACGCGACCCCATCGGGATCGACGATGGACCCAATCCCTATGCGTACGTCCACTCGCAGCCAGTGCAAGCCGTCGATCCACGTGGACTCTGGTGTGAATGGTCTGTGAAGTACAACCCGGATGCAGCCCAATACTACGACCCCAATCGAAGCACAGGTCCGCCGTCCACCTTTGAGCAATTCCTGATGTGCATGACGGGAATCGCATATGCTGCTCCTCTGGTAGTCATGACCGCGCCAGTAGTCGCACCGGTTGTGGTGTCGCCCGCAGGCCGGGAGGTAGCCAAGTGGGCGATAGCTGGAATCGTCGGTAATGCCGCGTATGACGCGGTAAAGGACGGTTGCAATTATGTCCAGACCGTGGCGCCACCGCCCGTCGCATGGCCGGGACCGCCCTACAAGTAATTCAGGCTGGCGCGACGATGTCGTTGAGACGAGCCGCAGCTACGCGCCACAGACTATTCAGATGGCGTGCTTCACGACGTCTCCGGAGTTTCCTTTATCTATTATTGAAACACAGGTGAATGGACAGAACCCGGGTGCGAATCGGATGCTTTGCCGAGCGGACCACCTCCCATGAAAGGCCAGCACGATCTATCCGGAATTGATGACGTCGGTACGTTGCGCGAAATACGGCGAGAAACACTGACTCGTGTTGGATGGGTACGTTTCTGCCTCGTATTCGTCACCAGTACTGTACTCGCAGCCGCCGGTTGCGTTGCGATCATGTCAGCCACAGTCGGACTGAGTTTCGGTGGCCGCTGGCCGTCCATAGGGTTTGCTGCCATCTGGGGCTTACTTGGCTTTCCTGTTGCAAATCGGCTGACGTTCTGCCTTTTCGGACGTCGCTACTTGGCAACGGTGCTACGGGAACGACGTCGATGTACACACTGCGGGTACGGACCGTTCGAACCAAGCGTATCAGTCTGCTCCGAGTGTGGAGTCGGAATCGAGTGGCCCAGATCAGAAGCATCTCGGTGCCCTGCTCGCCGGGATTTGATCTGAGGGTCATGAAAGGCTCAGCGGCCCCCGGTGAGCAGGAGCGTCTCGATAGCACGGAAGCGTCACGATGCCGAGCAGGTCGTCACCAGGCCGCGAGAAGCCGCCGCAACGCGAGGTGAAGGGTTGGTTCAGCCGAACACCCTCTGGCGGGTGACCTTCTCAGACTATAATCGTGCCGGCCATCCGACCCGGACGCGGCGGGAGCGGATCATGGCAGGCCGGGCTCGACATCACCAGATGGAGCACCGTCACGCTGACCTATGGCAACTGCTTCACATCGGTGCGGTTGGCCGGGTGGGGCGGGACCGGTCCGGACATGGACCTCACGTTTTATCACAATTCGCTCTCGACCGTCAGCGGCCTGTCGATCCCGCCGGCGTCGGGCATCAACCTGGGCAACGGCTGGACACACGCCTACGGCGGTCAGATCTGGGCATTGAATTCGACCCGCATGCGCGTGCTCGAGGATGACGGCACGATCAAGGACTTCAACTGGGACTCGGTCACGCAAACCTGGCGCCCGCCACTCGGTTTCTATGAGCGGCTTGAGGCAAGCCCGCCGGGGGCCTGGACGCTCACCTATCGCGACCGCTCGGCACGCGTGTTCGACGCCGAGACCGGCCGACTCCAGAAGGTAGCGGATGCGTCCGGCAATGCGGTGCAGGTGATCTACGTGGACGGGCGCGTCTCGGAGGTCCGGGATGCCGCCGGCCGCCGGGCGGTTTTCGGATACACGGACCAACGCCTGACCTCCCTCACGGTGCCCTGGCTGCTCGGCGGCTGGACTCGAACGTTCACGTTCGAGTATGCCGATGGTCGGCTCGACACGATCCACGACCCGATGGGTTTCACCACCCGTTTCGTGTACGACTCGGCCGGCCGGATACGCCGCGTGATCGACGCCAACGGCAACAGTTCCCTCATCACCTACATCAACGGGGCGGTCGGGCAGATCGAAGACCCCGCGCCGTTCGACTCGCAGATCCGCACCATCGAGTATGACTACGATTCGCCGATCCTCGCGACATCCTTCGTACGCACCTATCGCGATCGTCGTGGCCAGCCCTGGGTGTTCGAGATCGGCAATCTGGCCACGCGCAACCTGCTCCGGTTCACCGATCCGTTAAACCATACGCGGCGATGGTCGTACGACACCCATCACAGCCCGCTGAAGTACACCGATCCGCTCGGCCAGCAGTGGACGTACACCTACGATGCCAACGGTAACCGCCTGAGCGCGACCGATCCGCTGGGGCACCGCTGGACCGCCACCTACGACCTGGCGACCAACAACGTCCTGACCGTGACGCCGCCGGCCGATGCCCAGGGCAACCCCGACCTCGACAAGCAGGTGTCGATGCAATATCTCGACCCGGCCAACCCGACCCGCCTCACGCACCTGACGCAGCCGGCTCCCGCGCCGGGCGAAAACCCGGTCGTCACCGTGCTTTCGTACTACGGCCCGAACGACCATCCGGAATGGACGGGACAACTGGCCAGGGTGACCGATCCGAACGGCGTGCTCAGCACGTTCGAGTATGACACGTACGGCCAGCCCGCTCGCTACGTCGAGGGCCTTCGCGGCAACGACCCGGAATCGCAGACCATCACCGGCGTGGTTGAGACCAACCAGACCCAGCCGGGCGGCGGGGCAGGCGGCGGCAGCGGAGGTGGCGGCGGCGGCACCATCCATCTCGACCCGAATAACCGCCCGACCAGCGGAACCTGTGTCATGTTCCACCCGATCGACCCGCCCACATCGCTTACCGTCGATCTCCACCTGCCGCCACGCTGCACCATCGCGTCGAAGATGATGCAGGCGGGTTGCCCCTCATGGGACTATGACAACGCCGGGCGTGTCTTGCGCGCGTCGGTCTGCGTCTCGAATCCGCTGACCGAGACGTCCGACACCGTCGACCACCTGAGCGTCTATGACGAACTGGACCGAGTGCGCAGCGCGACCCGCAAGACCCACGAACCCTTCGGTCCCGCGTCGCCGGTCTCGCGTACCTTCAATCTGGATCCCCACTGGACGATCGGTGTGTTCCTGCGTACCGGACCCGACGGCGACCTCACGCGTCTGGAGACGGACGACGCCGGTCGCCCCGCGCTGCTCGAACGGGCCGACACCATCGTCACCTACACGTTCGATGCCGCCAACCGGCTGGCGGAGATGCGGCATTTCGGCAACCAAACCAAGACGCTCCTCGCCTACGACGACGCCGGCCGCCTGGTCAGCATCAAGCACCGTCACGCCGATGACACGCCGATCCTGGACCTCGTCTACCAGCGGTCGGCCGACGGCCTCATTACCCGCATCGATGAGACCGCGCCGGATGGGGGCTCGGCCGTGGTGCAGTACGTCTACGACCGGCTCAACCGCCTGACGCGCGAGACGCGGACCGGGTTCACGCCGTTTGACATCGAGTACACCTACGACGTCGGCGGCAATCGCCGCACGAAGACCGACCACCTGGCCGGTAAGCGAACCAGCTATTTCTACGACATCGACGATCCGACCTTCCACGGTACGTACCACAATCGCATCGTCCGCTACGAGGTGCGCAGCACCGTCACCAACGAGCTTCTGGAAACTGTATGGTATGGCTACGTCCGCACGTTGCAGGGCTCAACCCGCCGCGAGACCGGCTGGGTCGAGCAGGTCATCCGCAAGCTCGAGAGCGACCCGCGCTACTACCGCACCTTCTTCATGTACGACACCGCCGGCCGGCCGTGGATCGTGATCCGCGACCGCTGGGAGGTAGTGGGCGGGCAGGCCGTGAACTGCCTGCGGACGTTCGCCCGGGAGTTTCGCTATGATACTGGTCGGGCGAGGTACCTGATGCGCGACCTGGACCTGGCGACGCTCCTGCCTTCGGCGTCGTATGCCGGCCTGTGGACCGACTACGCGCAGGACACGGCCTACGGCGACTACACGCTGTCGCTGGGCGCTGGTGGCCCCACGGCCACGACCGCGGCGCGCTATCAGCCGGGCGCGTGGGAGCGGGCGGGCGACGCGTTGCGGGTCCACCACGGCGACCAGATCGGAACCAGCCGGTTCATGACCAACGCATCGGCCCAGACCTTGCGCCGCGCGGTGTACACCGCGTTTGGCGAGCTTGTTCTGGCCGACGACGGCCACGGCCAGCCGCTGGCCGCGTCGCGGTACGGCTACGCCGGCGCGTGGGGCTACGAGACCGGCCTGGACGACGCTGGCGAGCCCGACCTGCCCCCGCTGCCGTTCATCCACGTCGGCGAACGCTGGTACGACCCCTCCTCCGGCCGCTTCCTGCAACGTGACCCGATCGGGATCCGCGGCGGGTTGAACGTGTATGAATATGTAAATGCGGACCCGGTAGTAGGCGTCGATCCCGTCGGCTTGGATCGCTGGATCCAGCAGGATCTTCTACACAGCTCCATCACTTACGGCAACTCAGATATCGGATATTGGAAGATCGAATTCGGCTTGAAAACAGTGCCGCATCAAGGCGGTCTTCATACGATCAAGGACGCCTTCGAGAACGTACTTCGCATAGGGATGGCGATCACATGCGGCGCACCCGGTGTCGTCACCAAGACCCCGGTACCAAGACCCAACTCCCCACCAACGATCGCGACTGCCAAGGAGGAAGATCTTGTACTTCACAAGAAGTTCAAGGATGGTGACGAATTATACTACAACCTCTGGGTTCGGAATTGTAATCACTGGGCCGCCTCCAACCAAGGAGTGGGCACGGGACACTAGCCACTCAGGAATTCTATGGAGACGATCCTCGAGGAAGTTCCGATGCGGCAACGAAGATATGTGTGGGCTCGCCAGCCGCCGAGGGGCATGCGAACATGGAGACTAGCGATAGCGTTTGGCGGAATCGCTGGCGCTTATTCGTTATTCGACACACTTTACTTCGTCCAATATCGTACGAAGGGTGAGGTGTCGTTACTGCACGCGATCGGATTTCCGCTTGCGATAGCCCTAGTCTCCGTATGCGTGGCGTACGGTCGCTGGAGCATCCGAAAGCTCAACGACAGGTGGAACGTGCACAGTCGCAAACAGGGCAGAACCACTTGATCGGGCGACCACACGCCGACGGGCGAGCGCATCGACTAAACCCGCCTGGCTGCCACGCCGTGCTGGCCGATGGGGTCGGCATCGGCCGCTGGCTGGTTCGCAGCGTCGACCCGAACCGAGTCCGCCCAAGCCGGTCTGACGACCCCAGCGAATCGTCGAACCGGCTGGTGCTGGGCGAGGCCTTGCGCGATTCGGACGGCGACCAGCGCGTCGGAGACTACAGCGTCAGCGCTACGGCGCCGGTGGCATCGCGGTACGGCTACGCCGGCGCGTGGGGCTACGAGACCGGCCTGGAGGACGCCGGCGAGCCCGACCTGCCGCCGCTGCCGTTCATCCACGTCGGCGAACGCTGGTACGACCCGGCCTCCGGCCGATTCCTGCAACGGGACCCGATCGGGATTGATGGCGGACTGAACGTCTTTGCGTACGTTGGAAGCAACCCAGCCTGCGCGTCGGATCCGTTCGGTCTCAAGGTCCCGTTCAGCACTGCTGTGGACGACGCTGGACGGGTGGGAGGCCTCATAGGCTCGGGCGTGGGGGCGGTCGCTGGCGGGGTGGGGGGATCCACGGTCGGCGGATTGCCCGGGGGGTTGGCTGGCGCCGGCGTCGGGGCGGTGATCGGGTACGAAGCTGGCGAAGTCGCCGGACGGTGGTGCGGCTTTTGGTATTGGGCGGGACAGTATCTCACTCCCGCTGTTAATTGGCTGCTGGCGCCACCAGCGATCTTGCCCCCGCCACCGCCGTTCGTTGGCCCTCCGCTGCCACCGGGTTACAGACCAAGACCATCACCCGAACCACCTGGTCGGCCGGTACCGCCTTGGTATTGCTTTCCTGCGGGAACTGCCGTGCACACCGACACAGGTTCTCTCCCGATCGAGGAACTGCGTCATGGCAGCGTGCTCCGGTCGTCGTGCCCAGAGTCGCGAGCATCTGGGTACTCTACCGTAAGAGGCATCCGCCTTGGGACGGCGAGCGAATTTATTCGCCTGGCGCTGCCTGGCGAGGTAATTCACTGCACAGCTGAGCACCCGTTCTGGGTCGACGGCGTGGGATGGCGCACGGCCGGTCATCTCCACGTGGGTGCGATGTTGATCGACGTGTCGGGTCAGTTAATCCCGATTCTGTCCACCGAGCGCCTATCCCTCGCGAGTCCAATCCCGGTTTACACCCTTTCGACAGATGAGCACCACACGTACTTTGTTGGCCGGAGTGGTATCCTTGTTCACAACAAGCCGCCATGATTGCCGTGTCCGCGGATCGTAATACTTGTCGCCTGTGCGACTACGATCTGGGTAGCCTCGGAGCACCGGATCGGTGTCCCCAATGCGGTCTGATGTTCGGCCCAGACATCGTGCATCTCTTACCACACCGGCTGCTGGCATGGGTATGCGCGTTCGGACTGGTGTCCGTGTTCGCCTTCACCGGACAAATGATAGGCGCGGCGATCATCGACGGTTGGACGTTCTCCACAAGCTGGCGTGTGCTGAGCGACGGATGTTGGATGTTGTTTTGGTGGCACGGGTGGCGAAAGTCCCGCGCACCGAGCGCACTGAGCTGGCTGAGCGTGGGGCCCGACGAGATCGCCTGGCGGCTGGGCAACAACAACACCGGTCGCATTCGACGAATAGATATCCAGCGCATCGAGGTCAAGGTGATCAGGTTGGAGGTCTGGCTGTTCACGAGTAGCCACATCGTTCGCCTGCCGGCAACGTTTCTCGCCCAGAGCCGACCACGACGCTACTTCGGTGTACTTATCCGAGACTGGTGGCGACAACCCGTTCCGGCGGAGTAATCAGCCGGATCAGGGGGGCCGGTAGCTGGTTTCTCCGCGTGCCGGCCGGCCGTGGATCGTGATCCGCGACCGCTCGGAGGTAGTGGGCGGGCAGGCCGTGAACTGCCTGCGGACGTTCGCCCGGGAGTTTCGTTATGATACCGGTCGGGCGAGGTACCTGATGCGCGACCTGGACTTGGCGAGGCTCCTGCCTTCGGCGTCGTATGCCGGCCTGTGGACCGACTACGCGCAGGACACGGCCTACGGCGACTACACGCTGTCGCCGGGCGCTGGTGGCCCCGAGGCTGTGACCGCGGCGCGCTATCAGCCGGGCGCGTGGGAGCGGGCGGGCGACGCGTTGCGGGTCCACCACGGCGACCAGATCGGAACCAGCCGGTTCATGACCAACGCAGCGGCGCAGACGGCGCGTCGGGCG
>Ga0209381_1004089_pt1 | contig 13683 bp, 12 predicted proteins | sample DewCreD2012metaG_FD_184111 | JGI IMG/M metagenome (GOLD analysis project Ga0209381, IMG submission 184111) | Hot spring sediment bacterial and archeal communities from British Columbia, Canada, to study Microbial Dark Matter (Phase II) - Dewar... ...
TCTCGCCCACCACGAACGCCGGCTCCAGCACCTTCTCCTTCACCAGATACACGGCCATGGCGTCGAAGGGCACGATCCGCTTCAGCCGGACGCTCAGGACCGAAAGCGTCTCGTCGAGGCTCAGCGACGTTCCCAGATCATGCGCCAGCTCGAACAGTTCGTGGGCCTCCTGCCGGGCGGCCGCAATCTGGTTGAGGAATTCCGGCTGATCCTTGGCCGGCTCGGCGCTCTTCTGGAAGCCGGCCGCGGGAGATTCGCCGCCGCGGATATCGAAATTCTTGTCCAGCTTCAGCTCCTCCACCTGCCGCGCGCGGGCCATCTTTTCCAGGTCGCGGTAGCGCCGGGCGAGCACTTCCACGACCCTTGGATCGAATGCCTTGCCCGCCTCGGCCAGAATGACGCCCACGGCCTCATCCAGCGGCAGCGCCTTGCGGTATTGCCGGTCCGTGGCCAGCGCGTCGAGCGTGTCCACGACGCTCAGGATCCGCGCCCCGATCGGAATCTGCTCGCCCTTCAGCCTGTCGGGATAACCGTTGCCGTCCCATCTCTCGTGGTGGGAACGGACAATCGGCGCCACCGGATACGGGAAGCGCACGCGCTCGAGGATCTGCGCCCCCACCACCGGATGGATTTTCATCCGCTCGAACTCTTCCGGCGTCAGCTTGCCCGGCTTGGAGATGATGTGCTCGGGCACCGCCAGCTTGCCGATATCGTGCAGCAGCGACGCTGCCCTCAGGGCTTCCAGCTCCTCCGGGCTCAGCCCCAGGTCTTTGCCGATTTCCATCGCATAGACCTGCACGCGCTGCAGGTGCTCCTGCGTGGTTTCGTCCTTGGCGTCGATGGCCAGCGCCAGGGCCTCGATCGTCCGCAGGTGAAGCGCGGCCATCTCCTCGGCGTGCCGCAGCCCCTCCTCCACTTTCTCCAGATACAGAAGGTAGGCGCGGTAGGGAAGATAGAGCGCCAGCAGCAGCAGCAGCGGGATCTGCCAGCCGAAATGGATCCGGGCCAGGTCGAACAGCGCCGACAGCAGTGACGCCGCCACAAAGTACGGCATCATCCAGAAGTAGCGGTATTTCCAGATCCGGCCGAGCCGCACGCCCTCGTCCAGCGCGTTCTGCACGGCGTCGGGAAAGGACAGGGTGAGGAACACGGCCACGCCGGCCAAAACTGCGCTGACAGCCGTGGCCAGCTCCGGCCGGGACGAAGCCGGCGCGACCCCCCGTAGCGCGTAATCGCCCGCCGCCATCGCCAGGCTCCACAGCGCCACTGAAAACAGAATCCTCTCCGCCGATCTGCGCTCCTTCCGCCGCGCGCCCAGCTCGAGCGCCGCCCCGTTCAGCGCTCCCAGCACGATCGCCTGCTCCGCTCCCAGCGCCCGCAGCCCGATCATGACGAACAGCAGGCTCGCCGGCAGCAGATGCTCCCCCTGCCTCATCCCCACCTGCCAGTAGCTCGCCAGCACCGACAGAAGGAGGTACGAGACGAACTGCAACGGTTCGCTGGCGCGCCAGGTGAGCAGCGCAGGAACCGTCAGCGCCGCCGCGACAACGATGACCAGCCGGACGTAAGCCCGGCCAACCCCCTGGGGGTTCATGTCCTTTCCATCGGCGGACGGGCGCTGGAACATTATGTCCCGGGCGCCTAAGCGAATTTCCCCATTCCGCCTCAGGTGTTGCAGGCGGCAACCCGTGCGGAATTCACCTCTCCCTTTTTCTACGGTTTTCCTGCAAGATGGTCGTGACGGAACAGCCGATGTCCAGGTGTGCGACTCAGAGGCTCAATCTGCTGGGGTTGCAGGCCATCTATGCCAGTCCCTGCATGCGCGCCCTGTTCGACGCCGTCGAGCGCATCGCGCGCTCCCATGCGGCGGTTCTGATCCTCGGCGAGAGCGGCACCGGTAAGGAGCTCGTCGCCCGGGCGCTGCATCAGTTTTCCCTCCGCTGCTCCCGTCCATGGGTCGACTTCAGCTGCGGCGCGCTTCCCGAGCACCTGATGGAGAGCGAACTGTTCGGCTACGAGCGCGGCGCCTTCAGCGGCGCCGTCAGCGCGAAGCCCGGGCTGTTCGAGCTGGCTCACACCGGCACTCTTTTTCTGGACGAGGTCGGCGAACTCGACCCGCGCATGCAGGTCAAGCTGCTTCGGGTGCTGGATGGCGTGCCCTATTACCGCCTGGGAGGCACGAAGAAAGTCCAGGTGGATGTCCGCATCGTGGCGGCCACCAACGCCGACCTGGAACGGGCCGTCCACGAAGGCCGGTTCCGCAACGACCTCTACCACCGCCTCAGCCAGGTCGTGCTCAGGGTGCCTCCCCTGCGCGAGCGCCCGGAAGACATCGCGCCGCTCGCGGAACATTTCCTCGCTGCCTACGATGCGAGCCCGAAATGGACCCGGGAGGCCATGGCCGTCCTCGAGCGCTACCACTGGCCCGGCAACGTCCGCGAACTCCGCAACGTGTTGACGCGCGCCGCTCTGGCTGCGGCGGGCGCCCCCATCCAGCCCTGTCATCTCGGGTTGCCCGCGTCCCCGCACGGCTGCCGCCAGCCGATCGTGCTGAAAGGGCTGGAGACCGTTGAGCGGGAGGCGATCCTGAGAGCGCTTGAACAGACCGGCGGCCACCGGCAGCAGGCGGCTGCACTGCTCGGCATTTCCCGGCGCACGCTCAGCCGGAAACTGAGGCAGTATGAACATGAGCCTCCTGTGCCGCGGGCGCGCTCCCCGCAACCCCGCGATCAGGAGGCCGACGGGAGCCGCGATCATGAGCCGCAGTTCGCAGGAAAGACGGCGTGAGGCCCGTCAGCCCGCCAGCGGGCCAGTCCGCCTCACCGTCGAGGATCCCTTTCAGCCCCGCACCGTCGAGGGCAGCCTCGTCGATGTCAGCAATCATGGATTCCGCGCCCGGCACGGCTTCTCGGGGCTCACCTCCGGCCAGGTCGTCTCTTTCGAGCACGGCGCGCGCAAAGGCCGCGCCCGCGTCGCCTGGACCCGCGTGACCGAAGAAGGCGTCGAATCCGGCTTCTACATCCTTGGCGATTAGCCCCCGCGCGCCGCTCCTGTACCCGGGGCCGGAGCCTGCCACGTATAATGAAGTGTTTGGACCTCCCCGCTGGGGGCGCCACCATCCATCATGCGCATTCTGCCAGCTTTTTGCGCCGCCTTCCTTTTTGCAGCGGCCGCCGGAGCGGATCCGGCCGATCCCCGGAAGATCTTCTCCCAGCTCCCCGCCTGGTTTGAACCGGGTCCAGCCCAGGGCACGTTCGTCAGCCGCACTCCGGCCCTGGCCCTCGCCATCGACGCCCGCGGAGCCTGGCTGGCCCGGCCCGGCTTCGCCGCCCGGCTGAAGTTCCGCGGGGCGGATCCCGCTCGGCTGGAGGCCCTCGAGCCGCTCGAGGGCAGGAGCCACTATCTGGTCGGCCGCGACTCCAGCCGCTGGCGCAGGGAAGTCCCCCACTACCGCCGCGTCGCCGCCCGCCAGCTCTATCCGGGCATTGATGTCGTCTACTACTCCAACGGCCGCGAACTGGAGTTCGATTTCATCGTCGCTCCGGGCGCCGATCCCTCGCGCATTGTTCTCGAATTCGAAGGGGCGCAACCCTCCCTCGAGCCCGATGGAAGCCTCTCTCTCAACGGCCGCATCCGCCAGCGCCCTCCGGTCGCCTACCAGATCGCCCCAGGCCGCCGGATGCCTGTTGAAAGCCGTTATGTGTTGGAAGGCAGCAGCGCCCGGCTGGCTTTGGGAGCCTACGACACGCAATTGCCGCTGGTCATCGACCCCGTCATCGACTGGGGCGGATACTTCGGCGGCAGCGAGATGGAAGTGATCCGCGGCGTGGCTGCCGATCCCGACGGGGGCTACTGGATCGCCGGCAGCTCGAATTCCATTCTGCCCGTCGCCCCGAATACCGATCCCTTTCAGTGGGAGCGCAACGGCGCGCGGGCGGCCACGGTCCTGTCGGCGCCCGTCTCGGCGGCCGACGACACGATTACCGTGGATTCCGCCGCCGGCTTCCCCTTCGCCCCCACGTACAACATCTTCATCGGCCAGGAGCTCCTCACCGTCATCCAGATCGCCGGCGGCACCACGTGGACCGTGCGCCGCGGCGTCGACGGCACTACTGCGGCCGATTATCCCGCGGGCACGCCCGTGTTTTACTACGTTCCCGACATCACCACGCGAGACGGCTTCCTGGCCAGGATCGTCCCCGACGGCGACTCCTGGCGCGTGGCGTACTTTACTTATCTCGGCGGCGGCGGCGAAGACGAGATCCGTTCCATCGCCATGGCCGGCCGGCGGATCGCCCTGACAGGGACAACCTCCTCGGACAACTTCCCGATCACCTGGAACGCGTTCCAGCCGAAACTGAACGCCCAGACCGACATTTTCATCGCTCTGTACGATCCCTTCTCCTCCGGCCCCGACGCCCTGACGTTCTCCACCTACTATGGCGGCGAGCTGGCCGATACGCCGACCTCCATCGCCACGAGCCCCAATGGCCGCATCGCCGTGGCCGGCTACACGAGCTCCGGATTCCTGAACTTCGTCGTTTCCGGCTTCGCCCTTCAGGCCGCCAACCGCGGCGGCACGGAAGCTTTCCTTGTCGTCGCGGACCCTTTCCAGCCCTCGCCCGCTTCGCTCGTTTACGCCACCTACTTCGGCGGTCCCTCGACCGACATCGCCAACGCCGTCGCGTTTGATTCCCAGGGCAAGGTGTACATGGCCGGCGTTTCCATGTCGGAAGACATGCCGGTCACGGACAACGCCGCCATCTCACGGCCGCTTTCAGTCGGCGACGGGTTCATCGTCAAGATCGATCCCGACCAGCTCTGGTTCGACTCGTTCCTCTACGGCAGCTACTGGGGCGGCAACGATCTGGATGTCATCACCACGATGACCGTGACCGCGCCCGACGAGGTCTGGATCGCCGGCTACAGCTTCTCCGATGATCTGCCCGTCACGCCCGGGGCGCATCAGAGCTCCCGCCGCGGCGCCGCCGACGCTTTCCTCGCAAAACTCAACCTGCGCGCCTTCGGGCCTGCCTTCACCCCCTTCTGCACCTATTTCGGCGGAATGCGCAGCGAGGTGCCCAACGCGATGGCGTATGATCTCCTCACGCGTTCGGTCACGCTGACCGGCTACACCACGTCGCCCGATTTTCCGGTGAAGAACTTCCCGGGCTACGAGCAGCCTGTCATCCGTTCCTACGAGATCTTCGTCACACGGTTCGCCGAGGACGGCACGGGAGAGGCGCAACTGGTCTGGTCCACCATGTTCGGAGGCGCCAACGCGGACGTGGGGACGGGCATTGCCATCGGTCCGCAGGGCAGCGTGTTCGTGGCCGGCTACTCGACCTCTCTGAATCTCAACATCGCCGGCGCCGCCTCCAAGCCCAACGGCCTCGGCCGCGACACGGGCGTCTTCCTCCGCATCGTTCCCTGAAATCTTGCCCCGGAAGCCTTCGATAGAATGGAGCCAGGCGGTAACCTGCCGGAATTCCATGCGCCAGAATGTTTTTGGGCGGCCGGCAGGACTCTGCCCGCGCCCCAGGTGGATTCATGCATCTCTTCCGTGTCCTTTCCGCCGCTCTCGCGAGCGCCTGCATGCTGACTGTTCTGCCCGGCTGCCGCAACAACAATCAGCCCGTGGCGAAGAAAGAAGGCGGCCCCGCCGCCGTCCGCGTCGCCAAAGTGACGCAGCGCACCATCCAGCGCGCCATCGAGAGCGTCGGCACGCTCTTTCCCTTTGACGAGGCCATCATCAGCGCCGAAGTCGACGGTCCGCTCGTCGAGGTGCTGGCGGACCTCGGCGACCAGGTGAAGGAAGGCCAGATCCTGGCCCGCATCTCCGACGAAGAGCAGCGCTACCTTGTCGCGCAGCAGGAGGCGCAGCTGCGCCAGTCGCTCGAACGGCTCGGGCTCAAGAGCGAAGACGACCGCCTGAAAGACATCGAAGACGCCCCCGACGTCCGCCGCGCCCGCGCCGACCTGTTCGACGCCGAGTCCCGTTACAAGCGCGTCCGCGAGCTCGTCGATCAGGGCATCGGCCCGCCGTCCGACCTCGATCAGGCTCTGGCCCGCTTCCAGGCGGCCCAGGCCGCCTACGACCAGACCCGCAACCAGACGCGCAACCTGCTGCAGGAGGTCGAGCGCTTCAAAGCCGCGCTCAGCCTTCAGCGCAAGAAGCTGCGCGACACGGTCGTCCGCGCTCCCTTCGCCGGCTACGTCAAGGAGCGCCAGGCCGTCGTGGGCGCCTACGTCCGCGCCAATTCGCCCCTGTTCACGCTCGTCAAGATCGACCCCATCCGCCTCCGCATCGAAGTGCCGGAGCGGATGAGCCCCTGGGTCCGCCCGGGCCAGGACGTCGAGGTCACTGTCGAGGCGTTCGCGGACCGCAAGTTCGCCGGCCGCGTGTGGCGCATCTCGCCCACCGTCGATCAGACCAAGCGCACCTTCATCGTCGAGGCCCTCATCCAGAACCCCCGCAACGAACTCAAGCCGGGCTCCTATGCGCGGGCGCGCATCCAGACCGAGAAATCCGAGACCATCACCGTCGCGCCCGCCCGCGCCGTGCTCTACGTGCTCGGTGCGAACAAGAGCTTCGTCATCAAGCCCGACTCCACGGTCGACGTCCGCGAAGTCAAGGTGGGCGAACGCCTGCCTGACGAAGTCGAAATCCTCGAGGGCCTCGAACCCGGCGAGACCGTCGCCGTCACCAACCTCGCCCGCCTCACCCCAGGGATGGCGGTCAAAACCCAGCAAGGCGCCCCGCCGAAAACCTGAGGCGGAACGGCCCCCGCCCGGTTCGGCCCCAGGCGCAGGTCTCCGGTCACTCCCGGCCCTCTGGGGCCGCTCTTCCGCCTCCCTTGCGCCCGCAGAAAGGAAGACAGCGCGCCAGCGCTGCACGCCGGCTGCGGCCTCGGACGGGCGTCTGCATGCGGGCGGCCGAACCAGGTCCACGCCTTCCCATGCGACGTTCCGGTGCGGGGAAAGCGCAAAATCCGCCCCTGGACGGATCGGAAATCGGCGGGATGATTCATTAATACATACAGATTTATTGCCGAAAATCCAGAAATTTCATTGCGTTCCTGTTCCACTGCTCGAAAAAGTACTGGTCCCCGTGGACGTCAAAACAGAACTTTCCAGATTGACAATTGTCAATAAAAATGGCCGCTTTTCCCGGCCTGGCGGCGAGACCGCACAGACTGCTTGCGTTCCGGCGCCGGGCAGGAAGCGCCGTCCTGGTACTTTTTCAGGCCCGTAGGGATTGCCAGGCCGACAACTCGGATCCACACTGCCAACGGCGTGCGATGCCCTGGCGTGCGCCAGGCGCGGAGGCGTCAGCAACGGAAAGCCGAACCGGCCCTCAGGAAAAAAGGAGGAGAAAAATGAGGAAAATGGCCGTCGGTTTCGTGCTGTTCCTGTTCATCGGTGTTGTCTCTGCATCCCCTGTTTTCACAGTTTACACAGACAGGCTGTTGTGGGACTCAGCGATCACGGGAATGCCGTGGACGTCGACCGAGACGTTCGACATGAACACAATTCACCAGCCATGGCTGGCGATCAGCTCGGATTACCCGGGCGCTGTCACGAACAACCGGTGGGAGAGCCGAGTGGATGACGATCCTCTGCTGCAGGACACGTTCCACTTTGCTGTCCCGGGCATCGCCTTGCAGGCATTCGGGGCGGATTTCAACCTCGCCGTGCCAGGCGGCCCCGGAACCGGAATCCGCGTCAGCATGTTTCTCGGCTCGGGAGGAACCGAGTACTTCGTCGGAGAGATGGCCAACACCACACAGTCCTTCTGGGGATTTGTTGTGCAGGGCGGGTCGTTTGATTACGTCAGATTGACCGCAGGAACCCAATCCGGCATTCAGGAAACGTACTGGACGGACAACCTGTCCATCGCCGGCGTTCCTGAACCCGGAACGTACCTGCTTGTTGGAGCGGGGCTGCTGGCGTTTGGCCTGTGGCGCCGCCGCTTCCGCTGAGGCCATCGCCGCAAAGGAATCCTTCCATCGCCCCTCGCGCAGCGGGCTGTTCCGGCAAACGGAACAGCCCGCTTCGTCCCGATCCGGCCGCGAATGCAGGCGTGGCGGAGTATGGCGGCTTCCTGCAGCCGTGTCCGGCGCCCCGCTCGTGCAGCAGGCCAGGAAAGGCGGCCATGCCGCCCTGCCCGCCTCACGCGCGGCATGAGGGTCAGAACGCGGGAAGGCGCTCCGCCGAAGACCTGAGGCGGGACTTCACCGCGCCTGCATCAGCCAGCGGCAGAGGTCTTCAATGACTTCCTGCGCCACATGGCCCGGCCGCTGGTACTCTTCCGGGCGGCTCCTGCCCTCGCCGCTCTGGAACAGGTGGTTCAGTGCAGGGTATTGTTTCAGCGAAGCCCGCCTGTGTTGCGCCAGCGCCTTCTGCCAGAGCCGGTAATCTTCCTGCGTCACCTGATAGTCCCGGCCTCCGTGCAGCAGCAGGATCGGCGTGTCGAGTTTCGCCGCCGCGGCGGGCGGATCCAGCCCGCGCAGCGACAGCCAGTACGCGCGCGGCGCACCCAGCGCCGTGTCCGGCCCCTGGCCGGTTTCCCGGATCCGGCGCACGGCGGCGGCTTCTCGTTCCGCCTCGGCCAGCTTCTCGCGCGCGGCCTGCGTGTCACCCATCTGCAGCGGCAGCAGATAGCGTACCTGCTCGAGATACAGTTCTTCGATGGGGCGCGCCGGAGCGGCCAGCAGGATGAGGCCGGCCAGCCGCCTGTCTTCCGCGGCGATCAGCGGCGCCGCCCATGCGCCCAGGCTGTGGCCCAGCAGGAAGACGCGCTTCGGATCCACGCCCGGGGTCTTCCGCAGCAGTTCCAGCGCCGCCAGCGCATCCTCGATCACTTCTTCGCGAAGCGTGATCGCGCCCGCCTGCGCGAGCCTCGGCGCGTGCTGCCGCGTGCGCTTCTCGTACCGCAGCACCGCCACCCCGCAGGAGGCCAGCCCCTCGGCCAGGTCGCGGAACGGCTTGGCCGCGCCGACCGTTTCGTCGCGGTCGTTCGGCCCCGAACCATGCACCAGCGCCAGCGCAGGGAACGGCCCTTCGCCCCGCGGCATCGTCAGCGTCGCCGGCAGCGGCCAGCCCGGCGCGCCCGCCGTCACCTCGCGCTCGCTGAATCTCTCCGGCGCGCTGTAGGGCGGCCGCATCCATCCTGCCGGAGCCGCCGCCGGAGGCCGCAGGAACAGCCCCGCGATCCTGCCCTCCGCATCGAATGACAGCTGCAGGCGCAGCGACCCGCGCTCGAATTCAAGCGGCACGAAAGCCACTTCGAATCCTCCCGCCTTCGAAACCTCGGCATCGCCCATGCGCCTCAGGTTTCCGAGCGCCGCCAGCTGCGCTCCCACGGCCTTCCGCAGCATTTCCGGAGGTGCGGCTTTCCGCATCTGCTCCGTGAACCGTTCCGCCAGCGCCTCGTACTCGCCGCCTACCAGCAGCCCTGCTGCCTCGCGCGCTCTTTCAGCGGCTGCCGGCGCCTGCGCGAGAAGCGCCGTCAGCGGAAGGGCCCACATCAGGGCGATCAGCCGTCTACTCATCTTCCACCACCACTGCGGTGCCGTAGGCCAGCAGCTCCGCCATGCCCTCAGCCACCATCGAGGTGACGAAGCGCACGCCGACGATGGCGTTCGCGCCCAGCATCTGCGCCTCCGCCACCATTCTGTCAAGCGCCTGTTCGCGGCTCTCGGCCAGCAGTTTCGTATACTCCTGGACTTCGCCGCCGACGATGTTGCGCAGCCAGGCCAGAATGTCGCGGCCGATGTGCCGCGCCCGCACCGTGTTGCCGCGCGCCAGTCCCAGCGTGCGCACGATCCGCTTGCCCGCGATCGTCTCGCTCGTCGTCAGAATCATTTCTCGATCCTCCGGTACCTGTCATGCGGCAGCTGCCGCAGCCTCTCCACAACGACGCTCACGAACAGCAGCACGAATCCGATCACCACGGCGCTCGCGATCAGTTCTTCCGCCGTCGGCGGACGCCAGTGCCGGACATAAGCGACCACCCCATAGACCAACCACGCCACGCAGCCCCCCACGGCGAACAGCCATCCCAGGCGCCGCGGCGCCTGCACGCTCAGACTCTTCTCCAGCTCTTTCATCCTCGCCTCCGGCGGTTCGGCAAAAGCCAACTCCTTCGTCATCGCCTGCAGCCGCGCCATCTCATCGAAGGCCCGGCGGCATTCCTCGCAGTCCTCCAGATGCACGCGGACCCGCTGCGCCGAGGCCTGCGTCAACTCGCCATCCAGATACGCCGACAGCATCTGCCGGATTTCCTCGTGCCGGTCTGGCATCGTCAGAGATACCTCCTCATCTGCTCGCGTACTTTCTCGCGCGCGTGATGCAGGCGCGAAGACACCGTGCCGAGGCTCAGCCCCAACACCTCCGCAATCTGCCCGTAGTCCAGCCCGTGCCAGTCCCGCAGCAGCAGGATCTCCCGCTGCTCCGGCGGCAGTGAACCGATCGCCGCCCACAGCCGGCCGGCCAGCTCGTTCCGCTCGGCCGCTTTTTCCGGCCCCGCCGCCGGCGACCGCAGCAGCGCCTGATCCATGTCGGCTTCGGGCCTTCGCGCCCGCCGCCGCAGGTGGTCGATCGCAAGGTTCCGGATCACTGAATACAGCCACGCCGTGGGGTCGCGCGAGGGGTCGCGCTGCGGCCAGCGCTCGTGCAGCCTCAGATAGGCCTCCTGCGTGATGTCCATCGCTTCTTCCCGGTCGCCCGCCAGGTGCAGCGCGAAACAGTAAGCCTTCTTCCGGCCCCGCTCGAAGAATTCTGCGAAGCTCTCCCGCCCGCTTTCCGCGCTGCCTTCCATTGTCGTCGCCAGGGTCTGTGTCACGGCCGTCATGGCTCTGCCCTTTACTACGCCCGGCGGCCGGATTTCTTCTCCACTATGGCATCGTTTTTCGGCGCGTCCAGTCCTGTCTCGGGCTGCGGGCCGCCAGTGCAGGGCGCCAGGCCCGTCAAAGCCCCCGGTCAGTGACCGCGCTGACTGCCCCGGTCGCGGACAACAGGATGGCAACAACCGCCCAGTACCGCAGGGCTATCCAGCCCAACGATGCCGTCCGCACCTTCCTCAGCGCACGCTCGCACCAGAGCGCTGCCGCAAAAGGAAGCGCTGCGCCGGAGAAGAACGCGCAGTCCAGTGAACGGTCCGGCCCGGGAACTTGGGCCAGCAGAACAGCCAGCGCCAGAACGGCGTGCCCCGCAAGGAAAGAGAGCCAGAAGAGGATCCGCAGGTCCACGGACTTCTCAGCGCCTGCCCGCCAGCCCGCCTTCCCGGGCTTCGCGGATCTCGTCCCGGATCGTGTCCAGCACTTCTCTCAACGGGTGCTCGCCCCAGTAGACGTGCTGGTAGCCGATGGCCACGCTGTGCATGAACATGACAGCCAGCCGCACAAGCTCGCCCTGGCGGCGGAAAACCCAGCGATACTCGCCGCTCGAAATCAGCCACACGCACTCGCCCGCGCCAGAGATCTCCAGATCGTCGAGGGCCGCGGACAAGTCGGCCAGGGCAGCCTCGGGATCGGCGCCGAATACGGAGTGCGCCTCCTGTTCGTCGCCCAGCGCGCACTCCAGCCGGCCGAAGTCATCCATGCGGAGAGAGAAGCGCATACGCCCATCTTATCGAGTTCCGCATGCGGTACTCTTTTGCCGCTCCCCCGCGGCCGCGCGGCGGCAGGGTCCTGACGGGCTGTGCCAGAGTTCCCCCGTTTCCCGGTTCTGGCTCTTCGCGAGGTCCGCTCGCGGCACTCTGTCCGCCCCGCCTCTTTGCTGTCTCAAAGCCGCGCACCAGGGCCGCGGCAGCCGCCGCATGAAGCCCCCATGCCCCTGCGGACCATCGCCATGAACGAAAATCCACGCGGGTTCAAAGCCGGTTCGGAGCCGCGCGGAAGCAGCCCGATGGGCTGCGGCCGGGCGGTTCTGACGCCGCCGTCCCCGCCCTTCGACATCTTCCCATCGCGTTCAAACGCAGCCATGCCGCCGCCCCCGCCTCTCATGTCAGGGCGGGTTGTGTGGCGAATCTTCAGCAAAAACAGAAATGGGTCATGATGTTCCGAGCGAGAAAAAACACGCCTTCCTGAGAGGAAGGGGAAAGGAACACTGATGACCCGGAAGAAGGATAGCGCGAAAGCGGCCGGGAAGAAGGCGAAGGAACTGGCGGCGATTGCGGAGCAGCAGGAGGATCTGCTGCGGGTGTGGATCCGGCGGGTGCTGGAGGAGGTGATGGAAGCGGAGATGGACGAGGTGGCGGGAGCGGAGAAGGGGCGGCGGACGGCGAGCCGGACGGGATATCGCTCGGGATACTGCCGGCGGACGCTGGTGACGCGAGTAGGCAGGATCGGGCTGCGGGTGCCGAAGGACCGGGAGGGGCGGTTCCAGACGGAGGTGTTCGAACGGTGCCAGCGGAGCGAGAAGGCGCTGGTGGGGGCGTTGGCGGAGATGTATATGTGCAGGGGGTGTCGACGCGGCAGGTGAAGGAGATCACCGGGCAGCTCGGGCGGGCAGGATTTCTCGGCGTCGGGCGCAAGCCGGATCAACGGGCGGCTGGACGAGGAATTGGAGAAGTTCGCGCGGCGGCGGCTGGAGGAGGAGCATCCGTACCTGGTGCTGGACGCGCGCGACGAGCGGGTGAGAGAGGACGCCCGTGGTGAGGGCGCGAGGCGCGCCTGGTGGCGATCGGGATCCACTGGGAGGGGCGGCGATGCGTGCTGGCGGTGGAGCTGGCGCAGCGGGAGAGTGCGGCGAGCTGGAAGGAGTTGCCGGAGGGATTGAAAGGCAGGGGGGTGCAAGGGGGGCGGCTGGTGGTGAGCGACGATCCTGCGGGGCTGAAGCGGGCGGTGCGGGAGGTGCCGGGAGAGGCGCTGCGGCAGAGGTGCTACGCGCACCTCCTGCGCAATGCGCCGGACTATCTGCCGCGGCGGGGTGGCGATGACTGCCTGACCGGGCTGCGCTGGATCTGGGCGCGGCGGACGGCGGCCGAGGCGCGGCAGGATCTGAAGGCGTGGATCGGACGCTGGCAGGGCCGCTACAGCAGGCTGTGCCAGTGGGTGGAAGAAAACCTCGAAGACACGCTGAGCTTCTGCGCGCTGCCGTTGGCGCGCCACAAGCATCTGAAGTCGGCCAACATGCTGGAGCGGCTCAACGAGGGGATCAAGGGCCGGACGCCGGTGGTGCGGATCTTTCCGGAAGCCGCCAGCTGCCTGAGGCTGGTGCGGGCGCTGGCAGTGGAGATCCACGAGGACTGGATCGAGGCGACACGGTAGCTGGACATGGACCTGTTGCGCGAGCAGGAGAAAAGCCGGCCCCGGCTGGGGGAGGCGGCCTAAGTTCGGCTAAGCTGCTACGGGCTGCGCCCTTCGCAGCGCGAGCCAACCGTCAACCACGGAGCATGATGACCCACTGACCTATTTGCAGAGAAATCGGGACACAACTCGAGCGCTGCATCCCTCCGCGTCCTCAATTCCCTGCCCCACCCACAACGTGCCGCCCCCGTGACACCGGACACGGCAATTTTTCACGCTCTCCCCCAATCACTTACGACCGTACCCTCAGCCCTGCCCCGCTGCCCGTGCCTACCCTCCCTCCGGAGCTTCTGCCATGTTGAATGCAACTACCCCTGACAACCCCAAACGGCCGCTGTCCGAAAAACAGCTCGCCGCCCGGCGCTCGAAC
>Ga0209381_1004091_pt1 | contig 13663 bp, 13 predicted proteins | sample DewCreD2012metaG_FD_184111 | JGI IMG/M metagenome (GOLD analysis project Ga0209381, IMG submission 184111) | Hot spring sediment bacterial and archeal communities from British Columbia, Canada, to study Microbial Dark Matter (Phase II) - Dewar... ...
CCGGATTTCGGCCTCGTATCCGGTAAGCTGCGCGGGCAGGCGGGGGACCAGTTCGAGGTACTTATGGTTCACGGACCGGATGTCGACCACGATTCTGGCACCCCAAGGTCTGAGGACGGCTTCAGCACGGCCAACGCCGGTCATACTCCTGAGCATATTGGTGCCTTCCGGTTGGGTTCTTCTAGTACTATCGTCACCGGGCCATCATTGATAAGTTGTACCGCCATACGTGCGCCGAACCGGCCGGTTCGAACGGGCACACCGAGATAGCCGAGCTCCGAGGTGAATCGGTCGCACAGTTCCCGTGCCCTGCCCGGTGGGCAGGCGTCGGTGAATGATGGCCGCAGCCCCCGACTGGTGTCGGCGTATAGCGTGAATTGTGACACCACGAGGGCAGCGCCGTGAATGTCGAGCAGCGACAGGTTCATCTTGCCTGTTTCGTCATCGAAGACGCGGAGCCTAGCGATCCGTGCAGCAAGCAGACGGCATGTCTCTTCGCTGTCGTCGTGGCCGACACCGAGAAGGATGAGCAAACCCGGTCCGATTTCGGACACTACAGTCTCCTCGACGGATACCTTTGCCCGGGAAACACGTTGCAGCACAGTGCGCATTGTCTCAACGCGGCAGCCGGCGGGCGATGTGTCGGGCAAGAGCGCGGGCTGCCCGCGTCCGGGATGCGGTCATGATGTTGCCGTCGATAACGATGTCGTTGAGACTGACCTTAGCCCCGGCTTTCTTCAACATTTCGATTGCGCGCCGGTCAGGGAAGACCGTTGCCCGCCGACCCGTGAGTAGTCCGGCCCGCGCGAGGGCTATCGGCATGAGGCCGATGGCGGCGATCAGCCGACCGGCATCGGTGAACCCGCGGCAGCGGGAGTGCAGGAGAGAATCTTCCCAATAAAGCACGGCTCCCGAGCCGCCGACGAGAACCAGGCCCGCATAGTCAGCCGGGTCGACCGTCGCCAGCGACTGCTCCGGTTTGATGAGAAGCCCGTCCATGCTCTCGGCGGCGGTCGTGTCGGTGGAGGCCGTGACAACGCGCAGGCCGGCGCGGTTGAGCTGACTGGTGACCGCCTCGTAGTCTTCATCGAGAAAGAGACTCTGCGGGACAAAGACCAGAACGTTCGTGCGTTGTTTTGCGCCTGCGGAGCAAGCAAGAAGCCCCGAGAGAATCAGAACCTGCGTCGATTTGAGCATGGATGTGTCAGGCTAGGATATTGAAGCACGCGGCCAAGTCAAGCTCCAACCGGAGTCGTTGACAGCGCTTGGGATGATTCCTATCATCTGCCTGTGGCACGCGGCCTTGTCATCATGCCGACCTATAATGAGGCGGAGAATATTGAGCGCATCGTATCGGCCGTGCTCGACCAGTCTCCAGAACTTGACGTGCTGGTTATTGACGACAGTTCGCCGGACAAGACCGGCGATATTGTGGAGCGGATGCAGGCGGCGAGCCCCCGAATCTGGCTGATCCGCCGTCCTGGTAAGCTTGGTTTGGGGACGGCCTATGTGCTGGGATTCCGCTACGCGCTGGAACACGGCTACGACTATTGTTTCGAGATGGACTCCGATTTCTCGCATCCGCCGGAAAAGATCCCCGAGATGATAGCAGCGCTTGAAAACTATGACCTCGTCATCGGCTCGCGCTACTCCAATGGCATTTCGATCGTGAACTGGCCGATGAAGCGATTGCTCCTGTCCTACTTCGCCTGCGCCTACGCCCGGCGCGTGACCGGTTGTCCGGTGCGAGACCTGACCGCCGGGTTCAAGGCATATCGCTGCGATATGCTGCGTAGACTCGACCTGAGCGTGCTCAAGGAAGATGGCTACGGGTTCCAGATTGAGATTGATTTTCTCGTCTGGCGCAAGGGCGGTCGCATAAAGGAGATTCCGATCGTCTTCACCGAGCGCCGGGCCGGTGTTTCAAAAATGAACAAGAGAATCGTTCGTCGCGCGTTCTTCCTCGTGCTGCGACTACGGTTGCAGCGAATGTTCGGCCGCATCTAGTGCGGTTTTGATGCCGAGGGGGGGATTTGAACCCCCATGGGTTTCCCCACTAACTCCTGAGGCTAGCGCGTCTGCCATTTCCGCCACCTCGGCAGTGCCGGCCAAAGTGAATTCACCGTTCAGCAGTAAAGATAGTGACCGGTAACATCAGGATAATCAGCCGGTGCTCCAAGTCAAGGGAGGACGTGTGACGTCTTGTCAGCGTGATTGGGCGTCCAGTATACAGTAGTCTGGTCGCGCTTGCTTGACGCTGCGAATTTGTCCGCTATAGTTGGTGCGGTTGCCGACATAGCTCAGATGGCAGAGCAGAGGTTTTGTAAACCTCAGGTCGGGGGTTCGATTCCCTCTGTCGGCTGGCTTGTTTTCGGTTGGCGGACGGGTTCCCGAGTGGTTAAAGGGGGCAGACTGTAAATCTGCTGGCGAACGCCTACGGAGGTTCGAATCCTTCCCCGTCCATCAGAGCTGAGACGCGCAGTCGTTGCGGGCGTGGTGTAGTGGCAGCACAACAGCCTTCCAAGCTGTTTGCGTGGGTTCGACTCCCATCGCCCGCTTCCGCGGCAGGACCGCTGTGCGTTCCAGCTGTCGCTGGGCCCGCCACGGTTGTCGTTCGCGTTCGGCCATGTGTTTCATGTCCGGGTGCGTCCGGCCGCGGGCCGCTTGGCTTCTTATGTATTTAGTGTTTGACAGGGCGGCGGTTATGCATATAATTGCCGAACCTCTTGGCTCGCCCATGTAGCTCAGTCGGTAGAGCACTTCCTTGGTAAGGAAGAGGTCGCCGGTTCGATTCCGGCCGTGGGCTTGTTCCGAGGGCGATGTTTTGCGAGTAAAGCAGGCTGAGAAGATCCTATGCATCGGGCTGGATATGATTGGCATTTTAAGGAGGAGTGCAAATGGCGAAGGCGAAGTTTGAACGGACAAAGCCGCATGTCAACGTCGGGACGATTGGTCATGTTGACCATGGCAAGACCACGTTGACCGCAGCGATAACCAAGGTTTTGGAGAAGCGAGGCTTGGCTACCTACGTGACCTACGACCAGGTGGCGAAGGCCAGCGAAGCTCATGGCCGGCGCGACGAAACGAAGATTCTCACCATCGCCATCTCGCACCAGGAGTATCAGAGCGCTAAACGTCACTATGCGCACATCGACTGCCCGGGACACGCTGACTACATAAAGAACATGATTACCGGGGCGGCGCAGATGGATGGCGCGATTCTAGTCGTTTCCGCCGCGGACGGGCCCATGCCTCAGACAACCGAGCACGTTCTGCTTGCGCGGCAGGTGAACGTGCCGGCGATTGTCGTGTATCTCAACAAGGTTGATCTCGTTGATGACCCGGATTTGATTGACCTAGTGGAGTTGGAGATTCGCGACATTCTGTCAAAGTACGGGTTCCCCGGCGACAAGACGCCGATCATACGGGGCAGCGCTTTGAAGGCATTGCAGGGTTCCGCTCCAGACGAGGAATCAGTTCTGAAGCTGATCGATGCACTCGATGAGTTCATTCCTGATCCGGTGCGTGAAGTCGACAAGCCGTTCCTGATGCCGGTCGAGGATATCTTCACCATCACTGGTCGTGGCACGGTGGTCACTGGGCGCGTGGAGCGGGGCGTACTCAAACCCAATACCGAAGTCGAGATAGTTGGTTTTGGTAAGCAAGATAAGGTTGTCTGCACAAGCATCGAGATGTTCCGCAAAGTGCTTGAGGATGCGAGGGCCGGTGATAACGTCGGGCTGTTGCTCCGCGGCGTTGCCAAGGAGGAAGTCGAACGCGGCATGGTTATCGCTCAACCGGGTTCGATAAAGCCCCACCGCAAGTTCAAGGGTGAGGTCTACGTGCTCACTGACAAGGAAGGCGGACGCCACACGCCCTTCTTCCCCGGATACCGTCCCCAGTTCTACATCCGGACCACGGACGTGACGGGTTCCTGCACGTTGCCCCAGGGCGTGGAGATGGTGATGCCGGGAGACCACGTTACGATGGACATTGAATTGATTTCGCCAGTTGCGCTCGAACAGAACTCGAAGTTCGCAATCCGCGAAGGCGGCCGAACGGTCGGTGCAGGCACGGTGGTGCAGGTTGTTGAGTAGCCAACTATGCGAGTGTTCATTACACTGGCCTGCACGCAATGTAAAAGTCGCAACTATCACTCGAACAAACACAAGAAGAAGACTGAGCGGCTGGAGCTGCGGCGTTTCTGCCGTTCCTGCCGTAAGCATACCGCCCACAAGGAGGTTAAGTAGGCCAGTAGCTCTAACGGCAGAGCGGCGGACTCCAAATCCGTAGGTTGGGGGTTCAAATCCCTCCTGGCCTGTTACACTCGTGAACGTGATAAGACGCATTCGGAACTACGTCGTTGACGTTGCGGCTGAGTTGCGCAAGGTGACATGGGTGAAGCGCAAGGAGTTGTTGACGACGACGGTTGTTGTGATTGCCTTTTCCGCCGTTCTTGCGGCGTTCATTGGGTTCTGGGACTTTGTGTTTTCCCATTTGCTGGGGTTGATCCTGCGGTAGGCTCCACTGGACGATGAGGTTCTTCGTGGTCCATACCTATACCGGGCGTGAAAAGCGCGTGAAGGAACTCTTGGAGAAGGCGATTGACGCCCAAGAGATGCGGCGTCTTTTTGGGAGGGTGATCCTGCCGGCAGAGAGAGTGACACGTGTGCGCAAGTCGAAGCTAGTTGCCGACGAGCGACAGCTGTATCCAGGATACCTTGTTGTCGAAATGGAGCCGAGTGAGGAGACGATGAAGCTCGTCAACTCGATTCCAGGCGTGACGCATGTCCTCGGGACTCGGCAGGAACCGCTTCCGCTAACCGAAGCCGAGGTGACTTCGGTTCTGGATCAGATAGAGCGCGGCCAAGAGAAAGCAGAACCGGAGGCGCCGTTTGACAAGGGCGAGACGGTTAAGGTTACCAAAGGTCCATTCGCGGGTTTCACTGGGACAGTGGATGAAATCTTGGCTGAGCGGAGACGAGTGAAGGTGATTGTTACGATATTCGGCCGTCCTACCCCCATTGACCTGGATTTTCTGGACGTTCAGCCGATATAGATAGTCAGGAGGAGAGAGTATGGTGAAGAAGGTCGCAGCCATTGTGAGACTCCAGATTCCGGCGGGGCAGGCGACTGCCGCACCACCAGTTGGCCCGGCTTTGGGTCAGCACGGCGTCAACATCGCCGAGTTCATCAGGGCGTTCAATGAGGCTACGCGCAAAGAGGCGCCCGGGATGTTGATACCTGTGGTTCTTACCATCTACTCTGATCGGAAGTTCACTTTTGTGACAAAGAGCCCGCCCGCGTCAGTGCTTCTGAAGCAGGCTGCCGGTCTTGCGAAAGGCTCAGGAGAACCTAACCGGGCCAAGGTGGGTGTGGTCAGCCGCAAGGTCGTGCGAGATATCGCCGAACGCAAAATGGCGGACTTGAACGCGGCGACTGTCGAGGCGGCGATGCGCATCGTTGAAGGCACCGCGCGAGCGATGGGACTGACTGTGGAGGAGAAGTGATACGCAGTCGGCGGTATCAAGGGTCGAGACAGAGAATCCAGGGTGGCAAGCAGTATTCTATTATGGATGGTGTGCAGGCCGTAAAGAGCAGTGCAACCGCGAAGTTCGACGAGTCAGTGGAGGTCGCTGTTCGGCTCGGAATCGACCCCAAGAAGCAGGACCAGCTCGTCAGCGGCACTGTTGCACTCCCGCACGGAACGGGCCGGCAGGTGCGTGTGTTGGTCTTCTGTAAAGGAGAGAAGCAAGATGAGGCGCGGGCGGCCGGGGCTGACTACGTCGGGTTCGATGACCTGATTGAGAGAATAAGTGGCGGTTGGGCCGAATTTGACGTCGCGGTGGCAACTCCCGATACCATGTCGGGTGTGGGCCGCTTGGGCAAGGTCCTTGGCCCCAAGGGGTTAATGCCGTCGCCCAAGACACAGACGGTTACCTTCGACGTCGGCCCTGCGGTGCGGGCGCTGAAGGCAGGCCGCATCAAGTTTCGCACCGACAAGTCAGGGAATGTACATGCTCTGGTCGGAAAGGTCTCGTTTGCGCCAGAGATGCTTGTCGACAATGTCAGAGCGCTTGTAGCAGAGCTTCTTAGAGTTCGTCCAGCAACTGCCAAGGGCCAGTTCTTGCGGGGCGTTGTTCTTTCCTCAACCATGGGGCCGGGAGTGCCCATAGACCCCAGTGAGTTCCTGGATGCGGCCAAGAAAGAGGGTTGACATGCCGAAACAGGAAAAGGTTGCGGTTGTCCGGCAACTGAGAGAACGGGTAGGGGGGGCGTCTGCCCTATACTTCGTTGACTTCACAGGAGTGGGGGCGAATGATTTCGCCGACTTCAGACGTCGCCTTCGTGGAAACCGCGTGGAAGTGCGCGTTGTGAAGAATCGGCTCGCACTTCGTGCTATGGTGGAGTGTGGCGTGCCGTCTGATGTGGCGGAGGTGCTTCGAGGACCGACTACGATTGTGTTCGCCGGTGAGGACCCTGTGGCGCCGGCGCGACTACTGAAGGAGGCACTCGGCAGACTGAGAGGTTTGAAGGTAAAGGGTGTCTACCTTGAACACAACCTCTACAGGTCCGACCAGTTCGAGATGATTGCCGCATTGCCGACGAAGGAGGAATTGAGAGCACATCTGGTGGGGATTCTCGAGTCGCCAGTCTGCGGCCTAGTGTTGGTTCTAGAGAACTTGGTTGCGGAACTCGTGAGGGTGATTGACGAGCTGGCTCGGCGTCAGAGCCCGGGGTCTGTGTGATTGTCGGGTTGACGAGATGTAAGGCAGGTGAATCTGCAGCCAGCAGTGATTTTGATTGCTGTTTCAAGCCTAAGGTCGAGTGGTGCTGCCGACAGCAGGGCAGCGAACATAGCCAGGAGGAGTCGTGGCAGAGAACAAACTACAGCAGTTGGTTGAGACAATCGAAGGTCTGACTGTAACCGAGCTGGCGGAATTGGTCAAGGTCCTGAAGGACAAGTTCGGAGTGGCAGCTCCGACACTTGTGGCCGGGCCTTCGACCGCCGTGCCCGGGGTAGTTTCAGCGGCCGAGGTGAAGACCGAGGAACAGACCGAGTTCGTCGTTACTCTGGTTTCGGTCGGGGACAAGAAGATACAAGTGCTCAAAGAGCTGCGCGCACTCACCGGTCTGGGCCTTAAAGAGGCCAAGGAGATGATCGACAAGGCACCAAGCGTCATAAAGGAGAATGCCACTCGTGAAGAGGCGGACAAGCTCAAGGCCAAACTCGAGGAAGTTGGGGCCAAGGTCGAGGTGAAGTAGAATGAAGCAGAAGGACTTCTCTAAGACCGGGACTTTCTTAGAGATTCCGAATCTGCTTTCGCTTCAGCTCGATTCCTTCTCCGACTTTGTCCAACGGGGTGTCGACCCTTCGCAGAGGCAGGCGCGTGGGCTTGAGGGCGTCTTTCGCGAGACATTCCCCATAGTTGACGATCACAGGAACTTCCGGCTTGAGTATGTTCGTTATTCCTTCGGCGAACCGAAGTACTCCCCCGACGAGGCGATCGCCAAGGGAGTCAACTACTCTCTGCCGCTCAAGGTTGTGTTCAAGCTTGTCAAGAAAGGGTTTGGCAAGGACGCGGACACGGTCAAGGAAATACTTGAGCAGGAGGTGTTCTTCTGTGACATGCCGTGGATGACGGACGGCGGGTCATTCATCATAAACGGCGTGGAACGCGTCATTGTGAGCCAGCTCCATCGGTCTCCGGGGATCTACTTTTCTCGAGATGGTGCCGAGTATTCTGCTCTGCTCGTGCCGCTCCGCGGGGCGTGGTTCGAGCTGGTGGTGGACAAGCACGAGTCTATGGTCGTGTTGCTGGACCGGAAACGTCGCATATCTGCCGCTACTTTCCTGCGGGCTATCGGCTACTCGCATGAAGAGATTCTGACTGAGCTGTACGGAGAGAGAGTGCAGCGGCGCCATCCTGCTGTTGGGCAGGTGTTGGCTGCCGCCGTTAGCCTAGAAGGAGAGTCTGAGCCACTGGCACGGCCCGGCGAGCCCGTTACGGAGGGGTTGCTTGACGTTTTTGCCGCTCACGGGATCGAAGAAGTGAAGGTAATTGAAGGCGACATGCCAGGGCTGCGTATTGTGTCCAACACCCTCCAGGCCGATCGTTCGACATCAAAGGAAGATGCTATCAAGCGCATGTACTACCGTCTGCGATCGATTGCACCACACTCGGTGGAAGTTGCGGAGAACGTCATTCTTGGAATGCTGTTTGACGCACGGCGGTTCGATCTGGGGGCGGTGGGCCGCTATCGATTGAACCAGCGGCTGATGTCCAAGGTTCCGACGCGAGAGACGGGTCTATTGAAAGCTGACGTGTTTGCGATGATTGATCGTCTGTTGCGCTTCGCCGATGACGGGCGTATCTACGTCGTGCGTTACTTCTGTGGAAGCTCATCTGCGCGCGAGGAGGCGATTGCTCTACTCAAGAAAGGTGGGGTGCCACCTGACCGAACTCACTGGTACGAACGCCGGGGTGAACTTGAGCTTACCTACACGGAAGAGGAATCGGGCAGGCGCGCCGAGAAGCTTTTGTCCGGTCAGGAACACAGGGTTGTAGGCGAGTCGGTTCGTTATCAAGCCGACGACGTGGACCATCTCGCAAGTCGTCGGGTGAAGCGCGTCGGTGAGTTGTTGGAGAACCAGTTCCGCGCAGCTCTGATGCAGCTTGCGCAGAACATCCGCGAACGTGCGGCGTTCATCGATGACAGTCAATTGACGCCCCAAGAGCTGGTCAATACTCGGGTTGTTGCTAACGCGATAATGCAGTTCTTTACGCAGAACCAGCTGTGTCAGTTCATGGAGCAGACCAATCCCTTAACCGAACTGACGCACAAGCGCCGCGTATCTACCCTCGGCCCGGGTGGCTTGACGAAGGAGACAGCTGGTTTTGAGGTTAGGGACGTTCACTACTCACACTACGGGCGGATTTGCCCAATAGAGACACCCGAAGGGCCTAACATAGGTCTGATTTCCACGGTCTCGACCTACGCTCAGATTGACAACTACGGGTTCCTGACCACTCCCTACTGGCGCGTCAGTGAGGGCAAAGTCCAAGTAGGCAAAGGCAAGGAAGTCTACTTGAATCCCGACGAGGAGGACCGCTACACGATAGCTCAGGCGACTGCTGAGCTTACAAGTGACCGGGTATTCGCCAAGAGCGAGGTGGTATGTCGACGTCGCGGCGATGTAGTGACTGTCCCACCCGACCAAGTGGACTTCATGGATGTCTCGCCAAAGCAGCTCTTTGCTCCATCAACAGTGATGGTGCCATTCTTGGAGCACGATGATGCCGATCGCGCACTCATGGGCGCGAACATGCAGCGACAGGCGGTGCCATTGCTCATTCCGGAGAAACCGTTGGTTTCCACGGGCGTCGAAGGCAAGTTTGCCGCCGAGTCCGGGGCAACGCTCCTAGCCCGGGAGGACGGGGTGGTCACCAAGGTCGATGCTAGGACAATCGTGGTGCGTACCGAGAGTGGTCTGACAGAGTACCGTCTGCGCAAGTACCGCAAGTCAAACCAGTACACGTGTCTATCGCAGCGGCCTGTTGTTCGAGCTGGTGATACTGTCAAGAAGGGTGGTCTTCTGGCAGACGGGCCGGCGACCCAAGATGGTCAGCTGGCGCTGGGTCGCAACGTGCTTGTGGCTTTCGTCCCTTGGCGCGGATACAACTACGAGGACGCGATCATAATCTCCGAGGACCTGTTGCGTGATGACGCCTTTACCTCCATACAGATACTCGAGTTCGAGACGCAGGCACGTGAGACCAGACTTGGGCCGGAGGAGATCACCCGCGACATTCCTGGCGCGACCGAAGATGAGCTGAGAAACCTCGATGAGTTCGGGGTGATAAGAGTTGGAGCTGAAGTAGGGCCGGGTGATATCTTGGTCGGAAGGATAACGCCGAAGGGGGAGACCGAATTCACGCCGGAGGAGCGTCTGCTACGGGCTATCTTCGGCGAGAAGGCGGCGAATGTGCGAGACACCTCCCTTCGCGTGGAGCCTGGTGTCTTTGGTGTTGTGCTCGACCGCCGCATCCTGAGCCGCAAGCTCAACGACCCAATGTGCAGGCGGCTGGAGCGAGAGCGGGTAGCCGATGCCAGCCGGAGTTACGAGCTTAAGAAGCAGTTTCTCATAGACCGTCGTGATGAGAGGATTAGACTGGTTCTACGTGGGCAGAAGGCCGCAGCCAACGCCAAAGATAGTCGAGGTCGGATACTGCACAGGGCCGGTCTGCCCATGGGCGACGAGTTCTTGAACTCAGAGGAATTCTCCAACGTCAGCAACTTCGAGCAGCTGGTCTCCAGTCCGAAACTCCAGATGGAGATCAGGGCCGCATTGAGGGAATACGACGAAGCACTTGCCGCAGCGGAAAAGGAACGGCTAACTGGGGTCGAACGCGTGTCGCGTGGAGACGAACTGCCGCATGGTGTGTTGAAGTGGGTTACTATCTTCATCGTCCAGAAGCGCAGGCTCGCACCGGGCGACAAGATGGCAGGCCGACACGGCAACAAAGGCGTAGTCTCCAAGGTTCTGCCGGTGGAGGATATGCCCTATATCTCGGCGCGGCCGGACGGTAGTGACGGAAGTTCTGAGACGATTCGGGAAATGCGAGGTCTGCCCGTGCAGATGGTGCTGAACCCGCTGGGGGTGCCGTCGCGTATGAACCTTGGCCAAGTGCTGGAAGCGCACCTTGGTTGGGCGGCGAGTATCCTAGGGTATCAGGCTGTGTGTCCTGTTTTTCACGGTGCCACTCCCGAGCAGATCAAAGAAGAACTGCGTGCGGCTGGTTTGCCTGAGGATGGGAAGGTGGAGCTTTGTGACGGGCGTACCGGCCAGCCGTTTGAGCACAAGGTTACAGTCGGAATCGTCTACATGATGAAACTGGTCCACATGGTTGACGACAAGATACATGCACGCTCGACTGGTCGATACTCGCTGATAACCCAGCAGCCGCTCGGCGGCAAGGCGCAGTTCGGCGGACAGCGTTTTGGGGAGATGGAAGTGTGGGCGCTTGAGGCGTATGGCGCGGCTCACGCGTTGCAGGAGATGCTGACTGTTAAGTCTGACGATGTTGAGGGTCGCAGCAGTCTGTATGAGGCGCTGATTCGCGGCAAGAATCCCCCGAGGCCCAAGGCCCCAGCTTCGTTCTCCGTGCTGGTGAAGGAACTCCAGGGGTTGGGCCTGGAACTGATTCCCGAGCGGGGCAAGGAGACAGCATGACCTCAGACCGGGATTTCTTCGACTTCGATTCTCTGCGTTTACGGATTGCCTCCCCGGAGACGGTCCGCGGCTGGTCGTCCGGGGAGGTGATAAAGCCGGAGACCATAAACTATCGTACCCAGAAGCCGGAGCGTGACGGGTTGTTCTGCGAACGCATATTCGGTCCTGTCAAGGACTATGAGTGCAACTGCGGCAAGTATAAGAAAATCCGCTACAAAGGCATTGTCTGTGACCGTTGCGGAGTTGAGGTAACTACGTCCGCAGTGCGGCGCCACAGGATGGGTCACATTGAGTTAGTCGTTCCGGTCGCCCATACACTGTTCTATCAGGTCCCCCCTTCGAAAGTCGGGTTGATGCTTGCGTTCTCCATCAACCAGGTGGAGACCATCCTGAACTACGAAGCCTACGTTGTTATTGAGCCGGGGGCTTCTACTTACCGGAAGTTGGAGCTGATTTCGGAGGAGGAATACCGCGAGAATGCGCACCGATTCGAGGGAATCGAAGTCGATTCTGGTGCTGCAGCCTTGAAGACGCTGCTGTCGCGAATAGAACTGGATGACTTGGCTGCTGAGCTGCGCGCGCGGATCAAGCATGAGACCTCCCGTCGGTTCAGTCTGTTGCGCCGGCTGCGAGTGGTTGAGGCTTTTCGTGCCTCAGGGGCTCGGCCCGAGTGGATGATTCTGGACGTCCTTCCAGTGATTCCCCCTGACCTGCGTCCGCTGGTTCCCCTCGAGGGAGGACGTTATGCGACGTCCGATCTTAACGACCTCTACAAGAGAGTGATTGTGCGCAACAACCGGTTGCGGCACCTGATGTCTATCAGGACGCCGGATATAATCCTCAAGAACGAGAAGCGTATGCTGCAGGATGCTGTTGATACGCTCTTCTCGAACGAAACGCGGCCGCGGCCTGTGCGAGGGAGAGGAAACAGGCCCCTCAAGTCTCTGTGCGAGGCCCTGCGTGGGAAGCAGGGGCGGTTCCGCCGGAATCTGCTGGGCAAGCGCGTGGACTACTCCGGGCGTTCGGTCATTGTCGTCGACCCAGCGCTGAAGCTGCACCAGTGCAGTCTGCCCAAGGAGATGGCGCTGGAGTTGTTCAAGCCGATGATACTGCGCCAGCTCGAGGAGCGTCGGCTCGCCGAAAGCGACCGCGGGGCAAAGAGCATGTACCGGCGTGAGGCCCCGGAAGTCTGGGAGGTGTTGGAGGAGGTCACTCGCGACCATCCGGTCTTGCTGAACCGAGCGCCGACTCTGCATCGCGTTTCGCTGGAGGCGTTCTTCCCGATTCTGTCTGAGAACCGCGCGATAGGTATTCACCCGCTGGTATGTCCTCCGTTCAACGCCGACTTTGACGGCGACACGATGTCGGTCCATGTGCCGCTGACACCAGAGGCGATATTGGAGGCGTCCGTGTTAATGCTGTCTTCTCACAACATACTCTCCCCGGCCCACGGCAGGCCGTTGATGACGCCGTCGCAGGATGTGGTCGCGGGCATATACTACATTACCAAGACACACCCCGGCCCGCTCGAGCCAAAGCGGTGGTTTGGAGACAGCGACACGGTCCGCTCGGCCTATGAAATGGGCGAGCTTGAAATCCATGAGCCGATATACTTCCAGCATGCTGGGCAGCGGATTGCGACAACTGTCGGAAGAGTGTTGTTTAACGCAGTGTTGCCGGCGGAGCTGCGTTTCGTAAACGACCTCTGCGGGAAGGAGAAGCTGGTTTCGCTGATCGACCGATGTGCCCGGACGCTCGGACTGGACGTCACAGCCAAGGTGCTTGACGATATCAAAGACCTCGGGTTCGAAATGGCCACGGTCTCGGGTCTTTCGATAGGCATTGACGACATCGTCGTACCACCCGAAAAGGAAAGCATCATCGCCCGCAGCGAACGTGATATACGCAAGGTCCAGCGGGCCTACGAGCGCGGTTTGATGACTGACTCGGAGAAGTACAATCTCGTGGTCAACACATGGACTCTTGCCACAGCGGAGGTTGAAGAAGCGTTGATGGAGCGACTGCGCCAAGACCAGGGCGGATTCAATCCTGTCTTCATCCTGATTGACTCGGGCGCGCGCGGTTCTCGTACCCAGGCGTCGCAGATCGGCGGGATGCGTGGTCTGATGGCGAAGCCTCAGCGGCGGTCGGTCGGGGAAGAGGTAATCGAGACGCCCATCAAGAGCTCTTTCCGCGAGGGGTTGTCGGTCTGGGAGTACTTCATATCCACGCACGGTGCCCGTAAGGGTCTGACGGATACCGCGCTGAAAACGGCCGAGGCCGGCTACTTGACACGCCGTTTAGTGGATGTTGCTCAGGACGTAGTCATCACTATGCCGGACTGCGGTACCATAGTCGGGCAGGAGGTCACCGCGCTGCGCGAGGGTGGAGATACTGTCGAGCCCCTTGCCGAGCGCATTGCCGGAC
>Ga0209381_1004095_pt1 | contig 13660 bp, 11 predicted proteins | sample DewCreD2012metaG_FD_184111 | JGI IMG/M metagenome (GOLD analysis project Ga0209381, IMG submission 184111) | Hot spring sediment bacterial and archeal communities from British Columbia, Canada, to study Microbial Dark Matter (Phase II) - Dewar... ...
ATTACTTCATTGATATCGGAGTTTTTAAGAATGAATCCCCTGGCTCCTGCATCGATCATTTTCACGTAGTATTCTTCTTCGCCGTACATGGAGAGGGTAATGATACGGAGTTCAGGGAAGAGTTTCACGGCCTCTGCAGCGGTTTCGATCCCGTTCATTTCAGGCATTTCAATGTCCATCAGGGTAACGTCTGGTACCGTTTCTTGCAGCAACCGGAGATATTCCTGTCCGTTCCCTGCTTCAGCAATTACCTGTACTTCGGATGATGCATTGAGCAGGAGCCTTAGCCCGTTGCGGAAAAGTGTGTGATCGTCCACAATGCAAACCGAAATGGGAGTCATGGGCTGATGATTTTCTCTACAATAATAAAAATTTTATTAAAACGTATTGGGTGTTTCTGCAGAATGGTTTTGGGTTCACATTTCGATGTTTTAGCCTTTGCGCTCTTTGCCGTGTTGAAATTGTTTTTCTTTTTGCCTCAGGATTAAGAACCGGGATATTTTTTTGATCCCGGAACAAATAATCCATCGGGATTTGATCCGACAAGGGAGGAGGAGAGGAGGGAAGGGGTTGCCGGCGCCAGGAGCCTGATCTGATCTTTTGTGAGTAGGGGGTAATGAGCAACCGAATTAAGGTATTGCCCGATGAGGTCGAGATCTTCTTCCGTTGTTCTCCAGTTCAGATAGTCGAAACGGTGCAGGTTCACAGGGCGCGAATAGGCGCGGAGTGATTTGAATCCGTTGGTATTGAAATAAAAATCAAAATACGACATAACCAGCTCGCGGAGGCTTCGGTAAACGGGTTCGCGGTAACGCAAGGTGGTGAAATTTGACTTACCAACTGCTCCCCAACAGTTGTAAACCTTATACACAGCCACAACATGGTCGTCATCATCTTCCGCAATCATATCAATTACCAGAGGCTGATAACCTGCTTGTTCAAGGCAGGCAGCGGCAAACATGGCGCTTTCAAAGCAATGGGCCTCATTCATCTGGTAGACGAGCCGGGGTGATCGGGTACATTTACCGGCATTGTACTTTGTGGAATCAAGATATTCCTGAATCTTTTCAGGTTTTTTAAGAGCCGGAGGAATGCCGGGATGGAATATCGTTTTCGTCATAAAAGAATGCGTATAATGAATTTTGAACCGCTTTCGGGAGAACTTTCTGCTTCGAGGTTTCCTCTCACCGAGCGCAGACGGGAAATGATATTGGAAATGCCGGTCCCTTTAACAGGCCCGTGGATAACTTCCGGCACATCGAAGCCTTTGCCGTCGTCACTATAAGTGAGGATAAGAACATTTCCCTGCTTTGTAAGTTGCATTTCGACATTTGATGCATGCGCATGTTTCAGGGTATTGTTGATCAGTTCTCCTGTTACGCGGTATAGAACTACCTCAACATCCTCATTGAATCGCACCCCATAAAGATCTGAATCGAAACGGATAACCGGAATTCCCGGGCCGGTTATACGGTTAGTAAGGTCATTAATGGCGCTGGCCAGACCAAAGTTGGCAAGCATGTGCGGACTCAGGTTGTTGGAAATTTCCTTAATGCTGCGAAGGGCTTCCGTGATAAGATGGTCAGTGTTCCGCAGGATTTCCTTCCTCTTGTCGTCCTGTTCCATTGCCGTGAGGCTGGATACGGAAAGTTTAACAGCCGACAGAAGTGGTCCGAGATCGTCATGAAGGTCCTTGGCAAATCGTTTCCTTTCGTTCTCTTCGGTTTGTATTACTGCTTTCAGAACCCGCTTTTCGGCTTCCCTTCGGGTTTCTTCTACCTTGCGTATAAAATTGAATATGCGGCGAATCAGAATAACTCCTATGGTGAAACAAAGGGAGGTAACAAAGCCTATCCACGTGATAGCCGATGCCGTATTAAAGGGCAATCTGTCATAAAAAAAAGGAATCATATCAATAAGCCTGGAAACACCCATCAGAATGAATCCGGCGCTGATAAGAATCCAGGAAAGGTTGTATTTTGTGACCCTTGTGAGTCGTATGGCAAGCACCGCGGCTACCAGTTGCAGTGCCAAGGAAAAGATGAGGGCTATTTGTGTAATCAGCATAAAAGATATATTAAAAACGATTTCAATAGGAAGCAACGGAATTGTCACCACGGCGATCGCCTACTCCTTCGTACGTGCCGTCAGCATGAACCATAATTGCATTGATGCTGCCCAATGCCCTGGCTTCGCTGATGTAATGCCCTTTCTTTTTTAGTTCCTCCATGGTTTTTTGCGGAAATCCTTTTTCCATCAGAATCTGGTCAGGCATCCACTGATGGTGGAACCGGGGAGCAAAAACCGCTTCCTTCAATGGCATGCCGAAATCAATTACGTTGACAATTACCTGCAGTATTGTCGTTGGGATGGTGGTGCCACCCGGAGAGCCAAGGATGAGGAAAGGCTTGTTTTCAGCAAGAACTATGGTTGGCGACATGGAACTCAGCATGCGTTTTCCGGGTTCAATGGCATTGGCCTTGCCTCCCAGTGCTCCGTAGGCATTCGGAAATCCGGGTTTTATGCTGAAATCATCCATCTCGTTATTGAGCAGAAAACCTCTGCCGGGAACAACCAGAAAACATCCGTACGATCCGTTCAGGGTTGTGGTAACCGATACCGCGTTTCCTTCAGCATCAATAACGGAAAAATGGGTTGTTTCGGTTGCTTCATCGGCATGGGAATAACCAACTGCAGAAGATTGTGTTGCCTTTTCAGGCGAGTAATTCTCCATGCGCTTTTTCAGGTATTCCGGGTTAGTGAGTAGGGCTATGGGAACAGGAATAAAGTCTGGATCACCGAGATAACGGGCTCTGTCGGCATAGGAGCGCCGTTCGGCTTCAGCCATAAGATGTATGGCGGCTGATGAGGCAAAACCGTAGTTTCTGACCGGATACCAGGAAAGAATCGAGAGAACCTGCCGGAGGATAATGCTTCCGCTGGAAGGAAGCGGCATGGTAATCACCTTGTAACCACGGTAGGAAAACGTATCGGGTTTTCGTTCCACCGTTCGGTAATTCTTTAAATCCTGCCGCGTAATGATTCCCCCTGCCTGTTTCATTACTTGCTCAATGGCCTGCGCTGTGGAGCCGCAATAAAAACTGTCTCTACCTCCTTCTTTTATCTTTTCAAGTGTCACAGCCAGATCGGGTTGCCGGAGGATGTCTCCTTCTTTCCATGGCGTGTTTTTTACAAACGCAACAGGAAATTGGTTATGCCTCAGGAAATTTTCCCGGTTACGGTTGAGGCTTTCAGCTTCCCTTCGGGTAATGCGAAAGCCTTTTTTTGCCAGGTTAATGGCCGGTTCGACCAATTCCTTCAGGGGAAGTCGGGCATGGGGAAGGGTAGCGAAAATGCCATCAACAGTGCCTGGAGTTCCCGCGGCAAGAGGGCCTTTCAACGACCGCCATGGGACAGGATTCCCTGATGAATCGAGAAACATTTTCGGTGTTGCAGCGGCAGGAGCTGTTTCCCGAAAGTCGAGCGCCAGGAGTCTTCCATCGGAAAAACGCGCTACCAGAAAACCTCCTCCTCCCAGGTTGCCTGCCTGAGGATAAACCACCGCCAGGGCAAACTGAACGGCAATAGCTGCGTCGAAGGCATTTCCTCCTTTTTGCAAAACGGCAATGCCCGCCTCACTGGCAAGGGGATGGGCAGATACCACCATTCCGTTCCTGCTCCTCTGGTTTTTTACGATACGGTAAGAAGCAGGATTCTGGGCCGGCAGGCAGAGCGGGATCAGGTAAAGGACCAGATAAACTGAAAGGAAGTTTTTCATACTTCAAATATAGTATTATATACCAATCGTTCATTTTCGAACACCCATTGTCGCATAATCGTTCACATTCGGCCGGAAAAAAAGAAAAGGAAACTATTATTAATTAACAGTAGATTAATAAATTATGTTTCTTGGCACGTCATATGTAATACCTGTTATGACCATGATAAAAAACCCTAATCAGGAGGAAAAAAAATGAAGACTCTCGCAACGATCATCCGTCCCGCTGCCCTTACCCTGGCCCTTATTGTGGCAGCTTTTCTTTTACCCTCACAGCTTACCGGACAATATGAACTGGTATCGCAGAAGCCGGTTTACCCTGGATATGCAACACGAAATTATATAAGTGTGCCTGAAATCAGACCGTTGCACTTATCTATAGTATTCTCATTGGTGCGCATTTGCCTGCCTTTCAGCAATGATCAGGACGGACTGATTTTTTCTGGAATGCTCAAGCCGGTTGCTCCTGAAGCCGTTTTCTGCTACGGAAATTCTTCATCAGATGGTTTGTATTCAGCCTATTTGCTGAGCTCAACAGCCTATGCGGTAACTGTTTCTTCCACCACCTCTGATGCTGCACATACTGATGCTCTGACTCTATCTGCCGAGTCATCCGAGCCGATTGAAGGCTGGATGCTTTCATCAGCTGACTGGAATGAGACCATGACAGAAATAGAATATAAGGTTGAAAGCTGGATGCTGAATGAGTCAGCCTGGATGGAAATTTCATCAGAACCTGCTGAATACGTTGAAAGCTGGATGCTGAATGAGGCTGAATGGATGGATATTCCAGCTGAAACAATGGAAACCATTGAAATCTGGATGCTCGATGGAGCCAGCTGGACTGAAATCACGGCCGATCCGGTAGAAAATGTCGAAAGCTGGATGCTGAATGATTTGACATGGGATGCCTTGACTTCAGAAACCTCTCAGGGTCTGGAAAGCTGGATGAATGACGATACTACCTGGGTTTCGGGTAATTTCAGTTCAGAGGAAGCACAGAACGTTGAGCCGTGGATGCTGAATACTGAAAGCTGGAATGTTCAATATACTGCCGGAATCAAATAGCAGATCATTTCCCCTATAGCGGATTCTTCCGTCCATCCCGTCCCGCCAGTTACCAATTCATCCAGGGACGGGATTTTTTTATTTAAAACGTAGTTCAATTAAATCCCAATTCAGAAATCACAACTCACCGAAAATTTGCAATTTCCAATTTTCTGCAAGTGATCACGCTATGAAAACCTGAACACATTAATGGGAAATGGGAAATTGGAAATCGGAAATTCATTAATGGGAAATTGGAAATTTGGAATACACGTAATGGATCACGTTGTGAAAATAAAGCCTGTTCTATCCAGGCAAGGATAAGAGCTTTGTGATTTTAGATTTTTGATTTCTGATTTGAGATTCTTTTGATTCGGGACGCAAACCTGTTGAATCACAACTCAGAAATCACAACTCACAAATCAAAAATCCCCGAGAATTCCCTATTTCCCGAACGTGAACACGTTATGAAACCAGAATCCCTTTTTTAAGTTCTTAGTTATTTGGCTCGTTTTCATCATTTTCAGGGACTGAAAATCCTGCGATTTCTCTGGGAATTTCTTTTTTCGGTCGTGCCCCGAGCTGTTGAATTTTGAGGGCACGATTCAGAAGGCTTCCCTTTCCTGTGGAAAGCTTTTTCATGGATTCTTCCCATGCATGGTGGGCATCATCAATTTTTTTGCCTATATCTTTCAGATCTTCGAGAAAACCGTTGAATTTGTCGAGAAGGTCACTGCTTTGCCGGGCAATTTCCTGAGCATTGCGGTTCTGATATTCAATGCGCCACATGCTTTCAATGAGTTTCAGGGCAGCCAACAGGTTCGTCGGGCTCATCAGAAGCACTCTTTTCTGATAGGCATATTGCCATAAATCAGGGTCCTGCTGAAGTGCCAGGTGGTATCCGGGTTCTACCGGCATAAACATCATGACAAAATCCAGGGAATTGAGTTGATAGAGCGACTGATAGTCTTTACGGCTCAGCTCAAGAATGTGTTTCCTTACCGAATCAAGATGTTCTTTTATGGCCTGCTGACGGGATTCTTCCTCTTCGGCTGCGACGAATTTTTCGTAGGCTACCAGGGATACCTTGGAATCGATTACTACGTTCCGACCGCCCGGATAGCGAACAATGACGTCGGGAATCAGCGTAATTCCTTCTTCGTCTGCCATCCTTTCCTGGACCGTATATTCACGGTTGCGGGTTAGTCCGGAATTTTCCAGAAGTTTTTCCAGAATTACTTCTCCCCAGTTTCCCTGGGCTTTGGTATCTCCTTTCAGAGCCCTTGTAAGACTGCGGGCTTCGTCGCTCAGCTGCTGGTTCATCTGCACCAGGCGTTCGATCTCCTTGCCCAGATGAAAGCGCTGTTCCCGTTCCGTTCCGTAGGCTTTTTCCACCTGATCACGGAATTCCCTGATTTTTTCCGAAAGAGGATTGAGCAGGTTTTCCAGTTGAGTCCGGTTTTGTTCAGTAAATGTTTTTGTTTTTTCTTCAAGAATGCGGTTGGCAAGGTTTTCAAATTCCACTGAAAACCGTTTCTGCACTTCTTCCAGTTCACTTTTCTGACGGGCAAGCTGTTCCTGCATGTTTCTGAGGTCAGCTACCGCTGCCGAATATTTAGCCTGCAAATCGAGCAACTGGGCGTCTTTTTCAGCAATTTTCCGCTGTTCCTGTGAGAGAGCGTCTTCAAGAAACCGGCTTTTTTCTGAAAAAAGCGAAAGTTTTTCCTTCTGAATCAGCCGGAAAATGAACCAGGCGGCCAATCCTCCAACGATGAGACCTGCAGCAAACAAGAAAATGTCCATGAAATTGTATTTAAAAATTCAATACATAAAGGTACAAAACCTGCCTGTGATCCAATCGGCAGAGTTTGCTATTCCTTATTCAGTGGGAACAATGTAGATTTTTTGGCCAAGAAATCGTTCAATCCGCTCAAATTTGCCTCGCTCGGCTTTATTGACAAAGGTGATGGCCAGGCCGTCTGCATCGGCGCGTGCTGTGCGTCCGATCCGGTGAATGTAATCTTCAGGATCGGAAGGAACGTGATAATTGATGACCAGTTCGATGCCTTCAATATCAATACCCCGGGAGAGGATATCGGTTGCCACAAGAATCTGGAATTTTTTATTCCGGAAATCGCGCATGATTTCTTCCCTGACCGACTGGTCAAGGTCTGACTGGATGCCGCGTACCTGAAATCCATCTTTCTGGAGTTTTTTTTCAACCTGTCTGACATCTTTTTTGGTAGAACAGAAAATAAGAACACTTCGCAGATTTTTGCCTTTCAGCAGCTGTCCGATCAGGTGGATTTTTCTCGCATCTTCGGTCATATAGGCTGCCTGAGTAATATTTTCAGCCGGGCGGGAGATAGCGATATTGACTTCCACCGGATTTTTCATGATTTTTTTTGCCAGTTGCCTGATAGGGCCGGGCATGGTAGCCGAAAGAAGGATGGTTTGTCGCTCTGTCGGCAGAAGGGAGATGATCCGCATTATGTCATCGAAGAAGCCCATGTCGAGCATTTTATCCGCTTCATCCAGCACCAGGTATTTTAAATGGCTGAAATCAACGTATCCAAGGGCCAGGTGGGATAAAAGCCGGCCCGGTGTAGCGATCACAAAGTCTACTCCTTCGGTCAGGGCTTTCTTTTGATAATCCCAGCCCATGGAATCACCCCCTCCGTAAACAGTTACCGAAACGGCTCCCGCAAAATAGGCAAATCCCTGAAACTGCTGGTCAATCTGAACAGCAAGTTCACGGGTCGGAACAAGGACAAGGCAGGCCGTTCCCTTACCGATCTGGTGGCGTGATATCATGTTTTGCAATATGGGCAGCAAATAAGCAGCCGTTTTGCCGGTTCCTGTCTGCGCGCAGGCAATAATGTCTTTACCCTCAAGGGCCGGAGGAATAGTAGCTTTCTGCACGGGAGTGGGTTCCCTGAATCCCATGGAATCAATAGCTTCCAGCAAGGGGTCTGCAAAATGAAATTCTGAAAAATCCAATTGACTTACCAATTAATAATTAATTTTGACACCTGTTTATGAAGTACCGTTATATTTTTTTTGACCTTGACCGCACACTGTGGGACTATGAAGCCAATTCGCGCGAAACGCTTCTGAATTTGTTCTACCAGTATCATCTGCATAACAGAATTGAACCGGAAAAGTTTCTGGAAGAATTCAACCGTCATAACGAGATGCTCTGGGAACAGTATCGCGACGGTGAAGTTTCCAAGGAAACGCTTCGCTACGAGAGGATGCGCCGCACATTTGCCGCGTTTGGTATTCCGGGCAAAGACCTGGCTGACAGCTTCAGCGATGCTTTTATCAGCAATCTTCCGCTTCAGAGGCAGCTTTTTCCCGACGCAAAGGAGGTTCTCGAATATCTTCACCGGAAATACAATTTATATATTCTCTCGAACGGTTTTAAGGAAACACAGGTTGCAAAGATAGAACATTCAGGCCTGAGTCCATACTTCCTGCATATATTTACCTCGGATGAACTGGGAACAACCAAGCCGGGCAGGGAGTTTTTCCATCGGGCGGTTTCTTCCCTGAACGCACGAAAGGAGCAATGCCTGATGATTGGCGATGATCCTATAGCCGATATTTCCGGGGCGGCTGATTACGGTATTGACCAGGTTTTTTTCAATCCTGACCGTAATGCTCATACCATGAAGCCTACCTATGAAATTTATGCCCTTGCTGAACTGAAAGATTTGCTGTGAGCTAATAGGGTATTTCCTGGTCAAACGAGTCGTTGCGGCCGAGTGTGAATTTTCCTTCATAGCGTTCATCCACATCCTGGTTCATGCGGCTTCCGATGGTAACGGTCTTTCCTGCAAGTGAAGTGTCAACCGGAGCAAATGAATCCAGGTCTTCGAACCGGGCCAGGTCATCGCGGAAGCGCAACTGGATATCGGCTGTAGGTCCGTTTCGGTGCTTGGCGACAATGATTTCAGCAATTCCCTTGGTGGAATTTCCGTCAAGGTCTTCAAACAGGCCGTATTTTTCGGGCCGGTGAATGAAAATGACAATATCGGCATCCTGTTCAATAGCTCCTGATTCGCGGAGGTCGGAAAGCTGGGGTCTTTTTGTTCCTGAACGGGTTTCAACGGATCGGTTCAGCTGGGAAAGAGCAATTACCGGCACATCCAGTTCTTTGGCCAGTGCTTTCAGCGAGCGGGAAATCATACTGACTTCCTGTTCCCTGCTTCCTTTGGCATCGACGGGAGCTGTCATCAGCTGCAGGTAGTCGACGATGACTACCTGAATCTGGTGCTGAACAACCAGGCGCCGGCATTTTGCCCGCAGTTCATAAATACTGATGGCCGGCGTGTCATCAATGTACAGGGGAGCGTGTACAAGGTCACGAATGCCTGCGTCGAGCTGCTTCCATTCCTCTTCGGTGAGTTTTCCGTTTTTAATCCGCTCGGAAGGAAGTTCCGTTTCACTAACGATCATACGGTTCACCAGCTGAACCGATGACATTTCCAGAGAGAAAATGGCAACCGGTATTTTGTGTTCCACAGCCATGTTGCGGGCCATGGAAAGAACAAAGGCGGTTTTACCCATCGACGGCCTCGCGGCGATAATGACCAGGTCAGACCGCTGCCATCCTGAAGTAATCCTGTCCAGTTTGGTGAATCCTGAAGGAACCCCGCTCAGGTTGTCAGACCTCTTGCTGGCTTCTTCAATCCTCCGGATAGCTTCCTTCAGAATGGTATTAACCGGTAACGACTCTTTTTTAATGTTTCCTGTGGCAATTTCAAAGAGTTCCTTTTCGGAGAACTCCAGAAGATCGTTCACGTCAATTGATTCGTCGTATGCCTGCTTCTGGATTTCGGAAGACACTCTGATCAGTTCTCTCTGAATGTATTTCTGGGCAACAATGCGGGCGTGGTATTCGATGTGCGCTGCCGAAGCTATACGGGAAGTAAGCTGGCTGATGTAGGCCGGACCTCCGGCTTCATCGAGGTGCTTGTTGGCCCGCAGTTGTTCGGTAACAGTAAGAATATCAATGGGCTTTTCAGCCATTGACAAATCAAGGATTGCCTGGAAGATTTTCTGATGGGCTTCTTTATAAAAACTTTCCGGTTTCAGAATATCGATTACTGAAAGCAAAGCATTCTTTTCGAGCATGATAGCTCCCAGAACAGCTTCTTCCAGTTCGATAGCCTGAGGGGGCATTTTGGCATAGTCGGCAGGAAGCGATTCCTGCCTGGGTGCTGGTTTGCGGGGTGTCCTGGCTGGCATATTTTTTCTGTTTTCATTGCAAAGGTAGGAAAAGAAGCCCGCCTAATTCCAAAAAAGAGAAAGGATATTTTTGAAAAAAATATTACCACAAAATCAACAGGCTGTTGGTAACTTTTTATTGGATGGTTATTTTTGCTCCATGATAGATTTCCCAAATGCTAAAATAAATCTCGGATTGAGGGTGATCCGAAAACGGACTGACGGTTATCATGATATTCAGACGCTTTTTTTCCCTGTGGGATTAAGTGACGTTCTGGAAATCGTTCCAAATCATACTCAAAGGGCAAATATTGAAGTTACCGGACTGGTTCCTGAAGGCGATCCACAGAGCAATCTTTGTATGAAAGCATGGGAAATATTGCATGAGGAGAAGGGGATTCCGGGGGTTGACATATATCTTCATAAGCGGATTCCCAGTGGCGCCGGATTAGGGGGGGGGTCTTCTGATGCGGCTTTTGCCCTGAAAATGCTTGACAGGCTTTTTGATCTGTCGCTCACCGAAGAGCAGCTGAAAGAATATGCGGTAAGGATTGGCAGCGATTGTCCGTTTTTTCTATATAACTGCCCTATGGCAGCGCAGGGGAGGGGAGAGGTCCTCTCCCGGGTTGAGGTTGATTTAAACGGCTATTATCTGGTTCTTGTTATCCCACCCCTTCATGTTTCAACCAGAGAGGCCTATGCACAGATTGCTCCGGCTGAACCATCGGAACCTGTTCAAAAGACTGTCCTCAGAATTATAGAATTATGGAGAGAACATCTCGTTAACGATTTTGAGGAACCTGTCTTCAGAAGATATCCTCTTCTTGCAGATATAAAAAGCCGGCTCTACCAGGCTGGAGCAGTTTACGCATCTATGTCAGGCAGTGGCTCTGCCCTGTACGGATTGTTTACCGACAAACCTGAGGTACATGAGGTATCGGAAGGAAATCATATATTTATTGAGAAAATCGGCAGCATGTTTCACTGAAACAGTATGCTTTTTCATTTTCTTAAAACCGTACTGAAGCTTTTTTACAGGAAGCCTGAATGGGAAGAATGCAATGACGTACGTCATTCGCCTGCCGTATTTGTAATCAATCATAACCTGTCATACGGACCCGTTATTTTTTTTCTTTATGCGCCGTTTACTGCGCATCCATGGGTGATTGCCCCTGTTACGCAGATCAAAGAATGCAGGTCATATATACGGAAGGATTTCATTGAAAAGGAACTGGGGATATATGGTTTTACGGGGAAAATGCTGGCATTTGCCATTTCGTTTATCTGTGTATGGATCATTCGCAGAGTTCATGCTATCCCCGTTTTTTCCAACAGCCGGAAGATATGCATTACCATGCAGAAAAGCCTTGAAGAGCTTTTTGCCGGAAATCATCTGGTAATTTTTATTGAACGCAGGGAGGATCAGAATTATGCCCCTGATACCGGATTTCTTGAGCTTATGGATTCTTATTACCGGGCTACAGGTAATTGTTTACCGGTGCATATTCTCAAAATTTCCAAGCGATCAGTGAAACTGGTCGAAACATTCCACGGTATTTCCCAACATGCCAGGATTCGGGAACGTGTTATCCGTCTCCTGCAGGAAATCAATGAAGAATAGAACGTTTCATCCGGACAAAACTGATTTTTAAATTTCGGATAGCCTGCCCCGCCAAAGCGGGGGAACCACCATTTTTTGAATTTTGTTCATAAGTGTATGTTTTTGCAATACATGGATGTTTCATCTTTCTGTGAAACACTGTGTGATACATTGTGAAACATTGTGTTACAATTTTATAGTGTGGGTCTGTGATCAATTTGCGGCAGGTTGTATTTGTAGTTTGGATTGCTGACATGCCCGTAACCCAAGCCCCGCAAAGGGCGAATGGCAAAAAGCCAGAAGTGAATGGCGAACAGCGAATGGCGCAAGGAAAATACAAAAAAACCACAGAATACACTTTCAGGAATTTCAGGGTTCCAATGTTCCACTGTTCCACTGTTCCAGAGTTCCACCCTTCCAGAGTTCCAATGTTCCAGAGTTTCAGAGTTTCAAGGCTCCAGAGTTCCGAAGTTCCAGCGTAAAGCCAATTGCAAAAGGCGAACAGCGAATGCCGGAAAGCGAATAGCCAAAAACATTCCATTTCCTCTTCAGGGGCCAAAGTGGAAAATCCATCCTTAGTAAAATTGTTTTTGTAATGAATTGAAAGAAAATGAGTAACTTCGTTTATTCGTAAACTGAACAAAGTGAACTTAATGGCACAGGAAAACGCTAAACGGTCAAAAAAATCAATTGATTCCCAAATTTTGTCCGCTGACTTTCTTCAGCGGATTCTCAGGGAAAGCGTCAACGAGATTTATGTGTTTGAAGAAGAAACCTGGCGTTTTGTATACGTAAACGATGCGGCCAGATTGAATCTGGGTTTTAGCGAAGGAGAACTGGCACAAATGACACCACTGGACATAGTCCCTGAACTTACAGAAGAAATGTTGAAGGAAATTCTGGCGCCATTGTATAATGGATCAAAGGAAAAAGTAGTAATTGAAACAGTCCATTTGCGCAAGAACAAGTCAAGATATCCTGTGGAGGTTCACCTTCAGATGATTCAATCCGGCAGGAAGAAATTCTTTGTTGCCCTAATTCTTGATATAACAGAGAGGAGAAATGCGGAGAAGGCTTTGCGGAAAAGTGAGCAGCGTTTCCGGGCTGCACTGTACAGCATTGGCGATGCTGTAATCACTGCCGATACAGAAGGAAGGATTACTCATATGAATCCCGTGGCGGAAAAACTAACCGGTTATAAGGAGTCGGAGGCTAAAGGAAAGGTACTGGATGAAGTGTTTAATATTGTTAATGAATCGACTGGTCTTACGGCCGGGAATCCGGTAAACAGAGTTCTGCGGGAGGGGAAAGTAATCGGCCTTGCCAACCATACAGTTCTCATCAGCAAAGGCGGGCAGCAGATACCCATTGCCGATAGCGGTGCTCCCATAATTGACGAGGAGGGAAAGATAACCGGCGTAGTTCTGGTATTCCGCGATCAGTCAGTGGAAAGGAAATGGCAGCGTGAAATATCCGAAAGCGAAGCCCGTTTCCGGGGATTGTTTGAATCTTCAGCTGCAGGCATTGCATTGCATAGGATAGTATATGATGCAGAAGGTAATCCGGTTGATTACGAAATCCTTGATGTTAATCATCAATTTGAAAAAATACTCGGAATTCCTAAGGAAAAAGCCGTTGGGCAAAAGGCAACACTGTTATACGGTACCGCTCAGCCACCCTATTTCGAACAGTATCTTTCCGTTGCTATGAGCGGTAGTTCTCTCTCCTTTGAAACCTACTTTGAACCCATGCAAAAGCATTTTAATATTACCGTTTTTTCGCCTGAACGAGAAAAATTTGCGACCACATTTATCGATATCACTCCACTGAAAAATGCTATCCGGAAAATAGAAAAAAGCAGCCGACAGTTCAGCAAAATGTTTTATGAACACAGTGCGGTTAAAATGATACTGGAAGCAGAAACAGGACGAATACTGGATGTAAACCATGCGGCCGAAAAATTCTATGGATGGAAATGTGAACAGATGCGTTCCATGAAAATC
>Ga0209381_1004099_pt1 | contig 13654 bp, 10 predicted proteins | sample DewCreD2012metaG_FD_184111 | JGI IMG/M metagenome (GOLD analysis project Ga0209381, IMG submission 184111) | Hot spring sediment bacterial and archeal communities from British Columbia, Canada, to study Microbial Dark Matter (Phase II) - Dewar... ...
GCCGAGCAGGTAATAGAGCCGGTCAAGCCAGCCATATTCGGGCTGTTTGAGCATTAACATCAGGATGTCTCCGTCGCGGCGGTATTCCGGGTCTTTGATGTTGGGGGCTTCAAAAACCTGATACTCGCGTCCAAAAAGGGTGGCATAGGGCTGGATGGGGCTTTTGCCGAAGTAGGGCGGCGGGCCTTGCGTTTCGAGTGTTTTGACAAATGCTGCGTCACCGGTTTTGCGGGCATGTTCCATCACCAGGTCATAAATTATCTGGTCGGTTTCCTGCACATCCACCATCTGGGCCGTGCCAACATAGGCATAATACAGGTCGGGGCGCTGCTGGGCGGCCAGAACGCCGATAATCGTGCCCCACGAGTGACCCACCAGGTAGATTTTCTGCTCGTCGAAGCGTTCACGCAACATGTCAGTCAGTTCAATCAGGTCAGCGACGTACTGATCAACCGTCAGGTCGGATTTGGGGTGGGTGGACGGATACGATTTGCCGCAGCCGCGCTGTTCCCAGATGACGACCACGAAATGCTTCTCCAGTTCGCTATTGAAACGCAGCACGCGCGCCGCTTCGCTTGCGCCAGGGCCGCCAGACAGGAAAAGCAGGACAGGCTTATTTACATCATGGCCGCGAATGATGAGCCACTGGTCCACGCCACCGAGTTTGACCTTTTCGAGCGAAGCAATGCTGCCGGGCAGGGGCTTTCCGTCTGCGCCAGAGATGGCGGGCGTGTGGGCTGCCCACTGCGAGTAAAGCACGAAAACGGCCAGCAGGAGGATGGGAATGAGCAGGAAAGTCATACAGCCTCCAAGTTTTTTTGATTTATTCATGGGAAACTCCTTGTTCGTTAGGGCAACTTTGAACAGACAGCAGAACCAGCCCCAGGTCACGGATTCGGCTGAGGACGCCATGCAAAGCAGCCTGGTCCATCAACCCGCTGATAACGGTCTCGCCTTCTGGGCGAATGTCAACCACCAGGTCATCGAACCAGTTCTCTCGAAGATGCCCTTCAAGACGGATTTGGTAAACAATCGAACGGTCACTGTGGTTCATTCACTGAAAACCCTTTCGCAAATACGATGATGGTTGCAGTGTATCGCCAGGAAACCAATTTGTCCCCTATCCCAGGGTAGGATTTCAGGTAGGTCATGTGGATAGGTTAAACAAGCACAGCCGCGTAAGCGGCTGTGCTTAAAATTTAGGATGAGTCATGTTTTGCAGGAAACAAGCAGTTAGAATCCTAACTCGTTGGCCCGGGCGATGGCCTGCGGGCGATTGCTAACTCCCAATTTTCGCAAAATGTTGTGAACATGCCACTTGGCCGTCCCAACGCTGATGAACAGTTTGGCGGCAATTTCGGCATTGGATTTTCCCTCGACGATGAGTTTCAGCACCCGGATTTCCTGCTCGCTCAAGGGGTTGGGCAACCCGGCGATGGGCGCGGAGCGGGACTCGGCTGGGGTCGGGGTTGTGTTCAAGAGGGCCTCCACCAGCCCAGGCGCGACGCGCCGCACCCGAGGCAGCAGTTCCAGCAGCGGAGGGCCTTCATCCAGGAAAATGCGGATATATCCTTCAGGAGCGGCCAGCTCCAGAGACTTTGCCAACCACTTCAGCGCGACAGCGGATTCGCCTTGGGCGCGGTAATACAACCCGAGCAGAATCATGGCTTCAAGCGCGGTTTGCATCCGCCCTGCGGCGGTCGCTTTTTCCAAAAGCGGGTACAAAATGTCAGGCAGGGACTCCAGTTTACCGGTTGAAAGCAGGATACGCGCCAGGGTCAGCTCAGCATGATCGTAGGACATCTCGTTGCGAATTATGAGATATTCCTGCGCCCATTGCGCTGCTGCCTGCCCCTGCTTTGTCTGATACTGAATTCTGGCGGCATAGGAAGATGCCAACAATGACAGGCGCGGAACTTGATAAGCCTTGACGATATTCTGCGCTTCTTGGATGGCTGCAAGCGCACCAGAGGAATCTCCATAAGCAGCACGCAGGCGAGCCAAGTAAATCAGCCCCCAGGTCACGTCATCGTTTAAATGGGCCTGACGGGATAGTGCCAACCCATCCTGCAAGAGTTTTTCCGCATTGGGCAAATCATTTCGTTCCAGCGCGATGCCGCCAAGTACCGTCCATGCCAGGCCCAGGGGTGGAAGCCGCTCATCACCAGCATATTCGATGGCTTGCCGGCAGGTGTGCTCGGCATGACTCAAGCGCCCTTGCACAACCTGAATACGCGCTGCAGCACAGCGCGCATTAACCATTGGGAATATCACATTGGCCAACCTGGCTTCATCGCTAGACAACAAATAACATTCGATGGCACGCTCATGATACCCCAGTCCGGTATACCCTTGTCCCAGGCTGAATAAGGCGCTGGCATGTTTCAGATGGGCTTCTCGTGGGATACGTAAGCGCGCAGACGTAATCTGGTCTATAGCGTGTTGAAATTCTCCACGGACTGCGGCAATCAAGCCGCGAATAAGGGTGGCGAAAGCAAGCAATCTTTCACTCTCTGCCACATCGGATAAAGAATGGATTGCCTGCTCCGCCTGCGTGACCAACGCTTCGCTCGCATCCATTCGACCAGCGGAATAAAATATATGCGCCGCATCCAGACTTAACCGGGGACGGTTAACAAAAACTTGCGTGGGAAGCGCATCCAACCAGGATGTAAATATCCCAAGATTGAAGATAGACCAAGGAGCGTCTCTTTGTAAATATCGCTCGAGGGTGTCTGCGGCAAATTCCATATCGCCACTTGCAAGCGCATGGTGAACCAATTCAACCGACAGGCCATTGGCTTCATGCCATGCAGATGCCCTTTTGTGCAAACCAGCCTGTTCTTCTTTGGAGAGCAAGGTGTGCAAATAATCAGAAAACAAATGATGATAGCGATACCAGCGGCACTCGTCATCGAGCGGGATGATAAACAGGTTGGACTGTTCCAGCCGGGTGATTATGGACTGAGAATCGTTCCGCCCGGTGAGCGCGTTGCACAGGTCAGCGTCGAATCGGTCGAGGATACTGGTCTGCATCAGGAAGGCGCGGATTTCCTCGCCCTGTTGCTGGATGACTTCCCCGGCCAGGTAATCCAGCACATAGCGGTGGCTGCCGCGAAAGGTCTCGATAAACGCCGCCGGGTCGAGCTGGTTTTTCAAGGCCAGCGCGGCCAATTGCAGACCGGCTGCCCAGCCTTCGGTGCGTTCGTCCAAAGCACGCAAGGCATTTTCGGCCAGTGGAAGGTTTGCCAATCCGAAGAAGTCGCGGGCTTCCTCTGGCGTAAAGCGCAGGTCACGGGCACGAATCTCCGTCATCTGGCGGCGGGCGCGCAAACGCGCCAACGGCAGGGGTGGGTCGGCGCGGGTAGTCAGTACCAGATGGGTGGATGCCGGTTGGTGTTCAAGAAAATAGCCCAGCATGGCGTGAATTTCCGGGTTGGTGATGACGTGATAGTCGTCGAGAACCAACACAAGCGGAGAGCCCAGCGCTGCCAGGTCATTGAGCAGGTCATCGAGCAGGCTGGGCAGCGGCGGCAAATCAGGCATCGCCAACATTCCTTGCGCCTGCGTCCCAAACGACTCATCGGCCTGTTGGCAAGCAGCCAGAAAATAATACAGGAAGCGACTGGATTGATTGTCAGCTTCGTCGAGGGAGAGCCAGGAAATTTTGAATTTTCGACTTTCGACTTCAGATTGGAGCGTAGCGAGCCATTCGGCTACAAGCATGGTTTTACCGTAGCCAGCCGGGGCGGAAATAAATGTCAGTTTGCGACCTTCCGCCCAGCCACTTTTGAGCTCTTCCAGCAAACGCGGACGCGCCACCAGCCCCGCGCGCCAGGGCGGAATATGGAATTTGGTGACAAGCAGGCGCAAGGTCATGCAAAGAATTATAACCACAAACAGCGATTGATTTGCGACGATAATCCGATGCTGTAAAAAGGTAAGTAAAAAACTCGACGTCGGCTTGTTTGAGCCACCATCGAGTAGAGAGCCAATATTGCCTGTGATGTGAAATTGGTTATTTACCCAAACAACCTCGGCAGGCCTTTCATGCCAGTCTTTTGCAGGGTTTTCATCAACTTTTGCGTCTCGCGGAACTGCTTCATCAGCCGGTTGACAGCCTGCACGTCGTTCCCCGACCCGGCGGCAATCCGGCGGCGGCGCGAGGCGTTGAGCAGGTCTGGATTGCGGCGCTCGGCGGGAGTCATCGAACTGATAATAGCCTCGATTTGCTTGAAATTCTTCTCAATGTCGCGCGGGTCGACCTGTTTGGCCGCCTGCCCCAATTGGCCGGGCAGCATCTCCAGCAGTTGGGCGAGCGGCCCCATCTTGCGCATCTGGCGCATCTGTTCCAGCCAGTCCTGCAAATCCAGCTCACCCTTCATCATCTTCTCGGCCTGTTTTTGGGCCGTTTGAGCGTCGAAGGCGGCCTCGGCTTTTTCTATCAGGCCGATCACATCGCCCATGCCCAGAATGCGCGAGGCTAACCGGGACGGGTCATACGTTTCCAGGGCGTCCAGTTTTTCGCCGGTTCCCAGGTACTTAATCGGAACCCCGGTCACAGAGCGGATGGAGATGGCCGCCCCGCCTCTCGCGTCGCCGTCCATCTTGGTCAGAATCAGGCCGGTAATCGAGACATTATCTCGGAATCCTTCGGCCACGTGCAGCGCTTCCTGACCAATCATCGCATCGACGACCAGCAGCACCTCAACCGGTGAAATTTTCTTCTCGATGGCCTTCAATTCAGTCATCAGCGCTTCATCCAACTGTGAGCGGCCAGCAGTATCCACAATCATCACGGTATAACCGCCTTTTTGGGCTTGCTCTAGGGCATAAGCAGCCAGTTCCGGCGGTTTTTTCTTCAGGTCAGCAATCACTGGCACGTCCACGCGCTCGCCCAACTGCTGCAATTGCTGGACCGCCGCCGGGCGGTACGGGTCGCCTGCCACCAGCATCACCCGCTCGCCCTTCGAGCGCAGTTGTTTGGCAAGTTTCCCGGCGTGCGTCGTCTTGCCGGAGCCTTGCAGGCCGACCAGCATCACCACGCGCGGCTTCGGCCCAGAGAGATTGAGCGGAGCCGGGTCGCCGAGCGTGCCAATCAGTTCCTCGTGAACGATTTTGATGACCTGCTGGCCCGGGTTGAGCGCCTTCGAGACTTCCGCTCCCACCGCGCGGGTTTTGACGCGGTTGACGAAATCCTTGACGACGCTATAATGCACGTCGGCTTCGAGCAAGGCCAGGCGCACTTCGCGCATGGCGGCGTCCACATCCGCTTCGGAGAGCTTTCCCCGGCGGCGCAATTGGTCAAAGACCTGGTTCAGGCGGTTGGTCAGATTCTCAAACATAGCGGGCAGATTGTAGTGTAGATGATGACGAAGGTCAAGGAAAGAACACAGGCGATTATAATAGCCCCACCTACAAGGAGCGCGCGATGAAACCCCTCAAATTCAGCATCCTCGAAGGCCCCTTCACCATCCATCGCCTGAAACCAGGCGCGGGCATCCCCAAAGGCGTCACATCCAGCCCGTTTTACAGCATCAGCGGCTCAAGCGAGGAACTCTCCATCGTCGCGCCGGAGAAAATCAACATCGAGAGCGAAAAATCGGAGACAGGCTGGAGCGTCCTCAAAGTGACCGGCCCGCTCGACTTCGGCGAAACTGGCATCCTGGCGGGGATTTCCACCACGCTCGCCGCCGCCAACATCCCCATCTTTGCCGTCTCCACCTTCGATACCGACTACATCCTGGTCAAACGCCAGCATCTCAAAGCCGCCAAAACCGCCCTGGCCGCCGCCGGACACAAATTTGCGCGCCCCGCCAAAGTGGACGAAAAAGCTACCGTCCCGCTCAGTTACGCCGCCTACGCAGCCATGCTCGAAAAGCAAATTCCGCTCATCAAGAACCTGTTGGTCGAGAAAATCGGCCCGGCGGCGCTCGCCACGCTGCGCAGCGAAACCGCCCTGGCCGCCGCTGTTGGCGGATTGTACGAATTCCTGCCCACCGCAGTGCGGCTCGTGGTCAACCGCGACATCTTCGTCAATTTCTGCGTGCGCAACCTCGACCGCATCCTGCCCGAAGTGCCAATCGCCGCCAAAAAGAAACCCGCCCGCAATTCAAAATGACCTACCCGACCCTCTTCGCCCTCTGGACTGCCCAGGGCGTCCTCGCCTTCCTGTGGTTAATCATCCTGCCCAGCGATTCGGGCAGTTTTTCTGTCGGAAGATGGATACTCTTGGGCATTGCCCTGGCCCTGGGCGGATTCTCAGCCCTGGCCTGGTTCCGCTCCCGCAGGAGGACGCAAACGCCACTGCAACTTGCTCCCGTTATACACAACATTCTCTACCTCCTGGCGCTTGCCACCGCCCTGGCCGCCCCTCTGACCCTGCTCACCCTCCACGCCCTGGGGCAGGCCACCTACACCTACGCCGCCTACGCCTCGCGCTTGGCCCCGCTCGCCGCCTGGTTCACCCTGGCCGGGCTAGAATGGCTTTGGCTGCACCGCCCCAACCGCCAATTACCAATTACCAATTCCCAATTACGCGCTTTTTCGGTCATCCTCGCCGCTCTCATTTTGACCACCGTCCTCATCCTCGCCACCCGCTGGGGCCTCACCCCCTCGCGCGACGGCTCCTTCGGCCACCCCGCCACGCCCTTCCTTGAATGGCAAGTCCTGCTCGCCCTGGCAGTTGCTCTCGCGGCGGCATATCTCCTGCCGCGTCTGCCCCAAACCCGCCTCGACCTGTTTACGTTTCTACTTGTCTACCTGTTCACCTGCCTACTCTGGTTGAGCGACCCCCTCATCCCTGGCTTCTTTGCCACCCCGCCACGCGCCCCCAACTTCGAACCGTATCCCTTCTCCGACGCGCTGATTTATGCCCAATACGCCCAGCAAGCCCTTGTCGGCGGGGGGCTCTTGTGGCCCGACATCCCCACCCGCCCGCTCTACGTTTCGTCCCTGGTCTGGCTGCATGCCCTGGCCGGGCAGGATTATTACCACGTCATCACCCTGCAAACACTCTGGCTGGCCTGCTTTCCGGCCTGTTTGTATCTTTTAGGAAAAGAACTCGGCTCGCGACCGCTTGGACTGATGCTGGCACTCCTGGCCGCCCTGCGCGATGTCACCGCTAATCACGCCGCGCCGTTTGCGCTCAATTACACCTACTCCAAACTTTACTTTTCCGAAACACCTACCGCATTGGTGCTGGTCATTTTCACCATCCTGGCAATCCGCTGGATAAAGTCGCCCAAACCCGGCTGGTACGCGTTGCTGATGGGCGGCATCCTCGGAATTGCCGCCCTAATTCGGCTGCAAAGCGCCATCCTGCTGGTGCCGTTGGCCCTCGTCAGCCTGGTTCTGCTCTGGAAAACGCGCCGGGTAGAGTGGCTGCGCAGCCTGGCCTGGATGACGCTCGGCGTCGCCCTCGCTCTCGCCCCCTGGCTGACGCGCAACTACTTCGCGGCGGGCGGGCTGGTCGTCGATAACCCCATCTCGCAATCGATGGTATGGGCGCGGCGCTGGGGCGGCAGCAGCGGCAACGAAGGCATCCCCCGCCTGGCCGATGAGACAACCGCCCAATACGTCAGCCGCCTGAACAGCATGGCGCTCGGGCATCTCAAACGCGAACCAGAACGCATCCTTTCCAGCGCAGCCAACCACTTCTTCAACAATCTCATCACCAGTCTGCATGTCTTCCCCGTCCGCGACCAGTTGACCGCGCCGACCGAACTCATCTGGCCCAAACATGCCTTCTGGCAAACGGGTTTCCGCTCCATCCCATTCACTGTTCTATTTCTCTTTTTATTTGCCCTGGGACTATCCGCCGCATGGACGCATCTGCGCTGGATTGGCCTGCTCCCCTTGGCCCTGAGTCTGTTCTACCACGCCTGGACGGCGCTCTTCCTCAGTTCCGGCGACCGATTCCTCGTGCCGATTGACTGGACAACCTGGCTGTACCAGGCCTGGGGCTTGCTGCTGCTTGGGCAAGCGGCACTCTCCGGCATTCGTGGCGCGGAATGGTATCCCGCGCAAACAACCACTCACACCACATCCGGGGAGACGGGAAAACATCCCGCCCCACGCTGGCGGTTGGCATTCACCGCCGCCGCCATCCTGTTTGTCGGGGCATCCATCCCGTTGAGCGAGGTCGTTTTTCCACCCAAATATACAAGTAACGAAAATTGTCCATTTGTGCTGCGGGGGAATGAAATCTGCCTCCAGGGCCGTGCCATCTACCCGCGCTACTACGAATCCGGCGAGGGCGAACCAGGGACGGCCAAACTGGGCTACGAAGTCAGCGCCGAAGCCCGCCTCGTCTTTTGGCTGGCCGGCCCCCAGCCTGGGTTGGTCATTCTCCCCCTTGCCTCGGCCCCATCCTTCTTCCCGCACGCCGCAAATGTAACAGTCATCGGCGCGATGGATGGCGAGTCGCTGCGGGCGCGGGTTGTTCAGGTGGAAAAAGATGGTATAGTCGTTGCTTATCCGTGATTTATGGTTCTCCGGTTCTTTCGGTTCTTTCGGTTCTTCGGTTTTCCGGTTCTCCGGTTTTTCGGTTCTCCGGTTTTTCGGTTCTCCGGTTTTTCGGTTCTCCGGTTTTCCGTTTTTCCGTTTCTCCGCTTGGCGTTAGCCATCCGTTATCCGTTGTCCAAATCCGTGTATCCGTTTTGCGAAGCCATCCGTTCCTAACCCTATGCGCCTCAAAGCCGACCTGACCCTCTTCGCCGTCGCCATCATCTGGGGCACGGCCTTCATTGCCCAAGATGTCGCCGGGCAATACCGCATCGCCTACCTGTTCAACGCCGCCAGCTTCCTGCTTGGCGCGCTCATTCTCGTCCCCTTTATTCCGCGCGGCAATCCGCTCTCCACTGGGCAGTGGAAATGGATGGGCATTGCGGGAATCGTCCTGTTCGTCGCCGCCGCTTTGCAGCAGGTCGGCATTTTCTACACCAAAGTCGCCAACGCCGGTTTTCTCACCAGCCTGTACACCGTCTTTACCCCCTTCCTGCTCTGGATTTCGTTCCGCGAGCGGCCGCACTGGCTCGACGCTATCGCGGTCACCGCCGCCGTGGGCGGGGCGTACCTGCTCTCCAGCGCCGGGCAGGGATTGGAATTTCAGGAAGGCGACGGCCTGATTTTTCTTGGCGCGGTCTTTTGGGCGCTGCATTTTGTCATTTTGGGAAAATTCGCCTCGCGCTATGAGTCTGTCTCGTTTGCCGCCGGGCAATTCCTGGTCTGCGGCCTGCTCAATTTGATAGTTGGGCTGGTCCTGGAAACCCCGGCCCAACTGACCACACTGCCCATGCTCGGCGCCATCGTCTACCGGGGATTGATGTCCGTTGGGTTGGGTTACACCCTGCAAGTCTGGGGCCAAAACCACACCCCGCCCACCGACGCCGCGCTCATCCTCAGCCTGGAATCGGTTTTTGCCGCCCTGGCAGGCTGGCTCATCTTAAGTCAATACCTGACACCGCTCCAAATCGTCGGCTGCGCCGTTATCTTCACCGCCGTCATGCTCACGCAATTCAAGAGCCTGGGACGATGAACGAGCCGCCTGTCACCGAACTCATCCGCCGCCGGTTTTCCTGCCGCCAATTCGCCGCCCGGCCTATCCAGGCCGAAAAACTGCGCCAACTGGAAACCGCTATCCATGCGCTCCCGCCCGGGCCCTTTGGCAACCGTCCGCGCTTCGGGCTGACCGCCGCCAGCGAGAGCGACAACGCCGCCCTGCGCGGACTCGGCACATACGGTTTCATTCGCGGCGCAACCGGCTTCATCATCGGCGCGAGCGAAAGCGATCCAAACCACCTCGAGGACTTTGGCTACCTGATGGAATGGCTCATCCTGCGCGCCACCGGCCTAGGACTGGGAACCTGCTGGCTGGGCGGCACCTTCACCAAAAGCAGTTTCGCCCGCAAAATTGGCCTGCAAACCTACGAAACCATCCCTGCTGTGACGGCGATGGGCGAATTTATCAGCCCGGAGCAAGCCCGCCGGGGCCTGGTGAGCAGCCTGGCGGGCGCGGCACGCCGCCTGCCCTGGCAAACCCTGTTTTTTGACGGCGATTTCAGCCAACCGCTTGACCCTGCCCGAGCCGGGGACTACGCCCTCCCGCTCGAAATGGTGCGCATCGCGCCCTCGGCCTCCAACAAACAGCCCTGGCGGGTGCTGCGCGAAGGCCCAAACTGGCATTTCTACCTCCAGCGCACCCCCGGCTACCGCGCCGACCCGCTCAAAATCCTGCTCGGTCTGTGCGATTTGCAGCGGCTCGATATGGGCATTGCCCTGTGTCATTTCGAGTTGACCGCTCGCGAAATCGGTCTCCCCGGCCACTGGCGCATCGACCCGGCGCGCGAATCGCTCCCCGGCGCGCAAACCCGCTACACCGCCACGTGGGTGATAGAATAAAGGCATGAGACAAATCGCGTGGCTTGCGCTGGCCCTCCTGCTGCTCTCCTGCCAGCCACAGGCGCAAACCCAAGCCCCCATCTCCGTGTTTTTGTTGGACGGAGAGAGACTGTACACGCTGGAGGCGGGTTCAGATACCCCGGCCTCGCTCGCCGCCCGCGCTGGCGCGGTTGTCGAAACGCTCTCTCCTGCTGACCGCTTCCTCCTGAACGGGCAGGCGGTCCCAGCGGACATCCCCCTGCCGACCGGCGAATCGTACACCCTGCAAATCGTCCGCGCTGTGAATGTGACCCTGCGCACCCCCGATGGCGAGACGACATTCCAAAGCGCCGCCCGCACCCTCGGCCAGGCCCTGGCCGAACGGGGATTAACCCTTTACGCCGCAGATTTCTTGGCCCCGCCGCCCGAAACCCCACTGATTGCCAATTTAACGGCCATCTACCGCCCGGCGCGGCAGTACGTCGTTCGCATGGATGGCGAATCTATAACGGTCAAGTCCTCCGCCGAGACAGTGGGGCAAGTCCTCGCCTCAGCCGGGATTCCACTGCTCGGGATGGACTACAGCATCCCAGCCGAGTCTGCTCCCGCGCCCAATGACGGGGCGATTGAAATTATTCGGGTACAGGAAACACTTTCGGTGACGCAAATCCCCATCCCTTTCTCCACCCGTTACGAATATTCGCCTGAAATCCCGCTCGGCACCGAGAATATCATCCAGGCCGGGCAGCCGGGCCTGAGCATAAGCACAGTGCGCATCCGCTACGAAAACGGCGTAGAAGTCTCGCGCGTAACTGAAGCCGCGAGCGTGGTGCGGCTGCCAAAGGAGCAGGTCATCGGACGCGGCACGCAGGTCACGGTGCAAACGCTGGAAATACCAGGCGGGCAAATTCAATACTGGCGGGCGGTGCAGATGTATGCCACCTCGTATTCACCCTGTCGCTCCGGCATTACGGGTTGTTCTTATGGCACGGCCAGCGGCCTGCCGGTGCAGCGCGGCGTGGTAGCCATGACGCGCAGCCTGTTCAACGCCCTGCGCGGCACGCAAGTGTACGTCCCCGGCTACGGCGTGGCCACCATCGGCGATGTGGGCGGCGGCTTTCCCGATGGCCGCCTGTGGATTGACCTGGCCTATAGCGATGAAGACTGGCAAAACTGGAGCGGTTGGGTAACAGTCTACTTCCTGGCCCCCGCCCCGGCCTATATTCCGGCAGAATTGCAATAATTCCATGACCTCCAAAGAACGCTCCGCTTTCATCCTACTTCTGCTCATCGCCATTGGCCTGTGGGGATTGGTCGGCTACCGGTTTTATCACACCACCTGGCGGCAGCCGCTCGGCCCGGTGCTGGCTCTGCCCATTTTCAAGCCATTTGGCTCGGGCAATTCTGCGCCGGTTGCACGCCCCACCGGGCCAACCAGCACCCTGATTCCGGGCCAACCCACTCGCACCCCCTACACGCCTGAAGTCAGCGGCCAGCCTAAATGCGGCGGCCCGCTCACGATGACCATCCTGGCAGTCGGCTCTGATTCGCGCGGCACAGGCTACCTGTATGGCCTGGGAGATGTCATCCGTTATGCGCGGGTCGATTTCGTCACCCCGCGCGTCACCGTGCTGGAATTCCCGCGCGACATCTGGGTCGAAATCCCCGAACTCGACCCCAAGCACGGCATCGACCACGGCAAACTCAACCAGGCCTACCTATACGGCAACAAAGGCATGGGCTACTATCACGGCCCAGGCGAAGGCCCCGGCCTGCTGGCGCGCACCCTGCAACATAATTTCGGCGCAACGCCCCAGCATTATGTGGCTGTCAACATGCAGACCTTCGTCAAACTGGTCAATTCCGTCGGCGGCATAGATGTCGTCCTTCCGCATAGCGTAGATGGCCGCAAAGCGGACCAGCCCAACCGCCTCGACCTGTACTTCAAAGCCGGGAATCACCACCTCAACGGCAGCCAGGCTCTCATGCTGGCGCGCATCCGCCAGCAAAGCACCTTCGAGCGCGCTGACAACCAGAACCTTGTCTTGTGCGCTCTGCGCGAGGCCCTGCTCAAGCCCTCTAACGTCGCCAAACTGCCCAAAATCATCGACGCCTTCGACAACGCCGTGCAGACCGACCTCAGCCCGCAGCAAATCAGCCAGTTGGCCTGCCTGCTACCTTCCCTGGAACCGCGCAACATTCAATTCATCACCTTCCCACCTGAAATGCTGACAGCCAAACGCACCTACGACAAAGGCGTTGATAAAGACGTGTACATCTTCGAGGCCGATTTCAACGCTCTGCGCCTGCTCGTTTCCGAATTCGAGCGCGGGCAGTGGCCGCCGCGCGTCATCCCTTCCCCGGTCACCGTCACGCCTGGCGCATCCACCTCCGAAAGCGGTTTTATCTGTCCATGAACCTGCCTCCGCTTAACGCTGCCGCCCTGCTGCGCCAACACGGTCTGCGCGCCGATAAATCGCTCGGCCAGAACTTCCTCAACGACCCTGCCGCGCTGGAGAAAATCGTCCAAGCCGCCGAAATTTGTGGGGATGATTCGATTCTGGAAATTGGCCCCGGTTTGGGGAGTTTGACGCGCTACCTGGCCGCCTCCGCCAAAACGGTAACAGCCGTCGAACTGGACACAAGCCTGTTGCCCGTTTTACGAACTGTTCTCGCACCCCACGCCAACACCCGCATCATCGAAGGCGACATCCTGCATTTTTCACCTGCTGAACTATCCCTGCCCGAAGATTACCTGGTCGTCGCCAACGTACCCTACTACATCACCTCCGCCATCTTCCGACACTTGCTCGAAACACATCCCCGCCCCCGGCGGATTGTCATGACCATCCAGAAGGAAGTTGCCCAGAGAATCTGCGCTGCGCCTGGTGATTTGAGTCTGCTGGCCCTCAGCGTGCAGGTCTACGGGCAGCCGCGCATCGCAGCCAGTATCCCTGCCGGGGCGTTTTACCCAGCGCCCAAGGTCGATTCTGCTGTCATCCGCGTCGATTTATATCCCCAGCCGCTGATTCCGCTCCCCAGGCTGGAGCGCTTCTTCCAACTCGCCAGGGCCGGGTTCAGCCAGAAACGCAAAACCCTGCGGAATAGTCTTTCCGCAGGGCTGAGAATTTCCACCACCGAAGCCGCCCGCCTGCTCGAAAGCGCCGGCCTCGACCCCATGCGCCGCGCCGAAACGCTCTCGCTCAATGAATGGCGTCGGCTCGCTGAAGTCGAATGATGAATCAGGAATTAAGAATTAGATTTTTGCGAGCCG
>Ga0209381_1004100_pt1 | contig 13654 bp, 12 predicted proteins | sample DewCreD2012metaG_FD_184111 | JGI IMG/M metagenome (GOLD analysis project Ga0209381, IMG submission 184111) | Hot spring sediment bacterial and archeal communities from British Columbia, Canada, to study Microbial Dark Matter (Phase II) - Dewar... ...
CCCCCTCCGATCCGCCCGGAGCGCCCGGCACGACGCGATCCGTCCTCCTCGCCCCCTCCCGACGGACCCCTTCCGGGAAGCAGCCCGGAGCCTTCGCGAAGGAAGGTGACCTTTTGCCGCCGCACGGGTTATAATGGGCGACCGCGGGATCGAGGCACATCGGAGGACGCCATGGTCCGTCGTGCCGCCTTCCTGGCGGCGTCGCTCCTTGCGACCGCGGCGCTTCCCGCCGGCGCCCAAGTCCGTCCCCGGCTTGCCGACGGCGGCCCGAAGGCCGGGACCCCCGCCCCCGATTTCACCCTCCCGCTTCTCGGCGGGGGGGAGAAGACCGTGACCCTCTCCGCCTTCCGCGGCAAGCGCCCCGTCTTCCTCATCTTCGCCAACCACGCCCGCCTCCCGTTCTGGAACAAGGCCGGGAGCCTCGAAGCCATTTACCGCGCGTACCAGGATCAGGCGGCCTTCTTCGTCGTCTATATCCGCGAGACCCACCCCGTTGATGGCCGCCGGATGGCCGTGAACGACCGCGACGGCATCCGCGTCAAGGAACCGGTTACGGTCGAAGATCGGGAGGCGGCCGCCTCCGCGTGCGTCAAGGACCTGGGGCTATCGATCCCGTGCCTGCTCGACGGCATGGATAACGCCGTGGGGACCGCGTACGCGGGCTGGCCGAACCGCCTGTATGTGATTGACGTGGACGGGATGGTCGCTTACCAAGGCCCCCCCGGGCCGAAGGGGTTCCGGCCGCGCGAGGCCGAGGAGGCCCTCCGGACGCTGCTCGGCGCATCCGCAAAACAGCCTTACGCCACGGACCGGGACGATACGTCCGGGCTCGAGCCCTTCCTGGCGCGGCTCTCCGCGCTGGCCCGGTCGTCCGATGCGGATCGCAGCGGTGCCCTCAGCTGCGGGGAATTCGTCGCCTGCGGCCCCCGCATCCGCGAGGCGTGGACCGAGCTGGCTCCCCGCCACGCGCGCCCCACGCCGCGGGACGAAAGGCTCAACAACGAAGCGACGCTCCTCAAGTTCGACACGGACGGCGACCGCCGGCTGAGCCCCGAAGAGCGAAAAGCGATGGAGGCGGACGAGCAGGCGGAACTGGAGGCCCTCTTCGGAAAAGCGGATGCGGACGGAGACGGCGCGCTGTCGGAAGCCGAGCTTCGCGCGGCGCTGCCGCTTCTTCTCGGTCCGGGCTACCGCGAGCCGACCGGGCGCTGAGCGGCTCCCCTCGATGCCGGGGCGATGGCCCCGTTTCGGAAGACGCAACATGAGACGATCCGGTCGGCGGCGCGTCCTCCTCCTGCTCGCCGCGATGTCCCTTCCCGCCGCCGCGGATCGGCCGGCCGGCGTGCCGAAACGCCCCCCGGCGCCGCCTCCGGCCGCCGATCCGCAGGAACCAGCCCCGCCCGGTTCCCTTTCCCCCGACGGCGTCCTCCGGGACCAGGAGTTTGCCCGGCCCGGGCGGGGAACCTCGCTGAAGCTCGACCTCTTCCTTCCGATGGACGTCGCGGGGCCCGCACCCGCCGTGGTCTGGATCCACGGCGGCGGCTGGCAGTCGGGCGGCAAGGGGCAGTGCCCCGCTCGCTTCTTGGTCGCCGACGGCTACGCGGTGGCCAGCATCAGCTACCGGCTCAGCCGCCAAGCGATCTTTCCCGCTCAGATCGAGGACTGTAAGGCGGCCGTCCGCTGGCTCCGCGCGAACGCCAAGGCCCTCCGACTCGACCCCGATCGGATCGGGGTCTGGGGGGCCTCTGCGGGCGGGCACTTGGCGGCTTTGCTGGGGACTTCCGGCGACGTCCAAGATCTCGAGGGGGCGGGCGGCAATGCCGGCGTCTCCAGCCGCGTGCAGGCGGTCGTCGATTGGTTCGGCCCCACCGACTTCCTGCAGATGGACGCCCACGCCCCGCCGGACAGCCGCATCCTGCACGACGGCCCCGCCTCTCCCGAATCGAAGCTGGTCGGCGGCCCCATCCAGGATCGGCCCGACGCGTGCAAACGGGCAAGCCCCCTCACCTATGTCACGCCCGATGACCCGCCGTTCCTGATCATGCACGGCGACCAGGACAACCTCGTCCCGATCCACCAGAGCGAGATCCTGGCCGCGGCCCTTCGCAAAGCCCGCGTCGAGACGACCTTCATCCCCATCGCGGGGGCCGGGCACGGCTTCGGGGGAAACGAGCATTTCAAGACGGTCAAGACGTTCTTCGACCGCCACCTGAAGTCCCGGTAGTACCGGCGCGGGACGCCTGCGCCGCCGGGATCGGTATGCATTGAAAAGGCCTTCCCATGACACGGGCTTCGGCGGGATTCGCGACGGCGATCCGCCTCCTCTTGGCGCTCGCCCTTGCTGGCGGAGGCGCGGCCGCCCAAGATGCGGAGCCGTACGTCTACAAGAAGACGCCCCACGGGGACCTGGCGATCCACGTCCACCGGCCCCCGGGTTGGAAGGCGGCGGATCGGCGTCCCGCCATCGTCTTCTTCTTCGGCGGAGGATGGACTTCCGGCTCGGTGGAGCAGTTCGAACCGCAGGCGGCGTACCTGGCGGGCCGCGGGATGATCGCGGCGCGCGCCGACTACCGTGTCAAGTCCCGCCAGCAGGTGGCACCCGACGTCTGCGTCGAGGACGCCAAGAGCGCCGTCCGTTGGCTCCGGCAGCACGCGGCCGAGCTCGGTCTTGATCCCGACCGGATCGCCGCCGCGGGCGGATCGGCGGGCGGCCACCTCGCCGCCTGCACGGCCGTTACGGCGGGGCTGGAGGCGGACGGCGAGGACGCCGCCGTCTCCTCGCGGCCGAACTTGCTCGTCCTCTTCAATCCCGCGCTCCTCGACGCCGCCTTCTTTGCCGGCCGAGGCGTCGCGCCGGCCCGGGCGAAAGCGATCGACGCGGTGGCCAGCCTGGGGAAAGACGCGCCCCCGGCCGTCCTCTTCTACGGAAGCCGGGACGAGAAGTTCCTCCCCGGCGGCAAGGCGTTTGCCGCCAAGGCGAGGGGCCTGGGCCTCGAGGCGGCTGTCTACGTGGCGGGAGGCGTCGGCCACGGGTTTTTCAACCACCCCCCTTGGCTGGAAAGCACGCTCGTCGAGACGGACCGCTTCCTTGCCCGGCACGGATACTTGGAAGGCGAGCCGGCCCGGACGGCACCGCCCGAGGCCCTCTTGAATCTGGAGAAGTGACCATGCCGGAGTCGAAAAGTCGCCGCTGCTTCTTTGTGGACTCCGCGAAGGCCGCCGCCGCGGCCGCCCTCGGCCTGAGCCTCGAGGAACGCGTCCTGGCGCAGGACGCGCCGGTTGCCGGGGTCGCGCCCCCCGCCGACCCCCGGCCCCTCCTCCCGACCGGCAGGGTCGGCAAGCTCGAGATCACCCGCCTCGTCCTGGGCGGCAACCTCATCGGCGGCTACGCCCATAGCCGCGAGCTGGTTTACGTCTCCACCCTCCTGAAGCGCTACTTCACCGACGAGAAGATCTTCGAGACCCTCCGGCTGGCCGAGCGTTTCGGCATCAACACCCTCAATACCAACCCCCAAGCCGCCCGGGTCGTGATGGACTATCGCGACAAGCACGGCGGCAAGCTCCAGTGGATCGTTCAGGACTACTCCGCCGAGTACGAGCGGTACGACAGCATCAGGGCCTCCGCCGACCGAGGCGCCCACGCCATCTACATCCAGGGAAATGTCGCCGACCGCCTCGTGCAGAAGGGAAAGGTGAGCCTGATCGAAAAGGCGATCGCCGAGATCAAGAAGCAAGGCCTCCCCGCCGGCGTCGCCGGCCACTCCCTCGCCGTCCCCGTCGAGTGCGAGAAGGCCGGCGTCGGCGCCGACTTCTACGTCAAGACCATCCACACCCTCGATTACTTCTCCGCCCGCCGGCCCGAGCAGGGCGAGGATGTGGTCTCCAACAAGGACGACAACTTCTGGTGCGTCGACCCCGACGCCGTCGCCGCCGCGATGGCGAAGATCGACAAGCCCTGGTTTGCCTACAAGGTGATGGCCGCCGGCGCCATCCCGCCCCGAAAGGCCTTCCGCTACGCCTTCGACGCGGGAGCCGATTTCATCGTCGCGGGGATCTTCGACTTCCAGATGGAAGCCGACTGCGAAATCGCCCGCGAGGCCGTCGCGGAGGCGAAGCGCGTCCGGCCGTGGCGGGCGTGAGCCCCGGTCACATCGCGACGGCGGCCTGCGAAGGAGAGAGGCCGGAACCGCCAGGGGTACAGGTGCTCCTCTTGGAGAACCGACCATGCGGCCCGAAATCCTTCTCGTTTGCTCCGTTTTCGCCGCGCCCGCCGCCGATGTCCGCTTCCCCCCCGACGCCGGCGCGCGGGATCTCCGGAAGGACTTCGGCGCAGCGGGCGACGGGACGACCGACGACACGCTGGCCCTGCAGCGTGCCGTCGACGATCAGAACGGCCTCCTCTTCTTCCCGAACGGGACCTATCTGGTCGGCGACACGGTCGTATCGAAGGCCTTCAAGCGCCGCGTCTGGCAGGGTCAGAGCCGGGACCGCGTCGTGATCCGCCTCAAGGACCGGTGTCCCGGCTTCGACGACCCCGCCCACCCCCGGCCTGTCCTCTCGCTCTATGACAACTTCATGAACCCCAAGTCCGCCAACGGGCAGGCCTTCCGAAACTCGGTTTTCAACCTCACGATCGATGTCGGCGCCGGCAACCCCGGCGCGGTGGGCCTCCACTATTTCAACAACAACCAGGGCATGGTCGAGGACGTCACGATCCGGTCCTCCGACCCGCAAAAGCGGGGAAAGGCCGGGCTCGCCCTCGTCACCAACTGGCCCGGCCCCGCCCTCTTCCGCAATGTCCGCGTCGACGGGTTCGACTACGGCCTCTGGTCCACCATCGGCCAGTACAGCCAGGCGATCGAGCACCTCGCGCTCGAAAACCAGCGCGTTGCCGGCATCCTCAATCAGAAACAGATGCTCTCCATCCGCGGGCTGACGAGCCGGAACGCCGTGCCGGCGCTCCGGCAGGAGAGCGGGTTGACCGTGCTGGTCGATGGCGACTGCGCCGGCGGCTCCGCGCCCGCCGCGATCGAGAACGAGGGCCGACTCGTCGCCCGAAACCTCAAGGTCCGGAACGGCTCGATCGCGATCCGCAGCGGCGGCCGCGACGTCCCCGGCCCCGCCGTCGACGAGTTTGCCTCCGACGCCCCCGTGACGCTCTTCCCCGGCCCCGCGAAGACGCTCCGCCTCCCCGTCGAGGATCCGCCCGCCATCCCGTGGGACGATCCGAAGGACTGGGCCAGCGTGGCCGCCTTCGGTGCCGCGCCAAGCGATAAGGGCGATGACACCGCCGGCATCCAGAAGGCGATCGACTCGGGCCGCGCCACAGTCTACTTTCCCAAGGGCGCCTATTGGATCAACGACACGGTCCACATCCGCGGCGCCGTCCGCCGGATCGTCGGCATGGAGTCGATTCTCGGGACCGGCGACGGCTTCGCCGGCTCGGATAAGCCGGCCTTCCGGTTCGAGGACGGGACCGAGCCGGCGGTGATCCTCGAGCGCTTCGAGGCGGGCTACGGAAACAAGGCCTCCTGCTACCTTGAGCACGCCGCCTCCCGGACGCTGATCGTGCGGGCCGCCATCCTCGGCGGGGCGTACCGGAACACGGGAACCGGCAAGCTCTTCCTCGACGACGTCTGCGGCAGTCCCTGGGCGTTCCGGAGGCAGGCGGTCTGGGCCCGCCAGCTCAACCCGGAAAGCAAGGAGACGAAGATCCTCAACGACGGCGGGACGCTCTGGATCCTGAATCTGAAGACGGAGAAGGCGGGGACGGCGGTGCACACGAAAGACGGGGGGCGGACGGAAATCCTGGGCGGCTACATCTACTACAACCGGGGAAACGAAGGAACCGTCCCGTTCGTCTGCGAGGAGGGGGCGCTTTCGGTCGTCGCGGGCCTGACCGGCGCCAAGGGCCCGTTGATCCAGGAGACCCGCGGCGGCCAGACGAGGTTTCTCGATCGCTGGTCGCTCCTCTTCGCCGCGCAACCGGGCCCCCCGTAAGCCGCCCGGGAAAAAGAGAACCCGTGGCCGGGGAGGGGGCCGGCGACGCGCTTCAACCGGTCTACCGCGCGCCTACCCCCGGAGCCGAAAACCCTTTCGTCGCATTGTCGAGCACCAGCACCCAGTCGTTCCCGCGCCCGGGCTTCCCGGGCGGCACGAACTCCCGCGTCCCCTGCGCGGGAAACTCGCCGATCGCCTCCGCCCCACCGGTTCGCGGGTCGTACCACCAGGCCTTCGCCGCCCCGCCCGAGATCTTCGCCATGTCCACGGTAACGGGCCGCCCGGTGGGCAGGTAGACGAACGCATAGGTTCCCGACGCCTCGCGCGTCGCACGGACATGGTCCGGGCCCGAACCGGCGTCGCCGACGATCAGCGACTGGTCCGGGATTCGCGTCAGGACCGGCCGCGAGAGCATCAGCCGGCGGACGTGCAGCATGTCCCAGGCTCCCGGCAGCTCGAGGGCCTCCGTCCAGGGCGTTCGCGCCGCGGAGACGGGCTTGCGGGAAGGGGTCCAGAACTGCCAGATGTCGTGGCAGCCGTATGTGTGGCCGAAGGCCCCGGCGAAGATCGCCCAGTACGCCGCCTGACGGACGTCATAGTCATCGAACCACCCCTTGGCGGGCTTCCAGTCGATCGGGTGGTCCTCGTAACGCGGCTCGCCGTCGAGACAGGGTTTCGGCGGCTGCCGGTTGTAGTCGGCCTCGATCTTCCGGTAGTTGGGGAGATCCTGGGCGCTGTGGCCGGACTGAAGCATGTTGAAGTCGAGCCAGTCGTCGTCGTGGAACCACGCGGCGGAGGTGTTGCCGCCCATGGGGTGGTAGGTCCTGAGATGGCGGCCGCCGTCGCCCTCCGCGAGACCGTCGGCCATGCTGCGCCAGATGCCGGTGGCATCGCCCTCCTTGGCATCCCGGGCCGGCCGGTCGCCGCCCAGGATCCAGACGAGGTTCGGGGCCTCCCGATAGCGCGCGCCGAGGAAACGGCCGTAGGCGCGTGCCTTCGCGGCGTCAAAGACGACCGGCCCGACGCCCCACTTCCGGGTGACCTTGTCTCCCCACGTCGGCAGCAAGCCGATATAGATCCCCTTTGCGCGGGCCGTCGAGACGACAAAATCCACGTCGTCCCAGTAGTCGTTGTCGGGACCGTCCCGGACGTCGGGCGTCGCGGGGTCATTGTTTTTGAGCGGCCGATGGCCGGAGGCGCTCGGCTCGTTGAGGCCGTCGAGCTCGGCCAGGGCGACGGCCTGGATGACGGTGAATCCGCGCTGGCGCCGGTTCTCAAGATAGCGAGCCGCCTCCTCGCGGGTGAGACGGTGGAAGAGCTCCCAAGCGGTGTCGCCCAGCCAGAAGAAGGGAGTGCCGTCGGCGTGAACGAGAAACCGGCGGTTCTCCGAGACCTGCAAGTCGCCGTGACGGAAATCCCAGGACGGACCGGGGAGAGGCGTCTCCGCCGCGCCGGCGGCGGCGCATCCCGCGAGAACGAGAGCCGGGAACACCCGGAGGGGGATCGGCCGAATGGACATGAGAGATCCTCTCGCGAATGGGGGATCGCGGCGCGTCTTACTGGACGTGGGCGGAGATCAGGAAGAGCCCCTGCGCGGCCAGCCATCCGATCCCGGCGCCGAGGACGGCCAGGAGAACCGCTCGGCCGACAAAGCGCTCGAGCTCGAACTCCTTCATTGAGACGCCAGCCAGGATGGCCGCCGGCAGCAGGCCCACGAGAAGGGCGACCAGCATCTTCTGCACGGGCGTGGTGCCCGACTGGAAGGCGTAGGACGTCTGCAGCAGCAGGAAGAAGCCGACATAGAGGACCGCGCAGACGGTTACGGCGGCCACGTACTTGAAAACGCCCATGGCATGCCCCTCGCGCCCCATTATAACCGCACGGGACCGCCCTCAAAACAAAAGAGGGGGGATGGGAATCCCCCCTCTGCCGGCGCGAAGCCGCCCGCGATCTACTTCAACTCGCGGATCTTGATGTTTCGGTACCAGACCCGGTCGCCGTGATCCTGCAGGTCGATATGCCCCTTCGTGTTTCGGCCGAACTTGGGCCAGGCCTTGAACTTGCTCGCGGCGACCTTCCCGTTCCAGTCCGCGCTGCCGTTCTCATACTCGAGCAGTTTGACGCCGTTCAGCCAGTGCTCGACGTGGGCCCCCTTGCAAACGATCCGAGCCACGTTCCACTCGCCGACGGGCTTGGTGACGTCCTTGACCGGCGGGTAGAGGGCATAGCAGGCGCCGGCGGAGGTCAGCGGGTTTTTCCCGTCGCCGTGCTTGGCGTTGTCGAGAACCTGGCACTCGGGCCCGGTCTCGTAGGGCGCGCCGCAGTCCTCGGTCACATGGTACATGATGCCGCTGTTGCCGCCCTCGGAAATTTTCCACTCGAGCGAGAGCTCGAAGCTTTCGAATTGGTCGACGGTGATGATGTCGCCGCCGCCGCCGACGCGGGCGAGCGCGCCATCCTCGACCTTCCATCCGTCGGGCATCTTATCCTTCTTGTACCCGCGCCACCCGTTCGTGGTCTTCCCGTCGAAAAGAAGCCTCCACCCCTGCGCCTTCTCCTGGCTGGTCAGGGTGTTGGGGGGCGCCTCCGCCGCCCACGCCGCACCGGACAACAGGAACGCCGCCGCGATGCGCGCTGCCATCCTCATCGCTGTGCTCCTTTCCTGGGCTGGGATGCGCCGGGAGGCACCCGGCAAGATCAAGGGCCTGTCTTGATGACGCGGATCTTGATGGAACGGAACTCGACGCGATCGCCGTGGTCCTGCAGGCAGATCAGGCCCGACGGGTTCTTGCCGAATCGGGGCAGGGCCTTGTATTGGCTGGCGGCGGCGACGCGCGCAAGCCAGTCCTCGCTGCCGATCGTATAGGTGCAGATCGTCTCGCCGTTGAGCCCGTGCTCGACGCGCGCGCCATCGACGAGGAGGCGGACCTGATTCCACTGCCCGGCGGGCCGGGTGACGTCCTTTGACGGTGCGTAGAGGCCGCAGCAGGCGCCCGCCGCGCGGAGCGGGTCAACCGCGTCGCCGTTCCGGGCGTTGTCGAGAATCTGCATCTCGGGCCCGGTCGCCCAGGGCGTGCCCTCGTCCTCGCTGACACGGTACAGGATCCCGCTGTTGCCCCCCTCCGCGATCTTCCATTCGAGTCTCAGCTCGAAGTTGGCGTAGGCGTCGACGGTGACGATGTCCCCGCCGCCGCCGGCTCGAACGAGGGCGCCCTCCTCCACCTTCCAGCCGTCGGGCATCCCCTCCTTTTTGAAACCGCGCCACCCCGCGGTCGTTTTCCCGTCAAAAAGCAGCACCCACCCCTGCGCCTTCTCCTCGTCGGTCAGGGTGTTGGGGGGGGCGGCGTTCGCCGCAACGGGGGGGGGAGTCGGGACGGGAGAAGGGGAAACGGGCGCCTCCTCGGACCGGATCGGACCGGCCGCCGCCCATACCGCCGCGGTTAGACCCCATGCCGCTCGTCGCATCGCGCATCCCCTGTCGGGTATTCGCCGGTTTTTTCACGACCGATCGGGCATCCGGTTCCAGCGTCACGGGGGGCTATTTCACCAGAAAAATGTCCCGAGACAAGTCAAATCGGGCGCGGGGCGCCGAGGCGGCCACCCGTTTCCGCAGCGGCCCCCCCCGCGCGAAGGATTTTACGTCGGCGGGCCGACTCGCCCCGACGTGCCCACCCCCCCCTTCGCGCCGCGCGCCGTTGGACACGAAGCCGTCCCCTCTGGTATCATGCAGGCATGCCCGCGGGCGATGTTCCCCGGTTGGCGGCGCGCGAGCCCGACGCCCACAAGGGCGGCTGCGGGCGTGTGCTCGTCGTCGCCGGCTCGCGCGGGATGACGGGCGCTGCGGCGCTTTGCGCTTCCGCCGCCGTCCGCGGCGGCGCCGGCCTCGTCACCTGCGCCACGCCCCGCGAGTGCTACCCGGTCGTCGCCGCGCACCTGATGGAGGCGCTCTTCGCCCCGATGCCGCAGACGCCGGCGGGCTCGCTCGCCCCGGCCGCGGCGCGCCTTTTGCGCGAGCGGGCGGTCGCCGCCGATGTCGTCGCACTCGGCCCCGGTCTCTCCACCCACCCCGGCACCGCCCGCTGCGTTGCCGCCCTGCTGCCCGGCCTCCGCCGTCCCTGCGTCATCGACGCCGACGCGCTCAATCTCCTGGCGCGCCGTCCGGGCCCGATCGACCGGGTCGGGGCCCCTGTCGTCCTGACGCCGCATCCCGGCGAGATGGCCCGGCTGACCAGTTCGACGGTCGCGGAGGTCCAGGCGGACCGGGAGGGCGCGGCTCGTCGCTTCGCGGCGGATTTCGGCTGCGTCGTCGTCCTCAAGGGCCGCGGCACCGTGATCACGGACGGGGCGCGCGTGCGGGTCAATCGGACGGGTAACCCGGGCATGGCGACGGGAGGCTGCGGGGACGTGCTGACGGGACTGATCGCGGCGCTGATCGGCCAGGGCATGGACCCCTTCGACGCCGCCGTTCTTGGCGCCCATGCGCATGGTCTCGCGGGCGACCGGGCGGCGAAGGCCCTCGGCGCGGAAGCCGGCTTGGCCGCCGCGGACCTCCTGCCCTTCCTCCCCGCCGCCCTCCGGTCGTGAGGCGCGCGCCTCACGCCTTTTCCTTCCCCAGCCGCTGCCGGGCGGCCTTGGCCTCATCCGACCCCGGGAACGCCGTGACGAGAAGCCGCAGGACCTCCGCGCCGAAAGCGCGTTCCGGGCCCGCCTGCTCGAGGAAGTGGAATCCGAGATAGAGCAGACCGCCGGGGCCGAGAACGCGGCACCAAGGCCGCACCGTCTTTGCCGCCGGGGCGTCTCCCCGTCGCGCCAGCCGGAGAAAGAGGGGAACGCCGGGATTGGCGCCGCGAGCGGCGGTGTCCAGCGAGATTCCCGACCGCAGGAGACGCGAGACGGCCAGCGCCGCCAGCCCCTCCGGCGTGACGAGCTCGTCCCGCTCCAGGTGCCGCAGGTATGCCTCCGCGGCCTCCGGCTTCCCCTTCCGTAGCAGCGCCGCGCCCGCTTCGTAGAGCGCGTCGCGAGCCGCCTGGGGCGCCGCGTACCGCGCGACCTCAAGGAAGCCCCGCGCCTGCTCCTCCTGCCCCTTCGCCAGCCGCTTCAGCCCGAGGCCGAGCAGGCGTCGGGCCGTCGGCTTCGGGACGGACGACCGGCAGGCTTTCAGGATCCCGGCCAGCAACCATGCGTAGGCGGGGTCTTTCGCCTTCTCCAACTCGGCGGCCAAGCGGGGAACGTACGCCGGGTTCTGCCGCAGGGCCGCCGCGGCCGCCTCGCGCTCCCGAGGATCCGCCCCCGCCAGCGCGGCCAGGAGCGCGTCGCACGCCTGCGCCGTACCGGTCGTCCCGAGCGCCCGCGTCGCGAACAAGCGCACGGCCGGGTTCGGACTCTCCCGCAACGCTTTCACCTTCGCGGCCAGCGCCTTCGGCACCTCGATTCGCTGCAGCACCGTCAAGGCGGGGGCGACCAGGTTCGCCCAGTCCGAATCCGCCAACAGCGGCAGCACCGCCGACGCCACGGCCTTCGCGTCCGACCGGGACAGGTCGAGGTGCTGGACGGAGACGATCGCGTTCTTCCGGACCGCCGGGGGCATCTTCGGGCCGAGGCCGGCCAGCAGATCCGGGATCGCCTCCGGGCGGCGCAGAAATCCGAGCAGCTTCATGAGGGCGGCCAGGGCGGCGGGGGCCTTCGCGGGGTGCGCCTTCCGCAGGATCGCCCGCAGCCGGGCGAGCAGCGCCAGCCGCTCCTTCTCCTCCAGCCCCGCGATGCGCTGGCGCGCGAAATCCACCGCCAGCCGGACCGTCTCTTCGTCAGGATCGAAGACCGCCTCGAGGAAGGCGTCGAGCGCCTCCGGCCCGGGAAGCCGGGAGAAGGCCTCAAGGACCCCTCGCCGGACGGCGACGTCCTTCGATCGGAGCCCCTCGCGCAGGACGGGCAGCGCCGCCGACCCGGCCGCCGCCACGGCGGCGATGGCCCGGATCCGGGCGGTATGCGGGGCCCCGAAGGCGCCGACCAAGTGGGGCAGGTCATCGACCCCGCCTCGCGCGGCGAGGGCGTCGATGGCGTACGCGGCGACCATCTGGTTGGGCGACCTCGCCGCTTGGCGAAGCGCCTCGCGCACCCCGGGGTCGTCCGTCTTCAACGCCCCCAGCACGCGCGCCGCCGCGCACTGCAACTCCGCGTCCTTCGCCTCCAAGAACCCGCAGATCTGGCCCAGGATGTCGCGCGCCATGGCCGCCTCCCCGCTGAACGTGCCGCGCCCAGCCGCCCCGAGGAGCGGGGCTTCCCCGGCGAGCCTCCGGCGAACATGCGCCCAGCGCGCCGAGGATCGCCCTCGCGATGTTCCCGGCAAGCGCGGCGGCGTGGCGAGAGCCCGCCACGACGGATCCCGTCACCCGATCCGAACCGGATGCCGCTCCGCGCGCCGCATCACCGCGAGCATCGCGCCGTGCAGTCGGCCGTTGCTGCAAACGAACCGGCGTCCGTGGAGCGTCGCCGGGCCGCCCCGGAAATCCGTCACCCGCCCCCCCGCCTCCTCGATCAGGAGAAGCCCTGCCGTAACGTCCCAGGCGTTGAGCTTCATCTCCCAGAAGCCGTCGTACCATCCGGCGGCCACCGCGCAGAGGTCGTAGGCGGCGCTCCCGGCCCGGCGGATCGCCCGCGCGCAGCCGATGAAGTGCGCGAAATAGTTCAGGTTGTTCTCCGCGCTGGTCCGCGCATCGAAGGGGAATCCCGTCCCGAACAGGGCGTTCCCGATCGCGCGCGTCTGCGAAACCCGGATCCGCCGCCCGTTCAGCGTCGCCCCGCGCCCCCGCACCGCGCAGAAGAGATGGTCGAGCATCGGCTGATAGACCACCCCCACCAGCGGCCGGTCCCCCTCCGCCAAGCCGATCGAGACGCAGAACATCGGGAAGCCGTGCGCGAAGTTCGTCGTCCCGTCGAGCGGATCGACGTACCACTGGAGCGGGGCGCCCGGGTTGACGCGGGCGTGCTCCTCGCCGTAGACGCCATGGTCCGGGAAGGCGCGACGAAGGCGGGCCAGCACGAGCCGCTCGGAGGCGCGGTCGGTATCCGTGACCAGGTTCGTCGCATAGCCCTTTGTGCCGATCCGCTTTCGGCGCGTGACGTTGCGCCGGAGCAGCGCCCCCGCCTCCAAGGCGGTGGCGCGGGCGACGGCGAGGGCGCGACTGAGTGGAAGGGGCTTGTTCATAGACGGAACATGATAGCAGATGCACCCTGCAATGCAACGGCACGCCCTCGCGCCAAGTTACCCCGGGCTTTTCGATGTCCAGCTCAATCCCGGCGAGCAAGCGGCAGCACAGGAGAGCGGGACGCGGCGTCGGAAACAGCCGACGCGCCGGGTTAGCGCGTGAATCCGGCGAGCCATCAGTCGGATTCGGATCCCGAGGGGCGGCACGCCCGTGCCGCCCGACCGGTCATCCGGTGGAAGTGCAAAGCGGGGGGGCCTCTTGCATTTCACGACGTGAAATATTATATTTCACGGCATGAAACAGCAATACCTGCCCCGCCTGGCGGCGGACCGGATCGGGCGCCTGTTGCGCCAGTTCCCCGTCGTGGCCGTCACCGGGGCCCGGCAGACGGGGAAGACGACGCTCGTCCAGCATCTCGCCGGGGCCGCCGGCCGCGTTTACCGCTCCCT
>Ga0209381_1004103_pt1 | contig 13643 bp, 9 predicted proteins | sample DewCreD2012metaG_FD_184111 | JGI IMG/M metagenome (GOLD analysis project Ga0209381, IMG submission 184111) | Hot spring sediment bacterial and archeal communities from British Columbia, Canada, to study Microbial Dark Matter (Phase II) - Dewar... ...
TGGGCGGTCGATCAGATTGTCAACCGATCTCGCAAACCCAAGGAGGTGCTCGTGCAGTTGGGGCTGGCGTGACGGCAAAACGTCACCTAACCCGAAATGAGGGTATTTGCAAAACTTCAGTTTGTACTTGGGCGCGATGTCGGTTGGGGCCGCGGGCGTCTTGGCGCTCGGCTCGCCCCCGCCGGCTGTCGCGATGATCCAGGAATACTGGGTTTCCACCCTCGGCAACGACGCCGGCACAGGCGCCAAGGAAAAACCCTTTGCTACGCTGGAGCGGGCCCGCGACGCCCTGCGCGAGGCCAGAAAACGTGGACTTCCCAAAGGCGGCGCAACGATCTCGATCAGGGGCGGGGTGTACCCCATCGCCAGGACATTCGAGTTGGACGCGCGCGACTCGGGAACACCGGACGCGCCGGTGGTTTATCGCTCCGCGCCGGGCGAGGAGGTCCGGCTGGTCGGCGGAAAACAGATTTCCTCCAATGCGTTCAAACCGCTGTCCGATCCCCGCGTCCTCGAACGGCTCGATCCGGCCGCCCGCGGCAACGTGCTGCAAGCGGATCTGAAGGCGGCGGGGCTCACCGATTTCGGCAAACTCACGCGCCGCGGCGGAATCGAAAGGAACACCTTGCCCGCCCCCCTGGAACTGTTCTTCAACGACCGCCCCATGCCCCTGGCGCGGTGGCCCAACGAGGGGTGGGCAAAAATCGCCGATGTGCCGGCCGGGCCGAAGGGCCAGCGATTCCGGTACGAGGGCGATCGGCCGAAGCGATGGAAGACCGTCGAGGAAATATGGGTCCACGGCTATATGAACCGAAACTGGTGCGACACCTACGAACAGGTCGCCTCAATCGACGTGCACCAGCGGGAAATCGTCACCAGGGAGCCCCACGACTACCGCGGCTACAAGGCCGGACAACGCATCCGCTTTCTTAACGTGCCAGAGGAACTAGATGCACCGGGCGAATGGTATCTGGATCGGGCGACAGGAACTCTATATTTCTGGCCGCCTGAGCCGATCGCCCAGGCCAGGGTTGTCGTGTCGCTGCTGGAGACGCCTCTGGTGGTGCTAAGGGACTGTGAGCACGTCACCCTCAACGGGTTGATCCTGGAGTGCACTCGCGGCAGCGGCGTGGACATCATCGACGGCCATCACAACCTTGTGACGCAGTGCATCCTGCGGAACATCGGCACTGTTGCGGTGGCGATCGGCCTGGTGCCTGACCTCGAGCGGCGCATCTACAACGACACGACCTTTACGGGCAACTCCGGCACGGACAACGGCGTGCTTGCCTGCCAGATCTACGACACAGGCGAGCACGGCATCGTCTTGGGAGGCGGCGTCCGCAAGGCGCTTCAGCCCGGTCGGAACTACGCGGTCAACAACCACATTCACCACGTCGGCCGCTGGGTGAGGACCTATCGTCCAGCCGTCTTTGTGTATGGCGTGGGGAACCGCGTGGCGCACAACCGGCTACACGACGCCCCCCATAGCGCGGTCCTGTTCTGGGGCAATGAGCATGTCCTCGAATTCAACGAGGTCTATCGCGTATGCACCGAGACGGGCGACGCCGGGGCGTTCTATAACGGACGCGACTGGACGCAGCGGGGAAACATCGTCCGCTACAACTACTTCCGCGACCTGGGCGCAACACTCCACCGGGAGTCCGGCTTCAATGCAGTGATGGCCGTGTACCTGGACGACATGGCCTGCGGAACGACCGTGTTCGGCAACATCATGCAGCGGGTGAACATCGGGGTGCTCGTTGGCGGCGGGCGCGACAACCTGGTGGAGAACAACATCTTCGTGGATTGCCCGTTGGCGATCTCGCTGGATCACCGAGGCTACTACGGCAATGCCGACGTGTTGCATGCCCGACTGAAGGCCGTGGCACACGACCGGCCCCCGTACAGTACGCGGTATCCCGCTTTGGCCCGGATTCTCGACGGCAATCCGGAGCTGCCCGCCGGCAACGTCATAGCACGCAACATCTCGCTGAAGGGCAGCTTCCTGTCGCTCAGCGGCGGGAGGATGCCCGAGGACATCAAGAAACTGATTACGGTCGTGGACAACCTCACAGACGGCGATGCCGGCCTGGTCGCGCCGGAGAAAGGCGATTTCCGCTTGAAGGAGGATTCCCCTGCTTTGAAGCTGGGGTTCAAGCCCATTCCCTTCGAGAAGATCGGACTGTATCGGCTCCCGTGACCCCGGGCTCGGATAAAAGGGTCAGGAGCATATATTGGAACATCTGGAAGCTCTGGGTAAGATAGCCACCATGCCCCGGACACGACGTTACGCCCCTGGTGGAATGGTCTTTCACGCCCTGAACCGCGGCGTGGGGGGGATGGAGATCTTCTCGAAGGACGAGGACTACGCCGCTTTTGAGGAAGCCATCGAACAGACGCTGCGTTTGTATCCAATGCGGATCCTCGCCTATTGCATCATGCCGAACCACTGGCACTTCGTCCTCTGGCCCGAGCATGACGGCGACCTGTCGGCGTTCCTGCAACGGCTCACCAACACGCACACGCAGCGTTGGCAACGGGCCCACGGAAAGGCGGGGTGCGGCCATCTGTACCAGGGCCGGTTCAAGTCTTTTCCTGTGGAAAGGGACGCCCATTTCTACACCGTCGTCCGGTACGTGGAGCGCAACGCGCTGCGGGCCAGCCTGGCAGCGTCGGCCGAGGCTTGGCGTTGGGGCAGCCTCTGGCGACGCGTGCGAGGCCTGGGTTCACCGCTGTTGACGCGATGGCCTTTGCCCGAGCCCTCGGACTGGACAGGCCTGGTCAATCAGCCTCAAACGGAGGCCGAACTGGAGGCCATCCGGCGTTGCCTCCGGCGGGGCAGCCCGTTCGGCGGCGATTCCTGGGTCGAGCAGACCGCCGAAACGCTGGGCCTGACATCCACGCTTCGACCTCGCGGTCGCCCGAGGGGCGACGGCAATGCCTGAAACTTTCCTCCTCGCCCCAAAGCCCCCAATATATGCTCCTGACCCCTTTAATTCGGTAGAGGGATCCTTTCGTGCCGGAACGCATCGCAGGCGTCATCGATCGCATCACGTTTCACAACCCGGACAGCGGGTTTGCCGTGCTTCAGGTGCGGGTCAAGGGCACACGGGATCCGGTGCCGGTGGTCGGGATTGTCACGGCCGTGACCGAGGGGGAGCATCTGGAGGCCACCGGCGAATGGGTGAGGGACCCGAAGTTCGGGCGGCAATTCAAGGCCGCGGAAATCCGCACAGCGCCGCCGACGACGGTCGAGGGCATCGAGCGCTACCTGGCCTCGGGCGCGATCCGCGGCATCGGGCCCTCGCTGGCGGCCAAGATCGTCGGGGTCTACAAGCAGAAGACCCTGGAAATGCTCGACCAGTATCCCGATTTCCTGCTCCACCTCGGCGGCATCGGGCGCAAGCGTCTGAAGATGATTCGCCAAAGCTGGGAAGAGCAGCGGGAGGTGCGGCGGATCATGATCTTCCTGGCCGACCACGGTCTCGGTTCGGCCCGCGCGACCCGGATCTTTCGAACCTACGGCCAGGACGCGATCGCCAAGATCAAGGAAAACCCGTACCGGCTCGCCGACGACATCCGCGGCATCGGCTTCAAGACCGCCGACGAATTGGCCGCCAGGCTGGGCATCGACCGCCAGAGTCCGTTGCGCGCGCAAGCCGCGATCCGCTACACGCTCCACGAGCTGGCCGACGAAGGGCACTGCGGCTACCCCGAGCCGGGCGTGATCGAAAAGACCGCTCAGTTGGTTTCGATCGACGCGAGCCTCGTCGAAGAGGCCGTCGCCCGCGCCGTCGCCGAACGGTCGGTGGTCCGCGAGACGATCGAGGGCGAGCCGTGGCTTTACCTGGCGGGCCTTCATCGGGCGGAAACGGGGCTCGCCAGGTCGATTCGCCGCCTCCTCTCCAGCCGAAAACATCCGCTGCCCGAGATCGACGTCGAGAAGGCCATCGCCTGGGTCGGTCGCCACCTGAAGATCGATCTGGCCGAAGGCCAGAAGGAGGCGGTGCGCCAGGCGTGTTCGAACAAACTCCTGGTCATCACCGGGGGGCCCGGGGTCGGCAAGACCACGCTTGTGCGCAGCATCCTGGAGATCTTCGCGGGCAAAGGAATGGAGTGCGTGCTCGCCGCGCCGACTGGCCGGGCGGCCAAGCGCCTGGCCGAAACCACCGGCCGCCAGGCAAAGACCGTCCACCGCTTGCTTGAATTCAACCCCGAAACCGGCGAATTCAACCGCAACGAGGTCGATCCTTTGGAGGGCGACCTGTTCGTGCTCGATGAAGCCTCGATGGTCGACGTCGCGCTTGGCTACCACTTCTTCCGCGCCGTGCCGCCCGAGGCCTGCGTGATCCTGGTGGGCGACGCGGATCAATTGCCGTCGGTGGGGCCGGGCCTGGTGCTTGGAGACATCATCGCCTCCGGCGTGGTGCCGGTGGTGCGGCTGACGGAAATCTTCCGCCAGGCGGCCGACAGCCGGATCGTGTCCGCCGCGCACGCCATCAACCGCGGCGAATTGCCGGACCTCGAGTCGCCGGAGGGGTTGAGCGATTTCTACTTCATCGAAGCCGAGGAGCCGGAGGCGATCCAGGAGTTGATCGTCCGGCTCGTCCGGGAACGGATCCCGGCCCGCTTCAAGTTCGATCCCTTGCGCGACATCCAGGTCCTCAGTCCCATGAACCGCACGCCGCTGGGCTCGCGCGCCTTGAATGACATCCTCCAGGCCGCGCTCAACCCGCCCGGCGAACGGGGCGAAAAGCCCGAACTGGAGCGGTTCGGATGGAAGTTCCGTCTCGGGGACCGGGTGATCCAGACCGAGAACGACTACGAGCGGGACGTGTTCAACGGGGATCTGGGCATCGTGACCAAGATCGACCGCGAGGAGCAGGTGATGACCGTCGTGTTCGACGGCCGGCCCGTGGTCTATGGCTTTTCCGACCTCGAACCGCTCGCCCTGGCCTACGTGCTGTCGATCCACAAGAGCCAGGGCTCGGAGTATCCGTGCGTGGTCGTCCCTGTGCACACGCAGCATTACGTGATGCTCCAGCGCAACCTGCTGTACACGGCCGTCACGCGAGGCAAAAAACTGGTGGTGCTCGTGGGCACGAGGAAGGCCTTGGAGCTGGCTGTGCGGCGTCAGGACACGCGGCGACGGTGCACGGCCTTGCGTCAACGTCTCGCGGACGCGCGGCACGTCGGTCGGGAGGATCGCAACCCAAGCCCACCGTCGACACGACCATCTCGCGGTTCCTGAGCGATCCAACACGTTGGCGGAACGTGGCGGCCTCTCGGGCGGGGCTTGCCCCGCAGCGCCGAGGATCGCCAAGACCCTCACCTTGAGGCATATGCCTCTTGCCGTTTGGGTGTATCGTCTCAGGGTGTTTGTTTTTTCGATTGATCTTGACGTTTTTCGGAGAGCCCGCTAGGCTGCCGAGCCCTTTCTGCGCGTTGGCGTGTCCGGCGCCCGCTCGGCATGGCCGTGCCGGTTTCTTGGTCGAGGGTCGCTTGCGCGTCGGCGTGGTTCAAGCAAGTCTCGTCTTTGGCGTCACCGAAAGGTCTCCGCATGAAGTGCCCCCGTTGCTGGTCGGACAAGGCGTACCTTCGACGAGTCAACCCTTGGAAGCGGTTTCTCTTGGGGTGTCTGTTCTTGGTGCCCATGCGATGCCAGCACTGCTATCACAAGTTCGCGGTGCTGTGGTTTTCCACTCTCGGCAAGGTGGTGGAGGCCCCCCGCCTGCGGATCGCCCCCATTACTCGCGGCAGCCGGCCGTCGGCTGGCGCCCGACACCTGGCATCGCCCCATGCCGGTCGGTCGGCCCGTTCGATGAATCATCGCCGGGACACGCGGCGGGCCGACGCCGCCTGAGCCCCGCCAAATGCAAGGAAACGTGACTTGAGAATGCCTTCGGAGTTCGTGGACCTGCATTGCCACATTCTGCCGGAAATGGACGACGGGGCCGGCAGTTGGGACGCCGCCTTGGCCATGGCTCGCATGGCGGTCGCCGACGGCATTTCAACCCTCGTGGCCACACCGCATCAATTGGGCGGATTCTCCGCCAATCGCGGTGCTGCGATTCGCCAACAGACGAAGCGCCTTCAGGAGATGCTGGATGAACGGGGAATCGCCTTGAGCGTGCTCCCCGGCGCCGATGTGCGCATCGAGCCTGGGATGATTGAAAAAATCCGCAAGGGGGAGGTGCTGACCTTGGCGGACCGCGGGCGCCACGTCCTGTTGGAGCTGCCGCATGAAGTGTATCTGCCGTTGGATCGCTTGCTGGGCGATCTCAAGCGGCACGGCCTGACCGGAATTCTTTCCCATCCCGAACGCAATCAAGGAATCCTTGCGGGGCCCGACCTTGTGCCTTCGCTGGTTCGGGCAGGGTGTCTGATCCAGATCACGGCGGCCAGCCTGTTGGGCGGATTCGGATCGCGGTCGCGGAGCCTCGCCGAAACGCTGGTCAGACAGGGCCTGGTGCATTTCGTCAGCACGGATGCCCACAGTCCAAGATCGCGGCCCCCCCTGCTGAGTGAGGCTTATGACCGCGTGGCCGCCTTGACATCCCAAGCCATGGCCGATCAATGGTTTTGTCACAATCCAGCGGCCGTGGCGGACGGCCGCCCCGTTGCCCCAGGCAACAGGTCATTCACCACACCAGCCCGCCGGAGTTGGTTTCGATGGACTCAGGCGGGATGACTCGGAACCCCAGGACCGTGACGGTTGTTTCGAGGATCTTGGGAACAGCCGCTTGGGGCCTGCTGATCCTCCTGGGCGCTTGCTGCGACGTTCACGGGGCCTGGGTGGCGGAGGGTAGGTATGGGCCATTCGTGTGTCGCGCAGAGTTCCCGCTAGCCGAAATCGAGCCGCTGTTGACCCAATTGCCGCATATTCAGGCGGGGCTCATGGAGGCCCTGGAGATTCCGGCCAGCCGGGAAACGATCGAGCTGTACTTGTTCCGCGGCAAAGCGAGCTACGACCAGCATCTCGCTCGAAATCTGCCCAAAGTCGCCTACCGCAGGGCGCTTTATGTGAAGGACAAGGGGCCGGGAAGAGTGTACGCCTACCGCGGTCCCCATTTTGACGTCGACGTGCGCCACGAAGTCACCCACGCCCTGCTGCATGGCGCCTTGCCGGTGGTGCCTCTCTGGCTGGATGAGGGGCTAGCGGTCTATTTCGAAAATCCCCCGGAAAAACGGATTTTCGATAGCCCTCAATGGGAGAGTGTGCGTTGGGCCGTGCGGCTTGGGGGAGTTCGCCGCTTGGAAAATCTAGAAAAAAAACGGCGAGCAGAGGATATGGATCGAGGCGACTACCGTTTTGCCTGGGCCTGGGTCCACTTCCTGCTTCATGGCCCACCGGCGGCCCGAGAAGAACTCGTGAGGTTTGTCGGCGACATCCAGGCAGGAAGACCGATTGGGCTTTTGAGCGAGCGACTTCGCGTTCGTATGGGCGATCCCTCGCAACTGCTTCTCTCGCATGTGCGAAGCTGGTCGAGGCCATGAACTCTCTGACCGCCAATCACCAGTTGCATCCACCCTAAGACCATTCCCGCAGTTGGTTGCCGAAGCATCTGGCAAGCAAGGCATTTTCCGAAAACTGAGTACAAACGGTTCAAGATGGTTTCCCCTCCCGTCCGATAACGAAGACAGCCCGTCGACCAAAAGTAGGGTCGTGGGATGACTTCTGCTAGACCGCGAGGACGGCGCGGCAGCGTGGGTGCGAGCTTTCACTTTTGAGAATAGGAAAGGAACGATGAAAACCAGGCGAATCGTCAACGGAGTGCTGGTCTGGTTGGCGGCGATCGGCTTCCTCCTGCCGCAGCCGATGCTGGCGGCCACGCCTTCTCCAGGGTCTCCGGTGGTCGACGTGGCGCTCCGCGAAGGCGGGTTGCTCGTCGGCCAGGTGGTGGACGAGCAAGGAGTCGGGTTGGGCAATGTGCCTGTTTCGCTCAGGCAGCAGGATCGCGAACTCGTCGCCGGAAAGACAAATCACGACGGCACGTTCGGATTCAAGGGTCTGCGGGGCGGCGTCTACCAGATCGTCGCCGATCAAGGCCATGGCGTGTACCGCGTGTGGACCGTGGGCACCGCGCCTCCGGCCGCGCAAGACGGGGCTTTGGTGGTCAGTGGCAACCCCGTGGTCCGAGGCCAGGAATGCCGCAGCGGCTTCGCGGCGTTCATCACCAACCCGCTCGTCGTCGCGGGCGTTGTGGCCACGGCAATCGCCGTTCCGGTAGCGATCCACAATTCGAAACACAAGACTCCCGAATCGCCGTAAAGCGGATCAAAACCTGAACGCTGGTCTTCCAGCGGACGCGGCGCCAAACGTCGGCCGCGAATGTATTTCCCTCGGGTTCGCCCTTGCAAGCCAGATCGACGAGGCTGTCCGGGCCAACCCGAGGGATTTTTGTTGCCCTGGCGGGCAAGCCCGATTGGCCTGCCCTTACCCACCCGCTGATAGCGGGGGCTGGCGATCCTTGCGGCGAAGTGCCCTTTTCCTGCGGCTCAAGTTCCGGTACTATCCCGACACTTTTTCCCATTCCGGACGCCTTTTCCGAGCATCTTTTCTTCAACGGCGGTCGCGACGCGGCCGTCGCCGGCGGCCGTCGGGTCCGCTGGCAGGAACCTTCGTTTCCCTCGCCATGACGCTGTTTCCAACGCACGATCCAAGGCCTCATCGATCGGTTGCCCAACGAACGTGGCGCTTTGTCGTGATCGGACCGCTGGCCGCCTGGTGCGTTGTGTTGGCCTTCTCGGGGTGCGCCCAGAAGATTTACCGTGCGGACAGGCTTCCCGCGGAACTTGTGGCCAAGATGCCGGTCCCGATCGATTCCATTGACCTGTCAGGGCTGGCCGACCCCGCGGTTCAGACCGATGTCATCTGTCCCGGCGACTTGCTCGAGGTCACGCTGGTGACCGACTTCAGCAAGTGGACGACGTCGTCGACGCCCGTGCGGGTGAGCCCGGATGGCGCCATCGAGGTGCCCTTGGTGGGCAGGGTCCACGTGGCAGGCATGGAGATCGAGCAGGCAGAGCAGGCCGTCGCCGCGGAATCCGTGGCGCGGGGCATTTTCCGCAGCCCCTGCATCACCGTGACCATGAAACAGCCGCGGATGAACAAGATCACGGTGTTGGGGGCGGTGGCCAAACCGGGCGTGCAGGAGGTGCCTCGGATGTCCAGCACCTTGCTCGCGGCCCTTGTCGCGGCCGGCGGTTTGAGCAAGGAGGCTGGCCCGGAGGTGGAAATCCGCCGCGGCAAACCGCCGGAGGGCACAGCCAACCGAGCCCTTGGCGCCCGAGAGGCATCGCTCGCCTCCCATGAAAGTTCAGCGGGCGGTCCGCCGGGCACGACGATTCGGATCAACCTTGCCGCCGCGGCTCGCGACGGATCGACGCCGTGCTTGTTGGAAGACGGGGATGTGGTTCACGTGCTCAAGCGGGATGTCCCGCCCGTTTCGGTCATTGGATTGGTGCACAAACCGGGCGAACTCGAGTATCCGAGCAATCGTCCGCTGTATTTCCTCGACGCGGTGGCGCTTGCCGGCGGGGTGTCCAGCCCGGTGGCCGACAAGGCCCTGGTGATTCGGCGCGCGGCGGACCAGAAGACCGTTGCCCACATCGAGGTCAGCATCCAGGCCGCGAAGCGCGGGAGTCAGAATTTGGAGCTTCAGCCGGGCGACACGGTGTCGATCGAGCGCACGCCGGCCACGGTGGTCGTCGACACGCTGCAGACCTTCTTCCGCATCGGGTTCTCAAGCGCCCTTCCCATCTTCTGATCCCTGAGCGACGATGATGCAGGACGAGACCAGAGCGACGTGCGACGGCGGGGCGGGAGGCGACCCATCCAGCGCGATGCTGGCCCAGAACCTGCTTCGCTTCCTCATGGCGGTCCGCTACCGCAAAAAGGTGGTGGCCATGACCTTGGTCGTGGCTGCCCTTCTGGGCGCGTTGTATTACGTCACGACCCCGCGCCTGTATTCCTCGAAGGCGGCGATCCTCGTCACCCAGGTCGGCCGCGACCAGCTCAACACCTCGATGACCGGCGAGGAGTCGCTCCGCCGCAACACCATGCCGACCTTCGAGAACATGATTCGCAGCCCCAAGGTGGTGGAGCGGGCGTTGAAGAACCTTGGGCCGGACGACCGCGTCGACTGGAAGGGGCTTTCCCGCGACCGCTGGGTCGAAAAACTCCAAAAAGGCCTTTCGGCGCGGACCATTCGCGGCACCAGCATCATCGAGGTCGCCTATACCTCGCTCGATCCCCACGTCGCCGCCCGCGTGGTCAACGCGGTCGTCCAGTCCTACGTCGACTTCATGCGGGAAATGCACCAAGGCACGACGGCCGAGTTGATGGAGCAATTGGTCAAGCAGCGGACGGAGGTCGGCAAGAGCCTTCGGGCGATCCAAGACCAGCTCGTCGAGGCGCGCCGGCAGCTCGACGACATCAAGTTCGACTCCGAGACGAAGACCTTGCACCCCTTGCTGCAACGGTGCGTGTTTTTCAACGACGCTTTGATCACCTTGCGGAAGCAGCGCGCCGAAATGGAGGCCTCCTGGAAATCGCTCGACGAAGCGGTGCGCAATGGCCAGGACATTGGTCAGCACTTGATGGCGTTTGGCGACGTGGCGGGACGGGAGATGTTGATGGGCATTCTGGGGCTTGGCCCCCGCGACAGCACCGCCCAGGCGAGTCTGGAGCAGCGACTCATGGAGGATCGCGCCGCGTTGGCGCGGCTCCGGAGCGAAGTCGGGCCGAAACATCCCGAGCTTGTGGCCCTTCGCGACCGCATCGCCATGACCGAGCAGTTCCTCGGCGGTTACCAGGACCGCCTTCAGGAACGAATCGCCGAGTTGCGCAAGGGGCGGTTGGGGCCGTGGCTCTTGGAGGTCGTTCGCCAGCGGCTTGAGGAGATCCGCGAAAAGGAGGCCCAGCTTCAGGCCTGCTACGACGAGGCCCGGCAGCAGGCGGTCGGGCTGAGCGGCCACCTGCTCCACATCCAGGGCCTGGAGCGCGAAGAAAAGCGATTCAGCGACGAATACGACGAATTGTTTCGAAAGATCACGGAGCTGGACCTTCGCCGGGACGGCTCGGAGGTCCGCACCGCGGTCATCGAGCAACCCGAGCCGATCCTGCGTCCCGTCTCTCCCCGATTGACCTATGTGGTCTTGCTGGTGCTGGTCGGCGGCTTCGGGGCGGGACTTGGTCTGGTCCATTTGCTGGACGCGCTGGACGACCGTTTCCGGTCGCTCGACGAGATGCAGAACCGGATGGGCGTTCCGGTGCTTGCCATGGTGCAACAAATGGCCGCGCCCGAGACCGTCGGCCTGGCGGCGATCACGATGTACGCCGATCCCGCCTCCGCGGAAAGCGAGGCGTTTCGCACGCTCCGCACGGCTTTGGACCTGGCCCACCCCGACGCCCGGCAAATCGTCTTCTCCAGCGCCGAGCCGGGCGACGGCAAGACGACGGTGTCGGCGAACCTGGCGGTGGGCTACGCCCAGTCGGACAAGAAGACGCTCTTGATCGACGCCGACCTCCGCCGGCCTGGCCTGACGCGGATGATGAATCTGCGGGGCGTGTATGGGCTGTCGGAGTTGCTGCGTTCCGAGGGGAACATCGCCGAACAGGCGGCCATTCACATCCAGCCCTCGGGACTGGCGAACCTCGACATCCTGCCGTCCGGGCCCCGTCCCCCCAACCCGCATGAACTGCTTCTCAGTGCCCGCTTTTCCCAATTGCTGGCGTGGGCTTCCGGCGTGTACGATCACATCCTCATCGACAGTCCGCCGACCCTGCTCACCAGCGACACGGCGATCATCGGCCGCCTGGTCGACGGCGTGGTCCTTGTCGTCCAGCCCGCCAAGAACCGGCGGCGCTTGCTCACCCGCGTCGTGGAGAGTCTCACGCTTTTGAAGATCCCCATCCTGGGCCTGGTCATCAATCGCGTGGGGTCGGATGCGGATAAGAGCTATTACGGCTACCACAGCGGCTACGGTTACGGCTACGGGGGCGGCTACGGCTACGGTTATGGCTATGGCTATGGCGCCGAGGAGGAAGATGAATTGTTGGAGGAGGGCGAGGAAGAGGGCGCTGGCGTCGCGGTGTCGGATGTCGCCGAGGAACCCCCGCCTGATGCCGACGATCCCGAACCTCCGGCCCGAAACATCCGACGCCGAGCGGCCTGAGCGCCACCCCTTGTTGCAACGACGACGGCGGAACTGGCAGCCGCCGCGATGGCGTGTTTTCAACCGCAGGTCAACCAGTTCGCGATGTCTGGCTCCAGGGCGAGTGTGAGAATCCTCGATGCCGCGTTGGCGGGCTGCCTTTTCGTGGTGCCGCTGTTGATGGCCGGCCGCCACCCCCTGGGACAAGCCGTCTTGGTGATTCTTGCAGCAACGGCCGCCATGGCCTGGGCGGCGGGTCAGGCAAGCCGCCCTTGGGCCTGCTTTCGGCCCACCTGGGCCGCGCCCCTGTTGCTGGGCGGCCTGGTCCTCCTCGTGGTCCAGATCGTCCCCCTGCCGGAAACGGCGCTGGACCGAATCAGTCCGGCGCTTGGTCAATTGCTGCCAATGTGGAGATCCCAGACGGCGCCGTCCGCTCGCCTGGGGGTTTGGCAAACGCTTTCCTTGAACCCGGCCGCCTCCCGCGATGGACTGGTGTTGTTCTCGGCCTACGCCTTGCTCTTTCTGGTGGCCGTGCAACGGGGTGAGCACCTCGAGGACGTGGAACGCCTGTTGCGGTGGTGCGCGGCGGCCGCGGCGTTCGTCGGCATCTACGGTTTGGTTCAGTATGTGACGAGCAACGGGAAATTCTTCTGGATCTACGAAGACCCGACCAGCACCACCCTCGACGCCGCCAAGGCTAACTTCACCACGCGAAACCATTTTGCCCAATTCCTCGCACTGGGCGTCGGGCCTCTCCTCTGGTGGGTCCAATCCTCGTTTGGAAATGCCGACAAGGGAAGAAAGCACGGGCACGGCCTGGCCGCCTCATTCCATGCCATCGGCGAAACCCGCCGCCGTCGAGACGGCCCCCCCATTTCAAGACGCCCGGAACCCCTGGCTCACAACGCGGAGAACATCGCGCCCTACGCGCTGGCCGTGTGCCTGGGGCTCGTGTTGTTCGCCGGGCTGCTTTCGCTGTCCCGAGGCGGCATGGTGGCCATCGCGGTCGCCTTGGGCTTGACCACGGCCTTGTCCTGGCGGTCCTGGTCGGGCAACCGGGGTTTTCTCGCCTCCTTGGCGGGGGCTGTTGTCCTTTTGGCGATGATGCTCGCCATCTTCGGATTCGAACAAGTGAATCGCCGCATCGACGACTTCCGCGCAGGGTCGCTCGAGCGGCTGGACCACGTGAAGGCCCGTCGTTCCGTCTGGACCGCCGTGGCGCGGGGAATTCGCCAATTCCCGCTGCTCGGAACCGGGGTGGGGGCCCATGTCGAGGCCTATCCCCTCTACTACTCGCCCGAACTCTACCGGGAGGGCGTGAACCGTGAATTCACTCACGCGGAAAACAGTTACCTGCAAATCGGATTCGAGACGGGCTTGGCGGGGCTGGCGCTGCTGGGCGGCGTCATGGCGTGCTGCGGCGTCTGGTGCGTTGGCGGAGCGATGCGCGCCCGCTCTGCGCGCGTCGCGGCCTGCCTGGC
>Ga0209381_1004108_pt1 | contig 13607 bp, 10 predicted proteins | sample DewCreD2012metaG_FD_184111 | JGI IMG/M metagenome (GOLD analysis project Ga0209381, IMG submission 184111) | Hot spring sediment bacterial and archeal communities from British Columbia, Canada, to study Microbial Dark Matter (Phase II) - Dewar... ...
ACCCGTCATTCAGCATCATTGCACCATTATTATCGCGTACCCGTGTGTTGCGGCTGTATCCATTAAGTGAGGATGATTTAAGGGCGATAGTAACCGGGGCATTGGCCAATGACCAGGAACTATCGCACAAAAATATAACACTTACACAGGATGCGTTGCAGACGTTAGTACAGCTTGCAATGGGCGATGCACGGCGGGTGCTCAACATCCTTGAAGCTGCAGTGTTTTTGAAAGGCGAGGGGACAATTAATAACGAAACAATTTTTGAAGCATATAAGGAACAGAGTATTGCGTATGATAAAGCAGGGGACAAGCATTACGATACCATATCAGCGTTTATAAAATCATTACGAGGCTCTGACCCTAATGCTGCAGTGTATTACTTAGCGCGCATGCTGGTTGCAGGTGAAGACCCTGAGTTTATTGCACGGCGCATGGTCATATTTGCTTCTGAGGATGTGGGGAATGGGTATCCCTTGGCGCTAACTGTTGCAACAAGTGGGTTACTTGCAGTAAAAAATGTTGGATTGCCGGAATGCGAAATTATATTAGCACACATGGCTACGTTTTTGGCATCATGCCCCAAGAGTAATGAATCATATATGGCATTGGTAAAAGCCAAAGAAGTTGCCACGCAGGCACTTTACGAAATTCCATTATATTTGCGCAATGCACCCACAAAACTGATGCAGCAGTTTGGCTATTCAAAAGGCTATAAATACCCGCATGATTATCACGGTCATTTTGTGGATGAGGAGTATTTGCCAAAAGAAATAAAAGATTTGATTTTTTACACACCTTCTGAAGAAGGGAATGAAAAGAATATAAAAGAACGGCTTGCAAAATTATGGCCAAAAAAATATAAGAAGGAGAACAATACATGACCCACAAAGACCGACTATTTGAAATACTATACCAAAAATCATTCATGTACAGGGATAACCCACCATTTACACTGGTCAGCGGTAAGCAAAGCCCATATTACTTTGACTGCAAAGCAACCACATTAGACCCTGAAGGATGCATTCTTATTGGCAAATGCATGTTTGAGTTAATTAAAGATTTGCAACCGGACGCAATAGGTGGACTTACATTAGGAGCTGACCCTATTTCATTAGCAACAGCAATGGAGGCATATCAGCAAGGCAAAACAATGTTTCCACTGATTGTACGCAAAGAGCCAAAGAAGCATGGCACACAGAAGTGGATAGAAGGAAATACTTCTAATGTAAAAAAAGTTATTGCCATTGATGATGTTATTACTACCGGAGGCTCAACTATCACTGCTATTGAACGCCTTACTGAATCCGGTTTACATGTCATAGCAGCTGCAGTAATAATAGACCGTCAGGAAGGTGGCCGGGAAGCAATAGAAGAAAAAGGGATTCCCGTCTTATCGTTATTTAGGAGATCTGATTTTGACAAAAAACGGTTGGATCAATAATTGAAGGGGCGATAGAATTATCGCCCCTTTTTAATTTAAAAAATTAGAAATAATACAATATGCCTGCGTTTAATTTAACTATTGTAGAATCTCGGTCAGCAATGTCATGCCACAGATAGCGCAATTCAAGAGTAAGCTTCCATGGCCCAGCTAAATCAAAATCCATGCCTGCAAATCCCTCTAAACCTGCATCAGAATCACCTTCTGATGAATTATCCTCATAATTGTAATAATTTAATGCAGGGCCAAATCCCAAGAATGGCGAAAACTGCTTTTTGCCCATGAAGAACCAGTACCAGTCTAAATGTATGCCATATACATCAGCAAATTCAACATTTGCATCTTCATTTTCAAGTGTCAGGTAATCAAGGCCGGGCCTGAACTGCAAATTACTAAATAGAAATGTCCCCATGTCAAATACGATACCAAAATTCCATGTATCATCAACACGATCTGCATAGTCATCATACATCTTTGCGTAACCGCCTTTAATGCCAATCCCTGCAGCAAATACACTTGAAGCTGTGAAAACTACCAGCAACACAAGCAATAGTTTTTTCATACATCCTCCTTGTATAGTTAATAATTTTTATTATTATAAAAATAATTTATCTCAAACAATAAGACAAGCATTTTTTTTAGTTAGGTAATTTTTATCTGAAGATGAATGTTTAAAGATGTTAAGGTATTTTGGTGTAATATTATTTTTTGGAATATAGCTATAATTGACAGTAACTATCGCCCATTGTGCCTTTTAATTATTTTTTGTGCTGCTACATAAAGCTTTTCAGGAGACAATTCTATAGCCCGTTCAATATATTTTTTTGCGGCAATATAATCGCCATTTTTATAGGCATATTTTGCCATTAGGTAATTTAATCTGTGAAATTTTGTATCTATCTTGGAAGCTTTTTTTAAAACGTGAAAAGCATCATTATAGTGACGCTTTTTTGCATAGAGCTTAGCAAGGTCAATATATGCCCCAATAAAATTTGGGTTAAGCTCAATGGATTGCTTTATAAGCACAATGGCCTTATCGGTAAATCCCTGTGCAGCCCATTGCATGGCCATGTCATAGAGGTCTTCAGATTCTAAATCGTCATAGTGCTTTGGCATATTACACCTGGAATTAACAAAGCAAAATTAAATGTAATGTTTTAATACTAATCGTTACAATTGCAATGTCAATTATGATTTATGGTTTCATATTTTATATAATTTACTTTTTAAATGCAACTGGCACTGAAGATTTTATCTGTATAGTAAAAGTAAACATTTTATCGGAAAAAGCTGTAATTTTTAAGCGATAGTTACCTTTATTCAGTCGCTTTAGTGGATCAGTTTCATCGCTGCAAAAAACAATATTGCTCTGAAAACGCCAGTTGACATCAAAATTTTTTGCTATCTCAGAATAAACAGGTTTAACTGGTTTTTTAGGAAATCGTGAGGTATCAACTTCTGCTTCAAAAATATATCCACAACGCACACGTTTATTATACGTGTCAATGGCTATTACGCTTATTTCTATGCATTGTGTGGTGTCAGTTAGTTGAAAATAAACTTCGTATGTTGCCGTATTGTCAATACGCTCTTTGCTTTTTGCTAAAATATTAGATTCTGCTGTAAAAATATATTCTTGAGTTGTTTCTTTTTTAATAACAGATGAACTGCAAGAAAAAAAAGGAGAAATTACAATAATATAAAATAGTATTAGAAATGCTATACTATTCTGCAAATCAATAATATGTTTTGGATAGAGTTTCATATACAGTATGTCAATTATTTTACAAATGAATATGTAAAATTACCAGTATTTATTTTTTAAAATAATTCAACATAAAAACATGTACACTCCCGCCGCCTTCGGCGGTGGGAGTGTACATTAATTAATTTTTGTAGATATAATTACATTTAGGAATTAACAGTGTAAAATTATAACAATTATTTAAACTGGCTATAATCATATATTGCTTTATTTACTAGAAAAATTTCCTTTTTCAACAAAATAATCATAGAGCGCATCAACTGCTTCTAAAATGGCTTCGTCAGGTAATTCTTTATATGTGCCCTGTTGAATAATAAATTCTGAAGTTTCAATAACAGAGGCATATTCCTGCTTAAAAAAGTATGTAGCAATATCCGTAAAAAGCTGATCAGTATATTGTACAGGATTTTTTGTATAACGAGCTAAAATTGGCCAGAGAATTTTATTGCCATCTTCTCTATGGTTTTCATAAGTATCTACAACAAAACCAAAAAATGGGCCAATAAAGTCCATGATGGCTTTAATTATTTCATGCGGATTTAATAGATGTATTTTAATTTCATTAAAACGTTGATTCATTACCGTGGCGATAGTATCTATGGGAATGGCTTTCTCATTTGTTGAAGATAAAAATGTTAATATTTCATAAAATGATGTATGCACGATAGCTTTGCCATATTTTTTTAAGAGTTTTCTATTCTCTTTGGCAAATTGTGAGTAAAGAAGGCTTGATAATTCTTCATCAAATTTACAATACTTCATATATTCATTTATATGATATATAATCTTAGCTACGGTTTTATATAACTTTGCTTAAGAATATATTAGCGATGCATAGCATATAAATATATCAAAACTAACATTATTGTCAAGAATCATTTGCAACGAACGTAGTTTGTAATAAATTATTCAATTAAGAATTGTAATGATATGGTTATTTACCATAGTATTAAAGTTTGATTATTAGTTTATTGGCATTATTTTCATAGGCATTAAATATCAAAACCGTGGCACATAGATGGCAATAATATCTTGTGTGGTAATAAAGTTTTCTATTTTTTTGTCATTAATGTTGTAGATAAAAAGTCCATTATAGCCTGATGGATTTCCATAAGAAGCAATCACAATATTATCATCGTCAAGGCAATCCATAATAAAGTTTCCAACATTACCTAACGAAATTAATGGAGTGTAATCATTATCGCCGTGAATTTGTATTAGAGAAATATTTCCTACCTCATTTATAATTGCAAATATTTTGTCATCATCAGTAACAGCAACATCAATAACTGAAGTCCATGTTATAGTAGTATTAAAATTTGTATCTGTTATGCCATTTGTTCTAAAAATAGAATTATTTCCATTACCTGACCATATATAATAATAATTTTTAGTCCTGTACCCACCGATGGGGGTAATTCCTGGAGATGAAAGAAAAGAGATAGTCATTTGTATTGCTGAATCGCTAAAAACCCAAAACAAAGAAGGTGTTTCATCATATACATATACTTTACCATCATATCCGTTAAATATAAAAGAACAATTAGTTGCTCCAGGAATAGAAATTGGATCCCATGAAGAAGTTGTCTGAAGTGATGAAAGAGAAAATTGATCATATAAGCTGATAAAAGTATCGTTATATCCAATAACCGGCGTAGTTGGTGGAAAAGGTGCATATAGTAACCATGAGGTAAGGTTATTATCAGCCTTATAGGTTGATGTAGCAGCATATACTATTACATGTTGCTGGTTTACCGCTATGCCACTGAATGGCGAGGGAAAAGCAAAATTGCTTGTAAAAGTTTTATCAAACCATTTAGATGCTATTATTAACGTATATGTAGTTCCATCATACGCTATTGCATACACAGTACGGGATTTGCCGCTGGCAATATCATACAGGTTTTCCCGATCGCAGGAAATAAAAAAAATTAATGTACATACCACTACTAATACACGCAGTATGTACAAACTTGATGTTTTCATAAAATTATCCATTTTTATCTCTTAGGTTAACATAATAGCAAAAGTGTTAAAAAGTGCAATAAAATTTTGATTATTACACTAATAAAACTCTATTTGTAGATACTCAATAGTGTATTCTCAGTTAGTTAAACTGCTATAAATAAATTATACAATTTTATGAATTAGTATTGGTTATCAATGGTTTTTTTAATATATTTTGTTTCATAAAAATTAACTATCGCAACAAAATGTTGTTGCCTAATTTAGTGCTTTTTGCCTGTAATTGCATTTTATAGTGCGACATAAATATTTTCCTTGCATCCATTACAGGTAACTATCGCTTATATAATTTTACTAAGGTACTGTACAATGTATTTAGACTCACTTGAAATATTTGGATTTAAATCATTTGCCGATAAAACAAAAATTAATTTTGAAAAAGGAATTACCGCAATTGTTGGCCCAAACGGTTGCGGTAAATCAAATATTGTTGACGCCATAAAATGGGTTCTTGGCGAAAAACAGGCAAAAAATATCCGTGGCGAAAAAATGGAAGACATCATTTTTGCCGGCACTGACCAGCGAAAGCCACTGTCATTGGCTGAGGTTTCCCTTGTTATAAACAATACTAATAGAATTTTAAATATTGACTCGGATACAGTAACAGTTACCAGAAGGGTGTTCCGTGATGGTGAATCTGAATATATGATTAATAAATCGCCGGTGCGCCTTAAGGATATTGAGGAATTGTTTCTGGATACCGGTTTGGGCAAGGCTTCATATTCAGTCATGGAACAGGGTAAGATTGATTTAATTTTATCCACAAAAGCTGAAGACCGCCGTTACATTTTTGAAGAAGCTGCTGGTATTTCACGGTTTAAAGTTCAGAAAAAAGAGTCCTTAAAAAAATTAGAGGATACCACCGTTAATCTTGAACGCCTGAATGACATTATAAAAGAAATTGAGCGGGAAAAGGATTTTAAAGCCAAGCAGGCAGAAAAAACAAAAATATACTTTGGCTTGCGGGAAAAATATAAAAAGAATGATATAGCGTTACAGCTTTTACGGTACAGGGATTTTCAAAAGAAACTACAAAAAGTTACAGATGATAGGCAGCGCATTTTTGACGAACGTGAAGAGCTTTCAAAAAAGGTAGCATTAATTTCTTCTGAAAATGAAAATGATGAAAAAAGAAAAAATGATATCCAGTTACAGTTATTTGAATGGGATAAAAAGCTGCATACCTATACCGTCAAGGTTGAAGATATAGATGGCAAAACCTCACGCAACAAACAATTAATACAGCAGCAGCAACAGCGAATAGAAACTACAACATTACGTATTAAGGAAATTGATGAAGCAATCAAGCGCTTAACTGAAGAAAAAGAAAAGAATATTGAACAAAGCCATACTATTGTCAAAAATATTGTTAATGATAAAGAGCAGCTTGAAAACCTGTATACACACCGCAAAAAGAAAATCCAGAACATTCACGCATATCGCGATAGCATAGAGCAAAAAAAACAAGCCATTAAAGACCTGGAAACTACGGTAAAAAAATTACGGGAATCTTTAGAGATAGTTATCAGGCAATTGGTTGATGCAATAGAAAAACGTAAGCATGAATTGGAATCTTCCGAAGCACAGCGTGAACAGGTCCGTGAACGCATTCATGCCGCATTAACAGGTGCAGAGGAAAATTTACACAAAGCCTTACACAACCTTAGTCTCAATCTGGTTAATGAAGCAATGGATGCAATAAAAAAGATAGACTTTATGGCACTGAAACAGGATATACAGCTTTTTGAAAATTATGAGGACGGATTCAGGTCAATACTGTTTGACAAAACGGGTATTCATGCACAAAAAGAGCATCTTGATTCAAACATCCACAAGGCAACCACTGATATTGAACAGCTACGCAATGATATAAATCAGTTAGAAGTGAGTATACGCAGTGAGCAGGAAGAACTTGAAGAAGTTAATAACATGATAACCCGTGTGGAAAAGGATTTATCCAAAAATGAGAATGAAAAGGCATGGATAGATAAACATATACAAACTATTGAACGGCAAATTATAGAAGATACCAAGCAAAAAACTCATTTAGAAAATGAAATTCAGAGAATTACCCAAAACATTAATGAGCTTTTAAAAGAAATTGAACATTGGCAAAATAGCTTGGTTGAATTTAATGAAAAAAGTAATGAATTGAAACAGCAAATTCACGAGCTTATTGCAAAGCGTGATGAGATAGATAAGCGGATTATTGGCCGTAAACAATCCTCAAAAAAAGATATGGAGCAATTGCAAAAGCTTGCTGATCGTATTAGTGCACTGGATAAAAATATAGTTGAGTTTCAGTTCAGGCTTAACTCAATAGAAGAATATCTGTGGACCGAATATGAGACACGTATTTCTGATACAAAGATACAAGTTGATGAAACAATGTATGAAAGCATAAACAATGAATTGCAAAGCATAAAACAGCAGATACAGGAACTTGGCCCCATCAATAATTTGGCTATTGAAGAATATAAAGATTTAAAAAAGCGTTTTGAATATTATATAGAGCAGAAGAAAGATATTGAGAAAGCACGTGAAGATATTCTTTCAGTTATTGCTGATATCAACAAACAGTCGGTTGATTTATTTTTACAGACATTCAAGGAAATTCAGAAAAATTTTCAGGAGATATTTAAACAGCTATTCAATGGCGGTGAAGCTATCATTGAATTAACTGATCCTGAAAATATATTAGAAAGCGGCATTGAGATTATTGTCCGCCCACCGGGAAAAAAGAATAAAAATATTAATATGCTTTCAGGTGGTGAGCGTTCAATGATTGCAATTGCATTGTTATTTGCAACATATATGGTTAAGGCATCACCATTCTGTTTTTTAGATGAGATTGATGCAGCACTTGATGAAGAAAACATTGGGCGCTTCATTCGGCTTGTTCAGAAGTTTTCCAAATCCACACAGTTTATCATTGTTACACATAACAAGAAAACCATGAGTGTATGCGATTCAATATTTGGTGTAACAATGGAAGAGCCTGGTGTTTCAAAAGTATTATCCGTTAAATTAGAAACAGCGTATGCTATGACAAAGTAGTGTAACGAAATATATATTTTTTCAGGGGCAAATGTGGAACTAAGACGCCAGTTGGGTCTTTATACGGGAATACTTGTTATTATTGCCGATATGATTGGAACCGGTATCTTCATGACTACCGGCAATATTTTAGGCATGACACAGAATGCGTTGATTGTTTTGTTTTTATGGGTTGTAGGTGGCATTGTGGCACTATGTGGTGCGTTAAGTTACAGTGAATTAGCAACCATGTGGCCTGATGTTGGCGGCGAATATCTTTACTTAAAAAAAATCTTTGGCAATTTACCTGCATTTTTAACGGGCTGGATTTCGCTATTAGTTGGTTTTACGGCACCAGTTGCAACAAGTTCCATGTTGCTTGTTCAGTATCTCAATTCATTTCTTTGTAATATTAATGCTACTAGCATTACAGCATATACAAACAATATATTCTGGCAAAAAACTTTTGCAGCTTTGATAATCATTGCATTTTCTCTCACCCATATTGCGGGTGTGCGCCGTGGAACAAATATTCAGAATGCACTCACCATATTAAAAATCGGCATTGTTGCAGCATTCATCATTGCAGGGTTTTATGTGGTCGATAGTACCGGAATAGAAAGGCTTTATGCTAGCTATGGTAGTATTACCGTTCAATCAGTACCTTATATGGGACTATCGCTTTTAATAATAATGTTTGCCTATACGGGATGGAATGGCGCAACCTACATTGCAGGTGAGATAGTTAATCCTGAAAAAAATCTGCCTAAAATAATGTTCTGGGGTGTTACCATCACTACGGTTTTATATCTTTTACTCAATGTAGTATTTGTGATATCAACTGATGCATCTGCAATAATGGGAAAAGATGAAATAGGTGCAATAGCAGCCAATGCACTGTTTGGCCCGGCAGTCAGCAATTTTTTTAGTATAACTATAGCCATAATACTTTTATCTTCCGTTTCGGCGCAAATGATGCTTGGGCCACGGGTTTACTATGCAATGGCAAAAAACCGCATGATATTTCATTCACTTGCAAAAGTTAACGAGCGTTTAGGCACACCTGTGTATGCTATTTTGTTGCAAATGATTTTGGCTATTATCTATGTATATTCAGGGAGTGCTATGACTCTTGTCATATATATGGGGTTTGCGCTGAATGTGTTTCCAGTTCTTGCCGTTATTGGTTTAATGGTTACAAGGAAAAAACATCCTGAAATCAAAAGGCCATATACAACACCATTGTATCCGTTAGTTCCTCTGGTATATATTATTCTTTCGGTCATCATGATGATAGCAGCACTTATGTGCTGGACAATAACATCAGCTTTTGCAATTGGTGTTCTTTTGTTAGGAATACCTGTATATTATGTATGGCAGAAAAGTGTGGGGATAAAAGATTGAGTCACTATGTACACAAAACCATATACAATTAGTCCATCAGCTGGGAAGCGCCTTATTGCCAAGGCAATGCTTAAAATTAATGAGATTGTTGAAGCATTGCATAACAGGACAATAGTCATAGTTGCCGGAACTACCAATGGATATATTGCCGAAGAAATGCTGAGCCACATTGGTCAGGATGAAGGTTTTTCAAAGCAGCGTTTCTTCAGGGGCATAACGCTACCACCACGATACAAGGTACATCAATCCGGAAGATTAGAAGATGGTGGAACATTTACAGGTGATGTAGTTATACAAAAAGGCAAATGGCTAAAAGACAAAACCTTATTTGAGATAGTGAATGATTTACAAGAAGGCGATATTATTCTAAAAGGTGCTAATGCTGTAAATTGTGAAACAAAGCAGGCGGCAGTCCTTATTGGACATCCACAGGCAGGTACCATTGGTGTAATTATGCAGGCTGTTGCTGGTCGCAGAGTTAAACTGTATATACCTGTTGGATTGGAAAAACGCATATCAGGCAACATAAATGAGCTTGCACAGATTATTAATCCCCCACAGTCTTCCGGTGTGCGATATTTTCCTGTAACAGGCACTATTATTACCCAGCTAGAGGCCATTAATATTTTAACAGGTGCACAAGCCCACCTTTTTGCAGCAGGTGGAGTAAGCGGCGCCGAAGGAAGTATATGGATAGCAGTAACCGGAACAGAAGAGCAATTAAATCAAGCAGACGAAATAATAAAGGAAATTAGACAGGAGCCCAATTTTATAGTGTGATATATTTTTCTAAAAGTCGATTTTTTGTGAAGAAAATTCCGGGTATTATTAAATAATACATCATATAAATTTTTTCAAAAGCAATATAAATATAACAATAATAATAAGTATACCCAACGAATACATTCCAAATATTGGAAGCAGCACAAATGGGGTAGCTAATGCACCGCACAATGCGCCAACATGGTCGCCTGCATCAATGGTTGATGCTACAGCTTGTATATTATCAGCATGTTTGTTGAGTAAAAGTGGTATGAATGAACCTGTAGTAGCTGCAATGATGGTAATAGAGATATAAAATATTATTGCATTGGTGTAAATGGTAAAGCCAAACAACATTAGTAAACCAACAATCAATAAGACAATTCTTGTTATAAAAAAATCTTTTTGTAAAAATGTGGTTGCGCTGCCTATCGCCAACCCCAACATGAATAATGCATTGCATAAAGCAATGTTGTAATACAAAACACCATACACATTTTGATATGCAATGAATCCAATAAGCATTGCTGCCATGCTGACAAATCCGGTTATAAAAACAATACAGCCATATATCAGATGTTGATTCCCCCGCAATCTGAAATACCATACATTAATAAATACAATGAACAATAACAATAGTATCATTAACAATGGGTTGATAATGAAATGTTCTGCTAATGAATTGGATTGCTTCAATGAATTTGCTAAATATTCAAAATATCCTCTTGGTAAAAGATCGCTGTTTATAAGTTGTTCAGATTGTAACTGCTTGTAAAGATAATCATGATGTGATTGCTGGAAAAACATTTTAAATTCTTCAGGATTAAAACCGGGTACAAGATTTTGTATAGTTGCAGATATGCTTGATTTGGAAAAATTTTTAGTATATTGTACCAGATAGTTACTGACATCAGTATCCCGCTTAGATTTAAATCCAATACAGTAGATAGTATCTCCTGCCGAAATCAGCGATGAAGGAAAAATTTCCCTGAAGCTATTAATAACCGAAGCTACATACCCCCGTAAAGAAGGATTCATGATGTTGGCAAAGCCTTCAATCTGGATAATGCACACCCCATCATTAACAAGATGTAGTTTGCAGTCATTAAAAAATTCTATTGTGTATAACCGGTTATGCAGAATACTATCAGGTGGTGAAGGTATAATGATGATGGCATTGTATTTCTTTTGAGTGGATTTTAAGTAACTGCGCGTATCATCATAGTAAACATGTATTTTTTCTGTTGGAAAATCAGGATATATAGAAATAAAATGTTGCTGTAATATATTCCACAATACCGGGTCAACGGTAACATGGTCAATAAAAGCACCTGCATACGCAAAAACATAATGAAGAAAAGCAGTATCGCCTGAAATGAGTATGTTGGAATTTTTTAGGGGTAAGCCTGAAGAAAGTAATGCGTGTATAATTGGGCGCACCTGGTAGTCATCAGGAAACTGTGCATACAGGTTGTTGTTGCCATACAGTGCTATGGTATCGCCTAACTTTGCAACAAACATCATTTGATAGGGTGTGCGCCTGTATTCTTGAAGTGTTCCGGGATGATTGGAAGCAAATGACAGTGCAATCAGCTTTTTTTCAACTGTTGTTGAATGGACTGTTACAAAGGCAGCAATTACTATAACAGTAACTATCGCCACACGCTTTAATCTTTGTTGTAAAATTATGAAGGCTGTAATACATGCAGCAATAAAAAGAATAAGCGCAGTGCTGATTGGATTAAGTTTTTGTATGATAAAAAATGTAAAAACAATTCCACCAATAAACGCACCTAATGATTCAAGCAAAAATATAACAGTTCCGGGATTTTTAAGTTTTAAGGATGAACCTGCATTGACTAAAACAGGAAAAATATAACCAACAACAAAGCATTGTGGGAAAAGGCATACAAGTGCAATGAAAAGTTCAGCTTCAAGGGAATAAAAAGAACCATAAGATTGATATATCATAGGCGTGCAGTATAGGAGTACAAGTGATACACTTGCAAAAATAGGGTGAAGCATAATGCTGTATGCAATTGTATTAAAAGGATGAGATTTTATCTTTTTGCTTATGGCTGCACCAACGCTGATTCCTGCAAACCATAACACCATGATGATGCCAATGGACAACTCATTGCCCCTGAAAAGCGTCAATAATTCACGAATCATGATAGCTTGCGCTATGCTTGCTGAAATGCCAATAAAAAAAGTGGATATATATAAAAATATTCGGTTGCGATTCATAGCGTCCACATTCCGGGAATTGCTGTATTACAGTAGGGGCATTTTCCCATTTTAAGTTTATTTGTTGTTGTATAAAAGCCGCTGCGTTCTATAACAGGTTTACCGCAATTGTGGCAGTAGGTATTGTTAGCAGGGTGGCCGGGAACGTTGCCTATATAAACATATTTTAGACCTTCAGCCAATGCTATTTCCCTGCAGCGTTCTAATGTTGATACCGGGGTGGGTGGAATATTTTTTAATTTGTAAATTGGGTAAAACCGTGTGAAGTGCAGGGGCGTTGTGTTGCCACAATGCGTTTTTATAAATCGGGCTATTGCCCTGATGTCATCAGGGTTATCGTTTAGTGTTGGGATGACAAGATTGACCAGTTCAAGCCATACGTTATTATTTTTTGCAATTTCAATATTTGCAAGCACCGGCGCTAAATTCCCGCCACATATCTTTGAATAAAATTTTTGCGAGTATGCCTTAAAATCAATTTTTATAGCATCTAATAATGGGTATAGCATCTGGCTGGCTTTTTTATTGAGATAGCCATTGGAGATGATAACGCAGGCTATAGTATTTTTTTTGGCTATCTGCACGGTGTCATAAATGTACTCATATTGAATTGAAGGTTCATTGTATGTGAATGCAATGATAGGCGTTTTGTTTTCTTTAGCCTGCTTTACCAATTGTTCTGGTGTTATGTAGTTACTGTCAAGTTCCTCCGGCTGTGACTGCGAAAGCTGCCAGTTTTGACAAAATTTGCAGCTGAAATTACAGCCCGCTGTGGCAACCGAGAAAGCTTCTTTTCCAGGCAAAAAATGATACAGTGGTTTTTTTTCTATGGGGTCAATGTGACATGCTGCAATACGCGCATATACCAGGCTGTATAGCTTTCCGTCAATGCACTGGCGGGCTTTACATAAGCCTCTGTTGCCA
>Ga0209381_1004111_pt1 | contig 13595 bp, 9 predicted proteins | sample DewCreD2012metaG_FD_184111 | JGI IMG/M metagenome (GOLD analysis project Ga0209381, IMG submission 184111) | Hot spring sediment bacterial and archeal communities from British Columbia, Canada, to study Microbial Dark Matter (Phase II) - Dewar... ...
CGGCGAGGGGGCAACCCCTCGCCTCAGCGCCTGCAAACCCCTGACGGGGTTCTCATCTTCAGCCCCGCAGGGGCTTCCACGTCCTGAGCAGGGGCTTTAGCCCCGCGTTCACCCGTCTGCGCGGGCGGGGAAACCCCGCCCCTGCGGCCATAATCCGTTCAATCCGATCCCGGCCCATCGGAATGGGCGGCCCATCAGAATGGGCTTAATCTGCTGACAGCTCCCTGCGGCCCGCGTACCGCCCGGCGGGGATCGGCGAGGGGGCAACCCCTCGCCTCAGCGCCTGCAAACCCCTCACGGGGTTCTCATCTTCAGCCCCGCAGGGGCTTCCACGTCCTGAGCAGGGGCTTTAGCCCCGCGTTCACCCGTCTGCGCGGGCGGGGAAACCCCGCCCCTACGGCCGATTGCAATCCGTTCTGTAATCCGTTCAATCTGTTCCCGAAATCCGTTGACAGCCCTCCCCCCCCAAAAAAAACAGCGGCCAGCCTCTTAAAGCTGGCCGCTGTTCGCTCTATGCTGTTTTACCCTAACGGGTAGCAGGTGATTCTGACGAACGATTGTTTTTCGCGGGACAAAAGTATCCATTAACGTCTTAATACCCTAACGGGTAGCAGGTGATTCTGACATCACGCGAAGCTTCTCATATCCCACCAGTGGGGGTCTTAATACCCTAACGGGTAGCAGGTGATTCTGACTGGAACAGGCGATTTTAGAATTGGGGCGCGCACGTTGAGTCTTAATACCCTAACGGGTAGCAGGTGATTCTGACGCAGGATTGAGGCGGGTTCCCCGCAGCGGCAGATGCGTCTTAATACCCTAACGGGTAGCAGGTGATTCTGACTAATCCATTGGTCCCCCTTGTTAAATCCACCTGTAAGTCTTAATACCCTAACGGGTAGCAGGTGATTCTGACAACGCCCTTACCCAGGGCGAGGACGTTACCATTGTCGATGAGTCTTAATACCCTAACGGGTAGCAGGTGATTCTGACATATCAGCTCGCCATTGACAAAGTACTGGAGTTCGTCTTAATACCCTAACGGGTAGCAGGTGATTCTGACCCATATTAGGTGTAGGAGTATCATGATCTTATATAAGTCTTAATACCCTAACGGGTAGCAGGTGATTCTGACCATCGTGGCCGTGCAAGCCGGCCACGAATCCCACCAGTCTTGGGTCTTAATACCCTAACGGGTAGCAGGTGATTCTGACGCAGGGCGGATCCAGAAGATGCGTATGTCGGCATTCCAGTCTTAATACCCTAACGGGTAGCAGGTGATTCTGACATATTAGAGAGATTCCTGTATCAGCACGCTACTATCAATGTCTTAATACCCTAACGGGTAGCAGGTGATTCTGACATTTCTATGCAGTTGCGGAGATTCCGGCAACTGCATAGGTCTTAATACCCTAACGGGTAGCAGGTGATTCTGACGCACTCGTATGGCAAGTGCAACGAGGTTGTTCGGCGGTCTTAATACCCTAACGGGTAGCAGGTGATTCTGACATCGTGGCCGTGCAGGCCGGCCACGAAGGTCATCAACCGGTCTTAATACCCTAACGGGTAGCAGGTGATTCTGACCCCCAAAGGTTTTAATGGGCTGGCCTGCAGGGCGAATAAGTCTTAATACCCTAACGGGTAGCAGGTGATTCTGACCCGACTGGGAAGGCGAGAAAAATCCCTCCCTGTTGGTCTTAATACCCTAACGGGTAGCAGGTGATTCTGACCGACGTATTTGCGGACAACGAGTGGGCCGACGGTTACGGGTCTTAATACCCTAACGGGTAGCAGGTGATTCTGACTATAACCTGATCTCGGTAGCAAGATCAGCGCCGACATGGTCTTAATACCCTAACGGGTAGCAGGTGATTCTGACCCAATAGGAGAAGAGAAACTATGAAAAACTTTCTGATTGGTCTTAATACCCTAACGGGTAGCAGGTGATTCTGACCTCTATGAATGTAGCGTGATTGACGATACGGTCATACTGTCTTAATACCCTAACGGGTAGCAGGTGATTCTGACAGAGACATTCGCGGCGGGCAGGGTGAACGCCGCTCAGTCTTAATACCCTAACGGGTAGCAGGTGATTCTGACGTTGATCTGACGTGCGCAAGCCTGCGTGAAATCAATCTTGAGTCTTAATACCCTAACGGGTAGCAGGTGATTCTGACAAGGCTTCCCCCAAGGGTGGGGGTGGGGTGATGCTATTTTGTCTTAATACCCTAACGGGTAGCAGGTGATTCTGACTGCTCACCTGGTGGTGGGGAAGTTTCCCAACCTGTGCTTAGATTATACATCCTTTTTGCGTGTTTATGCAAGTCCCTTTTTCCTGTTTCCATCATTTTCCTTCTTCTTTTCCTCTCTCTTCCCAAGTCGAAAAATTTTTGCGGACCCCCCCTCCAAAAAGACTCCAAAATGGCGGTTTTCAGAGGGGGGGTCCGCAAAATCTGCGTTCTCTCCCCGCTGCCCTTTTATGAAGGCCGCTCGGCCCGCGCGCGGGTGACGCGGATGGTTGAAAGCTATGCGCCGAGCCGCCCAATGGCTTCCTCGAGATCGGCGGGGTAAGGGGCTTGCAGGGTCATCGGGGCCGCCTGGATGGGGTGGGTGAAGTGGATCTGGAAAGCGTGCAGAGCCGTGCGCTGGATGGGCGGCGGCGGGGCGGGCCGGGCGAGGGCGGCGTAGAGGGGGTCTGCGGCGATGGGCAGGCCAACGGCGGCGAGGTGGGCGCGGATTTGGTGCGTGTAGCCCGTGCGGGGATAAACCGCCAGCAGGGTAAACGCTCCCCACCGCCGCAGGACGCGGCAGAAAGTGAACGCCGCCCGCCCGCCCGCCGCGTCAATCACCGTGCGGTGCTTGCGGTCGCCGTTGACGCGCAGGGGCAGGTCAATCTCGCGTTCTTCCCAGTCGGGCGCGCCGCATACCAGAGCATGGTACTCTTTGCGCGTCTCACGCTGTTCAAACTGCAAGCTCAAACTGCGGTGCGCCGCGGCACTGCGCGCCAGAATCATCACCCCAGAGGTATCTTTATCCAGCCGGTGCACCACCCACAGGCGGCCGTACTGCGCGCTCAGCAGGCCGTGCAGGTGGGGCAGGGTCGGGTCATAGCCATCGGGGATGGCGCGCAGGCCGGCGGGCTTGTTCACTGCCACCAGCGCGGCGTCTTCCCACAAAATCGGCAGATCTACCACGCATACGCCCACGGAGCCATGCCGCCCGGACCGGGGAAGATCTCATCCAGGCGCTTCAGGGCGTCATCGCTGAGCTGGATTTCCAGCGCGCGCAGGGCGGCTTGCAGTTGTTCCAGCGTGCGCGGGCCGATGATCGGTGCGGTGACGACCGGGTTCTTCAACAGCCAGGCCAGGGCCACGTTGGCCGGGCTTTCGCCTAACTCTTTGCAGAAGGCTTCGTAGGCTTCGATCTTCGCGCGGTTCTTCTCGATGTTTTTCTGCATGTTTTCCGAGGCGCGCCGGCCCTGATCGGTCTTTTCTAACACCCCGCCCAACAGGCCGCCCGCCAGGGGACTGTAAGGGATAATCCCCAGCCCGTAGTGCTTGCAGGCCGGGATCACTTCCAGTTCGATCATGCGGGCGTTCAGGTTATACAGGCTTTGCTCACTGATCAGCCCCATCAAGTGGCGCGCCTTCGCGGTTTCCATCGCCTGGGTGATGTGCCATCCGCCGAAGTTGCTGGAGCCGTTGTAGATGATCTTGCCCTGCTGTACCAGCACTTCCATCGCCTGCCAGATTTCCTCCCAGGGGGTTTCGGGGTCAATGTGGTGCATCTGGTACAGGTCAATATGATCGGTTTGCAGGCGGCGCAGGCTGTCTTCGCAGGCTTTGCGGATGTGCAGGGCCGAGAGCTTCTGCTGGTTGGGCCACTCGCCCATGCGGCCGTACACTTTGGTAGCGATCACCACCTTATCGCGCCGCCCGCCGCCCTGGGCAAACCACCGCCCGATAATCTGCTCGGTGACACCTTCGCCCAGCTTCCACCCGTAGACGTTGGCCGTGTCGAAGAAGTTAATGCCCATTTCCAGGGCTTCATCCATGATTGCGAAGCTGTCAGCTTCGCTGGTCAGCGGGCCAAAGTTCATCGTGCCGAGGCACAGGCGGCTGACCAACAAACCAGAACGTCCAAGATGCGTGTACTGCATGTTTCCCTCCTCAGATTAAGACAGCGTGATAGTTTGGCGTACCCAACCGGCCCGCTCACTGCGGACCGTTACCTGCACGGATGAGCCGCGCGGCGCTTCGATCACCCAGGTCAGGCGTGCGCGGTTGTCGGTAGGGCTGGCGGCGTGGGCCGAAGAGAGCGTGTCTTTGTTACTGCGGCCTTCCAGGTGGCCCGCTTCTTGCCGGGCGCGGCCCGTTACCAGGCGGGCGTTTTCTGGCAGGCTCAATTCTGCAAAGACAGGCCGCGCCGCGCCCCGCTTTTTGGCCTGCTGGCTGGTGTAGGTGGGCAGATAGCCGCTGTTTTCTACCCCCAGGTCTAACAGCCAGGTGGTTTCAGAGAGCGCCTCAGCGGTAAAGTGGTGAATGCTCAGGCGGGGAAGCGTTTGGGCGATGGCGCAGATGAACGGCACGTGCAGGGCGGCTTCTTTTGCCATCTGCGGGGGCGGCGGGTTGTGCCAGGTGAATAACACGTTCCAGCCGCCCAGTTCCACCCTGCCCAATTGGGGATGTTCATAGGGGTACCAGTCTACATAGCCCATCTGGGGGGCGTGCTGGTCTACCCACCGCAAGATTTTCAGGTCATCTTCAGGTGGATGGTTCCAATACCACTCGCGCAGTTTGCGGTTGGCAATCCCCGCCTCGGTGGGCAGGTCCCACTGCTCCACCGTCCACACAAACGCGCCCAGGTGATCGTACACCCAATCGTCAAAGGCCCCGTAAGTCATCTCCGCCGCATGGCCGCGAAAATCGTGATAAGTGGAAACACTGCGGTAGCCGGTCAGGCGGGTTCCAATCGCGCCGATTTCCTGGAAGACGCGCAGATCATGGAAATTCATGGCGTCATCGGGGCGGGTGCTGAAGGGCCTCAGCAGGGCGCGGCTGTAGGTGTGGAACGTGAGCGCGTAGTTGATGTTGGGGTGGCGGGCCACAAAGTCTACCACCGCGCGGACTTCTGGCTCAGAGGCCGGGTAGAGGCCGGCTCCGCGCTGTTGGTCCTCGGTCTGCCACTCAAACGGAAAGTTGCGGTTAAAGTCCAGCCCGGCCAGGGGGCGGGCCACTTTGACGACAAAGCCATCGTAATTTTCCAGCAGTCCTTCGGGCAATAGGCGGTAATACTGCCCGCCCTGCTCGTCGGGCGCGCGCTTGACCATCAGACGCGGGTCCTGATCGGAGCATTTCCAATCGCCGTTGGGGTCGGGGATGCGCATTTGCAGGATGCGCCCGTCGCCGTCGAGGTCTTGCGCGTGAATGCCCTCGTCCTTCTCGGCCCAGGGGTAGGGGCGCACGCCAGAGCGCAGAAGGCGCGGCTGTTTCGCCAGCGCCAGCGCCGCCCCGTCGGGATTAACGCGCGGGACGATGTAAAACGCGGCGTTCTCCAACAGCCGGGTGATGCGCTCATCCTGCCCATAGCCGGTGAGGGCCTGGTGCAGAAAATACAGCACGGTGGTAGTCCCGGCCAGTTCGGTAGCGTGGATATTGGCATCCAGCCACACGGCGGGCTTTTCGACGGCGGGGCCGCTGGCCTGGTGGGTGAGGGCCGCCAGCCAGATCGGCCGCCCCTCGTGGCTGGCGCCGATGGTCTCGACGGTCAGCAGGTGCGGGTAGCTCTGCGCCCATTCGTTGAGGACCGCCTCGATTTCTTCGTTGTGGAAGTAGTGGTTAAAATCCATGCTTTATCTCTAAAATATACGGCGTTTTGCCTAGTATATATCAAACTGCGCCGGGAGAGGTCATTTTGGCGTATAATCAGTTTTGGGCGTTCAATATTTACTAAAATTTTTTTGAGGTTGTGTCTATGACCCCATCAACGCGTCCTGCTTCGCGCCTGCGGCCGGTCTGGCGTACCATTGCCTGGCTGGGATTGTCTGCCGCGCAGATTTTCGATTACATCCTCATTCACAATATGGTGATGAAGTTTGCCCAACTGTGGTACGACGACGCCGTAACCAAACTGCTCACCGCCGACCCGCGCAGTGCAACCACCCAATTGGATTTTGTGATGAAGATGGTCTATTTCTTCACCATGTTCATTTTGGCAATCCTGGCGGTATCCTTCACCATTTACCTGGAACACTACTTCCAGCAGGGCGATCGGAAGAACATCCTCGGCCAGCGGGTCGTGCGGGTAGCGGCCATCGAAGCGGGAATTGCCGCCGCGGCGGTGCTGGTGGTGTTTTTGCTCAATACCTTCGCCTAGCGCGCAGGTTGGGGCGAGCTGTCAGCGGATTGCGGCTGGATGTAGGGGCGGACTGTCAACGGATTAAGCCCATTCTTATGGGCCGCCCATTCCGATGGGCCGGGAGCGGATTGAACGGATGATGGGCGTAGGGGCGGGGTTTCTCCGCCCGCGCGGACGGATGAGCGCGGGGCGATAACGCGGGGCGAAAGCCCCTGCTCAGGACGTGAAAGCCCCTGCGGGGCTGAGGAAGAGAACCCCGTGAGGGGTTTCCATGAACTGAGGCGGGGGTTTCAACCCCCGCCGGACGCCGCGGGCGGATGAACGCGGGGCTGAAGCCCCTGCTCAGGACGTGAAAGCCCCTGCGGGGCTGAGGCAGAGAACCCCGTGAGGGGTTTTTCAGGTTCTGAGGCGGTAACGCGGGGCTGAAGCCCCTGCTCAGAACGTGGAAGCCCCTGCGGGGCTGAAGATGAGAACCCCGCCAGGGGTTTCCAGGTACTGAGGCGGGGGTTTCAACCCCCGCCGGACGCCGCGGGCGGATGAACGCGGGGCTGAGGTATTAAAACCTTGTTGCAAATGGTTCTCAACCTCTAACAGATGGGACCGGCGAAATTCCAATAAGAGGAACGCTCAATGAGTTATTGGAGACTCCACTATCATCTAATTTGGGCAACTTTCGAGCGTCAACCCTTGTTACTGGCAGAGCAAGAAAAGCTATTTTACGGGGCGCTTTACCAAAAATCGAGAGAACTTGGCGTCAAGGTTCATGCCGCCGGGAATGTAGAAGATCACGTTCATATCGTTGTGTCGATCCCCCCAAAACTGGCCGTCGCGGAATATGTAAGAAAAGTAAAAGGCGCCAGTTCCTATGCCATTAATCATCAGGCAGGGCATAACAACCTCTTCCAATGGCAGGAAGGTTATGGCGCGCTCACCGTTGACGAGCATTCTTTAGAGGCGGCCATGGCCTATGCTATTCGGCAGAAAGAACATCACCGCGTAGGAAGCGTGGCTGCGTTTTACGAAAAAACTGAAGAGGTGTAGCCTCGAGAAGGCTGGCGGGGTTGACGCTCAACCCGCAGGGTTTTCAGGTACTGAGGCGGGGGTTTCAACCCCCGCCGATCCGCGCCGGACGGATGAACGCGGGGCTGAAGCCCCTGCTCAGGACATGAAAGCCCCTGCGGGGCTGAGGCAGAGAACCCCGTCAGGGGTTTGCAGGTGCTGAGGCGGGGACGCGGGGCTGAAGCCCCTGCTCAGAACGTGGAAGCCCCTGCGGGGCTGAAGATGAGAACCCCGCCAGGGGTTTTCAGGCGCTGAGGCGGGGGTTTCAACCCCCGCCGATCCGCCCCGCGCCCTGAACCCGACCTACAAGAAATCCGTTCAATCCGTTCCCGAAATCCGCTGACAGCTCTCCCCCCGCCCGCGCAGACGGGTGAACGCGGGGCTGAAGATGAGAACCCCTCCAGGGGTTTGCAGGTGCTGAGGCGGGGGTTTCAACCCCCGCCGGACGCCGCGGGACGGATGAACGCGGGGCTAAAGCCCCTGCTCAGGACATGAAAGCCCCTGCGGGGCTGAGGATAAGAACCCCGCCGATCCGCGCCGGGCGGATGAACGCGGGGCTGAAGCCCCTGCTCAGAACGTGAAAGCCCCTGCGGGGCTGAAGATGAGAACCCCGTCAGGGGTTTTTCAGGTTCTGAGGCGGGGGTTTCAACCCCCGCCGGACGCCGCGGGACGGATGAACGCGGGGCTAAAGCCCCTGCTCAGGACATGAAAGCCCCTGCGGGGCTGAGGCAGAGAACCCCGTCAGGGGTTTGCAGGTGCTGAGGCGGTAACGCGGGGCTAAAGCCCCTGCTCAGAACGTGGAAGCCCCTGCGGGGCTGAAGATGAGAACCCCGCCGATCCGCGCCGGGCGGATGAACGCGGGGCTAAAGCCCCTGCTCAGAACGTGGAAGCCCCTGCGGGGCTGAGGATGAGAACCCCGTGAGGGGTTTTCAGGTACTGAGGCGGGGGTTTCAACCCCCGCCGCTCCCCGCGGGGCGGATGAACGCGGGGCTAAAGCCCCTGCTCAGGACATGAAAGCCCCTGCGGGGCTGAGGATGAGAACCCCGTCAGGGGTTTCCAGGTACTGAGGCGGGGGTTTCCAACCCCCGCCGATCCCCGCCGGGCGGTACTTGCCTGCCGCCCCGAACCCGACCTGCAAGAAATCCGTTCAATCCGTTCCCGAAATCCGCTGACAGCTCTCCCCCCGCCCCGCGCGGGCGGATGAACGCGGGGCTGAAGCCCCTGCTTGGAACGTAAAAACCCCTGCGGGTTCTATCTTCAACCCGCAGGGGTTTCTATGCCGGCAGGCTTCAGCCTGCGCTTAGGGTTTATTCGTACAACAGCGGCTTGATCTCCGGCGAGTCGATATTGGTCTTATCGTACCAGTGGAAGCCGGTATCAATATTCTTCTCGACCTTCTCGCCCTTGATGGCCTTGACGGCCGCTTCGACGCACTTGTAGCCGATGCCAATGGGGTCCTGCGTAATAGCCCCGGCCTCGATGCCCGCGCGGATGGCATCCATCTGCTGTTTGCCCGAATCGTAGCCGATGACGACGATCTGGCCCTCTTTCTTCAGTTCCTTGACCGCATTCAGCACGCCGATGATCGAGCCTTCATTGGCGCCAAAGAAGCCCTTGAGGTTGGGATGGGCCTGGATGATGGCCTTCGCCAGATCCGTAGATTTGAGGTGATCCCCGCCGCCGTACTGCACATCCACCACGGTGATGTTGGGGTATTTTTCCTTAATGCGGTTCAAGAACCCATCGCGGCGGTCAATGCCGGTGCGGCTGGTCTGGTCGTGGACGATCACGGCCACTTCGCCAGAACCGCCGATCAGTTCGGCCATCTTATCCGCGGCCAGGCCGGCGGCGGCGATGTTGTTGGTGGCCGCAGTGGCGACCGGAATGTCACTGTCTACGCCCGAGTCAAACCCGATCACCGGGATATTGGCGGCTTTGGCCTTTTCGAGCTGTGGAATCAGGGCCTTCGAGTCCAGCGCGGCCAGGCACAGGGCGGCAGGTTTCTTATCGAGCGCGGCCTGCACCATCTCCACCTGTTTATCCACCATGGATTCACTTTCGGGACCTTCAAACGTGATCTCGACATTGAAATCTTTGGCGGCCTTTTCCGCGCCAGACTTCACCGCCTGCCAGAACTGATGCTGGAAGCCCTTGGAGATCACTGCAATGTAGGGTTTGCCAGACGACCCGCCCGATTTCTGCCCCGGAGTACAGCCAGCCACCAGGGTGAAGACCAAAATCAGGCTTACGACGACAGTTACGATCTTGTGTAGTTTCATATCTTGGTTCTCCTTGCCTTCTCCAAAAGATATGCAGCAACGGGCAGTCTCCTGCATCTGCCCGCAACTACCCGGTTATGACTTCCGGCGCCGGATGATGTCGGCATAGACCGCCAGCACCACAATGACACCGGTGACGACCGTCTGCCATTCCTGCGGAACCGAGAGGATGCGCAGTCCGTTGGTGAGGGTGCTGATCACAAACGCACCGATGATGGTTCCCAGCATGGTCCCCTCGCCGCCGGAGAGCGAGGTTCCGCCGATCACGGCGGCGGCGATGGCGTCCAGCTCATAGCCCTGCCCCAGCGAGGGCTGGGCCGAGTTCAGGCGGGCCGCCATGATGACCCCGGCGATGCCGGCAAAGGCCCCGCACAGGGTGTAGATGGCCGTCTTCCAGGCCGCTACGTTCACGCCCGAAAGCCGCGCCGCCTCTTCGTTGCTCCCCAGGGCGAAGGTGTAGCGCCCCAAGACGGTCTTGTTTAGAATCAGGCTGGCGAGGATGGCAAGCCCGAATAAAATCAGCACCGCGTTGGGGATGTCAAAGCCGGGGATGACCGCGCCGATCACCGACCCCATGGAAATCTGGTTGAAGACGGGGTCATCGTTGAAGTAAATCGGCTTCAGCCCAGAGATCACCAGTGCCAGGCCCTTGGCGATGTTGAGCATGCCCAGCGTGGCGATGAAGGGCGGCAGTTTCATACGCGAGATCATCACCCCGTTTGCCAAACCGCACAGCGCGCCGGTTGTCACCCCGGCCAGCACCCCCAGCCACACCGGCAGGTCCCAAAAGGTGATAAACACCCCCGTCATCACTGCCGAGAGGGTCATCACCGTGCCGATGGATAGATCAATGCCCGCCGTGATGATTACATAGGTAACGCCCAAAGCCAGCACGCCGTTGACGGCCGTAGCGATGAGGATGCCGATGACGTTAGAGAGCGTCAGGAAGTTGGGCGAGGCCAGCGAGAACACGATGAACAGTACAATCAGCCCGGCAAAGGCCAAAATGCGCTGTAGGGCATCGGATTGAAAGATCGAGGCTTTGGGAGAGGTGATTTGGGTTGTTTCCATAAAAAACCTGGTTCCTCAGCAGTTCACTAGCCGCTGTTCTGGCGGAGGATCTCGCCGCGCATCGTGGCGTAGCGCATAATGCTTTCCTGGGTGGCTTCGGCGGCGCTTAGTTCTCCCGTGATGCGCCCTTCGCACATCACCACCACGCGGTGACTCATGCGCAAGATTTCCGGCAGTTCCGAAGAGATCATGATAATCGCCTTGCCCTGCTGGGCCAGGCTGTTGAGCAGGTGGTAGATTTCGCTTTTGGCCCCCACGTCAATGCCGCGCGTGGGTTCGTCGAAGATGAGGATATCGGTATCGGCCGTCAACCACTTGCCGATGATGACCTTCTGCTGGTTGCCGCCCGACAGGTTCTTAACGCGCTGTTGGATGCTGGGGGTCTTGATAGCAAGGGCCCGCACCATCTCTTGCGTGCATGCGGCGGTGCGGTCGCTCTGCACCCACCCCAACGGGCCCAAGAAGCGGTTAAAGGCGGCCAGCACCACGTTCGATTCGACATCCATCCCCAGCGTCAGGCCGTAGCGTTTGCGGTCTTCCGAAAGATAGCCAATGCCCAGGCGGACGGCATCTTGCGGGGAACGGATGCGCACCGGGCGGCCCCGCACCCAAATTTCGCCCCCGTCAATCGGGTCGGCCCCAAAGATGGCGCGCGCCACCTCGGTACGCCCGGCCCCCACCAGCCCGGCGAAGCCCAAAATCTCGCCGCGCCGCAGTTGAAAGCTCACGTCCTTAATCACGTTCCCGCGCCGCAGGTTGCGCACCTCCAACACGACTTCGGGGTTGGCCTGTTCGGGCAGTTCGGGCGAAGATTCGTAGATCGTGCGGCCCACCATCATCTGAATGATCTGGTCAATGCTGGTTTCGGCGGTCGGCACGGTGTTCACGTAGCGCCCATCGCGCATGACGGTAACGCGGTCAGAGATTTTCTTCAGCTCTTCCAGCCGGTGCGAGATGTGCACCACCCCCACCCCCTGATCGCGCAGATCGCGGATAATGCGGAACAGCTCGTCAATCTCCGTATCGGTCAGAGCGGCGGTAGGCTCATCCATAATCAGCACTTCGGCGTTATACGAGAGGGCCTTGGCGATCTCCACCATTTGCTGGCGGGCCACCGTCAGGTCATTCACGCGGGTGCGCGGGTCTAACTTAAGGTGCATGGAGCGGAACAGCTCGGCGGCCTGCTCGTTGATGCGGTCCTCGTCCAGCAAAAAGGGCAGGCCGGCCCTGGCTTCGCGCCCGATGAAGATGTTCTGGGCCACCGTCAGGTGGGGCATCAGGTTTAATTCCTGGTGGATGATGCTGATGCCGAGCAGTTGGGCGGCGCGCGGGTTGGGGATATTCACCTCGACGCCCTTATAGAGAATCCGTCCGGCGTCTTTGGGGTAAATGCCCGTCAGCACTTTCATCAGGGTAGATTTACCCGCGCCGTTCTCGCCCACCAGTGCATGGACTTCGCCGGGGTACAGATCAAACCGCGCCTGACTCAGCGCATGAACGCCAGGGAAGCTCTTTTCGATCCCTTCCATCACGATGATCGGTTCGGCCATGCTGGTTTTCCTCAAAGAGACACGGCATCAATACGTCTTTATAGCATAAACAATGGATGTGACTTTACCCCTTTTCCGCGGCCAGGGCGCGGGCCTGCGCCAGCAGATTTTCTTCGTCTGCCAGGCGCCGCACCCGGTCGCCGAGGATGTCGCGGAGCTGGTCAGCGGTCAGCGCGCCTAAATCCGCGAAGGTAAAGATACAGGCATTATATAATATTCTGGCAATCACCGGCCCGATTCCGTCAATACGTTCCAGGTCATCGCAGGGCAGGCCGGCGGCGGCGCGTGCCGCGCGGACGATCTTAACGCCGTCAACGGAGCCGCCACCCAGTTCTTCCACCTTCTGAGGGGGCAGGGTTCCCAGATGGGTTAACGTCCACACCCCGGCGCGGTTAAGGCGGTAGGCCAGGGCCTCATCCACGCCCGGCACGACGCGCAGATCGGCCTGGAGAGCGGCTTCCGCTTCGGCCGCCCGCGCGCGCAGTTTCTCATTTTCATAGCGGGCGCGGTCCAGGTCGGCGCTGAGAGAGGCCTTCTCCACCTGAAGGCGCGAGACGGTCCCTTCCAACTGGGCGAGCTCCGTCTTGTTGCGGAACAGAGCCGCCTCAGAAGCGGCCCGGTCGCTTTCCGCACGGCTTTTTTCGGCCGCCAGGGCCGCTTTGGCCTGCTCCAGTTGGGCAACGCTGGCCTTTAGGCGGTCCACCTCGCCTTGCAGTTCGCGCGCCTGGCTCTGGCAGGCCGCCAGCGCGCCGGCTTTACGTCCCCACACCCACCAGGCCACCACCAAAACAACGACCGCCCCCGCCAGGGCCCCAATCCAAAACTCCGTTGTCGTGATCATGGCTCCTTCTCCTTCGCACTCCCAGGAATCACAGATGAAAGACAGAATAAATGTATCATAGAAATGAAAAATCACTCCCATCCAAAGCCGCTGAAATTTTCCATCCCTGGCGCACTGTGATGATCGTGACTGCTTTAATTTTAAATAATTTGGCGTCTTTTTGTAAGAGGGGGCTGTCAGCGGATTACGCCCATTCTGATGGGCCGCCCATTCCGATGGGCCGCCCATTCTGATGGGCCGGGAACCGATTGAGCGGATGATGGGCGTAGGGGCGGGGTTTCCCCGCCCGCGCGGGTTGGGGGCGATAACGCGGGGCCGCAAGCTGTAGGGGCAGGGGGAGCTGTCAACGGATTAAGCCCATTCTGATGGGCCGCCCATTCCGATGGGCCGCCCATTCCGATGGGCCGGGAACCGATTGAGCGGATGATGGGCGTAGGGGCG
>Ga0209381_1004114_pt1 | contig 13590 bp, 16 predicted proteins | sample DewCreD2012metaG_FD_184111 | JGI IMG/M metagenome (GOLD analysis project Ga0209381, IMG submission 184111) | Hot spring sediment bacterial and archeal communities from British Columbia, Canada, to study Microbial Dark Matter (Phase II) - Dewar... ...
GAACCCCGCCGCATCCCGTTCGAAGAAAGCCGCTTCCTCCTCTCCGCCCTCTCGCGCCAGCCGCCCCCTGTCCTCCCGCCCGCCGGAAAGCACGATCCCCCCTCAAACCCCGCCTCAACCCGCCGCTCTCCCCGCTCCGGCCGAAACACGAATTTTGCGAAACGAACCGAAACCCTCCCCGCGCAGACAGAGCCGCGAGGGAGCAGCCCGAAGGGCTGCGACCGAGCCGTTAAAAAGCACAACCTCCCCAACCCTTCGCCCCCCATCGCGCCGCAGGCGCGGCCAGTCCGCCGCAAGCTCTGCTCCTCGTGTCAGGGCAATTCTCGAGGCAGCGTTTCTCCGACCGTGCCCCCTCGAGCTCCCCAACGTGTTCCCCCTCGGCCTTGGCCGAGGGCTGCATCCCACCCGTACTCCCTCCCTTCCCGCAAACCATTGACCCGCAACACGCGCCAACCTCCCAAAATGCAATTCTGCGAAACGAACCGGAACCCGCCCCATCGAAGCCGCGACGGCATCGATGCCGGGCGGAGCACCGCGTAGGACGCGACAGGCGGATTCATGACGAACGCAGCAGGCTTCAGGCCGCGACCGGCGGCGGCAGCTGCGGAGAGCGTGCCGTCACCTGCCCCTGCCAGGGGCGGTTCTCTCGGGTGCCCGCGTTCCGCGCGATCATGAATGTCGCTGGAGCCGCCGGACAGCCTCTGCCGACCCGTCGCGTCACCCAGGGAAGGGTTCGCACCGGCGGCCGCGGATTTGCCGCCGCCTGCCTCCGCCGCTTACAATAAAGAGTGGCTCGGGGCGTGGCTCAGCCTGGTTAGAGCGCCTGGTTCGGGACCAGGAGGTCGGTGGTTCAAATCCACTCGCCCCGACCATTCCCGCCATTCGGACGACTCCGGCATCCCATTTCTCCACATCGGGGCTCTCCAGCGTCATGCAACCTGACGGGTGCAGCTTTATGCATTCCTCCAGACAGAGCCGCTCCCGCGATCACCACGCATGGATCGATCCTGTCGATGGCTGGGTTCGAGATCCGCGCTTCGCTCGCGCTATCGTGGGGGCGCGGCTGTACCTCCGGTCCCTGCAAGTCCTCCAGACGGAGAGAGCAGACGGAAGCCGGCGCCGGTCAGAAGATCGATCACTGAAACCGCGGAGCCGCGTGCTAGATTAGTGGATGAGCGGTCCCCCCGCTCTGAAGCATTACTCCCCGGTCGTCTAATGGTAGGACAGCGGCCTTTGGAGCCGTGAATCGTGGTTCGAATCCATGCCGGGGAGCCACACCCAAAATCCGTAACTTCCCGCCGCCCCGTTTTGCTTGACACCATCGCTGTTGGCGGTTGCCCGTTATCCCAAACATTCGCCAGTATTTGCGTTCCGGCGCGGTTCTCCGGTTGGAAACACCGCCAACCGGGCCGCGCGCTCAACCGCCATGGTTCGGTTCGTTGGCCTCTCTCAACCCTTCAAACTCTCCGTTTTCTCTGTTGACAGGTCTGACTTTGTTGACAGGCCGGTTGAGAGCGTAGCCCAGTCTGGCGATCTTCGAACCGGTGCCCAAGGCGCTTGACAGGGAATATTTCGTTCTACCTTTGTGGTAACATTGGAGCTACGGAGGCAGCCATGGTAAAGAAGCTGACCAAGCATGGAAACAGCCTGGCGTTGGTGATCGACCGGCCCATCCTCGACCTGCTCAAGATCGACGGCGAGACACCACTCGAGATCAGCACGGACGGACAGCGGCTGATCGTGGCGCCTGCCGCACCGTCTGAACGCCGGGCGAAATTCGACGCTGCCCAGCAGTGGGCGCACAAGCGTTACGGCAAAGCTTTCAAGCGGCTGGCGGAATAGAACCCGATCCGCTTCACCGTGCAACCTCTATTCCTGTCGCTTGAGGAAGTGCTGGAGATCCACCGGCAACAGATCGAGTACTACGGCGGCGCCTCAGGCGTCCGGGATCTTTCCTTGCTCGAATCCGCGATCGCTCAACCGCAAGCGACTTATTCGGACGAGTTTCTACACACCTCCCTTCCCGCCATGGCCGCCGCGTACCTGTTTCACATCTGCCGTAACCACCCCTTCGTCGATGGGAACAAGCGCGTGGCGGCGAACACGGCGATTACCTTCTTATTGATCAACGGTTGGGAGCCGACTTTCAGCGAAGACGCGCTGGTGGACACGGTGCTCGCCGTGGCGGCATCTTCAATGACAAAGGAGGGCCTCGTACAGTTCTTTGAGGCCCATTGTGTTCCTCGTGCGGACACCCAAGGTTGAGCGCGTAGGCCGGTTGGACACTTTCGAACTCGCGTGAGTATTTATTGACAGAGCACCGGACAGCGCGCGTGGCCGCGAAGCGGAAGCCGTTGTGGGCGCCGAACCTCAAGGGATGGCATACCCATGGACTTCCGAGACCGAACCACCGACGCGACGCTGGCCGAGATCGCCAGGCTTCTTTCCACTGCTTATGTGCGCTACCGGCGCGCGCGGCGCATTGAAACCGCCGCCAAAGATGCGCCGGAAACCGTCAACGGAGAACTTGATAACCCGCGGCCGGAGAGCCTTCATGTCAATGAGGTTGACGCATGAAGAAGACGCTCCGGGATCGGATCGCCGCGCTCTCTGCGATGGACGTGCCGGCGTTGCGCGAAGAGCATCGCAGGGTCTTTGGCAAGGAGCCGGTCAGTGCGCACCGGCAGTTTCTGTTCCGCAAGATCGCCTGGCGCTTGCAGGCGGACGAGGAAGGCTGGCAGCCTGACGCGCTTCACGAACTGGCGCGAGGCATCGCGCGGAACTCGCCGCTGCGGAACCGCGTGATCACCAACGCCAGCAAGCGCCGCGCTGGTCTCCCGCCAGAGCAGACGGCCGTGGCGACGATCGAACCACCCCATGATCCGCGGCTGCCCATGCCGGGCGGCTGGATCATGAAGCACTACAAGGGCAAGACCCACGTCGTACAGGTCCTCGACGACGGACGCTTCTCGTATGACGATCGGCGCTACACGTCGCTCAGTGCGATTGCCCAGGAGATCACCGGCACCAAGTGGAATGGCCTGCTGTTCTTTGGCCTGACGGAGAAGAAGAATGGCCGCAGCTAACGGAAACCTCACCACGCCGCGCCGGTCGACGGTGCGCTGCGCCATCTACACGCGCAAGTCGACCGAGGAAGGACTCGAGCAGGAGTTCAATACGCTCGACGCGCAGCGTGACGCGGCCGAGGCCTTCATCCGCAGCCAGCGCGGCGAAGGCTGGGTGGCGCTCGCGGAGCACTACGACGACGGCGGGTTCACGGGCGCGAACATGGACCGTCCCGCATTGCAGAAGCTGCTTCAGGACGTGCGGGACGGGCTGGTCGATTGCGTGATGGTCTACAAGGTGGATCGCCTGACCCGCTCGCTGCTCGACTTCGCGCGGATCATGGAGGTGCTCGACAAGCACGGCGTCAGCTTCGTTTCGGTCACCCAGCAGTTCAACACCACCAGCTCGCTCGGCCGGCTGACGCTGAACATCCTGCTGTCCTTCGCCCAGTTCGAGCGCGAGATGATCGCCGAACGCACGCGCGACAAGATGTCGGCCGCGCGGCGCAAAGGCCGCTGGATCGGCGGCATCCCGATGCTCGGCTATGACATCAGCGAGCGCGGTGGCGCGCTGGTGGTGAACGAAGACGAAGCGGCGCGCGTGCGGGCGATCTTCAATCTCTACCTGGAGCATGGCTCTCTGATCCCGGTGGTGCAGGAACTCGACCGCCGCGGCTGGCGGATGAAGCAATGGACCACGCGGAAAGGGCGGCTGGCCGGCGGCGGTCAGTTCACCAAGAACCGCCTGTACAACCTGCTGACGAACCGGGTCTACGTCGGCAAGATCGAGTTTGGCGGCGAGGTGTACGAGGGTGAGCACGAGGCTATTGTCGATCCCGAGATCTGGCAGCGGGTGCAGGACCGTCTCCACTTCAACGGGCGAACGGGCGGCCGTCAGGTGCGCAACAAGTATGGTGCGGTGCTCAAGGGCATTCTGCGCTGCGCGAGTTGCGATGCGGGCATGGTCCACACCTACACGCAGAAGACGCCGAACAAGCTCTACCGGTATTACGTCTGCGTGAACGCGCACCAGAAGGGCTATAACCAGTGCCCGACGCGGAGCGTGTCGGCGCCCGCGATCGAACAGGCGGTCATCGAGCAGATCCGTGGCATCGCCGCGAACCCCGGCGTGGTGGATCGGGTCGTCGAGTCGCTGGGCGAGCAGCGCGTGGTTGACATTGAGACCCTCGAACGCGAGAAACGGCTGATCGAGCGCGAACTTGAGCGGCTGGGCCAGGAACTGGCAGGCCTCGTGCGGACAGGCGGCAAGCTGGCCGTGGACCGCATGGCCGAGGTGCAGGAGCGCGCGGCGGTGCTCGAACGCAAGCTGCGCGAGGTCCGCGACCAGTTGGCCGAGTGGGTGGGGCAGACGGTGGAGGTGGCCGACGTCCGCAGGACCCTGCGTGAGTTTGACCGGCTGTGGGCTGAGATGACGCCGCGCGAGCAGGAGAAGTTTGTCAAGACGCTGGTCGAGCAGGTGACCTACGACGGCCGGAGCGGTGAGGTGACGGTGGGCTTCCGGACAGCGGCGATCAAACAACTTTGCAAGGAGGCCACAGGAAAGTAATGGCCGCGAGCAGCCTGTTCGAAGTGAGGTTCAAGCTAAGGCCAACCGTGCGGGAGATCCAACGCTCGGAGCAGGCAACGGAACCTACGGTGACGGCGGTGCGAAAGACGGGGCGCTACCCGCGTGCGGCGCAGGTGCTGGCGCTGGCGCTCCAGTTTCAGGAGATGATCGACCGCGGCGATGTGCGCGACTACGCGGATCTGGCACGCCTGGGATGCGTGAGCCGCGAGCGGATCAGCCAGATCATGATGCTCGTCTGGCTCGCGCCGGACATCCAGCAGGCCGTGCTGCGCCTGCCGCCCTCTGAGCGCGCGCCGTTCAGCGAAGGGGCGCTGCGGAGGATCGCCAAGATGCCTCTTTGGGAGGATCAGCGCAGGGCCTCGCGAGTACTATTTGGCGAGCCTGAGGCGCTGGAGTAATTCGGCGGTGGTGTACCACTCAATCCCGGCGACCTCAAAATCGTTGTCGTTCGACCACAAAGGCCATCCCAGGTGCATCGCGAGCGCCAGGATCTCGACGTCATCCGGATCACGCTTCCCGATCTTCCTTCGTGCCCGCGGCAGGGAATCCTTATATTGCTCTCTCCGTACGATGGCGACGGGCAGCGTCGCCACGGCAAGCAGAACGAGTTCTAGGTCAAGCCGCTTCTTCTGCGCCAGGTGCCCGGCATACTCCTGAACTTCCTCGAACGTGATCGCAGTCGTGACCACGCTTTCCACACCGGGATGTTCGAGCACGGTCTTGGCCTGCCCGCCGATGACGGCTGAGAGCAGGACGTTGGCATCAGCCACGAGGCGCACGGCGGGCCTTTCGCCAGCTCTCGAAATCCGCCTGCACCTCCTCCTCGCTGACCTTCCGCTTCTTGAGTTCGCGGCCCAACTCGGCAGAGAGAACGGAGAAGAGCTCCTTCTTGAATTCCACGGGCAGGCTTTCTTCCGGCCAAGGGAAGAAGACCCCAGCCAGACGGCCCCGGCGTGTAACCAGAATGGGAGCCTTCGAGCGCAGCAGCCCGGTGGCGTTGTCGCGAAACTCCCGAACGGTCGTGATTCTCATGTGGCCACCTCAGTGACCATTTTACCAGCCGCAGTTTCGTCACGCGCTAGACAGCCCGATTTCCACAGCGATCCACAGGCCGGAAGCTGTCAAGCCGAAGATTTGCAGGCGGATCAAGGCGCTATCCTGTGACTTGTTTCGCTAAATCTTCGCCATGATAAAATGGCCGAGTCAGCAGCGTTTGTGTAGAGCGTTTTCCTGGCTCCGGCACCTTGGGGCCTCGCCTCGTCTTGCCGTTGTCCCCGGCTGCTGACCGCTGTACTGATCGCGCGGAGCCTTGACCAGTAGCGAGGTATTCGTGTGATGCAGTACAACGCCAAGACCGTCCTCCGGCTCATCCCCAACGAAACACTGGCCCGGCTGTTTGCTCCCTACGCGGCGTTTGCGGACTTTGACTGGAACGCGGGCGCTAAAGGCGGCGCCGACCACATCTTCGAACGCTGGCAGACAATGGACGACGGCGACGTCCGCGCCGTGGGGCGCGTGTTGCGGCAGGTCCATTGCCTCGCCACGCCGCGCGGCACGCGGGCGCTGATCGAAGCCGGGCGAGACCAGGGGTTGGACCTCGTGGAGGAACTCGCCGCGCTCGGCAATGCCCATGAGCGCGCGCTTGCCTGCGCGCTCGACCACCCGGAAGTGTTCTCGGCCGCACGGATTCTCGACCACATCGAAGGGTTGAGGCGCACGTCCTGGGAGAAGCGCAACGGATTCCCGAAACAGGAAGTCGATGCATCCGAGGCGATGAAGGCGCGGTTCAGCCATCGAATCTCGGAGTATTTCCGTTCGCGCGATGGCCGCGGCGCCCCGTGCAAAGTCGAGCATCAACGGCGCAGCAACGGCAGCCACTGGTTCTTTGCTTACCCAGCGGATTACGAAGATGAGATTCTCGGCTATGACGAATCGGGCGAGTTGGGACGGCGGCCCTGGAGCAAGGCCTTCGAGGTGGTCTTCATCTATGACGGAACGGCCGGGACGATCGACCTGTACGCCCAAGGCGGCCGGGGAGTGCGCGACGAGTTGACGGGCATCTTCACGGAACTGGCATTCGGCGAACCGCAGGAATCCGAGCCGTGGAAGCCTGCGCCATACAATCTCGATCTGTTCAAGAAGTCCAGCATCGAACTGCCGACCAAATCCGAACACCACATCACCTCCGTCCGCGTGAAGGCACTCCGCTTCGAAGTGCACGGCTCCGACAGCGGGCTGATCACGGTCGATACCGGGCGCTCGCAGAAGCCCGTGTACGAGGTCATCCGGGCGCACCTGAACGAGCAGACGGCGACGCTTGCGAACGTGAACATTCGCGAGGTGAGTTTGCAAGTGGTGTTCGAGCCGCCCGGCAAGCGCAAGCGCACGGTGACCTTCGAGATCACACCGAGGCACTGCAATCTGGACGATTCGGAAGAGGCGGACATTCTCCGGGGATACCTCAAGGAGTGGACGATTGAGGTCGCCGGCTGAACTTTGGCGCGCGGTGGTGCGCCGGTGCGCCTCGGAGGAGCGGGCGTTCTGTTTCGACGAAGTGCGGGAGTGGCCACGGGGGCACTTCGAGCATTTGGTGAAGCTGGGCATCCTTCGGGAGGGCCCACTCGCCGCTTCGGTGGTCTGCGACGCGTGCGGCAAGATGCACCGGGAAGATGTGCTCTGGGAGCCGAGCGTTCGGGACCCTCTGGGCAAACGCGCCTACATCCGGTGTGAGGACGAGGGTCCAGTGCATGTTCCGGAAAACCGCCTGCGGCAGTGGGTCGTCGATGGCGGCGTGATGGCCGAAAGACTCGCCGCCGCGATGGCTCTTTCTGGAACGATTGAAGAGATCTTGGCCGGCAGGGTGTGGAGACTCGGGCGGCGCCGCCTGGCAGGCCGGTTCCGCGACGTGTTCCTGTCGATGGCGGCGGCCGGTGAGCCCGCGAGGATTGCGGACGTCGCCACGCGCCATCTGGCAGCCAAGGACGGGATTCTGCTCGCAGGACAACCGCACCTCAACAACAGCCTGGACCGGCTCGCGGTCTTCGACGTGGCCCAAGTGGTGGAACTCGACGCGGACGGACTGACGGTAGATCTCGATTACATCGAGGATGCCCTGCCCAGAGACCGCGCCATCAAAGAAGATAAGATCCGCAGTCTGCCCATCCCGGAAGGGATTCCATGGCCGGAGGTCACTCTGGAGGTTGGTGAGTCCTCGCTTCGCGTCCTCGCGCGAGGCCAATCATGGGATGTCGATCTGGAAGAAGCAGGGTTCGCCGACACGAGGCGGAAGTCGGGAGAGGTGGACCAACTCTTCCACATCCTCAGCCTGTTCGCGCTGCGTCGCGGAAGCGTGCCGCTCGCAGAGGTCAAACGGCGCAAGAACAACGCGGACGGATTTCGACGGCAGATCAGCAATCTGCGAAAGCGGCTGGGCAACCTGATCCCCGCCGAGGGGAGGTCCATCCTCTGGGATTCGGGAGAGGAAGCCTACACGTGCCGTTTCAAGATCCGGCGCGCGGGGGACATGACCCTGCCGCTGCCTTCAGACGGCTCGTGGATGAGCTACCAGATCATCGAGCGCCGCGATGGCCGCATTGCCGTGGGCGTGAAAGCGAACCAGCTTCAGCGCGCCAAGAACGCCCGCACTGGCGAGACCGACGCAGCCGAACATCAGGAAACGCTCTGGCAGGAGTATTCCCTGGTGGACCTGGGGCTCGCGCGGGATGTGGACCGGCTTCTGCCGGAGGGCCAAGCCTTGATTGATCTGCTGCGTTCGGGCGGGAGGCTCGTGCGAGCCGGGGACGACCTGGCTGTTCTGAAGCTCAACCAGTGGCTTCGTGAACGGACCGGCCTCGCTGGCGATCCTCTTCAGGTCAGCGAGGCAACGGGCGCCTGGATCGCGGCCTTCGACTGCTCCTCAGAGCGCCGCCGGTAGCTGTCGCCAGTGAGCCGTGGAATTTTCCGCGGCCACAAACGAGGCCGCCGAAAATTCTTCGCTAATAAATTTCCCCTATTTTCAACCACATAGCATCACGAACCGGCGAAAAACCGCTGTTCCGTGGAATTTTCCACGGATCGGGGCAGAGGCAATCGATGAGCACGCTACCCTCTGCAACGAACCCAACGGTCCCGCCGGCGGTCGCACCTCCCAACGCCGGCCCTCCTGTCAACGTGGAATCCCTCGTCCGCGAAGCGCTGGCCGACGTGGCGCTCGTCATCGGCAGCGCCGCCGCCCTGCACCAGCTCGACGACGATCTGGTGTGGACGGTCATGAAGAGGCTGGACCGCATCCGCGTCCGGCTGCTCCGCGAACTCAAGGGCCTCGCGCCGCGCGAGGAGTATGAACCGGGCGGGGCGCGCCCGCCGCGCATTCACGCCGCCGTAGACGAGTTCCTCGTCCGCAACCGCGCCGGGATGGGGGAGTAGGCCATGCAGTTCGCCGATCTCTCCACAGGCTGGCGGCGCCTGCTGCGCCTGTTCCAGACGATCAACTTCGGACGCGTCGAGGAACTGGAAATCCGCAATGGCGAGCCCGTGTTCAGCCCGGAGCCGCGCGTCTTCCTCGAGCTGAAACTCGATGCCGCCGATGGTCCGCGGCCCGAGTGCCGGCTCGACCGGTTCGAACTGCGGAGACAGGTCGAACGGTTCATCGAACAGGCCGGGCGGCTGAAGGATGGCACGGTGGAACGCATCGAGGTGCGCCACGGCCTGCCCTTCCGGATGGTGATCGAGGCGATGCCCGCGGAGGTGGAGTCATGAGCGCCGCCACCATCGATCCCTTTGTCCTCCGGCAGGCCGAGATCCGGGCAAGCCGCTTGGTGGGCAGTTACGGTTTCACGCGCGACGACTGGGAGGACCTCCGGCAGGAGCTGCTCCTCGACTACATGAAACGCCAGCCCAGGTTCGATCCCGCACGCGGGGATCAGCGCGGTTTCGTCTTCGGAGTTCTTCGCAACCACGCCGCGAAACTCGCGAAAGCGGGCAACAGGGCAAGGGCCGTCAGCGAACTGACGGACGACCTGCCTGATCCTTGCGCTTGCGCGACCACCCGCCTGGAGGCAGAGCTTCACCTCCGCATCGATGTCCAGACAGTTCTTTCGCGCCTGCCCGAGCATCTTCGCATCCTCGCCGTTCAGTTAACGGAGATGAGCCCGGGCGAGGTGTGCCAGGAGTCGGGCAGATCGCGATCGTGCATCTACCGTTGGATCGCCGAACTCCGCCGCGCGTTCCTCTCAGCCGGGCTCACTTCGGCAGCTCTGGATGGCCGTGGAGGTGCGCGGTGAGTCGGCGACAAACAATCGTCGAGATGCCGTGCGACGAGATCCGCATCGGCGAACGCCACCGCAAGGATCTGGGTGAGTTGGAGGTGCTCGCCGCCAGTATCTCTACGGTGGGCCTTCTTCATCCGCCCGTGGTCACCAAGGACGGCGTGCTCGTCTGTGGGGAGCGCCGGTTCCGAGCCATGCGGGAGATTCTCGGCTGGAAGACGATCCCGGTGATCGTGTTGGAAGTGCCGAGCCTCCTCGAAGGAGAGTACGCCGAGAACGAGATCCGCAAGGACTTCACGCCCTCCGAACGCGTGGCCATCGGCCAAGCGATCGAAGCGGAGATCGGCAAGCGCCAAGGACAACGAACCGACCTCGAACCTGTGGAAGATCTTCCACAAGTCCCGCCCGGAATCAAGACGCGCGAGATTGCGGCCACCAAGGCCGGCTTCGGCAACCCGAGGACCTATCAGCAGGCCAAGAAAGTCACAGAGGCCGGGACGCCCGAACTGGTCGCGGCGATGGACGCTGGCGAAATCTCGATTGACGCCGCCGCCATCATCGCCCACGAGCCGCCCAACGTGCAGCACGAGATCGTCCAGATGCCCGCCGCGGTGCGCCGCCAGATTGTGCGCCAACTGCGCGAGGCCACCGAGCTCCCCTCCACCGCCGAGGCACGGCGCATCGCACGCGAGACGGGCATGCTCGTGGCCGACCGTACGGGGCGGTACCGGTCGGGCCTCTCGGACGAGGAACGCAAGGCGCTCAAGGAAGATCTTGACTCGATCTGGGCGGTGACGCGCGCCGTAATTGCTCTGGCCGACACGCCGCTCGATCCGGTCGAGCTGGCATCGCGCCTTGAGTACTGGCACTGCCCGGGCATCCGCACCAAATCGCCGGCCGCCCTGGACTGGCTTCATCGCTTTGAGGAGGCAATTCGTGAAAACACCCAGATTTCATGATTCGGAACTGTCGCGCCGGATTGACGAGGTGATCCTCGCGCACCTGGAGACCCGCGAGCCCACGGCTGAGGAAGTCAGCGCGGAGGTGCTGGAGCGCTACGGTGACCTGGTCAACGAGTATGGCCGCGAACTGGCGGTGGCGCAGGTGCGGTCCATCGTCAGCGACCGCATGAAGAAGACGCTGGCGACCAAGAAGGGACATGCGCTTCAACTGCGGCTGGACATGCGCTTCGGAGGTCTGGAGCCCGAATCCGCGCTTACCTTCCGCGATGACCGCGGAGCCATCCGCTATGTGGCCACGGCGCGGGCGACCGAGGAACATCACCGGCGCTACATGGCGCTGCTCAGGGAACAGATTGAAGCCGACACGGCGCGCCTGAAGGTGGCCGAGTGGTTCTACGCATGGCTGGAACCGGTCTTCGCCGCGCATCCAGGCATCACCACGGCCGAGGCGATCGCATTGCTTGCGCCCGAAGGCCAAGCTGCGTGAGGGAGTGGCGGTCATGATACTACCGCAAGCCGACCCAAATGGGATCGACAACTTCAGGACAAAGCCATTGAAACAGATGCAGGAGAAGCGAACCGTATGACGCACGACACCCCACCCATGGTGACCACCTACTCCATGTGGAACCAGTTTCGGAACTGCCGGAAGGCGGCCGAACTGCGGTATCTCCAGCATCTGGTTCCGCTCGAGCGGGACCGCCACCTGCACTTCGGCTCGCTCGTTCACGAGTGCCTGGAACTCTGGCACGGCCAGCGCGACCTGGCGCGGGTGCTTGATCTCATCGACCGGCGCTGCGCGGCCCGTGCGCAGGACGAGGACCAGAAACGCGACTGGCACCTGGCCACCGCGATGATGCGGGCCTATGCGGAGCGCTATGCCCAAGACGATTTCGAGGTGGTTGCCCTGGAGCACGTCTTCGAAGGGCCGATCGTGAACCCGGCCACGGGCGCTTCGTCGCGCAGTTTCCGGTTGGCGGGCAAGGTCGACGGGATCGTTCGCATCGACGGCGAGTATTTCATTCTGGAGCACAAGACCGCCTCGCAGATCGACTCCGATTACCTCGAACGGCTCTGGACCGACTTTCAGATCACGCTCTACGCGCATTACGTCGAGCAGACCCTTGGCATTCCCATCACCGGGATCCTCTACAACGTCCTTGTCAAGGCGCGGCTCCAACAGTCCAGAGGTGAGACCGAGGAAGAGTTCGAGGCCCGCCGCGCGGAACTGCTTGCCAAGTCAAAGACGGGCCGTACGACCGCGCGACGGCGCGATCCGGAGTCCGATGAAGATTTCCAGCGGCGGCTGGCTGAGAAATACGCGGATCCGGCGATTTTCCACCGCGAGCGGCTCTATCTCTCGCGCGATCGCTTCGATGTGCTGCGCGCCGAGTTGTGGGAACTCACGCAGGCCTTCCTCGACGCGCGCCGCCGTGGGGTCTTCTACCAGAACACTTCGTTCTGCTTCAACTACCAGCGGCCTTGCCCTTACTTCGCTCTTTGCCGTTCGAACGGCAACCCCAACGTGATCGAGAACTTCTACCAGCGCGCCGAGCCTAACGAGGAACTCCGTGTTCTCGCAGCCGGCTCGTCCGAACCCGCTTTCTGAAACCCAAGGAGACTGTGATGCCCATTCTTCCCACGACCAAAACCCCGCCCAAGCCGAGCCTGTCGGATCTGACCGTGCTGTGTTACGGGCAAACCAAGATCGGCAAGTGTCTCAGCGGCAACTCTCTGCTGGCCAACCCGCTCAATGGCCGCCTGATGAGGATGGAATCGCTCGTCCGGAACCATCCCGGGCCGGTGCTGAGCATGAGGGAGGCGGGCCAGTTGAGACCGCTCACGCCCTCGGCCTTTGTCGAAAACGAGCCTGCTCAACTGTACTTGTTGAAAACCCAAACCGGCCGTTGGATCGAGGCCACCGCGAACCACCCCTTCTTGACCCGGGAAGGTTGGAAGCCGCTGTCGGAGTTGAACCTGAGCGACCGGGTGGCCGTCGTTGCCGAATATCCGCCGCTGGCGTGTCATGGCGATACCGACGATGAACTGGTCAAGATCATGGCGTATCTGATCGCCGACGGCAGTCTCGCCGGCAAGGGCGCCATCTTCACCAAGAACGATCCAGCCGTGCGGATGGACTTCGAGGCGGCTGTCGAAGCCAAGGGCGATGAGTGCGTGGAATTCATCAACCAGAAGGGGGTTGTCCAGGTACGCGTCCGCGGCAAGCGCGGCCACCGCAACAACGTCATCGGTCACTTGCGGCAGACGGGGCTGCAAGGGCTGCGGTCCCGGGAGAAGTCCATTCCCGACTTCGTCTTCGGCCTGAAGCGGAGCAAGCAGAAGTTGTTCCTGAACCGGCTGTTCACCTGCGACGGCTCGGTGGAGGCGTCGGGCCGCATCAGCTTCAGTTCGACCTCGGTGCGCATGGTTGAACAGGTCCAGCACCTGCTGGCCCGCTACGGGATCGTCTCCCTGATCCGGGACCGGTTCTTGAACGGCAGCCTCTACGGCGCCGAGCTTTGCATCGCTGCCAAGGACGACGTGCTACGTTTCATCGACCAGATCGGTTTTTACGGAGAGAAAGCCGTCAAGGCGGAGGCAGTGCGGCAGAACCTTTACCAAGTGAGGTCCGCCGAAACGCAGCTCGACAGGATCGGTCCCATCCTGTTCGACCGCGTGACCTCGATCCGCCCCTCGCGGGTAGCGCC
>Ga0209381_1004124_pt1 | contig 13547 bp, 10 predicted proteins | sample DewCreD2012metaG_FD_184111 | JGI IMG/M metagenome (GOLD analysis project Ga0209381, IMG submission 184111) | Hot spring sediment bacterial and archeal communities from British Columbia, Canada, to study Microbial Dark Matter (Phase II) - Dewar... ...
AGTCTGTCATGAGATCCCGAACTCATCGACGGATACATGAGATAAATAAGACTCTTCGCCCAAGTCGGACGAAACTGTTTCGACTCTTTTACCTCCGTATTCAGAAGTTCTCGAAGAACTCGAGACGTGATAATCGGATAGCGAAGTGCCTTCGTCGCAATCTGTTGTGCCACGGAACGAGTATACCACGCGTCATAGGGACTAATCATTTGTTGATAATTTCGATGGACCGTTGACAGACGAATATCCTCCACAAACAAATCTGACAAAATGTCAATCGTATCATAGTCATGTCGAGAACTTACGACTACAATCGGATTTCCTCGAAATAAGGGCGGAAGAAATAGCTTATATTTCGGATAATAGGCGTGAAGCCGATATTTAAACTGTTGAATCTTTGGCTGATACTCCTTTAGACGGAAAAAAAAATCTTCAGGTGGCTCTGAATATAACCTTCGATATGGAAACGGAATTCTCGATGAGACAATCTCTTCAGTGAGCCACTCAATCGCCTTCTTCTCGTCTCCACACTTCGTAATCAGATTTTTCGTATGAATTGGATCCATATTTCTTTCTTCTGATTTCTTTCCTATTTGGTCTTAAATTTCGAGATTTCTCTGTTATCAAATTTCTTTTTATTTTCTTTCTTCTCTCTGGAAAAATAAAGAATATCAAACGATAAACGAGAGAACATATTTCTAACTTCGTTTATCGTTTGATATTCTCATTGTCATTCTCATTGTCATTCTCATTCTCATGGGAAGGGGAAGGGGAATTCTGGAAACTGGAGAGGATATCCGCTGTTTTTTAAACTCGCTTTTCGAACGGAAGACGGGAAATCAGTTAAAGGAAGAGAGTTAGCTTTATTTTTCTGTCAGTCTAATTCGGGTATGGGGATAATCTTTCGACAGGGAGGAAAAGAGATGTTGAGAAATCGGTTCACGATCTGACACCGCCTTTCCAATAATATAGATGAGAAGAAGGATGGGTGTTAGGAACATAATGAGGGCGTAGATACCGGTGGCAAGAGTTCCATTGGTAAAGAGCGTGGGAATAGTAGTAATAGGAGCGAGTAAACCGAGAATAAGAGAGCCAATTAAGATGGCAAGAATGAGAGCGGACCAGACTCGAATCTGATAACGTCGGGCGATGAAAAAGACGACAATAACAGTAATTAACCAAATTAGAAGTGAGATAAAGAGTTCCATTTGACGGTCTTTTCTATTAACGTATGAAAAGATTTTCTTTCTTTGTTCTTTAAAAAACTTTCTTTTCTTTGTTAAATTGGAAAAAGGAGACACTGTTTTCGAGAGAAATGTTATCTGAAGAGCTATAAAGACATCTCTCTTCTTTCTGAAAAGAGAGATGTCATTTCCGGGTTGTACGTATGTTCTGACTCAACGAGGACCCCTCCAGATTTCCGATGTCACCGGAGAAGACTGTGTTCTTACGGGTGAGGGGACATATTGTCCAGTTCTTGGAGTGAAACGAGAGAGAGGGACCAAACGAACTCTTTATTCGGTTGATGTGAGTTACACTCCTCTTCTTGTTACACATGGAGAGCAGAAGTTTCTCGCGATAAGTTCTCAAGACAAGGACGAACCAACATGGGTGGCAGCTAAGCATCTGACAACGGACTCCTATCTTGGTATTCCGAATCGAGAGGAGGGGATTTATGCGACGAATGGAGTGATACGGGAAGCGATTAACTCTCTCTTAACTTCACCATATGAGGAACTTGGACGTTTTTCTCTTTTCCAGTGGAATCGCGAGTCTCTTGGTAAACTTATCACCAATCTGCCGAATCAACCCCTTTCGGGAGAGAGTGGACGTTACTTATATTATAGTCTTCGAGGTGTCGGACTCATTGACTTGAACGGAAATGGACAGAGAATACGTCCATCTTCCTCGGAGATTCGAATCGCGTCCGGACGGATTTTTCTCAAAGTCAAGGCTATTTCTCCTCTTGTCTTTAATGATCCGCTTTTCTCGCTTCTTCTGAATGAGAATTCGTCCTACTCCGTTGAAGGAGTTATCGTCAAAGCTTAGAGAAAGGTTAGTTGGATTCTTTCTTCAGATAGAGGAAGATCTGATCATAGATGCCCCACCAGCGAGGTATCTTTACTTCTTGAAAAAGTGTTAACTGGTTTAAGAGATCCCTCGATATCTCTCCTGTACATCCACCGCTGGCTTCCCCAATATATATAAACTTCTTAAGATTCCGGGAGAGAGCCAACTGGAGAGCATCATTGGCATAAGTTGTTGCGTAGTCAGGCCAACATGTCATCAGACATCCTTCGATTGGAAAGTACTTTTCGACGGCCTGTGTCGCTTCAGCTGGGAGAACTGACGTGAAGGAATTTCCCCTAAGAACTACGTCTGTTGCTGTAATCTGGACTCCTTGTAACTCGAGGAGATGGCTCCAGAGACCTTTTCCGGCGTTAATTTCTAAAACGGGAGTGGGACTTCTCTTATCATTTCCAAGACATAAGAATCGAGTAATTTCCTCAATTGCTGAGGGAGAAGGAACTGCCCATGAGAAGTGACGAATGAAAAGTTGTCGTTTCCGATATTCTTTAAAGAGCTCAATATCAAAGAGTTCCGAAGTTTCGAATCGAATGTCCCAACTTTCCGACATTGGATGAGGTCCAAACTTCCGAATGAGAGACCAGAGAGAGTCGGATGACTTATTCGAAAGGTAATTAAGAATGTGTCTTACCATCTCTTGTTCGATTGAATCCATCTTTCGAGCTTTCAATTAACTTCGGAATAAATTCTTGACTTCTTCTGTCTGTAACAAACTTGGAACTCCATTCAATAAAGGTGGTCTTCGATAAGATTCCCTTTATTGGTCTTAAACTTTATTTAAGAAGACGGAAAGACAGATGATAGACGCGTTCTCCGGCTAGACCCAAAAGTCCCCACAAAGGGGCATAGGTTAGATTAGCATAACCGGAAAGGGAGCCGACTCTGTTTCCATAGTCCCAGGGACAAACTCCAATTATCTTTTTCAGGATAAATCCGGCCACATATTCAATAAGAAGGAAGGAGACAGCATATTTAAACATGCGATAGATAGTTGAAGCCTTTGGGTTTGACAAGTAGAGAGGTTCAAAGACGTAGAGAGAGCCGAAGTAGTAGAGAGGAGCGACCCAGAGTTGACTCTCTCCAGTACAAGTTGGAAAGTTTCGAAGACCGGTAAAGAGTAACTCCGCGTTAAGACCAAGCGAGGTGTAGATCAGACCCCGTAAGTGTTTCGATGACATTTTAATTTGAGAGTATTTACTCTCAGATTAAAAGAGACAAATTTTCGGAATCAAATTGCAGAGTCATTCCGAGGAAGATAATGATTTTTCATTGTGTTCCAGATATCATCTTCCAGCTTCTGGAGAGTTTCTTTCTTTAAAGAAAGGTTTTCCCACTTATCCCATTCCTGTCGGTAGGGGAGATTATAGTCGGAAAGAGGTAGATCAAGAAGGACAGCGGAACATACAAGATAGAGAAATTTGTCAACGGGAGAGGTGTAGCACTTCGACCGAAAACTGTGTCTCACGAATCTTCGAAGCCAGAAGAATGGGATACCCAACTTCCGACATCGAGAGGACAAAATCGAAGAATACGTTAAAATATCAAGGAAGTAAGGATCAACATACGGTTGAATTGAAGTTGAGATAATGGGAGCCTCTTGGGAAAAAATGTTTTCATAAGTTAACTTGAGACTCTTTTCCGAAAGAGAGAGAGAGCATCGGTAATTTAAATCAAGTCCATATTTAACATTCAGAGGAATCGGGATCGAACGGTAGCCCATAAAAGAGAAATAGTCCGAATCCAAACAAGAGAAAAGATGAGGAAATGAGTTTTTAAGAGAGTGGAAGTGAGAGTTTGAGATATAGACACGGGAATAGAAGATTTCGGGAGTTTCATAAAAGAGCGCGAAGCGATCGACCTGAGAGGAGAAGTAAGATTGAATTTCAGTCATCTTGGGAGGAGTTGATAAGACAAATTGGATAAACTTGGAGCGAACGATGTTTCGAGTCGTGGAACAGAGTTGCTGACTTAACTTAATGAGAGACTCATCGAAGGTGAAGATGATATAGATAAGTTCTCCAGGAAGATCTAAGAGTTCCATTATAGATAAATTCTCAATAATAAAATAGTGAGGTCTTTCGAGAATCAAAACTTTTTCGTCGGAAAAAGTTTTGAGAAAGAGAATGAAGATGTTCTGTCGAGAGTTAGAGTTCACACTTATCTCCGGTACAAGCGAGTTCACGTTTGACGTCAGTTCGATCTTCATATTCATAGTAGATGAGTTTGGAGAAGTCGATCCGAGGCAAGGAATTTACCATCTGTTCATAGCGTTCTGAAGAAATTTCTTCATAGGGAGCCATTTGATAAACATGTTCGGAGTAGGGGAGAAAACTCAGACCACTGGCATAGTTCCAGTTTTTCCAGATCCAGTTGCCGACTTCCAACCACTCATGAGGTTTGACGTAGATGGTGACAGAAGGATTATGTTCGACATAGTACTTCTTGACTTTCTTCCAATACTTAAGTTGGTCGAGAGCGGTCACATCTTTGACACAGATAGCATTATCTGGGGCCTTTTGAGGAAACTCAAGAACAAAGGTTGTTGCATTTTCTTCATTCTGACCAACTTCTGGATAGCATGGGTAGCCCTGATCTCGCATGAGTCGAAGAAGAGGATCCGTCGCGGAGATGCGGATTCTCCGAATGTAATAGGGAGCAAATCTTGGATGGACCCCACTTGAGGCGTCCGTCATTTGAGAGACCGTGCCGGAGGGTTTTACTAGAGTGATGGCCGTGGAGACGTTGATCCCAAATCTTTTCGCATACTCCTCATTTGTCGAGAGTGCGACTTGTTTGAGAGTTGAAAGAGTCTTTCTTTTTCTCACGACGGGACAGTCCCACTGTCCCGTCAAACTTACTCCCAGAAGACGTTCTTGTTCCTGATGTTGGGCCCACTCCGGTGAGATATAGTTAAACTTTGTCAAAGTTGACTGATAGGTTCCAAGAAGAGTTGCAATCCGAACCTTTCTTATCAGCGAGTCGAGATTATCGTGTGGACGACAGACAACCTCTGACAGATTGCAAAACTGCTTCGACTGAAGGACGACCTCATTACAGTTATGAAGACGGATACCATTTCCACAGAATTCGGAAACCTGGTCGACTGTGACATCATAGACATCTTCTCTTCCCGAGGGTTCGATTGAGAGCACCTCATCAACAAAAGGCTCTGGAGACAGATCTTTAAGTTCGGAAGTGTCTTCTCCAAGAAAGTCGAGAAGGACTTTGGCGTTGTCTCCAGTGACGGTCAGACAATCTCCCGTCACCGTCGAAATGACACCAAGACGAGCCAACATTCTCTGAATAATGAAAAGCTGATTGGCCGGTCGCGAAAGTGAAAGTCCCTCTTCGAAGAGTCGAGAGAGGAGTCCTCGATAGAACTCTGATGATGTCCGCTCCGGATCAACTCGAAAGATGTTGTCAAAGAAGATGTCTCCCATTCGATAGCTTTCCTCAAATGTGCCGATCCCATTCCATGAAACACACTTTCGATGATTTGAAAGGACGACGAGGTCACCTGGAGACAGATCCTTGATCTGACGCCACTCCTCATTTCCAAAGATGTTCTTAACACAGACGGGATGATTTTCGGTCAAACGAACGGAAAATCCACGTTTGAGACGCAGCGTAAAGACCTCCTTATATCCCGTGAAAAAGAAGCCGGAACTCTTTGTGAGAACGGGCTGACCATTGACAAGAAGTAGAGTCGGAACTCCAATGAGATCAGAAACTTGTTGGGGTCCGGTAACTGTGTGAACCCAGGTATCCGCGGTAACACATGGATTTCCTCCAAATTCCGTATAGCCAGACAAAATCTTCTTTCGTCTTTCTGGAAGTGTCGCCAAAATGGCCTGCCGATTAAAAATGCCTCGTTCCCCGGTTCCAGACTTGGCAAGAGCCAGCCACTCCTCCATAAATTCAATCGCTGGCGGCTTGCTGTTGTAAACGGCACTGTTATTTGCCATCGCTCGATGAGGATGCGTTTTCCAGAAGGCACCCTTCTTTGCATCTCTCAGGTCGTTGTCATGGTAGTCCGAGAGAGAAATCATCGCACTGTTATGAACAAGAACTCCTTCACAGACGAAACAGTGGTTCTCCTCAACCTCCAAGTCATATGTCTCCACCGGTTCCCCAAGCGAAAGAATCCTCGAAATGAAAATGGGACTCAAAACATATTCTCTTTCTCTCTCTTCAGGATAGACGAGAACATCTTCCGTTGTCAGAGTTCTCGCCTCCTTCCAAAGAAAACCGGAACCGAACAGTACTGCCACTCGATGGTTGGGTGTACAGTCCAGATCTCCATGAGAATGCTCAATTCGAAGAACAAACTGACGTCCCGACTCCCAGCGTCGAATCACTCGTTTCCAACCGGAAAACGTCAGAACTTGATCTCCCGGCAAAACCTCTTCCACGGGCTTCTCCCGAGTCTGAAAAAGAGTGTCAGAGTCTTTCACGAGAACTCGAGATCCCTTGGCAAGACATCGTCTCACTCCTCCAGAAACGACAACTTCTCCAATTTTACAGATGAGATCATGAACATCAATCGGACGCAGCTTTTGCCCCTGCCGACTGAGAATGAGACTTCGTGAAAACTCCATCAGCTCCTGAAGAACCCGTGGACCAGACGATCGTCCTCCCATGGTATACAGTTTGACTCCAGCCGGACGAACCTTACTGTAGTCGAGAGAACAGTCCTCTCCCGCAAACCAAGACTTCAGGCCAAAGAGAAAGGCATCACACCACCCCTCTGCCGAGTCCGCCACAACATGATGTCGCAGCACCGGCGGATTTTTCTGTGGCGAAACCACGGGAAGACATTCAACATTCTTTGACTCCACACTCCACCCAACACCCGTACCTCTCATACTTATATACATGATCTCAGCCAGATCCTCAAGAGATCGGGGAGCAGTGTAGGCACAGTTGTACGCACAGACATTACATCTGTCAACAGCGGGCCCAGAAAACTGAAGAAGTCTCATGGAAGGCATGACCTCCTGGTTCAAGATGGCTTGACGAACTTCCTCATACTCACTTGGAGTCAGCTTATTTAAAAGCTGTTTCTTCATGTAATTCATATATCGGTCAACCGTCTCAATCCACACCTCTCGTCTCTTCAACGTCTCGATCCAACGTGAATACGTCCGATAATAAACAAACTCTCTCATCGTATCCCGATTAAAATAGGCCGCACTCTCCTTAACGAGAAGAGAGACTTTATCTCCTGACACCTTCTGTCGTATCTGGGCCCGTTCCGCTCGATATAAGATGTAGCGTCGAGCGGTATCAAAGAACTGATGTTTCATCAAGGCCTCCTCAACATAATTTTGTACTTGCTCCACCGTTGCCGTATTTCGTCCCTCTGAATTCAGTCTCTCAATCACGGACATCGAAATTAACTCACTATCTCTCTCAATATCACAACTCTCCTTACTCGCCTGAAACGCCCTCATAACCGCCGACCGAATCTTATTCTTCGAAAACGGAACGGAATCCCCATTTCTCTTGATAATGGTCTTCATGTATCGATTTTGACGCGTTTGATCTCCAAATCTCAAACGAAAAAAATCGCATCAATTTCCCCATTCCGAGAATCTGCCGTCTCATCCAATACTTTCATCTGTCTTCATCTTCTCTCCTTTCCCCGTCAACGTCTCTCACACCGTCAAAGAAAGTCAAAAAAAAAGACATCGACCTCGATCCCGCTCGAGATCGAGGTCGAAGAACGGGATAATCGACAACTCCGGAAAAAAGACTACCTCTTTCAAAGATAAGAAGTATTTCTTCGAAAAGAAAGATATGACATTCGAAAGAAGAGTTTTTTCGAAAGAAAAAATGGGACAAACAGGTTCAAAGCTTTCTCAACACGAACAAAGAAAAGAAATTTTCTCCTATATCGAGAGATTGCCCTTTGATCTCTCATATCAACTTCTTCTTCGGTTAGATCCTCGAAATATTCAAGAGGTGTGCGAGAGAATTCCGACGCTTTCGTCCTTGACTGTCAGTAAAAAATTCTGGAAGAGTTTAACCGAGGTATACCAAAACCTTCATTCGAACGGTATGTGGAACTGGTCTCCTATTATACGGACACCTATCTCCCAGGTACGGAAAAGTATATTCCTCCAGTTCTCTTGTCTTTTAAGAGCAGCCCAACAGAACGATAAGAGCGCCGTCAAGTTATTTTCCCGGACAAAAGAAAATCGGACATATCAGAGGGACATTGATCGACTTTTGTTTAAAATTTTTTCTCAAGGAAACTGGAAGATTATTAAGAAATTACCATCGTGGTGTTTGAAAAATCGGATCTGTTTTCGAGCCCTGGCGGAAAACAATCATCAGACGCTTCTTCAACACTATCTGCCTCGAGACATTGACTCAAATCTCGACTTATATCTGACTGTCATCACAGGTGCTCTGTCAAGAGGACATTATGAACTCGCTCAAACCTATATCCGGAAACTTCTGTCTCGAACTCAGAAAGAGGTACAGAATAAAGTTTTGACGGAACTTGTCTCTGTCGCGGCCCAAATTGGAGATCTGGAGCTCTTTCGAAACTTTCATTCTCAGGAAGTAACACTCAGTATTCTCACCGCAGCTGGACGAAGTGGAAATCCTCACCTCATAAAATATGTTAAAGATATCGCGAGAAAAGAGATCGACTCGGACAAGGCACTTTTTCTCGGATTTGTCCAAGGAGGTTTCTTTCATTCCGCCCTCGACATATTCGAAAAGGGATATCTTCCTTCTTGTCATGACGTGAAGAGAATCTTTAACTTTGCTCTTCTCGAGGAACGACCCGATATCGCTCGATTCTTGTTTTCGACGTTCTTTCCAAAGCTTCCGACATCATGTTCCCGTCGAGTGTCTTACGATGCTCTCTTATTTAATGCCGCGAGATCTGATAATCCAGAAATGGTTGAAATCGCAATCTCTCTGGGAGCCAGGAATTTCGGATCAGCCCTTCTTAAAGCGGTTGAGAGTTCCTCTTATAAAGCTGCCCGTTATATCTATCTTCAGTATGGTTCTAAGATTCGAGATTCTCTGCCGCAGAATCTTTCTCTCGACTGGGAACGTCACTCTGCCTTTCTGAGACAACTTCTAACTGACACCGACTTTATTGCCATGAGAAACTTATTCGAGTATCATTCTCATGCAGCCCCGCCTCTACCTCTGTCTGTCTTTCTATAGTTTCACTTGACATATGTGGTTTCCAGATCTAACGTCATCGAAAAAGACAGAAATATCATAAGTTTAAATCTCAAGAAACAAGTCATGTGTTTCTTGAGACTTCTCACATGTTCTGACTTTCTAAACGGAAGAAGAGAGAGGTCGCTTTCGGGTGATGATAAGTTCAAGACAGGGACCGAAGCGACTCTCTTTTCTTCGGAGAGAGAAAGAACAGGAGGAAACAAGATGAGGAAGAATTTCTTGAACACAATGCATGAATTGAGAAAAATTATACGAAAAGTGTCGGAAGAGGTTCCAATGAGGATCCAAGAAGAAGGAGTGGAATTGGTTTTTTTCATATCTTTCTCCCGCTTTTCTCAGAAACGACTTAAATGCAAACAGTTCATTCTCCATTCTTAATATTCGTCAATGAATTTCTTCTTCTTTATTCATCGAAGAAATTCAATTTCGACTTAAGTGCGGAGAGAGATCGACATCTTAATTCCTAAGGACTTGAGGGCATATTGAATAACTTCAGAGGGATAGTTTTCCTTGAGAAGAAAGTAGTTTTCTTCATGCAGATCCGGAAAGATAAGTTGGACGATATATTCTGGGTTTCGATTTTGGAGGGGATTGGAATTTCTTTTAACATTCTCAACCCAGGTTTGGGCGAGTTCATTACACGTTTCATAGGTATACAAGGAGTAAAAGAGCCATCTCTTTTTAAGTTTGAGAGTATTCGAGACGATTTTAAGTTCACGGATAGAGTTTTCATATTTCGTCATGGCTTCTTTCGCTTCCTCTTCGAGGTTCTTCTTATGAAGGGCGAGTTGTTCGATGTCGGGATCGGTGAGAAGAGTATTTTTATCTGACATTTTAGAGGAGAGGAGGTGTCTTTTGGGAGATTTCATCTAGTCTTTATGAAGAGTTTGACCAATTGTGACTGTCTGAACGTCACTGGTGCTTCCAATGTTATCGGAAGGTTTGGTTAGATTGGGAGCGGAGTTGTTGGAAGACATGAGATCGATGATATCAGCTTTATCTGGAGTGTCATCAATCGATGTTTCAGATGTTTCATCTGCCATGTCAGAGGTTTCGAGCATCTGAAGCATACGCTTAATGTTTTCTCGACACTCGGAACAGGATGGATTAAGTTTCCGATAATAATGAGAGTGATGGTGATTTTCGAGGGGATGGCTACGTGTCATCAAGTTTAACTTCGTGTCATGTCTTCCTATCTTTGATGTTGTATCGATGGTAGTCTGCATTTGCATAAGCTTCTTCAGTCGAAGAGCTTTGTCAACTTGAGACGACTCTGACTGAGATTCTTGCGTCATCTCTTCCTCCATTCGAGAAGTCGGTGATCTCTCTTCACGAGGAAATCTCGACCGATTGTTCTTTTCTTCCTCTTCAGAGTCGGAATCACTCTCATTTGGAATCTCAACTCGATATAAGTTAAGTGTTGATACGGTCGAGTTATGTCCAGATCCTCCAACGATGAGCCATCTTCCATTTCGACTGAACTCGACAAGAGGATAGCTGGCTGGTGCCACAAAAGGATCACTCGCTGGCTTCGTTTCAATAACCTTTCGTGGATAAAAGCTTTTAGTTACAGTGTCATTGGTTGTGGTCCGCTGAAATATCTGATATCGAACCAGTTCATACGCCATAAAAATATAGGGTGACACATTAAGACCCTCCGAGGAACCCGATCTCATTGTCAAAACAATATATTTTCGATCTGGATAGAAGGCCACGTCATAAAGAAAGGAGTCAAAGTGCTTTGACAGAACAACATCAAGAGAGTGACCATTAAACTCATAAAGGCGGAAGTTATTATTATCTCGAGGTAAAAAGGTGCGACTGACCTCCGTTTGAGTAAAGACCGACGTCTCTCCGGGAGACACAACAAGAGGTGTCGTCACACTCAGAAGAGTTCGAGACCGCTGTCGAGTGAGAAATGGAACCACATGAGCAAGATGAGGTGTCGGTGTTTCATCCACCAAAATCAGACTCCTTTTGTGAAGTCGATAAACCTGAACAACTGCCGGAGGTTTGGCAATCAGTTGAGACGAGGAGTTAAGAATTCCTCTCGACATTCCAAAAGCTATATAAACGTTCCGTTTGCGTTGTTGTTCATTGAGAGGCTGCCAGAGTGTAAAACAACTCGCTCCTAAGGTAAAACCTTGAAAAGTTAATGTCGTCAAATTTGACAGAGTCGAACCGTCAAGAACTCGAAGAATCGTCTTGACACCTCGAGCATCCGACACATTGTTAACATAGCTAATGACAACAATTCGAGAATCCTGACTAAACCCATATTTGGACACATTTAGAGATTTCGTCTCAACGGCATATCCTGGAAGATCTCGTGTTGCCACAATTTGGAAATCAGCATCATAGAGCCGAACCTGTCCCAAGGAAATTCCATCGTCAACAAGAAGAAGAAAACGATCAAACAAGGGCCCAGCCACACCCGATAAAACATTTGGAAATGAGGGATCTGTCGAGATCGAACTTACGGACTCAAGTCGTCCATCGATATTCTCATAGAGTTCAGCCGCCACACTCCCCATTATCCCAAAAGCAGGTCCCTGAACATGTGTCGCATAAATCCTTAATCCATCATTCGAAATAGAGATTTGGCTCTCTCGATACCCCGTCGGATTCATCGCATCCGTCAGCTCAAAGTTAAACATCGTTCTCTTTTAATATCCCCATGTTGTCTCTTTAGACTTCCCCTCGTTGACACTAAAAAAAAAAGATATTCTCATTCTCATTCTCATTCTCATTCTCATGTTTCGATCTCTCTTTCAGTCTCAAAAGTCAAGTTTCGAAAGACATTCGTTAATTCTCTCTATTCGCTCTCGAATAAATTAAAAAAAATTAAAAGAATTAAAAGAAGAATAACTTTCTGTCCATGTTACATAACCTCTTTCAGTCTCTCCTTTACTCATCGAGGTATCATTCCATATTAACCGGACAGTCGAGAAAGATACGAGATATAAACTCAGACTTCGATGCTAAAATTCATCCTTATGTTCTCTCCTTTAATAACAAACATGTCTGATAATAAATATCTCGAGAGTGATATCACTTACTTATATAATCTGTAAATAACATCACTCTCGAGATATTATATATATTTGAGGCACGCCAATGAAATTAAATCTGTTAAGAAAAACTCTGACGTTCCAGTTTATCCAATATCAGAGTTAAATCGATCTCGATTGAAAGATATATATATTAAAAGTTCATCTTCCCAATATACTTCTCTTCAGATCTCAAATCACGGAAGAAGAGTTATATCAGAGTTAACTCATTTTCAGATGATTCCAGATGACTTTGATTTAAATCTTTTCATTAACCCACATATACCTCAATATTAAAGTTATTCCCCCTCGATCGATCCGATTTCGAATCAGAAAAGAAATTAAACACACTCATCTCCACATTCTCTTCCATTTGTATAATTTAACATCAATATCAATGTTGATCTCCAGTATCAACATTGATCAGAATGTGTGAAAAAGTAATGTTAAATGTAAAGATGTTCAGTTCAGAGATCACCTCCAATCATCTCGCAATCGAAAGATATCATAACCATCCAAACATCTCGAATAACGAAGATCACCTCCAATCATCCAAAGATCGCGAATAACGGAGATCACCTCCAATCATCCAAAGATCGCGAATAACGGAGATCACCTCCAATCATCCAACGATCTTCAATAACGGAGATCACCTCCAATTATCCAAAGATCTTCAATAACGGAGATCACCTATAACCATCCAAAGGTCTTCAATAACGGAGATCACCTCCAATCATCCAAAGGTCTTCAATAACGGAGATCACCTATAATCATCCAGAGGTTTCAAATAACGGAGATCACCTATAATCATCCAAAGATCTTCAATAACGGAGATCACCTCCAATCATCCAAAGATCTCCAATAACGGAGATCACCTATAATCATCCAAAGGTCTCAAATAACGGAGATCACCTCCAATTATCCAAACATCGCGAATAACGGAGATCACCTCCAATTATCCAAAGATCTCCAATAACGGAGATCACCTCCAATCATCCAAAGGTCTTCAATAACGGAGATCACCTCCAATCATCCAAAGGTCTTCAATAACGGAGATCACCTATAATCATCCAAAGGTCTTCAATAACGGAGATCACCTCCAATCATCCAAAGGTCTTCAATAACGGAGATCACCTATAATCATCCAAAGGTCTCAAATAACGGAGATCACCTCCAATTATCCAAAGGTCGCGAATAACG
>Ga0209381_1004127_pt1 | contig 13527 bp, 9 predicted proteins | sample DewCreD2012metaG_FD_184111 | JGI IMG/M metagenome (GOLD analysis project Ga0209381, IMG submission 184111) | Hot spring sediment bacterial and archeal communities from British Columbia, Canada, to study Microbial Dark Matter (Phase II) - Dewar... ...
GAGCGACTGGCAAAGTCGGCTAAAAAATATGACAGGGGCATGCGACTATATATGCAGGGTTTACGTGAGATGGAGGCCGGTAAACCACACTATCCGGATGCTAATTTTACTCTGCGCTTGACATTTGGTTCCGTTGGCGGATTTAGTCCGAAAGATGCTGTTGAATATGATTTTTTTACCACCCATCGTGGAATTACTGAAAAGGCCGATCCATCCAATCCTGATTTTAATGTTCCTTCAAAACTATTGAATCTTTGTGATCAGAAAGATTTCGGTGTGTATGCTAAAAATAATGAATTACCGGTATGTTTTATTACCAATAATGACATCACTGGTGGCAATTCAGGCAGTCCGGTACTTAATGGCAAGGGCGAACTGATTGGCATTGCTTTTGATGGTAACTGGGAAGGGCTCAACAGTGATATAAAGTACGAAGAACCTTATCAGAAATGTATTGCCGTTGATATCCGGTATGCTTTGTTTATTCTTGATAAATATGCCGGGGCAGGATATTTGCTTAACGAAATGAAGCTGATTCGTTAAATGGCTGTTAAGGTTACAATTTATACCGATGGTGCAGCCAGCGGTAATCCTGGCCCCGGAGGATTAGGAGTCGTGCTTATTTCGGGTAATCACCGCAAGGAAATCTCCAGAGGATTTCAAATTACCACAAACAACAGAATGGAACTGATGGCTGTTATTACCGGACTCGAACAACTCAGGTTCAATGACTGTGATGTTACGATTGTTACCGATTCAAAATATGTTTCAGAACCCGTTAATCAGCGATGGCTCTTTGAATGGGAACGAAATGGCTTTAAAAAGAAAAAGAATACCGATCTCTGGATTCGTTTTCTTCAATTGTACCGCAAACATAATGTTCAGATCAAATGGATTAAGGGACATAATAATCATCCTGAAAACGAACGGTGCGACCAATTAGCCGTAGCTGCTTCGCGAATGGAGAATAAGGAGGAGGATGTCGGGTATTGCCCGGAAGATTAAATAATTGAAAATGAGTATTTTAATGGTTTTATATGCATTCTTCAGATGATTTTATCCAACGATCTGGAAAAAGGTCGGTTTTTTTTCTTAATTTTGTACTTTTCAATACTTTACCATTAATAAATGGAAGAAGTTAACCATATCATTGATTACAAAGGACCGGTGAGTTCTGAAACAATTGATGTTCTCATTTCTCAGCTAAAGAAGGAGAAAAAGGAGTATGGTTTGAAAATCATGCCTTATAAAAAAATCATTACCATCCTGATTGAAGCATTGGAAAATGTTTTTAAGTATACTAGTACATTACCTAATTATCAGTATTTGAAGCCCAAATATAATCCGGTATTCACGGTTATGCATGTTAATGGTAACTTCGAAATAAATATTGGTAATCCGATTTTAAAAAAGGATGTCGAAGCTTTAAACCGCCGCCTTGAGTTGATTAAGCATCTCGATGATGAACAGCTAAAAGATTTGTATATCGAGACAATAAAAAATGGACAATTCTCGAGCCAGGGCGGAGCAGGGCTTGGATTTATCAAGATGGCCAGGATTGCTGAAAAACATTTTGATTTTAATTTTCAGGAAGTTGATGAAGAACTGAGTTTTTTCAACATGAAAATAACACTTACCGAGTAGTCCGTTTTTATTCTTCCTTTTTTTGTTATATTGTTTTTTTCAGATCTTCCGTTTAATACCAATAAAACTGCTGTATTGACGATTTTTCCGGAATATCTTTTTTTGCCCAGATCGAATAACCGGCTAAGTATCGTGAATGGTTATTCACCGCGGTGCCGCATTTTGTTTTTTTTGGTCTGTGGCTGTTTTCTCTTTCCGCGAACTGTCTTTGCTCAATATTTGGATGGACGCAGGAGTGTAAGTTTTTATATTTTTACCGATACAGTGATGATTGATACGCTGAGCATTGTTCCCGGCAGTGTATTCCTTTCAGATGAATCGGGTAATCCGGTAAATGATTCATTGTACCGTGTTGATTATTCCAATGCATTTCTGATTCCCAGACAACAATTGCAGTCACAACGGGTAACAGTGCATTATTCTGTATTTCCGTTGTTGTTCACCGGTGTTCATTACCGCCGGGATTATAGTACCTATCCTTTTGCAGGTGAAAAATATTATCCGGGTGATTATTTTTTTTCATCTGTTCCGGCAGCGCGGATGCCCGAAAATTCAATTATTAAAAATGGTAATATCTCCCGTGGTATCACGATAGGCACTAATCAGAACGCGAGTGTTACATCAAATCTGAATCTGCAGCTTTCCGGACGGTTATCCGACGATTTGAATATTACTGCTGTTATTTCTGATAACTCGGTTCCGGTACAACCCGATGGTTATACCCAGCAGATACAGGAGTTTGACAAGGTATTTATACAGTTATATAATGAGAAAATGGATCTGGTATTTGGTGATTTTGAGTTGAATTCACCTTCCGGATATTTTATGCAGCATCATAAGAAATTACTTGGTGCATCAGGGAAAACCTGGTTTTATTCAAAAGAGAAAAAGGATACGTTTATTACGTCTGTGAGTTTGGCTGTGTCACGCGGAAAATTTAACCGTTATTCTTTTACGGGTATCGAAGGAAGCCAGGGCCCCTACCGGCTTACAGGCGCCGAAAATGAATTGTTTATTGTTATCCTTGCCGGCTCTGAACGGATTTATATTAACGGCGAATTGTTAAAACGCGGAGAGGATAACGATTATGTAATTGATTATAATACGGCGGAACTTACATTTATGCCCCGGATGCCTATAACCAAAGATAAACGTATTATCGCCGAATTTCAGTATTCAGAACAGAGCTATGCCCGTTTTCTCATGCATAGCGCTAATGAGTGGCGTTCGCCTGAACAAAAGATTTGGCTGAATTTATATACTGAAGAGGATAGCCGTAATCAGACGTTACAGCAGGATCTGAAACCCGAACATATTATGCGCATGGCAGCCATCGGCGATTCGCTTAGCAGAGCCATTGTGCCGAATATTGATACGGTTGCCTTTGAAGATGATCAGGTTCTCTATAAACAACAAAACATCAATATAGACGGAATTATATATCGTGGTATTTTTGTCCAGTCCACTGATCCGGACAGCGCTATTTACCGGGTTGGGTTTTCGTTTGTTGGCGAAAATAACGGTAATTATATTCTTATTCGTTCGGCTGCCAACGGAAAGGTGTATCAGTGGGTTCCGCCCCTGAATGGGATTCCGCAGGGGAACTACGAACCGGCACGGCTGCTGGTTACTCCCAAACGAAAGCAGTTATTAACCATCGGTACTGATACCCGGCTTAATCATGCCACCAGATGTTTTTTTGAAGCAGGAGTAAGTAATAATGATCTGAATACATTTTCGCGTATTAATAATGGTGATAATCGTGGCGCCGCGGTGAATACGGTACTTACCCATACATTGCCTGCAGGAGCGCGAAGCCATGTTGTTTCAAAAGCTTCGTATATGTTCATTCATAAAAATTTTGAAGCCGTGGAGCGTTTCAGAAGCGTTGAATTTGAACGCGACTGGAATCTTGCTCCGGCAATTTCAGGAGAAGAACATCTGGCCGGCGTGCAATTACAAATACGGCGTGACAGCGCCCAATATGCCGGAATGCAGACCGAATATTACCGGCATAACCCTTTTTATACAGCCATTAAAAACAGTGCAGACCTTAAAGGAAAAATACGTCGAATCGGTACCGATACCCGCGGGAGTATCCTCGATACACGCGATAGTATGAATACCTCGCGGTTTACCCGGCATTATTCTGTCTTGTCGTATGATTTTCCTTTTATAACAGCAGGAATAACCGATGAGATGGAAGATAACAAGTGGCGTGCAAATAGCAGCGATTCGTTGCTGCCGAACAGCTATTTTTATAATCAATACGGTGTGTTTATTCGAAATCATGATACGGCAGAGAATACTTTTTTTGCCCTTTATAAAAACAGACAGGATTTTCAGCCATTCCGGAACAGAATGATCTATGGTACTCTTGGTGAAGATTATTCGGCCGGAGCTGCGCTGATGAAAAACCGCAATCATACAGTACAATCAACTGTTACCTACCGACGTCTGAAACTGATGAATGACAGCGCGCAATTTAATACCGGACGAAAACAGGAAAATTCGGCTACCGGAAAAATTGATCATACCGTTCGATTTTTTTCCGGTTTACTGTCTGTTAATTCTACTTATATTATTGGTTCAGGATTTGAGATTAAAAAAAGTATTTCATATCTCGAGGTATCTCCCGGACAAGGTATTTATACTTGGAATGATTATAATAGTAACGGATTGAAAGAAGTAAATGAATTTGAGCAGTCGGCTTTTAAAGATCTGGCCAACTATATTCGTATTTATACTCCAACAAATGATTATATCAAGGCCTTTTCTAATCAGTTTAATCAATCGTATACTATCCGGCCGGCTCAATTGTTGAAGAGAAAAGAAAGTTTTTTTGCCCGTTTTGAAGATCGTTTTGCTTATGGACTGATTAAAAAAAATACTGTAGATGATCTCGGCTTTAATATGAATCCGTTTACCCAGAAAATAAATGACACCAGCACTCTTCATATCAATTCAAATTACAGAAATATGTTGTCGTTTAATAAATTTAATCCTGCATGGGGGATTGATTACCTGTTTCAGAAGGGAGAGAATAAGCTTTTGTTGGTTAACGGGTTTAATGTCAATCATTCGCTCAGCAACGAACTGGTGGCGCGTATCCGGTTTTTTAAAGAACTGGTCTATTTTAATGAGGCCACAGTTGGATTCAGGAAATTTACAAGTGAATTTTTTCCTGCCGGAAATTATAATATTGCTGAACAGAAGGATAAAAATACACTGAAATATTCACCTTTGCTTGTGCTGATGATTACCGGTGATTATCAATACAAAGAAATGCGCAATACCGGTTCGTTCGAAAAGCTTTTTGAGCATTCTTCTTCTATGGAAGTGAAGTATTCATTTAGTGAGAATGGCAACTTATTGTCCCGCGTTTCATACTTGATCCTCAATTATAATTCTGCCGAAAACACGCCTGTTGCTTATGAGATGCTTCAGGGCTTGACCGATGGGCATAATATACTGTGGAGCATGATACTTCAGAAAACATTAACCGGAGGGCTTGAATTATTTCTGACTTACGAAGGCCGGAAAGCCGCAACAATGAAACCGGTGCACACCGGAAGTATTCAGGTTAGAGCAAATTTTTGATAACCGGACGGGCATGGTTTTTGTATTTGATGTTTAGTAATTTATTTGGTATGACAAGACAGGAGGTTAATAAATCAATGGAAGAGTTAACAGCGCTTATTGCCCATGGGCATATTAATAAGGCCATTAATGCTCTTTCTTTGCATGCATCGGGTTACAGCTTATTGGCTATCCGCGACGAGATTGACGAACAGCGTGATACTTACCGCAATATTCTTAAACATACATTTTCAGGGGTTAACGATCCTGAACGTGATAATGTTTACAGGCGGCTTAAAGTGTCGTTATTCGAACTGACAGATAAAGTAAGAGAGGCCATTTTGTCAGTTGAGAATCAGTCGGCCGATCAGCGGTTGATAATTTCGATGAATAACCCCGCATACCGGGATGAAGTGCTTCGTAATGCAGGAGTATTGTTAACTGCTTCCGTAAACCGGAATGCTCCGCTGTCTTCATTGTTTACGCTTGTGCGGTTGTCCAATCGGCTTACTGCCGCCGAGAAAGAATTGCTGCAACAGATTTTTCAATCACAAGATACTTTTTGGTATGAGAAATGTCTTCTGGTGTCAGCCCTGCAAATATCTGCTTTCCGCTATTTTGATCCTGAAATAATTATCCTGCTGATTCAACTCGTTCAGCTCAAACAGAATGAGGTCTGGCAACGGGCGCTGACTGCGCTTATCCTGTTGATAGAAAAATATCAGCAACGCATAATCTTTTATCCCGAAATTATTAATCGTCTCAAATTGCTTTATGATGACCGTTTTGTTGCTGAAAACACAGAAGTGATGATTATCCAGTTTCTGCGTTCAAAAGAAACCGAAAAAGTAAAACAAAAGTTGCAGAATGAGATTATTCCCGAAGTGAACAAACTTAAGCCGCGCCTGCAGGATAAACTTGGGCTTGAGAATATCATCTCTGAAATGGAAGGTGAAGGCAAAAATCCCGACTGGCAGGTTATTTTTAATGACGTCCCTGATTTGTATAAGAGGATTGAAGAAATATCCCATTTGCATCTTGAGGGCATTGATGTTTTTATGAGTGCTTTTTCACAGCTTAAATATTTTGGTTTTTTCTCGGACATGATTAACTGGTTTGTGCCTTTCTATCCGGCAAACCCTACTGCACGTGATGCTCTGTCTAGTACTGTACCCGCAAATGATATTGACAATTTCATCCTTTCTATGGCTCAATCGGGCTATATGTGTAATTCGGATAAATATTCCCTCTGTCTTAATATTAAGCATCTTCCCGAAGTACAGAAATCTATGATGATTAACCTTGTGAAGTTGGAAATGGAAAATATGAAAGAACAGTTGCATGCTGATTCTGTTATTGCCGGGCCGGCGCATAATAAGGCCATTTTTACGCAGTATCTGCAGGATATCTATCGCTTTTATTACCTGTTTAGCGCAAAAGAGGAGTTTGATAATCCTTTTGCAACTGATTTCTCGTTATTCCGCAATCCATTTTTTACCGGCCTTGTTAATGATGAAAAGATTCTTCGTAACATTGCTGAATATTTTTTTGAAAAAAATTATTTTGCCGATGCTCTGGATATTTATCTGACACTCACTTCTAAAAATGACCGGGAGATACTTGAAAAATCAGCGTATTGCCTTCAGCGATTAAAACGGTTTTCTGAAGCACTGGATTATTATGATAAAGTATTGTTGTTCGATCAGATTAAACCCTGGCATTATAAAAATATGGCATACTGCTGCAGCCGCATGAAAGAGTATGAGAAGGCATTGAAGTATTATCTTGAAGCAGCAAAATATGAGCCGGAAGATTTGCAATTACAGGCCGACCTTGGACGTTGTTATATTCATCTGAAGGATTATGATATGGCGTTGAAATGCTATTTTAAAATTGAGTATCTGGCTCCTTCCAATACACGTATTATGCGTCCTGTTGCATGGTGTTCTTTTATGCTCGATAAAACTGAACAGGCCTCAAAATATTATCAAAGGTTGATTGAAACAGGTGATGCGAATGCATGGGACCGGCTTAATGCCGGTCATCTGGCCTGGTGTAACCGGATGTTTAATGATGCTATTACTCATTACCGTGAATGTTTCAGATTGCTTAATAACAATGAAAGTCAATTTATATCTGGTTTTTACGCAGATGCTGATATCCTGGTCGCAAAGGGTATTGCGGCCAATGAAATTCCTATGATGATTGATGCAGTATTATTTATGTCTAATTAACCGGTATTTTGCAGTTGAAAAACTGCAAACAGCTCAAACGGTTTTTTCCGGTTAAACCTACCCGGTAACTTTTTACTCACTGGAGCTATGAAATAGCGAAAGCGAGCCGCCATAGAAAATCTTCCGTTGGTTTGAACACTAAAGGATTGATTTTCAAGAGCGTTTTTCCGTTATTAATTAACTTAAAAATCAGGGATTGAATCAGTTTGTTACTTGCGCTTATTTTAATCTCTTTTTGGTATTTGCAAAAAAATATATATGCTGATTTATTTATCTTTAGTTATCTTTGATGAATTGACCTTTTGAAATAAGAAATAATTATGAAAAAGATTATTTGGATACCGGTTACTACTATTGTTGTTGTAGTTATTTATTTTTTTGTAATCAGGCCCAATGTTGCCCGGAAGGCATACAATAGTGGAGTAGAGTTAAGCGTGTCTGATACAGCCGCAGCTATTGCCGAATTTTCAAAGGCGCTGCGATTAAAGCGGCATTTTCCTGATGCACAAACAGCCCGCGCTTTATTATATGTCGGGATGGCTAAGTATACCGATGCAATAGCTGATTGTGATGTAGTAATCAGCACTGATTCTCTCTATGGCCCTTGCTGGTTTGTGAAGGGATTGGCCTGTTTTATGGCATCATCCGGAAATCCGGATTGGTGTTTTAATAAATCGGTTGAACTTGGCTATAAGATTGCTGAATCTTATTCATATATGGGTATCATTCGTTTGCAAAATAATAATTTTACTGAAGCTGTGAATTGTTTAAGTAAAGCTGTAATTGCCGACAGCACTCTTTCAATACCATATTTGTATAGAGCAGAAGCAAGGGTTAAATTGCGTGATTTTAAGGCCGCTTTAGCTGATTTTAACTATGCAGCTCGGCTGGGCGCCGACACAATACGTGCATTTTTGGGGCGCGGTTCGCTGCACGATACCCTGGGTGATTATAAAAATGCTGTTGCTGATTACGCTGTAGTGCTCAATAAAGGCGGCGGCGGAACTGATCTGCTTTACCGCAAAGGATATCTCAGTTTTTTGATTAACGATAATAAAACGGCTATTGACGATCTCTCGGAAATTATCACCAGGGACCCCTTAAATATTGATGCTTACTATTACAGGGGAAATTCTTATGCGAACATTAATAAGTATAAAAATTCTGTGGATGATTATAATGTAGTATTGAAAAAACAGACGCGTAACAGTAAAGTGCTGTATAACCGGGCACTAGCCCTTGTTTTCCTGGGTGATTATTCAAAGGCAGCTGTTGATTTGCAGAAAAACCTTACGCTGATTCCTAAAGATGTCAAATCGCTTAAACTGTTAGGCATATGTTACGGACGATTGAATCTTCATGATAGCGCTATCGCCGTGTTTACACGGGCGTTGACATTTAATGACCATGACGCGGAGATTTATTTTTATCGCGGAATATCTTACGGCCTAATGGCTGCTCATTCAAAAGCTATTAATGATTATACTCAGGCGATTAATATGAAAAAGGAGTACCCCGAGGCCTCTTTTAACCGTGGTATTTCATGGATTAACCTGAATGATTTTGCGGCCGGCTGTCGCGACTTGCGGGTATCGCTTAAGCAGGGATTCACTCAGGCGCAGGGTATGATTGATATGTATTGCGGACAATTTAAATAATTTTACAGATGATTAAAAAGATTATTGTTGTATTACTGTTTCTGAATAATGCCGGTGCGTTTACGCAAGGTCTTAAAGACAGGGCAGATTCAGTATTGCTTCGCTTCCCGGGATCCGGAACTCCGGCCATTGTGGCGTTGGTTAAGGTGAAAAATGAAGTAAAGTATTTAGGCGCTGCCGGTTATGCAAATATTGATAAGAAACTGAAAGCCGATGGCTCAACACTCTTTTATCTTCCCGGCCTCTCATCTCAATATACTGCAATGGCTGTTATGAAATTAATGGAGCAGGGACGGCTTAAGTATAGCGAGATTATTCGCGATATAATATCTGAACTTCCCGAGTACTGTAATACGATAACGATAAAAAATCTGTTGCAGAATTCATCTGGCCTGCCTTTTATTGTAATTAGCGATTCACTTAATATTGGACGTCCTGTCACAAATGCGCAGGTCGTTGCGCTGTTAAATAAATATAAGCAACTCGAATTTTCGCCAGGCAAAAAAATACAGATTAATCCTTTAAACGATATTCTTTTGTCTCTTATTATTGAACGTAAATTGCTTAAACCCTATGCTGTGTGCATTAAAAGCGAGGTTTGTGATCCGCTGGGGATTAAAGCACAGATTTACCCGGGAAAAGTTAAAGCTAAGAAAACTGCCGTCGGATATTTACCCGACAATAATGTATTTAAGCCCGATATCACATGGAAACTTAATGGGATTACCGGTTATTATGGTGTTTTTAGCTCAATTACCGGTCATGCTGCCCTGGTTGACGCATTCTACACCGAAACATTGCTCAAACGTTCAACTATTGATGAAGCAATGAAGTTGAATTTTCTCCCGGGCTATTTTAAGTATTGCAGTTTTGGATGGCATAACGCATTTAATAATGGTAAGCGATATGATTATCAGATGGGGAATGGTATGGGTTTTACTCATATTGTACTGCGTATCCCTGACGAGGAAATTACTGTGATTATTTTTACCAATTCTGCCGGTGTATTCGATTTGCGTAAGGATGCCTTCCGCTTATTGAATCTTTATTCATCTTATAAATACAAACCGGAATAATTATTTGTACAGGTTCTGCCCTTTTACTATTTTCGGCCACTGGAGTATTAATTTAAACTATTTATATTTATGAGTAAATCAATAGATGTCAGGGCAGCTGATAATATCCGTATTCTTTCTGCGGCAATGGTTGAGAAAGCTAAATCAGGTCATCCGGGTGGCGCCATGGGTGGGGCCGATTTTATTCATGTGCTTTATAGTGAATTTTTACGTTTCGATCCGTCGGATATGGGATGGAAAAACCGCGACCGCTTTTTTCTGGATCCGGGCCACATGTCTCCGATGCTCTATTCTATCCTTACTCTTACCGGTCATTTTACTATTGACGATATAAAAAATTTCAGACAATGGGGTAGTGTTACTCCCGGGCATCCTGAACTGGATGTTATGCGTGGCGTTGAGAACACTTCGGGGCCCTTGGGACAGGGACATACAATGGCTGTTGGCGCTGCTATTGCCGAACGATTCCTCTGTGCCCGTTTTGGCGAATGGATGGCTCATAAAACTTATGCCTATATTTCGGACGGTGGCGTACAAGAGGAGATATCGCAGGCGGCCGGACGTATTGCCGGCTTTCTCGGTCTCAATAATCTGATTATGTTCTATGATTCGAATGATATACAACTCTCAACTGAAACGAATGCTGTTACCTGCGAAAATACCGCTAAGAAATATGAATCGTGGGGATGGCGTGTATTGACCATTGACGGGAACGATCAGGATCAGATTAGAAAAGCGCTGAAAAAAGCAATAAGGGAAACGGAAAAGCCGGTACTGATTATTGGTAAAACAATTATGGGAAAGGGAGCTTTGAAAGCCGATGGATCAAGCTTCGAGCGCCAGTGCGCTACTCATGGGATGCCTTTGGGCGAGGCCGGTGCATCGTTTGAAAAAACCATCGAACATTTAGGGGGTAATCCTTCCGATCCATTTGTTATTTTTCCGGATGTTGAGGAACACTATAAAAAAATCCTGAAAAAGAAAAAACGATTGACCAAAGCACTTAAAGAGGAAGAGAAAAAATGGAAAGAGACGAATCCCGGTTTGGCTGAACAGTATGAAAGGTTTTTCAGCGGCGGACTCCCGGCGCTCGATTATTCCCAGATACAGCATAAAGAAGGAATTGCCACACGTGTGGCATCAGCAAATGTCCTGGGGTATTTTGCTAAATCTGTTGATAATATGATTGTTGCTTCTGCCGACTTGTCGAACAGCGATCGTACGGATGGATTTTTGAAAAATACTAAGCCGTTTAAACGCGGTGACTTTAGTGGCGCATTTTTGCAGGCCGGCGTGAGTGAGCTGACCATGGCCGCTATTATTAATGGCATGGCTTTGCATGGTGGAGTAATCCCGGTGTGTGCTACATTTTTTGTTTTCTCTGATTATATGAAACCGGCTGTACGTTTGGCTGCGTTAATGCGGCTCCCGGTAAAATATGTCTGGACGCATGATGCCTTCAGGGTCGGAGAGGACGGGCCAACTCATCAGCCGGTGGAGCATGAGGCACAGATACGTTTGATGGAGCAGCTAAAAAATCATCATGGCGAAAGCAGTATGCTGGTATTGCGTCCGGCCGATGCTGCCGAAACTACTATTGGATGGAAAATAGCGCTTGAGAATAAAAATACTCCTACTGCACTGATTCTATCCCGCCAGAATATTAAGGATTTACCCGGATATGGCAACAGATCACGCATCGAATGTGCCGAAGATGCATACAGAGGCGCATATATTATTTCAGATTGCGAAGGAACACCGGATATTATTCTTTTAGCTAATGGAAGCGAAGTTTCTACATTGGTAGCCGGCGCTGAAAAGCTGGTGCAATCCGGACTAAAAGTGAGGGTGGTTTCTGCTATCTCCGAAGGTTTATTCCGTTTACAGCCGGCCGATTATCAGCAAAAGGTGCTTCCTTGTTGCAAGATACCTATTCTTGGGTTAACAGCAGGATTGCCTGCGGCTTTGAAAGGACTGGCAGGGAAAGATGGTAAAGTAATTGGTCTTGATCATTTCGGCTTTTCGGCGCCGTTTAAAGTACTGGATGAAAAATTTGGATTTACACCCGAAAATGTCGTTAAACAGGCCGATCTGTACTTGAGTGAGTTTAATTCGGGAAAATGCTGTCGCTGATCTGATAATGTGTCGAAAATACAGGTCAACCGGTATTATGCATTTGCAATAGCAAATATTTTTCTGTATCTGTTTATTAGTTTTTTGTATACAGGATTACTTTTGTTTTTTACAAAGCCAACAAACTGTATTTTACCTAATAATCGTCTTCTGAACTCATTTACCAGCATAGGATTGATAGATTCATTGGCATAATAACGAAAATGTTTTTTTGCTGCTGATTCAAGACCGTTTTTTTCAATATCATTCAGCATGGCCCTGAGTGTCCGTATATAACTCCGTTTAACATTCGGTTGTTTATTTCCTACTAAGCCGGTAACCATTTGACGGGAATTGTAACTGTTGATTCTGAACTTTTTCGAATTAATGGTAAACCCTGCATCGTGGATGATGTCTGTAATCCGGACTATTGAGTCATTGGTGAACGCTATATCCGATAAAAAGGTCAGATCATCTGCATAACGTGAATAAACAAAACGGTTATCCCGGACTGTTAATGTCAATTTCCTGTCTAATTCAATACAGTAAAAATTTGCAACTACCGGTGAGGTGGGTGCCCCCATGGGTAATCGGTCATACCAGGTGGTAAAAACAGCCAGCATGGTAGTGTCTTAGACCCCCAAATAACTGGAGTAAATATAAAAAACAGATTAGGTCTGCTTAACTTTACAGATTATGACAAAAACAAAGAGAAAGTTTACAGCAGAAGAACGCCTTTCGATAATCAGAGAGGCAGAACGGGAGGGTCGCATAGAGACGATCAGGAAGTATCAATTAGCCCTTTCGTTATTTGACCGATGGCGCAGGAAGTATTTAGAGAATGGCTTCAATGGATTAAAACCCGCCTATCGGCGTATTGATCCACAGATTAAAGAACTTGAACAAGAAAATGAACGTTTAAAACGCATCATTGCCAGGCAAGCATTGGAGTTAGAAGTAAAAACTGAGCTTTTAAAAAAAACTCCTATAGTAACCAGCAAAAGGTTGAGATGATACGAAAATTTAAGAATAAAGCCAAGGTAGCGGATCTTTGCAGGTGTCTTAATCTGGCAGAAAGTGTATACTATTATTCCCCTGGCCAAGGTAAACGTGGCCGCAAAGCCAGTACCTCGACAGCTAAGAAAGATGGGGCTATAGAATCAAACAGCGATGTTGTTAACCGGATTAGAAATCTTCTTGGCAGAGAATTTTGTTGTTATGGTT